>WNGK01009425.1_pt1 | contig 10050 bp, 7 predicted proteins | sample 5400601 | NCBI WGS metagenome assembly WNGK01 (sample SAMN13153376, study PRJNA577476) | soil metagenome | isolation source: 60 cm soil or saprolite under Garry oak tree replicate 1 | place: USA:California | collected 2016-06-15 | reverse complement strand
GACGTCAACGCACGGTAACACCGACCTGGCGTATGTCTACCGATGAGAACACGCGCATCATAACGTCGATTGTGGTACAGCTTCGTCCTGGCCAGCAGGGAAAGCTGATGGAGCGGCTGCGGGAGATGCGGCAGGAGAAACGGCACCTCTTTCCGGGTACTGGTGATCGCTACATTGCCGAGGACGATGCGTCGCCAGGCACTATTGAGATACAGTTGCGCTGGAAACAGTATGAGATGCCGAGTGAAGCGGCCCGCGATGAGGCGCTGGAGGCGTTCAAACAAACTTTCGCGGATGTGTTGGACTGGGATACTGCCAGGTATAGTACGAAGACGGTGTTGTTGCATACGTGAATGATTAAATTTTTTTCCAAGTTGTTTACTTTATCAAATACCTGTGTTATAGTGCATACGCTAAGTAGAGAATAATGCAATGGATGCGAGATGTATATGAGGGACGATTGGTCTTGGGATGGACCCGCGCTCCGTGAGGAGACCCGTACCGCGCAGGGGCGCGCCCTCGATCTCCTGTTTATCATAGTGGGGGTTTCTATACTCCTTGGCTTATCAATCAGCTTGTTTTCATCATGGCTATTTCAAGCCCTCAGTGGGCAGCAAGTCCTGTTATTTATAATTATAGGAATTTGTGTTGTTATCCTCCTGCTCATAATCATAGTGTTCGTCCCTCGTATTCTCACAACCATTAAAGAATTCCACCAGGAAATTGAAATACCTCTGCCGCTTCTTGCCTCTAAACAGGATGTAGAAGTCATTCGTGTGAGGTATTACGATAATGTCACGGATCTCTTACATGACGCTCTAGCACGTCATCCTGCTCAAGAGCGCAAGCGTATCACTCAGATTTTGCAAAGCATACGTGATAATGATGCTGCAGCTCGTCAAGAAATTGTCGTGTTTGTGTTAGAACTGATACAGTTTCTGTTCGCAACCCAGCTAGTGCGAGGCTCAGCGCGACTGTTAGGGCCTCAAGCGGCATTCCACAAGTTCCGCGAGGTTATAGAATTACAATCTTCAACGGTTACCAGTAAATGGGATGAACTGGCCAGTCAAGTACCAAATAATCACTATCTTCAGGATACCTTGCAAGGCGTTCCGCAGAAAATAATATTACCAGGTGGAGTAGACTTGCATTTGCCAGATATTGCTCAGGAAATGTCTGGCAAGATTCGTTCGGATCATGCTCATACGCCAAAATTAGCAGAGGTTACATTATTAAAAGCCATCGTAGGTCATGATACAGCACTAGGAATTACAGCCATAGCAGCTTTCAGTGAGCATGGACTCCCAAAACTGAATGCACCGCGGCTCGGGTTGACAGCACGCTGCATACTGCGCAATGCACGTGATCAGCGTTTGCACGATTTGGCCTGTGAGGAAGAGCAGGTAGCTGCTCAATTGAACGACGAAGGGCAGGCGCTCCATTTAGCTAATCAAGGCGAATCCGACCCTGTTGGACGCTATGCCTCGCTGTACAAGAAGCTGTATACAGGTGATCAGCAGCCCTATTTGCTCCGAGTCTTTGTACGCTTTGATGGCACTTTCCGCATTCGCCAACTCGGAAGAAACGAGAAGCGCCTATACGGGCTTTATGCCTGGGGCACAGAACTCGCTCGACTCCTGGCTCATATGGATATTGCGGTGTTTATGGCCACCCTGAAAGACGATGGTCAGAAGACGCCACACCGGATGTTCTAGCTATAGTAGTCTATCGTCATTAAACCATCAGGTGAAGTTCGCAAAGCACAACATTACAAAAAGGTAATATGCTCACTCGAATATCTTTTCATTGAAGTGTTTATATATTAAACTAGCAGCATGCCTGACAAGCGAAACATGTAGACAAGCATCGAAGGAGCATTGCATGACAACCCAGGACTCCTTGACAATCAATTTGACAACAGTTACCCCTATTTGGACAGGCGGCATAGAGGGCAAAGCCGATCGATTACATGCTACAGGCATCATGGGTAGTCTGCGCTGGTGGTATGAAGTATTGGTACGGGGTCTAGGTGGGAATGCCTGCGATCCTAGCGAGCATACTTGTTTATATAATAAAGACACACCGCCTCATTACGATTTATGCGATGTGTGCCGGGTATTCGGCGCAACAGGTTGGTCACGACGTTTTCGGCTGGCTGTAACAGACGAGACCCAGCTTCAACCGGTAGGTCAATGGGATCGTAGAGTTACAGCATCACGAAGCTATAAAGATCGTTCTGGAAGAGACCGGACTCCAACTTGGTTTTTCGATAATCCTCCTCGTGCTGGTAGCGCAAACATTACAATCACTGCAATAGATAGGCGATTTCAAGCTGAAATCGTGGGCGGATTAATACAATTCCTGGCAGATTGGGCAAGCATTGGAGCAAGACCTCAGATGGGGTTTGGTCTTGTCAGGACCACAACTCGTCATGACACGCATTATCTACTCACCTATCTGCAATCCTCAATTACCGGATCAAAAACATACCGGGATTTGCCTTCATTACAAAATATCTTCTTCGCTAGCATCAGTGAGGATAGACTTCCCAGGAACGAAACTTTTAATCTCAAATATGACTTGCGTCGCTTATTTGCTGCCAATGCCGACTTACGCCACTTTGTGATGGGTACTGTACAAAGAGAGCGCGAGGGAGCTAAAATCATGATGTCTCGCCCCTACAACAAAGATAGCACTATACGCGTATGGGGCTGGATACCAGATGAGATTTCTAAATTCAGAACAACTCGTGAACAGATAATTAAGCAAATACATACTCATTTGAAAACCCATTACACCCTTAATTACTGGCGGGAGTTTAACTCTCAACGTGATACTCAACAGCAATATACTGATCCTGAAGAGTTTCTGAAGAGTCTTCTGGAGGGTCAACATGATTCGTGATTATATCACCTACGAACTACAAGAGGCACAATCGCTGATCGATAACCTGCATAATCAAGAGCAAACTATAGAAGATGCAAAGCAGCAGAGGGATGGGCAGAGACGAAGGGATGCAGAAAGAGCCGCTGAGCAAGCAAGGCAAACTCTACTCCATGCAACCCAATCAGCCTCAGCAATATACCAATTTCTCGCCACTACAGAAGAAGCCGATGCAACTGCTTTCCGTACTGAATGGCAGGGCGGTAACCAAAGAGTTGACTGTTTACGGGAACCGGAGGTTCTAAGAAACTATTACCTGGAGCACTTTGAGTCTCCGAAAATCGATCTATCTATATTGCCCTTGTATTCCTTTATCTTGCAGTTTACTTTCACCTTAGCCCAGCCTTACATATCTCGTGACGAGCAGGATTTCTACATCATTGATAATCCAGTCCGCAAGGACAAGATCTTTGGACTTCCTTATGTAGCCCCGACCTCGTGGAAAGGAAGTCTACGGGCAGCGCTTTGGCAGCTAGGATATGGACCCAATGATGAGGCCATATATCGACTCTTTGGTAATGAGCAAGGAGAAGAGAAGCAAGAAAAACTTCACGCTGGTCGCCTTTATTTCTTTCCCACCTTTTTCACTCAAAAAAGCCTGGAAGTTATCAATCCACAGAATCGTAAATTGCGGTCAGGCGAGAAACCCATTACTTTCGAAAGCGTCCCCATTGGAGCAACAGGAGTCTTCACCGTGCTCTATGTGCCCTCCGATAGCACCTACAAGAATGAAGAAGAAAACCGCACTCAAGTAGCTAACGACCTGCAACTTGTTGCTAACGGAATTCAAGCAATGTTCCACACCTATGGCTTTGGGGCTAAAACTAGCAGCGGTTTTGGCCTCGCAAAAGAAAATGTATCTGTGGGAACATTGAAACTACGAGCCACAGGATTCGAAATACAGAAAGCAGAAGAGCCTATCATTGCTCAACCTGCTGCACCTATACTACCACGTTATCTGGAAACGCCAGATCGATTGAAACCAGAGTATCTAAATGCAGACGGCACATTTCGCGAACGATCAGGGGCAGAACTTAAGAAGATGAGCAAGAGCGATAGACAGACGTATGACAAGGCTAAGAGCTGGTGGGAGCGAGAAGGTAAACAACTTGCAGAAGGAGCTAAACAAGCTAAACGAGTTGAGTCCACATCCCCAGAAGCACTGCCCCAAGTACCAACCATTAAATGGCCTGAGTGGTCGTTCAATAGTTTTGGACAGTTGACGGAGCGTGCAGAAGAGGTAGCTAACAGATTGACCAAGGAGGGGTAGCATGAGCGAAAATCTCAAGGTTCTTGCTGACCCTGAGAATCATGATAATTTGCTGCTAGCAGAAGCTGCTGCATGGTTACATGATTTTTGGAAGTGTACAGATGAGCATATTGAGTATGAAGCATCAGATAGAACTGCAAACTCGACAGCTTATAGGACAAAGTATTTAGATCGGTTAGGGCCGCACCAAATTACACTGTTAGGAGAGGGGCCTGTACCGCTTCAAACCCTCATTAAAGACTACATTCTCAAAACGCTCGATAAAGATTACATTGGTGAGACAAACGAACTATGGTTATCGCGTACTTTGAAACGTTGTCATCAGGTAGCTCATGCAGAGAAAGAAGATGTAGATCTTTTCCATGTAGACAAACAAACTGCCGCAGATACGCATCGGAGTAGCTCCTTTGGTTACGAATCTGAGCCTGTAACAGATTTAACAGCCAGGCTCTGCAACCTGCCCTTTACCAAGATTATTGATCGCTTCACATTCAAGCCAGATGTAGAAAAAGTCTTCAATCATGCAATCGGCGATACACAGCGGCCCATTAACGAAGTGACTCTTTGGGATTGGTCAAGTATTGTGGCAGCTTTATATAAAGCAGCTATTGCAGCAGCGTTGCTTGGAGATAGAAGAGAACCGCTTGATATGCGCTGGCGCCTTTTAAGTGTACGTCTTAATGGAGCAGCTTTTCTAGAGAGAGTCTCTCGTATCCCCGACTTGCTGGTTCGTCAAAAGCTCATTGCAGACGGTTTGGATAATGTACGCAAGCTTCTTGAAGTGGACTATCCTGTAGGAACAGAAGTCTATCGTGATGAAAACGGTAGTGTATTCATTGTTCCTGATATCGAAAACTTGCTCGAAGTGGAAAATGAGCAGGGGAAAAAACTCTGTGATCTGATCAAAAGCGAATTTAGCACTGGAACTATTTATCGCCAATTTAGCGATGGAACAACCTATAAGGAAGAAGCCTTGAAATTAGATGGTGAAGTGGTTCCATTACTTGAACTTGATAAAGCATCCTGGCATAGGGAACAATCACACAGACATCAAAAGCCACTACCTATTGCTGACCATGTGAAAGAGCCACCGGCATCCCATGCTGATCGGCACAAGATGAACCAGTGGTGGCAAGGCTACAAGGAAGACATCTGTACAGTCTGTCAAGTGAGACCACAGGGCTGGGAAGCGTTAGATTATACGGCTCATACTAGTCACCTGGCCAAAGGAAAGAAATATGTTCCCTCTTGCCAGATATGTAAAGCTCTCGAACGCAGGGTCTGTGTCATATGTGAACGGCGGCGCGAAGACCGGTCTGAACGATGGGCAACAAAAGAATTACACACGACTATCTGGATAGATGAGATAGCTGATGTTCATGGAAGGATTGCTTTAGTAGTAGGAAAATTTGATCTGAAACATTGGCTTGATGGGCAAATGCTGTTCTATCCAGCTGAACAAACTGTTCTTCAAGTTAAGAACTTCGGTATACCCTTAGTAGAACGGCAGACTTTCATGATCCGGGGGAAAGACTACGTTTGGCGTGAGTCACTTCAAGAGTTTGTAAGTATTGAGGAAGTCAAAGCAGCAGACGCTCCTAGTCAGGGACAGATTTTTCGTGAGGACCCGAATTGGCCTCCTGATAGAGGGAAGATAAAGTTGATCAGAGCTACTCGTATGCAGCAGGGTTGTTTGGAAGTAGAGCGAATCTCTAAACTGCATTCAATGGTAGAGACTCAGACCCCAGCTCGTTTACATCGTGTGTGGGAAACGACTCGAACATTCTGGAAACAGGTTGTAGAGCGCTTCGGGGAAAAGGAAATTGTTGGAAAGGTAGCTGCACGACTAAAAATTTATATAGCGGATCAGGACTTTTTAGTCCCTTCTCATACTTACGAGCTTAAAATGGGCAATGCGAATTTAAGCATAGTCTGTACGAATCGGAATGAAGTTGTCACAGTTGACAACCTGCGCCGAACTGTACTTTTATTAGGAGCATCCCAAGAACAATATAAGGACGAGTCTGTTGCAGCGGAGTACATAAAAGCGTTTCTTGAAAAGAAGAAGGAATTCGACGTAGAAGAACCAACAGGTTATGGTAGTCCTAATAAAGTACTGGGTAAGCTGCGCATCACAAGAGCGGAAGCCGATACTACTCCTTATGCCCCGGCAATAGAGATTTTGAGTGAGTCACAGACCTTCATGGCTCTTGTACCAGCCGATAAGGCACTAAATGTCGCCAACGCTCTCAAAGAGAAGTACGAGCGAGAGATGGGCAAAGTCCAGAATCGGTTGCCAATGACAATGGGTATCGTCTTTGCGGGTAGACGTACCCCTCTTCCTGCGATCCTTGATGCCGGGCGAAGGATGCTGAGGCAACCTACTGATAAAGAAGAATGGATAATCGATGATATCGACAAGAGTAAGCAACCTGAGATCATTACTCTCAAGGTAAGGCGCGGCGAACAATCCTTAACTTTGAAAGTTCCAACCATTATGGGCGATAAAAAAACTCAGGATGTCTGGTATCCCTACTTGCGTCTTGAAAAATCAGTTGATCATGTGGGGAAACCAGAAAGGTTATTCAAACTCAACGTTGGAGAGAGGAGTGAATATCGGGTTCATGTCAGTGATCTTCAGATCGGTGATATCATTTCCTTCGTGCCTTCTCGCTTCGATTTTGAATTTCTGGATACCGCATCACGGCGCTTCGAGATCAGTTATCACGATGGTAAACGGCGTCATACAGTTCATCCAGCCCGCCCTTATTATCTGGAGCAGCTTGATAAACTGGTGAAGCTGTGGGAGATATTAGATAGCGGATTAGCGACCTCGCAGATCCATAACCTAGTTGGGCTCATTGAAACGAAACGTATGGAATGGAAGGAGCTGATAGGCCCTAACAATCCTACTTTTAAGGAGACTTTTGAGAAGATAGTGCGCGAAATAATTGCTAATGCCGGTTGGGAAAGCCGTCCAGACAAGAATCGTCTTGAATGGTTAGTAAAGGCTGCTATCGGCGGACAACTGGCAGATGTGGTTGAACTATATATGGGTATTCTCGATAAAGATGATAATCGACAAGAGGGAGGCAACAAGTGACCACAACACAAGCTGATGCTGGTACAGAAACTGCTGCACCAGCGCTCTATACCCAACAGCGTTTTCTTTTCATGACGCTCGATCCCGTTCACATAGGCACAGGCGGGTATCGATTAGGCAGAGTTGATATGACCATTGCTCGTGAGCCTGGAACGAACTTGCCGAAAATTCCTGGGACGAGCTTAGCAGGGGCGACCAGGAGCTATGCTGCTATGCGCTACGGCAAACCTGATGTGGCGGGGCAGCAGAACATTTTCAAAAAAAAGAAAGTTAATGGAACAAGTACGCAGTCATGCCCGATTATATATACCTTCGGTACGGCTACCAGCACTGGAAGCGAACAGGCTCAGCCAGGTGGAGACAACCAGGCGGGTACGGTGAGTATTGGTGATGCTCAAATACTCTTTTTCCCTGTAAATTCTATGGTTGGGCCGGTTTGGGTCAGTACAGTTGAAACGGTCGAGGAAGTATGGGATACATCTAGCCTGAAGTTACCACAAAAGCCATCTGACGATGTAGTGGTAACCAGCCTGGACTGGAATAGAGAATTGAATCTTGGCTGGTTGATGTTTACTACTGTTAAAGGGTTAGAAATAACGCCACCTTCAGCATTAGATCAACAATTGGGAACTGAGTGGTCAGCTATCAAGAGGCGCATTGTGCTGGTCTCTCCCAAAATTTTCTCTCAGATCGTCAACAGCAACCTGGAGGTACGTACCTCTGTCAGTATCAGTCCTGAAACGGGAGCTGCTGAGCCGGGAGCATTATTCACGTATGAAGCTATTCCTCGTGCTACATGGCTCTGGTGTGATGTTGTTGAGGATGATTACAGACTCAATGATAATGGCACATCAAAATTTCCAGTGACCTACAAACAGTGTAAGGTCGATATAATTCGCGAGCAAAAGGATGGCAAAACCGAGGAATGGAAAAAGTATACTGATAATGCAGGGCCTGCTCTGGACAAGGCCTGGCGGCAGCCATTGGACGTGGTTAGAGCAGGGATGAGCCTGATCCGATACCTTGGCGTAGGTGGCATGGGTACACGAGGTTTTGGCCGGATGCGCTGTGTTGCAGACTGGAAAGTCAGCGGTGGAGGTGCATAATGAAAGATCTTGACCTGCTCGCAGCAAATGCTTCGCAAGATATCATCACACAAACCGAAAGGCAAGGGGCAAGTGATGTAGAAAACTTGATCACGAAAGCCCTTGGTGTCCTACAAGAGAATGGCGTGTATGCTGCTTTGCTGTATCTCTATTCACGTAGTAATGCTACTGAAAAGCCTGTTGCAGAGCCTACGCGTGTGCGATTGCTTTCTTTGCTCACCGAGCTAAGTTTACCTGCACTCGATAGAAATGACGCGAGGAGTGCCTTGAAGTTCTTGACCGATAATGTCTGTAACGATCTCGATAGGCTATTGCTGGTGAAGCAACTCTGGGAGCAGACGCTGATCTATACACGTTATGGTGCGAAGGCTCGCGAGGGATAGAACTATGGCATGGACAGCATACGCAGTTTCGTTTCGCTTGCTCTCTCCGATGCATATTGGGTGGCGCAAATTAGGAAATTTGCAGCAAACCCGCCCTTACGTTACCGGGCGCAACCTCTGGGGTGCGCTGACTGCCAGGTTGACACGTGAGAACAGAAGCAGGGATTACCGAGGAATTGGGGAAGAAATAGATAAGCAGCTTGCTTTTACTTACTTTTATCCATCTACGACTGAGGAGCCGGATGAAGTTTCTCTATGGCCCTGGTCTGGACAATGGGATGATTTTGCCTGGACCTTCATGGGCAGCTATGCCAGCACCTCTCTTGGGAATGGACGGAATGCCGAAGAAGGCAGCTTACATGAAACCGAGTTCATTGCTCCCTACACACGCGGGAGTTCTCCACAGCGGGTCTACCTGGTAGGCTATATTTTTGAGAGAGCAGATAACTCGATCAATATACCCTGGCAGGGTGTTCTCGATAAACTGCAACTTGGGGGCGAACGCAGCTACGGTTGGGGTCGAATACGCCACCTCCCAGAGTGGTGCAAGCTGGTCACTAATAATAAGTACTTCGGCTATAAGCTGGATTGTAGTGGTGATCATCCTCTACTGATTGCCTCTCGAAATGACTTGCGATTACTGGCTCATATTGATACCAATAATGATCCAAATAATCAGAGAGGAGCTATAGAGCCATTGCTTGGTCGAGAGACAAGGGTTGACAATGGTTTTGGGAGAAGCTTCTCTGATCCAAAGATATGCTGGATACCCGGCGGTAAAGTCGATGAGGGCGAAAGTTTCCAAATTCTGGAAAAGGGGATATGGAAACGATATCCATAAATTTTTTAACCTTGAGAAAGAAAGTGATTGTCTTGGAATGAGCACACCATACCTTCTCACTGCCCCGGCCAAGCTCTACGCCCTCCTCCTGAAACTGTGCCCACTTCAACCCGGCACACTCATGCCCTTCTCCGGCGAGCTGGTACACGGAGCGTTCCTGCACTGGTTAAAGAACGCCGCGCCAGATGTCGCGACATGGCTGCATGAAGGCAACAAGCGGCGACTCTTCACGTGCTCCAGCCTGCAATTTCCCTTTCCTGAGACAAGAATGCGCCAGGCAGAACGAGAGAACATACATCTGCCGCTCGACCCCGAAAAGACCTACACCGTACGCATCACGCTACTGCTTGGCGAGTTGTTTCCGCTGTTTTACGATGCATTGATGCATTTCAATACGACTGCCC
>WNGK01022715.1_pt1 | contig 10051 bp, 10 predicted proteins | sample 5400601 | NCBI WGS metagenome assembly WNGK01 (sample SAMN13153376, study PRJNA577476) | soil metagenome | isolation source: 60 cm soil or saprolite under Garry oak tree replicate 1 | place: USA:California | collected 2016-06-15 | reverse complement strand
CAGGGCGGCCCGGAGTGCCCGGCGCACAGCGTCCCGCGATTCCGCCGTCGGGATCGTCACGACCAGCGCGGCCGGGGGTGCCGGGAGCAGCTCGGTGAGCTCCGCGAAGCGCTGCACGCCGGGCGGCAGGTCCACCAACAGAAAATCGAGCGCTCCCCAGGCCACGTCCGCGAGGAATTCGCGCAGCACGGCGGCCTCGAGGGCGCCGCGCCACACGAAGCTCTCGGAGTCCGGACCACGGAAGGCGAGCGGCATGCCGTCTCGCAGCAACAGGGCCATCGAAATGCACTTCACACCATCGGCGCCCGCCGCCGCCTCGACCGCGTCAGCGTGCGCCGGGCGTGGGCCCTCCCCCCCCCCCGCGGGCGCGTCGAGCAGCCGGGGGATCGTCGGCCCGTTCAGATCCGCGTCGAGGACGCCCACCCCACGACCGGAGCGCCCGAGCGCGCGCGCCAGGTGCGCCGTCACGTAGCTCTTGCCGACGCCGCCCTTGCCGCTCAGCACCGCGACGACGTGGCGCACCGCGGCCATCCGGTCGGCCACGCGGCGGCGCTGGGCGCCGATCTGCTCGACCAGCCCGGAGCGGTCGGGCTCCGTCAGGTCGCGGTAGGTCCGGATGTTGAGGGCCATTCGCCAAAAGATGCGTTACGCGACGCCAACCTGCCACGTTGCACGAAGCGTGGAACATGCCGTCGTGGCGTCGTGTAGCGCCTGCCTTTAGGTTTCCCAGTTCATGATCGACGAGCTCAGGCAGAAGCTCCAGGCCGAGGTCGAGCGCCTCAACCACGAGATCTCCTTCGTGCTGCCGAAGGAGATCGAGAAGGCGCGTGCCCACGGGGACCTGCGCGAGAACTCCGAATTCAAGGCGGCCCTCGAGCGCCAGCAGTTCGCCCAGGCGCGCCTTTCCCACCTGCGGCTGCGTCTCTCGAAGCTGTCGGGCGTCTCGGAGAAGGAGATCCCCCGCGACCGGGTCGGGTTCGGCTCCCGCGTCACCGTGCTGGACCTCGATACCAAGAAGACCGAAACCTACGCGCTGACGCTCGGCGAGTTCATCGACGGCGACGATGACCGCGACGAGATGCCGGTCTCCATGGCCTCCCCGCTCGGTAAGGCGTTGCTCGGCGGCAAGATCGGCGAGACCGTGGCGATCGCCCTCCCCATGGGCAAGCGCCGCCTCAAGATCGTGGAGCTCGTGACCGTCCACGATCTCGCGGAGAAGGAGTAAGGTCGCACGAGCCGCGCCTACAGATTCATGTGAAATACGACCCGCCCCTTGGGCTCTTTCGAGCCCACCCGGGGCTCTATCGTCATCGCGGCACCCATCACTCTCCCGCCTCCCTTCGGCATGTCGAGGGCCATGACCATCGGCTGCGCGTGGTCCATGGGCATGAGGGCCGCGCTCTTCATGCCGCGATCCGTGATGAACCAGATCTGATAGGCTTGGTCCGGCTCGTTCGGCGCGAGGCCGTCGCAGCGGACGAGCCACCGGTGGCGGGCCGAGTCCGCGAAGATCGTAACGCCGCCCACCCGGCCGCCCGTCGTGACTGGGACCCACACCACCTTGGCGTCCGGGCTGCGCACCAGCGCGAGCGTGTCTTGCAGAGAGAGCACGGCGCGCGCCAGGCGATCGCGCTCGAGCCGCAGCGTGGTCAGCGTCCGGTACCACCCGTATGCGCCGGCGCCGGCGAGCAGGACGAGGCCCGCCGCTGCAGCCAGGCGCCACGGTCGGCGGCGCGGTGCCAGGGCGCGCGCGAGCACCCGCTCCTTCAGCTCCGGACGCGGGACCTTCGGATGTGCCGCCATGCCCAGCCAGTCGGTCATTCCATCCAGTCTTTGAGGTCTTGCAGCGCCTCCGCCAGCTTCTGCTGCGCGATCCGCAGCCTCGTCTTCACGGTGCCCAGGGGCTGGCCCGTCCGCCGGGCGATCTCGCTGTGCGTCAGGCCCTCGAAGTACGCCAGCAACACCACCCGGCGCTGTTCCTCGGGGAGCGTCGCGAGCGCTGCGTGGACCTGACGATGCAGCGGCCAGCCCTGGACTGCCGCCTCGTGCGGCGGGGGCTCCGGCGTCGGGTCTCCCAGCTCGGCCGTGGTCGCCTGCTCCCAGCGCGCCGCCTTGCGCCACCAGCGGCGCCGCCGCCGCAGCGCGTCCAGCGCCCGGTTGCGGGCGATGGAGAGAATCCAGGGAACGAGCGGCCCGCGTCGCGAGTCGTGCTGGTCGATGCGCGCCCACACCTGCACGAACACGTCCCCCACCACCTCTTCCGCCTCGTCCTGGTCCCGCAAGATCCGGAAGGCGACGCCGAGCGCCCACGGGGCCAGGAGGTCGTATAACTCTCCCAGGGCCCGCTGATCGCGCGCCTTCAAGCGCCGGACGAGGGAGCGCTCGTCCTCCTGACTAAGACGTTTCGGATGGGTCACTTAGATTGCCATTGTAGCACGGATCCAGAGGCCGGCCAGTGCCGCTCCGACGTACCGTATCGGGGATGGAGATCCATGGCGGGGCCACCTACTTCCGCGTGCCTGGTGGCGGTAGATTGGTGGTGCGGGGATCTACGGGCTGGAGAACGCGGGAGGATGCATGGCGATTGACAACGACGGCGATTTGGAGCGGTTTTCCTTCGAAGCGTTTACGCGGCATCCGTTCTTCACCGAGGTGAATCGGTGGATCGTAGAGCGGGTGATCGACCCGGGCCGCCGCAAGGTCGTCGATCTGGGGTGCGGGCCGGGCGCGGTCACCAAGCTCATCCTCGAGCACTTGGGCGACCCGCACGACGCCCGGGTGATCGGGATCGACCCGTCCGAATCGGCACTCGCCAGGGCCCGGGCGGCGATTCACTCCCGCGTGGTGGAGTTCATTCAGGGGAGCGCCGAGTGGGTGTCCCGCCTCGTGTCCTCCGCCGATGCCGTGGTGTTCCTGAACGCGATCCATCTCGTCGGCGACAAGGCGCAGGTCATCGGGGAGATTCGCAAGGCCCTCAAGCGGGGCGGCGTGTTTGCGTTCAACACCACGTTTTTCAAAGGCGCCTACGTCGAGGGCACATCGGGGTTCTGGCGGCGTTGGGTCTTGCGCGCGGTGCAGGTGCTGCGGGAGCGGGGCATCGAGGTGAAGCATTCGACGCACGCCACCGCGCGGGAATTCCTCACCGCCGACGAGTACGCCGACCTGTGTGTGAACGCGGGCTTCGCGCGACCGAGCGTCGATCTCGTGCGCATCGAGATGCCGCCGGAAAGTCTCGAGGACATCGGCCGGTTCTCGCTGTTCATCGAAGGGGCCTTGCCGGGCGTGCCGCTCGAAGAAGGCGCCAAGGCCCTGAAGGAAGGGCTGAAACGCGCCATCGAAGAGACCGGCCTCGACACCGTGCCGCGTAACTGGCTCGAGGGCGTGGCCGTCGCCGTCTAGCGCGCCCTACTCGGTGACGAATTGCAGGCGGCGGTGCGCCATACGGAGCGCCGCCTCTACCGCCTCCGGGGTCTCGCCGCGCGCGAAGATGAAGCCGGGATAGCGCGACCCTTCCGGCCACGGCACGAGCGTTTGGCCCCGATGGGCTGTGATCGCGACGTCCTCGACCAGCGGCACGGCGCGTGCCTCCGCGACGCCCCGCACCTCCCGCAGTACTCCCCCCCCCGGTCCCGGGACCGGGATCATCATGACTCCTGCGGCCCGCTGCTCCCGCTCGAGGGCCGTGAGCGGCATCCCCAGCGCGTGCCGGATGACGACCTCCTCCAGCGAGAGCGTTTCCCGGTTCGCGTTTCCCCCTTCCCGCGTCTCAAACCGTAGCACGGCCCCGCACCGCCCGCCGATCGGCCGGGCGGCGAGCTCAATGAGCCATTCGCCGCGGTCGTTGTGCCGCAGCTCGGCGTGAACCGGCCCGTCCCTGATCCCCAGGGCCGTCACCGCCGCCTGGGCGCAGGCGGCGATCGCTCGCTCCGCGCGCTCAGGCAGGCGTGATGGCGTGACGTAGATGGTCTCCTCGAAGAAGGGACCGTCGAGCGGGTCGGGCTTGTCGAACAGCGCGAGCACCCGCAGGCAGCCGTCCGCCACCAGGCCCTCGAGCGCCACCTCGACCCCGGGGACGAATTCTTCCACCAGGAAGTGGCGCGCGGGCTCGCCGCATGCAGCGACGTCCGGCTGCTCGAGAATTGCCTTCAATCGCCGGAAGGCGGACAGGAAGCCGGCGGCATCATCCGCGCGCATCACGCCTCGAGAGGCGGACAGCCGCAGCGGCTTGAGGACGCAGGGGTAGCGGACGCTGTGGGCGAGCCCCGCGGGGTCCTCCTCGAGCGCATGCAGCTCGAACGCCGGCGCCGGCACGCCGTGCTCCGCCAGCAGCACCCGCTGGCGGTGCTTGTCACGCGCGGCGAGCGCGGCCGTCACTGAGTTTCCTCTGAGCTCCCCGGCGGCCCCCAGCCGCTCCACAATCACGGCCGCGAGCACCGCCGTATCGTCGTCCACGCCGACGACCCCGGCGATCGGGTGCTCGCGTGCGAACAAGGCCGCCTGCTCCGCGGCGCGGTCGAGGTGTGCGAAGTCGAGGGTCAGCAGTCCCGCGGGCTGGGACGGCTCGAAGGTGCTGGGTTGATCCGACGCGACGGTCAGTGCGACCCCGAGGCGCCGCGCGGCCTCTACGAAAGCCGCCGTGCGATACGTGGTGGTGGGAAGCAGCAGCAGGAGCCGCGGACTTGAGGGGCGCGGCATGCCGCGCCCTTACTTCTTGGCGGCGGCGAAGTAGGGATCCGTGCCCGCTGAATGGTCGGTGATGTCGACTACGCCCTTTACTTCCGGGACGTGCTGCTGCAGCACGGCCTCGATCCCCTGGCGGAGTGTCACGTCCGCCATGCCGCACCCCTGGCACCCGCCCCCCATGCGGAGCATCACCACCGCGTCCTGCACGTCGATGAGCTCCACCCGGCCGCCGTGGCGGGCCACCATCGGATTCACCTCGGTATCGAACAGCTCGGCGACCCGGTCGTAGAGCGTGTCATCGTCCGCGATGGCAGCCGCCTCGGGCTTGGGAGCGATCGGCGGCGCGCCGCTCGTGAGCGCCGAGCGGATCGCCGCGCCGATGGACTTCCCGATGGCGGGCCAGGGCGTAGCACTGCCCTTCACCACCGTGATCAGGTTGCCCGACACGATGAGCTCGGCGACGGCCGCTCCCGGGATCGCGAAGATCGCCTCGGCCAGCGGAGAGCCCTTCGCCTCCGCGGGAGACGAAAACCGTCGCACTCCCGCCGTGTGCAGCGGTTGACTCACCAGGAACTTGCAACGCGCGTTGTCGATCGGCTCGGCGGTGATGCGGATCTCGTCCGGATTCATGCCTCTAGTATCTCCAACTGCGCTCCGAGAAGCAACGGTATCACGCATCCCGCAAAGTGGCCGCGGGGACCGGGCGCAACTGGCGCGCCGCCTGCACCATGTTCCGCAGCGACGACAGCGTCTCGTCCCAGCCCCGCGTCTTGAGGCCGCAGTCCGGGTTGACCCAGATCTGTTGATCGGCGAGGACTTCCCGCATCCGCTGCAACGCCGCCACGATCTCGTCCACGCTCGGGACGCGGGGGGAGTGGATGTCGTAAACGCCCGGCCCGATCTCGTTGGGGTACCTGTATTCCTGGAACCCTTCGAGCAGCTCCGAGCCCGAGCGCGCATTCTCGATGGAAACCACGTCGGCGTCCATCCGCTCGATCACCCGGATGACGTCGTTGAACTCGCTGTAGCACATGTGCGTGTGGATCTGAGTGGCGTCCTGCACGCCGCCCGTCGCCAGCCGGAAGGCGCTCACCGCCCACTCGAGGTAGTCGGCCCACTCGGCCCGGCGCAGCGGCATCCCCTCCCGGAGCGCCGGCTCGTCGATCTGGATGACCCGGATTCCGGCCTTCTCGAGGTCCAGGACTTCGTCCCGGATCGCAAGCGCGAGCTGCTTCGCGGTCTCGGACCGGGGCTGGTCGTCGCGCACGAAGGACCACTGGAGCACGGTCACCGGCCCGGTGAGCATCCCCTTCACGGGCTTGGCGGTCTTCGACTGCGCGAACGTGCTCCAGCGCACCGTCATCGGCCGCGGGCGCGACACGTCGCCGTAGATGATCGGCGGCTTGACGTAGCGCGTGCCGTAGGACTGCACGCTCTGCCTGGCTTCCGAGCGTGCGCGTGATCTGGTCCGCGATGAACGCATCGTACTCCTGGGGCGTGAGCTTCCCATCGTGGAGCTTGCGCCGCGCCGCCCGCACCTCGGCGGTCTGCGGGAACGACCCGATCGTGGTCGTCGGGAAGAGGGGCAAGGCGATCTGCTGCTTCCGGCGCGCCTCGTGCGGCGCCCCCCGCCGCATGTCCTGTTCCGTCACCCCGGCCGCACGCCGCTTCACCGCCGGATCATGGACGCGCCGCGAGGCGCGCCGCGCCGCCAGCGCGCGCGCGTTGGCCTCGAGCCGGGCGGCGACGCTCACCGCCTGGCGCCCCTCGCGCAGCGCGCGGGCCAGCGTCACGACCTCTTCGAGCTTCTGCTTGGCGAACGCCAGCCACCCTTTGAGCTCGGCACCGAGCCGCGACTCGGCGTCGAGGTCGAGCGGTACGTGCAGCAGCGAGCACGACGGGGCCACCCACAGATCTTCTTCGCCGATCCGGTCCCGCGCCCGGTCGAGCAACGCGAGCGCCGCCGCGAGATCAGCCTTCCAGATGTTGCGACCGTCGATCACGCCGAGCGACAGGACCCGGCCCTTGGGGAACGTGTTGAGCAGCGGCTCGAGCTGGCCCGGAGCGCGTACCAGATCCACGTGCAGCCCCGTGACCGGCAGCTCCCGTACCGTCGGCAGCGTGTCGTCCAGTCCCGCGAAGTATGTCGCGAGCAGGATCTGCACCCCGGGAACGCGCTCGGCGACCAATCGGTAGGCCCGGACGTACGCAGCCCGCTCCTCGGGCGAGCGGGCGAGCGCGAGGCACGGCTCGTCGACCTGCACCCACCTTGCTCCCGCCGCCCCGAGCTGCGAAAGGACCTCGGCGTAGACCGGCAGCAGCGCATCGAGCAGGTCGAGCCGGTTGAAACCCGCCTTGCGGGCCTTCCCCAGCAGAAGAAAGGTGACCGGGCCGATCAACACAGGCTTCGTGTCGAACCCGAGCGCTTTCGCCTCCTGGAACTCGTCGAGGGCCTTGGTCGATGACAGGCGGAACGTCTGCCCCGGCTCGAACTCCGGCACGATGTAGTGGTAGTTGGTGTCAAACCACTTCGTCATCTCCATGGCGGTGACGTCCCGGCCGGCCGCCTGCGCGCCTCGCGCCATCGCGAAGTACGTGTCCAGGTCCACGGGGCCGCCGGACCATCCGTAGCGCGCCGGCACCGCGCCCACCATTGCGCAGGTATCGAGCACGCGGTCGTAATAGGAGAAGTCGTTCGACGGGATCACATCGAGCCCGGCGTCCAGCTGCAGCCGCCAGTGCGCGGCACGCAATTGGGCGCCGGTCTTGAGCAGGCCCGCACGCGAGACCTTGCCGCTCCAGTACCCTTCCGTCGCGCGCTTCAGCTCGCGGGCAGCTCCGAGGGGCGGGAAACCGAGGTTGTGGGCGATCGGCATAGGATGTGGAATCTACCCAGCCCGCAAGGCCGCGGGAGTGGTCGTCCTAGCCGCTCCGTCGGTCGCGCGACGGAAGGGCAAGCTGGGGTTAGGGCGCCGCAGCGTCCTTCAAGCTCGCCTGCAGGACCGGCGTAAAGAGCACCCCTTCGGGGTGGGATGGGTCTCCCCTGAACACGAAGCTCTGGGAGACGTCGAAGTCCACGAGCAGGCTCGTTGCCCCCGGCTCGATGTGCAGGGGCCCGGCAAAGTTGACCTTGATCCCCGACTGCGCGCCGCTCGGCACCTTGAGCGTCTGCGAGCTGGAGCCGTCGCTGAACGTGACCCCGGGCACGAGCGTGATCGTGGCATGGTCCACCACCAGGCGCAACTGGGTGTAGTCGCCGGCGGGGACCGACGCGCTGCCTAGGAGCGCCGTCACGCCGTTCTGGAGCGTGAGCAGGTCGTACTCAGCAGTCGTGTCGGCGATGGTGAAGCGGTGGCCGGATTCCTCGGACCCGCCGATCAGGTAGACCTTCGAGATCGTGACCGTCGCGCTCGCCACGTCGCCGAGGGGCGCGTCGGTCAGATACACGTTGAGCCGGCCCGACTGCGGAGTCGACTGCAGGCCCCCGGTGTTGCAAGCCGGAATGCCCAGCAGCGCCAGCGCGCTTGCGAGCAGCAAGTTGTGGGTACGCATGGGTCCGAACCTCGCCGTCAGCTGTTTTCGCCTCAGGGCTTGTGCTTCTTCGCGTGGCCGGGTGGGACCCCGTTCGGCGGGCGTCCGTGGGTGTCGTCGTGACCGAGGCCCTGCGCCGCCTGCGCGGCGCTGGCGCCGTGGGCCATCCCCGCCTCGACCTCGCTAGGAAGGTTGAGAACATCGTCGGGCGTGCCGCCCGCCTGGAGGACGCCTTCCACGAGCTGGACCGTCTGTTTCGGAGGTACGCCGAGCCCCGAGAGCGTGGCCGCCACGCGCAGCGTCGTGGCCGCGTCGTAGGGCGCATGGATCGCGCGCGCGAGGTCGCGCACCTGCGCGGCGCTGAGACCCTGGCTGAGCGCGTAAGCGGTACCATCGACGAGATCGGCATCCGGGTTGCTGAGACCCGCAGAGCGCAGCGCCGCGGCCGCTTCGTCGAGCCGAGCGGCGAGAGCGCGCACCGCCGCGATCACGCGGTCGGGCGCCACTCCCTTGGCGCCCCCTTCGACGGCTTTCTGGACGAGCGGCTCGACAGGCAGCCCCCGCGCCGCCACGCCGGCCGCCAGCTCTGCGACCGCGCGCGCGACCTCGGGGGGCACGCGACCGGCGAGCCGAGCGGCCACGTCGGACTGGGCGCCGAGCGGCCCCGCGATGGACGTGGCGAGCAGGAGGACGAGCGCGGCGTGCTTCACAGGGCGCGTCCTCCGTGGGCGGTCACGGCGACCACGCTGTTTCGCCGCCCGAAGCCGTCGTCCACCGCCGGCGCGCCCGGATCGGCGACCCAGCGCTCCCCGTCCACCACAAATGCATACTGGTGCTGTCCCACGGGCAGCGCGAGAGTCGTGGTCCAGATGCCGCTCGTTCCGGCGGGCACGAGCGGCGCGGCGTTCTGGTCCCACTGATTGAACGTCCCGGCGACCGCGACGCGCTTCGCGCCCGGGGCGTACAGCACGAACCGTACGTAGATGCTGTCGCGCGCGGCGACTCGCGTCGCCGTCGGGCCGCCCGCCGGTATGACCGACGGCCGCCCGAGGACGACCAACGCCGTGGCGGCCGCCACGGCGAGCGCCCCGCCCCAAGCGATCCAGGGCCGGATGCGCACGCGCAGCTCGAACTCTCGCGGCTCGACCAGCCGGCGCCATGCGCGCCGCACGGGCGACGCAGCGCGCCGCCGCACGGCGGCCATGACCCGCGCGTCGAGCGCAGGAGAGAGGGACACCGGCGTGCGATCCACCGCGCCGAGCAGCCGCTCGGCATCCTCGGCCTCGGCGCGGAGCTCGGGAGGCAGGTCCGCGAGCGAGCGCTCGCCGTCCAGCAGCCCTTTCACCAGCGGGTGATATGTCTTGCTCATGCTCATGCGTGCTCCTTCAACAGCTCGCGCAGCCGGTCATAAGCCCGATGCATCCGCATCTTCAGCGAGGCCACCGACGCCCCGGTCGTGCGCCCGATCTCTTCGTACGACAGCCCTTCGAAATGCTTCTGCACGAACACGTCGCGTTGCTCCGCAGTCAGCTTCAGGAGCGCCCGCTCGAGCGCCCGGGCGCGCTCGGCCTGCTCCAGCTTTCCATCGGGTCGCCCGGGCCCCGCAATGGCTTCGTCCGTGTCCTCGAGCCGCCGACCCTCGCGCGGCCAGCGGCGCCGCTCGGCGAAGCACCGGTTGCGCAGGATCAGGAAGAGCCAGCCCGCAAACTTGGCCGGTTCCCGGCAGGCCGCCAACTGATCGAACGCCCGGATCAGCGCGTCCTGAACGGCATCCTCAGCGGCGTCGCGCGAGCCCAGCATACGTGCGGCATAGCGCGCATAACGGTCGCGGTAACGC
>WNGK01009423.1_pt1 | contig 10051 bp, 7 predicted proteins | sample 5400601 | NCBI WGS metagenome assembly WNGK01 (sample SAMN13153376, study PRJNA577476) | soil metagenome | isolation source: 60 cm soil or saprolite under Garry oak tree replicate 1 | place: USA:California | collected 2016-06-15 | reverse complement strand
GATCGTTTGTTTTTCCGCCGCGTCGGAACGACGAATGCGCAGCACGTGCCCGCCGCGGCGCTCGTCGCGCAGGGAATCTGGACTGCGTGCTTAACGCTTCCGCGCACCATGACAACGCAGTCTGCCACCGGCACTACCAGCTACGGAAATGTTTATACGCAGTTGCTGGAGTACATCGTTTCCGCCGATCTGCTCTTCTATTTACTACTCGTCGTGGCGGTCATCCTTCTGCGAAAAAAATCTCCCGCCGCCGACCGCCCCTATCGCACATGGGGTTATCCTGTCGTCCCGCTCGTCTCTATTCTGCTCGCTGGATTATTGATTCTCGATCTTGCCTGGCTTGCACCGGCCACGTCTGGAATTGGAATTTTGATCGTGCTGACCGGCGTGCCGGTATACTTCTTGTGGCAACGAATCGGTGGTGGTCACTTGAACGAATGAACATGAATCTCCTCGCCCGACTAATTGGGTTGGCGTCACTGCTACCGGCTGTGATCAGTGCAACGGCAAGCGGAGCAGCCCCACCTCCACATGGACAAAGAATTGCGATCGACCCAAAGGTCGCGAGCTTGGTGAAGCAAGCAGCCTCCGCGCTCAAGGTTGAGCAGTATGATCTAGCGATTCGATACTTAACCGCAGTTCTGGCGATGAAGCCCGAGCAAAACACGGCGTCCGCTATTTATGCTTGGCGCGCAGGAGCGTACGGGCGCAAAGGGGAACTAAACAGGGCTATGGATGACGCGAGCGAATCCATCCGATTGAATCCGCGTTCTTATCGCGGCTACTTGGAGCGCGGTGTCGTTTACCGGCGGACCGGCAGATTAGACAAGGCGATTAGCGATTATGACACGGCGGTCCGGCTTAATCCACACTTTGGTCGGATATACTATGATCGCGCGATTGCTTATGGTTTGAAGGGCAATCACAACCAGTCGATACACGATAACACCGAGGCTATCCGCCTCCGAGATCCCGACATGGAGGCTGATTTTTATTATAATCGCGCTATCGACTATCAATCGATCGCCAAGTTGGACAAGGCGATGGCGGACTACAATGAAGCGCTCCGTCTAGCCCCGAATGATCTGAGAACTTATTGTGGCCGAGCGAGTGTCTTCGAAGACATGGGTCAGCTCGACAAGGCGAGCGCTGATTACAATCAAGCCGTTCAATTGAATCCGAGGGATGCGCCGGGCTACGTATTTCGAGGCTATGCCCACTTTGCTAGAGGAAATTACAAAGCAGCTGCCTTTGACTTTGAAAAGGCGGTTCGGCTTTCCCCCAGAGATTATGACGCTCTGGTCAAGCTTGCCTGGTTTCAGGCTACCTGCCCCGAAGATTCACTCCGAAACGGAAAAGAAGCACTCGAGAAGTCTTTAAGGGCATGCGAGCTGAGCAGCTGGCAATCCTCGGATGTTGTAGACACGTTGGCGGCCGCTTATGCCGAGGTCGGCGATTTCGACAAAGCGGTGAAATATCAGATGCGAGCAATCAACATGAGCGGCGTTTCCGGCCTTAGGCGTAAAGAAATGCAGGAACGCCTGGAACTTTATCGGCAACACAAGCCGTATCGGAAAGAATCGAAGTTGAGGACGCACTAGCATTGGCCAGGTCGGGAATCGGGATCCTCATCGTCTTGACTGGTGTGCCGGTTTACTTCTTGTGGCGAAAAGTCGCTGCAGTTCGAGCAAATCCATTTCGCGTTTGAGACGCGAAATCTTTTTGTATGCCTGCAAGATCGAAGCACTGATCGGCGCTGTACTTTTCAATTAGTAGCGGTGATCCCCGCCCCGGGTTTACACGCAGAGGAGTTTGCGGCTGCCTGGTGACATTCGTGCTGTAATTTCCAACCGAACACGGCAACCCAAGGGCAAAGCAGCAACATCAACGCCGCCGTCGAAATCACCATGCCGGTCAAGTTGCCGATCATGGTGCAAACCGTCAACGCGATTCCGCTCGTCCAGATGGCCCATGCCCAAATGCGCAACAGCCCGCGGAGTGAAGGTGTGCCAAGAGTAAGAATGACGCCAGCGATCGTGTAGAGGCCATTCGCCGCGCCGCCAGTAAGCAGCGAGCCAAGCGGTGCGATAGTTTCGATTCGAGCCGGCAACCAACCGATGAAAAGCGATTCGGCAAGGAAATCGCAAGCCAGACCCAGGATCGCGACCACACACGCCACGATGCCCCAGCGCATCGAGCGAATCCACGCGCCCCACCAGGCAAAAAACGCTACCAGGCTCACTGCTGCCGCCATCCATATCGCCCAACTGGTCCGCCATAGCACTGCGTGTTCCGCGATGTAAGTTGCTCGTTCTGCAAACCTCGATGCGGCTTCGGTGCCGCCGCGCAATGCGAATAGCATCACGAGCGCAGCCAACGCATTGGCGGCAGCACACACCCAGGGCGTGATGCAACGCAACCATCTACCTGTCCGCGTCTCGTCTAAGAGGAACAGTCCGAATGGCAGCCACCATATTAAGTCGTTAAATACGATCAGAGTGAAAGTCCGGAGCGGCCATTCGCCGGAATTAATCACCATCAACCAACCGATCGGCCCGAGGATTTTTCCCGCCAGGCCAACCGAAATAATTGGCGCCGCGCGGTCGACCCGATACGCCGCGTAAGCGTAAAGAACACCGTAGAGACCTACGACCATACCAAGGCAGCTCCACAGCGCCGGATAATTTGGCCGTGCGATCTCCACTGAATCGAAGAACGACCGCGGCCAGGCGCATGCCCAAAGGCCAAACGCAACGTTGTAGACGGCCGCCAGGCTGAACACGACGCGATGCAGCTTCGCGCGATAGTCGCTGATCATCGTAAAGCCCGTTCGTGCCACCGAGCAGTTGCCAAGTATCAATTATTCGTAGAGCAAGCGCTGTTAAAGGCGAAACAGCGGCGTTAGAAATCCCCCGAAGCTCGAGAGGTGGTGCTCATTCCTTTTGCAGTATCACCATCACCTCTCTCAAAGGTTCGTCGCTCACCTTGCTTGTCCCTGTAAAGGGATGGTCAAGAACATAAATCAAAAATAAAATCAACGTGACCGTTACCGTAAGCGTAGTGGCAACCAGATATTGCGCCTTCATGTTCTTCATTCCAAACAACCAGGTGTACGAAATCGTGAATACGCCGCCAACAAGTAGGACTAACCAAACAACTGATGGCACAGTGTCGTTACCCGCGAATATTCTGAGTCGGCGGTACTGAGCGAGATTGTTTAAGCGCTTTACTGTTTCGGCGTAGAGCTCTCTGTTGGGAATCGATTTCTCATCCATCTGATAGACCATTGTTATCAGCCTTGCCATTGCAGGGTTGGAATGGAGGCTTATCTCGCCTTGTGACATTCTTCTCAGTTCATCATCATAAACCGACGCGATGTACTCGATTAGTCCTTGCCGTATCACTGTACGCACCGGGTCGGGGAGTGCTTGTGTAATGTGAAAAATATCATCGGCCTCGTTCGCTTCCATCTGCAGATTTTTTGTGGCATCGCTGTATCCGCTCCAAGTAACAAATACAACAAACGCCACCATGACTCCGTAAAACAGTCCGAAGGCGTTGAAAATTATGGCGGCGACTTCATGGTTCTCCTTCAACACTTCCGGTGGATATTTTTTCCGGACAAGCTGAAGTCCCCCTACCGCCGTCAACGTGGTTACTGCCGATACAACGAAGAAGGAAAGCCAGGCCGGCCAATTAAGCAGGAATTGCATGGAACTTCCTAGGTTCTCGCCAAAATCTCCATGAATTGTCGAGAGAAAAGAACCAACTGTACTCTAGCCGGGATCGCTGATCTTGGCATTAGGCGGCGGTTGTAGCCACGGCGCTGTGTCGCCGTGCCGGGCAACCAACACCGCGAGCGTCTTGGCATCCCGACGTGTCGGGGAGTACACCGACAATCTTGTCCCAAACCGGATAACCGCAGACGCTTTTGCCGCTACAGCCTCTGACGCGCGGCAAATGCGCGAAATACACGCAGCTCACCCATATCGTATTTGCCTCCGAGTAGCGCGCTGGCATCGGTCAGTTTTCCGTCCTTGATCTGCCGGAACGCGGCTGCAATTTCCTTCTCTTGCGCAGGAGTGAAGAATCGCTGGCGCTCGGCAATTTTTCCGCACTCGATTGCAGCAACCAGATGGCCGTAAATCGTGCTGGGCACAAAACCCCGGGCGTGCGCGATTTCATCCACCGAGTCGCCCCGGCGAAATCGGCGCAGCGTTTCCGCTTCGCTGTCATTCAATGTCGAGCGACGCCGCATCGGCGCCAGAAATTCGCGGAATGTCTGCCGCGAATTTGTCCGAAGATATTCCGCAATTTCGGCGAGAAATGGCTCAGCGAAATCTTTTAGCTTCTGCTCGCCAACACCTGGGATTCGCCGGAACTCGCTCGCGGTTGTCGGATAAGAGCGCGCCATCTCGCGGAGCGATACATCGGAAAAAACGACGTATGCAGACACATCACGTTCGTCGGCGAGCTTCCGGCGCACGGTGCGCAGACGTTCGAACAATGCTTCATCACATTCGATTTCGCCGGCGCCACTTTTGACGCGATGTTCGGAAATGTCGATCTGCTTTGTCAGCGTGATGGGCGTCCGCTCTCGCAGTGTATTCAGACCGTTTTTAGTGAGTTTCAATGTCGCGAACTTGCCTGGCGCGCATTCAATCAGTCCCAGCCGCAACAACTCGCGACCGATCGCCTGCCATGCGTCACGTCTCAACTCCCGCCCGATCCCGTAGGTCGAAAGCTGATTGTGTCCTCGCTGCCGGATCGCTTGAGTGTCCGCGCCGGTCAGCACCTCGACGACGTGATTTAAGCCAAATCCGAATCCGCTTTTTGCGCAGATCCGATGAACACACGAGAGAAATTTTTGCGCGGGGATTGTGCCGTCAAATGTTTCGCGTGGGGTGAGGCAATTATCACAGCCGTCGCACGAGGGCTGGGCGAAATCTTCTCCAAAATATTTCAATAACGTCGCGCGCCGGCATTCACGCGTCTCTGCGTAATGCACCATTTGCCGGAGCTGCTCGCGAGCGATGCGTTGCTCGTTCTCGCTTTTCTCATCGATGAAATGCGTTTGCTTCACGACATCACTCGCGCTGAAAAGCAACACGCACTCGCTTGGCAATCCATCCCGTCCGGCGCGGCCTGTTTCCTGATAATAACTTTCGATGTTCTTCGGCAGATCGTGGTGAACGACGAATCGCACGTTCGGTTTATTGATTCCCATTCCGAAGGCGATCGTCGCCGTGATCACCCGGACGTCGTCCCGCAGAAACAGTTCCTGATTTTGGGTGCGCTCCCTGGCTGTGAGACCGGCGTGATACGGTTTCGCCTTTATCCCGTCCTCGCTCAGGTTTCTCGCGAGCGAGTCCGTCGTTTTTCTGCTCGCGCAATAAACGATACCGCTTTCGTTAGGCCGGCCGCGAATGAATGCGAGCAGTTGTTCGTACGGAGCTGATTTCGGAACGACGCGATAACTAAGATTCGGCCGATTAAAGCTGGCGACATAACAGCGTGGATCGCGCAGGGCGAGCTGCTTGAGGATGTCCGCGCGCACGCGTTCGGTTGCGGTCGCAGTGAGCGCCATAATTGGCACATCCGGCAAATGGCGGCGCAATTTTTTCAGCTCGCGATATTCCGGCCGGAAATCGTGGCCCCACTCGCTGATGCAATGCGCTTCATCGATGGCGATTTGGGCAATATTCCAATTCAACGCGCGCTCCAAAAACGTATCAAGCATCAAGCGTTCCGGCGCCACATATAGCATTCGGTACTCGCCGCGATGCAGTCCGCGCAATCGCGCGACAGCTTCATGTCGATCCAGCGTCGAATTTAAAAACGTCGCCGCGATGCCGCTTGTTTGCAGCGCATCGACCTGGTCTTTCATCAGCGAAATGAGCGGCGAGACTACAATCGTCAGACCCTCGCGGAGGAGTGCCGGCAGTTGGAAACAAAGCGACTTTCCGCCGCCGGTCGGCATCAGCGCAAACACATCGCGCCCGGCAAGCGCATCCTGAATAATCGCTTCCTGCAACGGACGAAAATCCGAATACCCGAAGTGCTGTTTGAGCGTGCGGTCGAGGTTCAAAGTCATCTCAACAAGTATCGAAGAGACGCGCGACGCTCTTATTTTTCCGCTTGAGGCGGAGCCCATTTTTCGAAAAAGAAACTTCCACCTGATGTGGAAAAGAAATAATAAGCCACAAACCTGCGCCCATGTGATGAAACAGCCTTTTATCGTTTATATTCTTTTGTTGTTCATTTGCGCGAGAAGTTTCGGACAAGAGAACTATCGCGGCGGAATTGTTTACGGGCCAAAAGCCGCGTTTAACATCAGTGCGCCCGAAGGCTGGGTCCTGGACAACGAGTCCGGCGCAGACCAGGGAATGCCGTGCGTTCTTTACCGCAAAGGTTCATCGTGGTCGAACGCGAAGACAGTGATGTACGCGAAAATTGCCAGCACTCAGTTTGAAGATGTAAACGCATTCGTGGCAATGGCGATCAAAGAGATGCAAAAGACGCATGGCGCACCGAAAGAGAAGATCGCTTCCGGCAAGACGAAAGACGGCCATGACTATTTCATAAGCGAGTACCCAGCGACGAAATCTTACTCGCAGTGGGAACGCGTCGCCTATGTCCAATTGCCGCGGGCTGTCGCCTACATCGTTCTCTCATCTCGGGATGAAGCGAGTCATCGGAAAGATTCGGGCGCCCTCCAGGAATTACTGAAGACGTTCCTGTACCTCGAACCTAAAACCGACACGAAGAAGCGTTAAGCGCGACGCTCACGAATCGATTGAAAGATCTCGGCAATCGCTTCGCCGCGAGGTTTGGCGCCGAGATTGCCTTTGCCGTGGACGCGGACGCTGACGGCGTTGGCGTCCAGGTCGCGCTTGCCGATCACGAACATGGTGTGGACTTTCATTTGTTCGGCGCGCTGGATTTTGCCGTTGATGTTGTCGCTGCTCTTGTCGATTTCCGCGCGGACTTGTTGGGCGCGCAGTTCTTTCAGAATCGATCGTGCATAATCCATTAGCTTTGGATCATCGCCGATAGTGAGAATACGCACCTGTTCCGGCGACAACCAGAGCGGGAAATTGCCGGCGTAATGTTCGATCAAGAATCCGATGAAACGTTCGTGCGTGCCAAGTGGCGCGCGATGAATGCAGATCGGGATCTTGTCGACATTGTCGCGGTCTTTATAGCGAAGATCAAAATTGCGCGGCTGCGCGAAATCAACCTGGTTGGTCGCGATGGAAAACTCACGTCCGATCACGCTCCACGCTTGCACGTCGATCTTCGGGCCGTAAAAGGCTGCTTCGTTTGGCACTTCGACGTAGTTAATCCCGGAGTCTTTTAACACGCGTCGCGTCATCTCCTCAGTTTGTTTCCAAAGCTCGGGCTTATTAACAAATTTTTGCCCAAGCTTGGATGGGTCATGCGTAGAGAAACGCATCAGGTATTTGTCGATCCCGAATAGCTTGAAATAGTTCAGATACATTTCGTTCACGGCATTGAATTCGGCTTCGAACTGTTCGGGCGTCATGTAAAGGTGGGCATCATTCATCTGCAGTGAGCGCACGCGCATCAACCCGAACAACTCGCCGCTCTTCTCGTAACGATAGTCCGTCCCATATTCCGCCAACCGCAGCGGGAGTTCGCGATAACTGCGAGGCAACGCTGCAAATAACTTGTGGTGATGCGGACAGTTCATTGCCTTGATGTAGTAACGATTCGCCGCTAGAAGGGTGTCTCGCTTTTGCTTCAAATCCTCCAGCACCCTCGCGCTTGTTCGGACTCCTCTCGCCATACGGCGTCCTTCCTCGACGTCAGTCTCGATCATTTCGTGAGCTTCGGATTCCCATTTCCTAATCTCGCTCTCCCAAAGGATCAGCGATTTTTCCTCATCGGGATCCAGTTTCAACTGCATCGGCGGGAACATCGACTCGGTGTAATAGGGTACGTGACCACTCTTTTTGTAGAGGCTTTCGCGCGCGATGTGCGGCGTACGCACACGTTGATAACCCGCAGCGAACTCAGTTTCTTTCGCGAGCTTCTCCAGTTCCTCCGCAATGACTGCGCCGCGCGGCAGGAACATTGGCAGACCTGGACCGACGTCATCGTCGAAAACGAACAGCTCGAGTTCCTTGCCGAGTTTGCGATGGTCGCGCTTCTTCGCTTCCTCGAGCATCGCGAAGTAATCATCGAGTTCCTTTTTCGTCTTGAAGGCCGTGCCATAGATGCGCTGCAACTGCGGATTCTTTTCGTCGCCTTTATAGTAAGCGCTCGCCACGTTCGTGAGCTTGAACGCGCCGATGTTTCCCGTGCGCATGACGTGCGGGCCGGCGCAAAGATCGATGAAGTCGCCGCTGCGATAGAGAGAGATTTTTTCGTCCGGCGGAATGTTTTCGATGATGTCGATCTTGAACTTGCTTGGCTCGGGTCGTTCGCTCAATGCCGCAAGACGCCCTTTCTTTCCAAGCTCGAGCGCTTCATCGCGTGAAATCTCCATGCGCTCGAACGGATGGTTCGCTTTGATCTCCTTCTTCATCTCTGCCTCGATCTTTTCGAAATCCTCGGGCGAGATGCGGTGCGGAAGATCGACATCGTAATAGAAGCCGTTCTCGACCGGCGGCCCGGCGGCGAACTGCGCTTCTGGCCAGAGCTTCAAGATCGCCGTCGCAAGTACGTGCGACGCCGAACGACGAAGACGTTCGATGTCCGTCATCGTAGCGCGCTGCTCTAGAGTTTTGCGTTCTTCGGTCATGGAAAATGGTGAGAGATGTCTCGACTTCGCTCGACATGACAAAAGGCTAGGACATGCGAGGGCGAATGACGCCGACGGTCGACGTCGGTGATGGCGGCGCGCTGCTCTAGAGTTTTGCGTTCGTCAGACATTGTATTGAGAAATTCCTCGGTCCGAGCCGGACTGGCGGTTTTCGCTCGGAATGACAAGCAATGTGCACTATTTTGTCGGATGCGACGAGTTTGGCAATGGCTGGTCCTTGCGGCGGTCGCCGCGAGCGGTTGCGGCCAAAAGGCGGCGCCGCCTACAGAATTCGCAGCGGAGCGGCAGCGGATGGTCCAGCAGCAACTGATGCCGCGCGGCATTCACGAGGAGCGCGTGCTTGCAGCGATGGCGAAGGTGCCGCGCGAGGAGTTTGTCCCGGCGGATGAACGCGCTGGTGCTTACACCGACCATCCATTGCCGATTGGTTATGATCAGACGATCTCGCAACCGTATATTGTTGCTTTTATGACGGAGCAGTTGCACCCGAAATCGAGCGATCGCGTTTTGGAAATTGGTACCGGTTCCGGTTATCAGGCGGCGATTTTAGCAGAGCTAGTGGCCGAAGTTTACACGATTGAACTTGCTGAGCCGCTGGCGAGAAACGCGGAGGCGACTCTCGCGCGTCTTGGTTACAAAAACCTTCATGTGAAAGTAGGCGATGGTTACAAGGGCTGGCCGGAAAACGCGCCGTTCGACGCCATCATCGTGACCTGCGCGCCCGACCGCGTTCCTCGACCGCTCACCGATCAACTCAAAGAGGGCGGACGCATGATCATTCCCGTCGGTAATCGATTCGCTCAGGAGCTGTACCTTCTCGAAAAGAAAAACGGTCAGCTGAAAGAAAGTGCCGTGTTACCGGTGCGTTTCGTGCCGATGGCGGGGGAGGCCAGCGAGCGTAAATAGGTGGATCGAGCAGTCCCTTGGTCGATGCTAAAAGTGGCGGCGAAGCCGCAAAATATTTAGCATCGCCCGAGGGAGCGGTCGATCCACCGACGAGCCGTTGGCCTATTATTTAATCGCGGCGAGCTTTTTCAGATCGACGCGCTTGACCCATTCCTGCAATTCCTTGGGATCCTGATTCTGCAACTCGATCTGAAGAAAATAGCGCTTGGCGATCATCACCCAAAGCGTGGCGTGTTTCCCCTCATTTTCGAATGCTTCGAAACCGGGATTACCATCGATGGTGACAGACTTGCTGTAACCTTCGCTGGTTTCGCTGTTGTTATTCCACGCGGCGGTCGTGGCGGTGACATAATCGGG
>WNGK01017776.1_pt1 | contig 10052 bp, 8 predicted proteins | sample 5400601 | NCBI WGS metagenome assembly WNGK01 (sample SAMN13153376, study PRJNA577476) | soil metagenome | isolation source: 60 cm soil or saprolite under Garry oak tree replicate 1 | place: USA:California | collected 2016-06-15 | reverse complement strand
GAATTCGAGCGGCTTGTTCAGCGCCGGCGCCTGCACGAATTGGAAGGAGTTCAGCACTACGCCAGGCAGATCGTGCGCAATGTGCGTCTCCCAGTATTCGCGCCGTTCCTTCTCATCGGTGTACTTGAGCATCATGCGGAAGTCCGCGCCTTCCGGCCCGGAATGGAAGGCGTCGATCGAGCCGGCCAGGGTGCCATCGGCAGCCAAAGTGAACTCACCTTTGCGCTCGGTGCCGTTGGCGTCCGGCGCCAGAACAGGCAACGCAATCACCTGGCTCGCCGCGCCCGCCGAGAGCAGCCCATATCCACCCTGCAGATAAGATCCGAGGTTGCCCACCGGCGTGCGCTCATCGGTGGGATCGAAGATCAAATACCGCTTGGCGTCCCTCGCTTTCACCACGGCCTGCAGGCGGTTGTCGTTCACATCTGCCGGAATCTCAATGGCCGTGATCATGTGATCGCCCAAGAGCGACGGATCGTCGGGATCGACCACGCCTCGGCGGTGATCGACCGGGACGTAAAAGGCCTTGATGCCCGCCACCTGCAGCATCGAGATAAGCAGCGTCGTCTTGTCCTTGCAGTCGCCGTACCGGTTGCGAAAAATGTCCGATGCATGATTCGCCTGGAGCCCGCCTATGCCGCGCATCACGATAAAGTAGCGGATATCCTTCTGAATCGATTCCGTGATGCGTTCGAGCTTGGTGTAGAAATCCGGCGCGCCGGCAATCAGTTCATTCACCTTGGCGGTAATCTCGGGCGATGGATCGGGCCGGTTGGCTTCCAGTTCCGTTACCCATTGCCCGATAGCGCGCCACTGGTTTTCCTTGCCCTCAACCGCAGCTGGCCCCCACTGTACGCTCATCCTGGCGTCGAGAGCTGCCCACTCCGGCGCCGATGGAATGTCGCGCAGGGTCAACGCGGGCATATCGTGGATCTCCCAGCGCCAGTGATTCGGCGCCACTTCGACCGGCTTTACCGCGTCACGTCGATGCCACGACTCGGAGTGCGCCCGGCCCTGCGGCAGATCGATCTCCAGAGCCTGAAACACTACCGGGATCCCCGTCTGGATGCTCCAGATCTTCTCCTGCAGGTAAGGCTCCATCAACTCTTCCGTCTCGCAGATGATGGTGGCTCCCACATCTACTGCTGGCGGATGCGCCACCTTGGACTTGCGGGTGGACAGCATGATGGGCACGCTGGTGTCGCCCTCTTCCAGAAAGTCTGTATCCTGCGCCTGGTATTGCTTCTCGTCGGCTGCGATTGTCCACACACGGAAGTAGTTCACCTTTTCGGTCTCGTCGTAGCTGACTTCGCATGTGTTTCCGCGCCCCTGCGGTTTCAAGATCCGAATCGCCTCACGCTCGCGCTCGACTGCGCGGCCGCTCGCGTCAATCGACTCCACATACTCGTCGTAGAGGATTACGGCAGCCGCGTCCTTGGCGTAATCCGGCGTCTTCGTCTTCCACGCTTGCAGGCCCCAGTCCGGCACTGGCTGATTCTTGTTGAACCAGCCGGCGAACGACGGCAGGCTCGATCCCAGCAGCACCGCAGCCAGCGTTAACTTTCCGTAGAAAGAACTTCTCGCCGTCGCAATTCTCATGTCAGTTTCCTTTGGCAACCGCAGCCCGTGTCAGCACCAACTGCTGCTGATCGACTGTTGCTACCTTCTGATAGAAATCGTGCAGGCTTCCGTACTCCTTCGGGTCCAACAATGTGAAGTTGTAGGCCAGGGTGCGCACCACCTCGATGCCGTTGGCGGCGGGGCCACTGGCAATCTTCATCGTGGCGTGATTGGGCCACGGCACATCCGTCGCTTGCGGTCCGCTCTCCATGGTGAAACCCTCCGGGAGATGGTAGACGATGTCGTCCTTCTCCAAGCGGGCATACTGGACATCAATGGGAATCGAGCGCTTGTCCTCCGCCACAAACGGGTGCCTGGCATGCGACTGGAAGAAGAGCCCCGGCAGAAAGAAATGCTTGCCTGTCGCCGTGCCGAGATTCCCGCTGATCTTCACGGACGCAAGCAGGTTGGAGTTGTAATCATCGAGCGCCAGGAAGTGGTCGAAGTCCGCCTGCACTCCGTCGGGAATCGACTCGCGCAGCGATTCATTGAACCGCTTCTTCACCTCCTCGTCGTCATTCTTGAGCATCAACTGCCGCCAATGCAGGGCGTCCTGGCCGTTGAGAATGTAGCGCACCGTCCCTTTTACGCTGCCATCCGCTTCCACATAGAAGTCGCCGATCCTCTGCGTCATCGACTGCGTGTAAATGGGGGCGGGCGTCATTCCATACGCCGGCCCTGAAGCCGATCCGCGCAGGCCCCCCGCCATGGAGTGCTTCCAGTGCAGAAGACCGAAGGGGCACATCTTCTCTCCGGGATCGAGAAAAACTTCCTTGTCGCCGATCTTCACGATGGCGACATAGTCGTCGAGTTGGTAGGTGTTCAGATAGGTCGGGTCGAAGATGGCGCGATTGCGGTCCACTACCTGCATGGGCCACACCTGTAAGCCCGCCGCGCGCGCCAGCGCCACATAAAGCAGCGCCAGGTCGTCAGACGAACCACCCTTCTCGTTCCAGACGCCCTCCGCGTCCTTGATCTGCTTGATCTTTTCCTTCTTGCGTTCCGCCGCACTCTTCTCCCGCGTAAAACTCGTGTTCTCGAGTTTCATGACCGCGTCGTAGAGTTTGCGTGCCTTCTGCTCGTCGGTGTCGCCCGCACTCACAAGCTGGGCCGCAGCTTGTTGCAGCGTCTTTGTGGGCTCGGCGAAGTGATCCGCCTCTTTTACCCAATGCTTACCCTCCGACTGCCAGAATTCCCCGCCGGTGGCGTACTGGCTGTAGTAGAACTCCACCCTCCAATTCAAGCTGTTCAGCGGGGGCATCCAGTCCTCGGAAGGAATTGCGGGCACATCGGTCACGTCGAAGGTATATTGGCCCCTCGAGTTCTGCGTGACCTTGTCATCCTTGCCCGCCCGTAACGCGATCATCAATCGGGTGAGCAACTGGCCGCGGCTGTTGGTGATGCCGCCGCTGTGCGAGGGATTGAAGAAGTAGTGCGCTTTGTGCACGAAATAGGGCTGCATGACCTCCCAGGTTGGGGAGGACACCCAGTCGTCGTCGTACCGCAGTTGCAGCCGGTACTCCAGAATGCTTCCCACCTCCACGCTGGGCAGCGTAAAGACCATGGTGTTTACCTGGTATTCCTTTGCCTTTACGTCCACCAGGTCAGAGGGCTTGGCCGTTAGCGGGATTACCGTGCCGTCGCTGTGGATCGTCCGGCCCTTGATGTCCGTGACCTTGAAATTGCCATGCTGGTAAGGAATCCGCACTGTGGCCAGTTCCTTACCCTTCTCCGTCAGTATCTTGATTCGTTCGTATTGGCTATGAAAATGCAGGACATCATCGGCGGTCTCTTCCCGATAGAGGTAAACAGCCGCGGCTCCCGGCGCCTTGGGGTCAGCCGTCATCGCGAGCTCTTCTTTCGTCGGTTCCTGGAACTGCGCACCGGCGAGGAGGGGAGAAACAAGGCAGAGAGAAAGCGCCACAAAGGGAACAACGACACGAATGCGCATCGGGAAGTCCTTTTTGAAGAATTCAGATAGCTAGAGTATTCCGCGATTCTGCGGGAAATGAAGGGTAAGAAGCAAGCAGGAAATGAGGAAAAGCGAAGATTTACGCGGGAAGGGGATGGGGGATAGGGATTAGGGGACTGGGATCAGGCCCTGGTCCCTGGTCCCTGTCCTTCCGCCATGACCGCGAGCCGCTTCTCCTTCCTGTAGACATTCGCAACAGCCAGCGTCCAGAGAGGAACAAAATCCACCACGGGCACGAGTTTGCCAAGGAACGATGGCAAAAACTCCCAGTGCCAGCCCAGAAGAAAAGTCAACACACCCGCAAGACAGAGATCGAGCATGTCGTCTACCGGCGACGCCGCACCTTCCACAAATAAAGGGAAAACGGCAATCTGGAAGATGTCCGCGATGATCGCCAGGATGAGGGCGGCTCGCATGCGCGTTCCAGGCGATATCTTGAGGTTGCTTTGGTTCACTTCAGCTCAATCTCGGCAGCAAGATCTCCTCACCAGATTATCGTCCCATCACGGTCGCCTCGAGCCTCGGCGAATCGTATTGGAGCGAGGCGGTAGCAAGGGTTACTGTGCGGGCCAATGCGACGAATTAGTCATCTTCCACATGATTCTCGGCAATTAAGAAACGCCATCCGCGTCAGCACGACGCGGAGGGCGTTTTCCAGCCTGAATCGCGCCTACTGCGTGACCGTCTTCACCGTGTCCCCTATCTTGAACCCGGAGCCGGAAACGGGATCGCAAATCGCCGAAGCGTCGTCAACATCCGTCGCCTTGACTACGCCCACCGTCGTCGCGAGGCGCCTGATGACAGCATGGGTTGTCGGATCCTTGATCTCCTTGGTCACCCGCATTACGTTGAACTGATCGCCCACCTTCACCCCGGCCTTGGCGCCCACGTTAAGGATCACCTGGCCGCCGTCAACAGCCGCCACGACCCCTTCAACCGTGATGGTTCGCACGCCGATCTTCGGGACATCGGCAACCAGGTTGGCGGAGAGCTGATCCACCGCCGCCTTGACCGCTTCGCCGATGATGGTCTGCTGGAAATTACTGTTGCTGAAGTCCGCGGCTCCCCCGCCGAAGCCGCCCCCTCCGGCGCCCCCGCCCAGCAGATTTGTGCTGGCGCGGCTCGACTGGCCCTTGCCGTCCGCCACACCCAGGATCTCGCCCGTATCGGTGTCAATAATGCGGGCCGTAATGGCCACGTTGGCTTTCGAATTTGAGTGGCCGATGCTCCCCAGGCCTACCCCGTGCCAGTTCCCGCCCACTCCTCCAAGCCCGGTCTTCTTGGTCTCGTTGCCAAATTCCGTGATACTGCCCACAATGATCGCGTCCACCCCCAGCAGCTTGCCGATCTTCGCTGCACTGTTGGGGTCGGCGCGATTGGAGTTGGAAAAATTCTGCTCCGACAGGATCTTGTCCAGAGCCTTGCGCTCAATCACGGAATAGGAGCCGTCTTTCACCAGCCCCGTCACCAGCAGGTCGACGATGCCCTTGCCGATATCCACGTTGGTGCCGAACACAGCCGCCGAAACCGTCTGCACGGTTGCATAGTCAAAGTCCATAACGGCAACCCGCGGCCGGCGCTTGGGGGCGGCCTGGGGATGTACCGGAACGATCGCAATTCCTAGAAAGAGGCCCAATACGGCCACGGTGGCCGGAATAATCCGCAGGGTCTTCATGGTTTGTCCTTGGTGAGAATAAGCTCGCTAGCAGGTTCCTTCCGCCCATCGGCAATGTCAAGTCAAATCGTCTCCCGTCCACGTCCCGCGCCCCTCCAATGATGGTTGCTCCCCGCCCATCTCTATGCTAATCTTGGGTTCTGTGCCGTGGTGAGTGCGGAGCAAAGGTGTGTCCTCACGACCCAGGCCTCCAGGGTAGTTTCAAGGTGGCAGCGCGGTTCCCTATACAAACCAGAACCGCCAACAGAATCGCTGGCGTAGCTCAGCTGGTAGAGCATCTGATTTGTAATCAGAGGGTCGGGGGTTCAAATCCCTTCGCCAGCTCCACTTAGAGGCACTTGGAGGCTGAACGGCAAGGTAGTTTATCCGGCTACTGGTGACAAGGGCCGGGCCTGTCCTCTGCGGCGATCCCACTGAGGTGCAAGCACCGAAAACCGGACGATTCCGGGATAAACCGGAGAGCTCCGGACGGATGCTGGTGCGCGGAAAGTGGAATAACCGTTAGGGGGTGTAAAGGGATGGGCACAGGTGGCCGAGCGGTTAATGGCAGCAGACTGTAAATCTGCCGCTCCTTGGAGCTACGGAGGTTCGAATCCTCCCCTGTGCACCAGGTTTTGAGGGGTTTAGCGATGCGCGAAGAGCAACAGGAAACGCGCACCGAGCTGGAGCGGAAATATGGAATCGCTCTGGCGTTGTACGTTGTGTTGGCAGTGCTGGTGTGGTTTACGATTGGCGAGGGCAAGGTGCCGGTTTTCGGCAGGCTGATCGAGATCCGGTGGGTTCCGATCTTCATCCTCGCAACGTTTGCTTTCCGGACCGTGATGGCGATGCAGGCAGACCGCATCCGGCGCGGCAAGGATTAGGGTTTATCGGGAGAGCAAACGTGGTCTCCCACCCTATTTCGCATAAGACGCGAAAAAGGATGGGGCATCCCGGATGGTTTTAAGAGGGCTGATGTAGCTCAGTTGGTAGAGCACTCCCTTGGTAAGGGAGAGGTCACCAGTTCAATCCTGGTCATCAGCTCCAGAAATTCCAGTGGTCAGTGAACAGTGGTCAGTGGTCAGTTGCCGTGGCGAGGGCAGTTTATCGGCGGCCGGGACCGGCAAGGAAGAGCTGATCACTGAAAACCGATCACTGAGCACTGTTTTCGCGGGAGTAACTCAGTGGTAGAGTCACAGCCTTCCAAGCTGTTGGTCGCGGGTTCGATCCCCGTCTCCCGCTCCAAGATCGAGACTTAGGATCGAGACGGTAGAGGTTTCCAGAGGGTAGCGGACGTGGGGAAGATGTTTGAGCAGGCGGGAATCGCCGTCACCGACCAGCAAGGATACGCAAAGCTGCACGCGTTGATCGATGCGGCATTCGACGCGCGGGATGTGGATCAGTTCCTGAACCGGGTAACGGGAGCCAAGCTGCGCATTCGCGATTTCGAAACAGTTCTCAAGCGCGGCTATCTCGGCAAGGAAGCCATCGGTCTCTACCAGTCGCTGCCGGTATCGGACCAGGGGTTGACGCGCGAGCGGTATCTGAGGCTCGTGGAGCAGGTGCCGAAGGAACTGCGGCAACGGTATTTCAAGGCGTACGCGTATTACTGAGACAGCCTCTAGCTTCCAGCTTCTAGCTTGTTCCGTGGGAGATCGGACCGAGTGGCGAGCGCAGACGGGGTATGGCGAAGGAAAAATTTGATCGTTCGAAGCCGCATTGCAACGTGGGAACGATTGGACACATCGATCACGGCAAGACGACGTTGACGGCGGCAATCACCAAGGTTTTGCAGAAGCACAACCCGAAGAACACGTTCCGTTCGTTTGACTCGATCGACAACGCACCGGAAGAGCGCGAGCGCGGTATCACCATCGCGACGGCGCACGTGGAGTACGAGACCAAGAATCGGCACTACGCGCATGTCGACTGCCCTGGGCACGCCGACTACATCAAGAACATGATCACCGGGGCGGCGCAGATGGACGGCGCCATCCTCGTGGTCGCCGCCACCGATGGCCCGATGCCGCAGACCAAGGAGCACGTGCTGTTGGCCCGCCAGGTAGGCGTGCCTTACATCGTGGTGTTCCTGAACAAGTGCGATGCGGTCGAAGACGAAGAGCTGACGGACCTGGTCGAGATGGAAGTGCGCGAACTGCTCTCGAAGTACCAGTTCCCCGGCGACGACGTTCCGGTAGTCCGTGGATCGGCTCTGGGCGCCTTGAACGGCGAGACCAAGTGGGAAGCGCAGATCGACGCGCTGATGGATGCGGTGGACAAGAATGTTCCCCAGCCCAATCGCGCCATCGATCTTCCCTTCCTGATGCCGATCGAAGACATCTTCTCGATCTCGGGCCGCGGCACCGTAGTGACGGGCCGCATCGAGCGCGGCAAGGTGAAGGTGGGCGAGGAAGTGGAGATTGTCGGTTTCCGCGAGACCCGCAAGACGGTTGTCACGGGCGTGGAAATGTTCAAGAAGCAGCTGGACGAAGGCCTGGCGGGCGACAACGCCGGACTTCTGCTGCGCGGCATTCCGAAAGAGGATGTCGAGCGCGGGATGGTGCTGGCCAAGCCAGCATCGATCACGCCGCACACCAATTTCAAGGGCGAAGTTTACGTGCTGTCGAAGGAAGAAGGCGGCCGACATACGCCGTTCTTCAAGGGCTATCGTCCGCAGTTCTACTTCCGTACCACGGACGTGACCGGCGTGGCCGAGCTTCCGGAAGGCACGGAGATGGTGATGCCGGGCGACAACGTGCAGCTGGTGGTGGAGTTGATTACGCCGGTGGCCATGGAGAAGGGCTTGCGCTTTGCTATCCGCGAAGGCGGACGCACGGTGGGCGCGGGCACGATCTCGGAAATCATTAAGTAACAGTGGACAGTGAACAGTGAACAGTGGACAGAAAGTCCGCTTCGCTGGCAGGGAAAGCTAAGGACCAGGGAACAGGGATTAGGTTCAGGGAACAGAAAAGCAAGGATTTAGCAGGATCTGCAACTTCTGTTCACTGTTCACTGTCTTCTGTCCACTGAAATTCAGTTAGGATAAACAAATGCGGGAAATTGTGACATTGCAGTGCACTGAGTGCAAGGAGCGGAATTACTCGACGACGAAGAACAAGAAGACGACCACGGGGCGTCTGGAGTTCAAGAAGTTCTGTAACCGCTGCCGGAAGCACCAGCCGCACAAGGAAACGAAGTAACGACAGTGTGCAGTGAACAGTGCACAGTGAACAGTTTGAGCATTGGCGGATTGGGCTACCAGGCTTGCACCCCCAAAGAACGAAACTGTCCACTGTTCACTGTGAACTGTTCACTGCTCTTAGGGGCGTAAGCTCAACGGTTAAACTGTCGGTCTCCAAAACCGAACTTGGGGGTTCGAATCCCTCCGCCCCTGCCAGCAATCGTAAGGATGTGCCCGGCACAACGCCGGGTGCGAAGGAATAGCGAAGTATGGCCCCGAAGACAACAGTTATGAGCGAAGAGCAACGCCCGGCCTCCTTGAAACGGCAGGAGCCCAGTGCTGTGTCGAACTTTACCGGTGGTGTAGCCGGCAACTGGGAGAAGCTCAACCACTTTTTGAGCGACGTGCGCGCGGAAATGCGCAAAGTCGTGACGCCTTCGCGCAAGGAAGTGGAGTCGACAACCTCGGTCGTGCTGATCGCGGTGTTCATCTTTGGGCTGTTCTTTTTTGTAGTGGACGCAGTGTTTAGCCGGACCGTGGAGCAGATCCTTCATCTGATGGCAGAAGAAGAACTGAAACAGCCCCCCGCCGGGCCGCCCACGGACGAACCGCTGCAGGAAGCGGCGCCGGAGCACCCGAATTTCAAGTGGTACATCCTGCACGCTTACTCGGGGTTTGAGCGCAAGGTGCGCGAGTCGATCGAGAGTCGCATTACGGCGTTCGGGTTGAAGGACCGGGTGGGGCGGGTGATGATTCCCACCGAGCCGGTGACGGAGATCGTTAACGGCAAGAAGCGCACGGTGGAACGCGTGTTTCTGCCCGGCTACGTGCTGGTTGAGATGGAGCTGGACAATAACCTATGGCACGTCTTGAAGGACACGCCTAAGGTGACGGGCTTCCTGGGCACGGGCGACAAGCCGGTGGCGCTGAGCGAGGAAGAAGTGAGTTCGATCCTCTTCCGCTCGGAGACGGCCAAAGACAAGCCGCGGATGAAGATCAAGTTTGAGAAGAGCGAGCAGGTCCGGATTACGGACGGCCCGTTCGCCAACTTCAACGGCGTAGTGGATGAGATCAACGAAGATCGCGAGACGCTGAAGGTCATGGTGACCATCTTCGGACGCTCCACCCCGGTCGAGCTGGAGTTCGGCAAGGTCGAAAAGATTGAGTAGTTGCAGCTTCTAGCTACTAGCTTTCAGCTTCTAGCCGGTTGGTGATCTTGGCTGCCCCCGGTTGCGAGCAAACGCTTGAGCGCAACACCAAAATACGCATGAGAACCAATCAGCAGACGGCTAGAGCCAGGAGCCGGAAGCTGGTTTCCGAAGGAAACATTCATGGCACCTCCGAAGAAAGTATCCACGTACGTCAAGCTGCAGATTGATGCGGGCAAGGCCACGCCGGCGCCGCCGGTTGGTCCCGCGCTGGGGCAGGCCCAGGTCAACATCATGGAGTTCTGCAAGCAGTTCAACGCGCGCACGCAGAACAAGGAGATGGCTGGGCTGATTATTCCAGTGGTCATCACCGTGTATGCGGACCGCAGCTTCACCTTTGTAACCAAGACTCCGCCCGCTGCCGTTCTGCTGAAGAAGGCTGCCGGCGTCGCCAAGGGCGCAGGCACTCCCAACAAG
>WNGK01017383.1_pt1 | contig 10056 bp, 3 predicted proteins | sample 5400601 | NCBI WGS metagenome assembly WNGK01 (sample SAMN13153376, study PRJNA577476) | soil metagenome | isolation source: 60 cm soil or saprolite under Garry oak tree replicate 1 | place: USA:California | collected 2016-06-15 | reverse complement strand
CCGTCAGCACGCCGCCGCCCGCTCCCAGCGCGGTCTGCGACGCCGGCGTGGTGAGCAGCGCGCGCCCGTCGGGCGCCACCACCTGCAGCCGCCAGGGCAGCGTCACCGCGCTGTCGCGGTACACCTCGCAATAGTACGCGAGGGCCGCGTGGGTCGGCGACAGCCGCACGTCGGGGCTCGTGGCGATGAACAACTCGCCCCTGCGCACTTCCCCCGCGGCGGCGACCGTGTCGCCCGGCTGCCCGCGGCGGACGCCGTACGCCACCAACAGGTCCGACGCCGGCGGCCGTGCAGCATACGCCGCCACCGCCGTCTCGGCGGTCTGGGTCCGGCCGCTCGCCGAGTCCTTGACGCTCACCCGGATGGTGTAGCGCCCCGGTGCCAGCGCCATTCCCGACAGCGGCTCCACACTCGCGGACCCCGCGACCTGCAGCGCGCTCCAGTCCACCGTCTGCGTGCCGCCGCCGTGCGTCAGGACCGTGCCGCTCTGGTCCACGACACTCACGGAGAGGCGGAACGCCGCGAAGCCGCTCGCGCCCACGGTGACCGGGCTCAACAGCTCGTGCGGGACGCGCACGAATCCGTTCACCAGGGTGCTGCCGTCCGGCAACGCGAAGCGGACCGCCTGCACGCTGACGCTGTCCGCACCCGCCTGCCTGCCCGGCGTCCCATCACGGACCAAGCCGAGCGCCAGGACCATCCAGATCCACGACTTCAACTGCATGCTCCCTTCGGCGGCAATCCGGGGCCGCGCCGCCGGTGGCGGCGCGACCCGCGAACGCTGCTCAGCTCACCACTGGACGGAGAAGCTCAGGATGTTGGTCCCGCCCAGGACGCCCATCGAGCGCCAGGCGTAGTCCATACCCAATCCGAAATCGGCTTTCTTGTAGCCCACGCCGAACCCGGCCGCGAGGCCGTCACGCTTCTCCACGCCGGACTGGCCGGTGGCGAACGGGGCGTTGGGAACGTCCAGGTTGTTGTCCGACTGATACGAGTAGCTGCCACGGCCGGCGAAATAGAACCCGGTCTTCCCGAGGTCGGACAGCATGACCTCGGCGCCGAAGCCAAAGCCCGCGCGGCTGTTGTTGGGCTGATTGAACTCCGACAGCACCGTCACGCGCCGCTGCTCCATGCTCAGGACGTCGAGCGCCAAGCCGACGCGGAACAGCACCGGGAGGTTCCACTCTTTGGTACGCAGGTCGGCCGGCTGGGCCTCCTGCGGCACGTCCACCTGTCCGGGGATCGGGGGCCGCGTGACCGTCACGTCGAGCCCGGGACCCTCGTGCTTCAGCGACGAGCCGAGGTTCTGGATGACGAACGACGCCCGCAGGGGCCGTCCGCCCGCCATCGCGTGGAAGCTCGTGCCGAAGTCCACCGCCCACGCCGACGCGGAGGTCTTGCCCAGTTTGTCCGACACGACCTTGCCGGAGATGCCGGCGGAGAAACGGTCGCTGAAGTTCTGGGCGAAGCTGAGACCGATGAAGGTCTCCGCGACGTTGTAGGTGGTGCCGTCACCGGTGGGGTTTTCCACGGTGTAGACCGGCTGGTTCGAGAACCCGAAGTTGCCGATCTGGAAGCCCAGGGCTTTCGCGCCGCCCGCCATGGGCATTGCGAGGCCGCCCCACACGTAGCGCGTGTTCGCGATGTAGCTGTAGCTCGACACCATCGCGCTGGGCCGGGTGAGCTGCGCGATGCCGGCCGGGTTGTAGTACAGCGCGCTAACGTCGGTGGAGAGCGCGGAATACGCACCCCCCAACGCGATGCCGCGGGCACTGGCGCCGAGCAGCAGGAACTCTGCCGACGTCGTGCCGTAGGCGGTGTTGTCGGACGGCAGCGTCACTTGCGCCGCCACCGGCCCAGCGACGAGGATCAGCGCCGCCAGGGCCCCTGAAGCACTTCTCAAAATGCGGTTCATAAGTAGGCTCCCCCGGCGCTATTGCGCGAAGTTGACGACGGTGAACCGCCCGACCTTTTGCTTCCCGTCAGGCGTTTCGACGTGGTAGAAATAGACCCCGGACGCCACGAACTGATTGTTGCGATTCCGCAGGTTCCACGTCAGCTCCCCGCCGCCCGTCGGATCGTCGAGCGTCAAGGCGTTGATCAAGACGCCGCTCACCGAGTAAATCCGCACGATGCAGCGACTCGGCATATTGACGAAGCGCAGGATCTTGTCATTGGTTGACTGCTCCAATGCGCTGGTCACGTAGTAGGGATCCGGCACCGTGTGCACCGCGTTGAGCGACGCCGTGGTCGTTACCGTCGGATCGAACGCCGCGCCCGCGTACGCGATCTGCACGCGCAGGCCTGGAATGGCCGGCGTGCGGGGCGCGGCCTGGAAGGTGAAGTCGTTCGTCGCCGACGTGCCGATGATGTTGCCCGTATAGAACCGGGCGTGCCACACCGTGCCGGCCGACGGCAACGCCGCCATCTGCATCATGAAGAACTTGCCGTTCAGATAGAAGATGAAGCCGTTCCCCGTCGTGGTGAGCGGCGGAGTGTTCGCGAGTGCCACCGACGTCGCGGCCACGGGCGACAGTCGGGCATGGTTTTGCAGAACCGCCGTGGGCGTGCCCGTGCAGTTCTGCGTGTACGCCGGCGACGGCGCGATGCAGAAGATGTCGCCCCACGTCAGCAACGCGTTGTTGGCATCGGGCGTGGCAGCCTGCGTCACACCGGCGAACGACGAGTCGTTCAGAATGCCCCACGACGCGTTGATGCTGTTCTTGAACGGCACGGGCACCTTGTGCACGTCGTCCACCACGGAATCGATCGCGCCCGCGGCGCCCCAATACACGCTGAAGTCGGCGGCACGCATGACGGTCGCGGTCACCGCCGGGCCGGACGAGAACCACGGCGGCGCCTGCGTCAGCGTCGCCGAGCCGAACAGCGAGTACGTCGAGTCGCCGCCGAAGCGGGTGGACTTCGACGTGCTGATCGCCGTCGCCGGGAAGTTCACGACCGCTGAATTGATCACGTCGCAGCAGTCCGTCGTGATCGGCACGACCAGGTGGACCGGTGCGCCGGCGCCCTGCGTGGTGACGTAGTACGTCACCGGCGCGCCTGTGCCGAGCCCGTCGGGATCACCGTTGCCGGGCGACAGCGAGTCGATCTTGAGCGTCACCGAGCCGTTGGTCAGCACCTCGGGCAGGAACGCCGCGAGGCCGAGCTCCGCCGACTTGGTCGGCTGCTGCGGTCCGGACCAGATGCCGGTGGTCGCATCGAGCGACGGCGCGGCCACGGCCGGGACGGGGTTGCCGTTGGCGCCGATCACGGTCGGCGCGCCGAGCGATCCGGCCGTCTGCTGGCCCGACGGCGCGCGCGGCGTCACGGTCTTGGTCGCGGGAGCGGATTCCAGCGACGTCGCGCCCGGACCCACCGAGGCCACCGAGTTCACGTCGAACGCCGTCACCGCGTAGAAGTAGCGGAACGAGTTGCGGACGCCCTTGTCGATGAACGCGAAGGGGACGCCGTTGTCGGTCAATCCGGGCTTGCCCGAGCCGCCGCCGGTCACCGCCGTGTCCGCCTGGACGATCAGGACGTTGCCGTTGGCGAGCAGTACACGGCCGCCGGGCGGGATCTGTACGACGTCGCCCGCGAGCGATTGCGAGTGGCCGGTGCCGAGGTCGCTCGGGCAGTCGGTCAGGACGCCGAGCTCGGGCGCGCAATTGCCGTAGTTGAAGGCGCCCGTGAAGTCCAGCATCTCGGTGCCCGAATAGTCGAACTGCGCCACCACCTGCAGGTCGCCCGTCGTGCGGCCGCGGTAGATACGGTACCCCTCGACGTCGTACTGCCGGTAGTTGGGGTTGTAGATCGGCAGCGTGTTGTTGGACGCCACCGCGAAGTACGGGTCGCCCGTCTGTTCCGTGGCGCTGGCGCGCCACACCACCGTCACCTGGCTATTCCCCGGGACCAGGAAGAACTCCGGCGGATCGGGCGGGAACGGCAGCAGGAACTTGACGTCGAACACGGCCTGCGCCACGAGCCCCTTGTTGAGCAGCGAGCGCGGCGCGGTGTTCACTTCGTACTGATCGATCTTGCCGTTACCGTTCGTGTCACCCACGATGCTCGTGGCCCCGATCACATGATCGATCGAGCGCAGCGTGTCGCTGTGGCCCGGCACCAGCGCCGAGTCGAGGGCCGGGAACGCGGGCTTCAAGTCGAAGCTGGCGCTGCGGCCGGCGATCTGCGGTCCGTCCACCGGCGCGGCCGCGATGTAGGCCACCACGATGGTCTGGGACTGCCCGGGCTTCAGGGTGAGCGGGCCGGACGACTGGAAGAAGCGGATGTCGTCGGTGGCCTGCGGCACGTAACAGACGTGCGTGACAGTCGGCGGCGCGCCGTTGGGCCCCGTCGAACAGGGTGCATCGCCCGCGGCCCCGGAGAGCTTGGCCGAGAGATAGCGCCACAGCTGGGTGGTGGTCTGCGCGTCGTCGAACTGGCCGCCGTTGATCGTGGCGGAGTACAGCGACAGACCCACCTCACCGAGCGACGGGTTGGCCGGGTTCTTGAGCGGGCTCTTCAAGTACTTCACGCCCACGAATCCCACCGTCTGCGCAAACGGCGCCGAGAAAATCGGCGGCAGGAACTTGTAGCCCGACGACGACGACTCGTAGAACGTGCCCTTGTAGGCGAAGCCCATACTGAAGGGCAGGAACGCCGAGGTGTAGTTCTTGCGCGCCTCGTCGGTCACGTCCGCGTCCATGGCGAACGCCGCGTACATGTTGGTGATCGTGTACCCGGTGTCCGGGATGCTCACACCGAAGGAAGCCTCATTGAGCCCCTGGAACCGCGCCCCGATGGAGGCGAGCGTGTCGGCGTTGGGCAAGCCCGCGTACACACTGGCCGTCTTCGCCGTCACGTTGGTAAACGTGTACAGATAATAGATGATCGCTTCGTTGCCGGTCGGGAAGTTCCACGCCATGCCGCGCTGCGTGACCAGCACGCCGATGGGGTGCTTGCGGCCGTTGTTGTTGGCCGGGTTGCCGTCCCAATACTGGATCCAGGAGTCCTGCTGCGAGGCGGCCTTGCGCCCGATCAGCACCGGATCGAACAGCGACGTGTCGGCCACGTAGGCGTCGCGCGGCCAGTTGTCGGCGTCGCTCGAATTGATCGAGCTCCACACCAAGGACAGCTTGTCGCCGTGGACCGTGGTGCCTTTGGGGTCGAAGAAGAACGCGCCGACCGTGTCGTTCGCCCACGCGCAGCCGCACGCGGGGTCCACAATGCCGGCGACCTGCAGGCCCGAGTTGAACACGTATTGATCGGGCGTGCCCTTGGGCCAGAAGCCGCCGCCGACGGTGGTCGATCCGTTGGGATCGACGCACACCTCGCCGAAGGCGTTCAGGCCGCAGTCGAACTGGTTGGCGTTCTGCCGGCCGAGAACGCCGGCGAAGAGATTCAGCGTGCGCCGCTGTGCACCCGGCCGCGGGCCCGCCAGCGCCGGCGCGGCCACCAGCACCGCACCCGCGAGAAGCAGCCCACCGATCCGGATGCCGTTTCTTACCCAAACTTTCAACATTGCACCGTCTCCTTATAAGAGGCCGTCGGAACCGCCGTCCGGGCTCGAGCCCGGACGGCGTTCCCGTGACATCGCGGACCTTCCTTAGAACGTCAACTCCGCGCCGAGCCGGATACGACGGCCGGTGCCGTAGAAGCGGTCAGGCGCGTTGAAGAAATTGTACCACGCGCTTAACGCCCTGGTGAACTCGCTCGTAGTGAAGATGCCGTCGCCGTTGCCGTAGCGTTGCTCGGCACGCACCAAGAGCACGCAATCGACCGGACCGCTGATGGCCGACGCCTGTCCGGCCGTTGGCGGACGGCCTTCCCAGGTCGCACACACACCCGGGGAGCTCAGGTCGACCGCGAAATTGCCGCTCGCGTCGGTCGTGCCGAGCCCGGCGGCATTGGCTTCTCCCTTGAGGTTCGCCACCTGCTCATCCACGAACTTGTTCTTGTACCCGACATTGTTGACGTCACCCGTCTCGGCGAAGATGCTGATCACATTCGTCCAGTTGAACAGGTTCTTGGACTCGGCGAACAGCGTCCAGTCGAGCGAGCCGAGGTGCAGGCCCTTGGTGACGCGGACATCCACGTTCTTGAACCAGGGCATACGCGACGAGTTGATCGGCTCGATGGGATTGGCCTCGAGACCGAACTGACCGCCGATCGTTCCTTCGTTCGCCGGAGACACGCGCGTGTAGGGCAACCCGCTGGAGAAGCGGAACGTGGCGAACGCGCCCACGTTGCGCAGCACGGTGCCCAGCATCGTGCCCTTACGCCAGTCGGTGGGGAACGTCAACGACATCGCGCCCGCGATGTTGTGCGGCCGGTCGTCGTTGGTCGTCAGAATCGCCTGCGGCGGCGGCGCCGTGTTGTTCGTGAGGGTCGAGATCTGGCGGGCCGTCGTGTTGAAGTAGCTGAACGGGTCGGAGCCCGTGTTCTTGGCCACCTGGAACGTGTATGCCAGCGTGCCCGAGAACAGCGTCGAGAACCGCCGGTCCAGCTTGAAGTCCAGGCCGCGCACGTTGCCGAAGTCCGCGTTGGTGAACACGCGGAAGTCGCTGGTGGAGCCGCTCCTGGGATCGTTCAGCTGGAACAGGCGGCCGGCGACGTCCGAGGTCTTGTCCTTGTTGTACGCCGACACGTCCAGCACCATGTCCTGGCTGAACGCGTGCCGGATCCCGAACTCGAAGATGATCGTCTTCGTGTAGTCGAGATCGCGGCCGAACTGCTGGTTCTGGTTCGACAGGGACAGATCCGTGTTGATGCCCCGGAACATCAGGTCGTAATCCGGCGTCTGCACCTGATGCGCATAGGAGAGCCGGAAGTTCGACGTCTCGGTCACGGGGAACGACACGCGCACCGTCGGGCTGTACGCGGTGTGCGAGGGCGCCTTGCAGAAGCGCCGCGTGGGGTCATTCGGGTCGAAGCCGCCCGCAGGCCGGATGCAGATGTTCGACCCCGCGTTCAGCGTGTCCGTCGTGAGCGTGTCGTTGTCGGTGAAGATGCGCCCCGGAGCGAACGGATACAGGGCCCGCGAGTCGAAGTGGTCGACGCGCACGCCGCCCTCCAGCACCACGTCGCCCAGGTCGAGCCGGTCCTGGACGTAGCCGCCGAACATCACGGGCTTTTCGTGATACGCGGTCATGAAGGCGGCGGAGTTCTGACTGGACCCGAACCGCCGCGTGTCGATCGAGTGGAACTCACCGCCGAGCTTGATGCGGTTGAACCGGTCGGCCTGCCAGTCGAAATTCCCATACAGCTCGACGCGGTTCTCGCGTTGCAGCGCCGGTCCATTGTCGAGGCCGGTGGTGTACAGCGGACCGCGGGCGCTCTGCTCTGCCCCGTAGGGGTTCATCCGGTACGGTTGCGCCGAGTTAAGATCGTCGCGGTTGTTGTTGGGAACCACGGACTGTTGGCAGTACTGCGCGGCCTGGACGCATTGAATCTGGCGGTCGTCCAGGTAGCCGACGCCGGTGTAGGTCGTGCCCGCAATCGTCACGTCGTGCGTCGTACTGAAATCGACCAGGAACTTGAGCGGGCTGATCAAGAACCCGCCGAACGGAGCGCGCGAGTCCAGCTCCGATTGGCGGGTTAGCGGGCCCTGCAGAAACTCGTCGTGCTGCAACGATGCCCGCACATCCAGGGCCATGGCGCGGTCCGCCGAGCGCGACAGGTTCTGCGTCCAGTTGAGGATGGCGGCCCGGCTGGTGAAATCCTGGCCGGTGTAGTTGTTGGGATTATAAATGTTGCCGTTCGGGAAGTCCCGAGTCTGCGTCTGCGACGACAGTCCCGTCAACGCAATGCGGGAACCCGCGCCGTAAGTGTATTGCAGCTTGGACTGCAGCAGCATCGCGCCGTTGGCGCTGAACGGGATGCGGAGACCTTGGCACGATGAGCCGTAGTTGCCCTGGATCTGCGCGTACGACGACGAGCCGCTCGGGCTGTCGTTGCAGTAGCCCGAGTACTGCACGAAGCGTGGGATCGCTACGTTGGTGGTGTCCGACAACGGATTGCCAAACTCCACAGGCTCACGGACAACGGTGTCGACCCCGCTCATCACATACGTCGGTCGGTCCAGGTCGCGCTGAATGGCCGCGTCGGCCGATTTCGACCCGTTGAGCGTCCCGGATACGAAGAACGTCAGATTGCCCCAGACGGGGCCGCCGACCGATCCCTCGAGCCGGTTGAACCCGACGTTGCGCCACAGCGTGCCGATGTCGTCGCTCTCGTAGGAGAGGGCGCCCTGATACTTTTGGCCGCCCGCCTTCGTCACGAACGAAATCGCGCCTGACTGCGCCTGTCCGAATTCCGCGCCGACCGCGCCGGTGGTGACCGACGCCTCTTCGATCGCGTTGGTGGGCAGGTTCAGGTCCGTCTCGCCGCGCTGGGCATTGCGCACCAGCACGCCGTCGACATACACCGCCGCCTCACCGGGCCGGCCGCCGCGGATCGACACACCCTTGGCGTTGCCGGACTCGACCACGCCCGGCTCGAGCCGGATCACGTCACGCGTGTCTTGAATCGGTAGCCGGCTGAAGCTCTCACTCGTCACGATGCTCTTGGACGTGACCTGGTCGCGCGGCACGATGGGGTTCACCGCCGCCACGATCTCCACGCCTTTCACCTGGACCGCGGACGCGGTCATCTTCACGTCGATGGTCGCGGTCTGGCCGCCGAGCACGCGCACGCCGCTCACTTCTTTGGGCTGGTAGCCGATGAACTGCGCGCGCAGCGAGACTTCACCCGCGGGGATGTTGTTGATGAAATAGAAACCCTTATCGCTGGTCAGCGCGCCGAACGACGTGCCCACGATAAACACCTGGGCGTTCGCGATCGGTACACCAGCCTGATCTGTCACCGTTCCTTGGATCTTCCCCGTCGAGCCCTGCGCGGCGAGCGAGCCGGCGAACAACGCCGACGCGAGCACCGTCGCGAACGCGGCTGCGCCGAGGCGACCGAAGGCGCCTCTCACACGATATGTCATGGAATCGTCCTCCAAGAGCGTGAAAGCGAGTGGACTACCGGACAGAAACGAAAGCTCGGCACGTCACCCCCTCCCGGTGTGGTGTGCATGATGCGTGGATGCAACTTCCTATGTCGATAAGCTGGAGCGCGTTCGGAACGCCGTCAAGCCGTGTTTGGCCGGGCGAAAATGCCGCCCGATTCCGCACCCCGCAAGACCCCGCGCGCCGTCACGCTAAACCAGCTGCAGCTCCCGTTGCGGTTGCCCCGGCGTCACCTCGGCGCCGGTTTCGCCTAGGAACACGTTGATCTCACTGCGCACGCCGAAGCGGCCGGGGAGATACACGCCGGGCTCCACGGAAAACCCGATCCCCGCCAGCAGCACTCTCGTATCCGCCGTCTCGAAATTGTCGAGGTGCGGGCCCGAGCCGTGCAGATCCCGATCGATGGAATGTCCCGTACGGTGCACGAAATACTCGCCGTATCCGGCCTGCGAAATCACGCCGCGCGCCGCATCGTCCAGGTCCGCGCCCGACACCGGACGACCCGCGCTCCACGCCGCGCGCAACCGCGCCACCGCGGCGTCACGCGCGTCGCGCACGGTGGTCCACACCTTGACCACCTCGGGCGGCGGCGTGCCCCCGGCGAACGCCATCCACGTTTGATCGGCGAACACGCTGCCTTTCGCGGGACCAGCCCAGAGATCGAGCAGCAACAGCTCGCCCGCCGCCAGCGGGCGATCGCTGCCCGCGCGCGGCTCGTAATGCGGGTTGGCGGCGTTCTCCTGGAACCCGACGATCGGCGGGTGATCGGTGAAGAGTCCCGCGCGCTGGATCGCCGCCACCACGCGCTGCTGCACGGCGACTTCGCGCACTTCGCTGCCGCGCGCCAGCTCGGCCCCCGCCCACGCCAGCGCTTCCGGCGCGATGGTCGCGAGCGCCTCGGCGGCCTTGCGGTGCCCCGCCAGCTCGGCGGCCGACCAGCCCGCGGCGAAGCGCGTGACGTGCGGCGCCGACGACACGATCGTCGCCCCGAACGATTCGAGCAGCTGCACCACGCCGTGCGGGACGCGATCGAGGTAGGGCACCGCGT
>WNGK01009417.1_pt1 | contig 10056 bp, 8 predicted proteins | sample 5400601 | NCBI WGS metagenome assembly WNGK01 (sample SAMN13153376, study PRJNA577476) | soil metagenome | isolation source: 60 cm soil or saprolite under Garry oak tree replicate 1 | place: USA:California | collected 2016-06-15 | reverse complement strand
GACCCAAGCCTACAAGGACGGATTGTTCAACGAGCAGATAGACAAGATTCTCGCTGACGCTAGGCGGGTTGGGGAGATAATCAAGGAGACGATGGGACAGGAAAAGTATACGGAGGTTCTGCCATATTTTCCGGTGTGCGAGAACTGTGGTCGAATCTACACGACCAAGGCTCTAGAATACGTTCGTGAGAGACATGTTGTCAAGTATTCTTGTGACGGGATAGAGTTGCGGGGAGAGATGTTGAAGGGATGTGGGCATAAGGGCGAGGTCGACGTTTATTCTGGGAATGGTAAGTTGAGTTGGAAGGTCGAGTTTGCGGCTCGCTGGTCGGCGCTTGGGATCAATTATGAGGCGTATGGTAAGGAGTTGATCGATTCTGTTAAGGCGAATGATCAGATTATGGAGGAGATTCTAGGCGAGCCTCCACCGTATCATACTCGATACGAGCATTTTCTCGACAAGACTGGCGCGAAGGTTTCGAAGTCGGTTGGTAATGTTCTTGCTCCCCAGCTGTGGCTGCGTTATGCTCCGACTCAGACGCTGTTGTTGTTGATGTACAAGAGGAGTGTTGGGTCTCGCGCGATCTGGGTGAAAGATATTCCAGTCTATATCGCTGAGCTGGATGAGCTGGAGGACGTGTACTTTGGTCGTAAGCCGGTGAAAGACCCGAAGGAGTTGGCGAGACTGCGGGGTTTGTTCGAGTATGTATGGGCTCTTTCGCCTCCGAAGGAATCGTCAGTGCATGTTCCGCACAACTTGCTGGTCTATCTCGCTAAGGTGGCGCCGAAGGGTAGGGAGAGTGAGTTTGTCCTGGAGAAGCTTGCAGGATACGGCTACCGTGTAGAGCCTGGCGACGATAATTTCCGCGAGAGGCTTGAGCATGCTATGAACTGGGCGAGGGAGGTCGAGACTATTGCTCCCGGGACGGTTGAGATTGAACCTGCGGAGAGGGAGGCGATTCTTGAGCTTGCAGGGGTTGTGAATGCGAGCGATGATGAGAATTATCTGCAGGATGCGATCTTCACAATTGCCCGTAAGCATAATTTGCAGACTGGGAAGTTTTTCAAGACCTTGTATCGGGTGTTGATCGGGTCTGATTCTGGTCCTAGGCTAGGTCCTTACATACTGGCTATGGGCAGGGAGAATGTTGCTGCGGCCCTCGCCGGCGCGGCGAGAATGGCGAGCAAGTAAGATGGAGAAACTAGAAACTCAATCAGTCCAGATTCGTCACGTTAAGTCGGGAGATCTGAGTTCGATCTATCAGCTAGAGGAGGCGTGTTTCAAAGACCCGTTTCCACCTTATTTCGTCAAACAGCTGGCGGAGGCCAACCCGGATACTTTTCTCGTCGCCGTTGACGATGGCAGAGTGGTTGGGTATGGAGTGGTCGATGACTGGAGTGATCATCAGCATTTGGTGTCGCTGGCGGTTTTGGCTGATTGGAGAAGACGGGGAATTGGTCAGGCACTTCTGGATCGGCTTCTAGGACAGCTGAGGGAGGGTCCGTTGAGACTTGAGCTTAGGAAGAGCAACAAGGCCGCGCTGGCTCTCTATCTCAAGAATGGTTTCCATCAGACAGGTGTTGCTAACAGCTATTATCGTGATGGGGAGGACGCGATCCAGATGGAGAAGCTGATAGAGAAGAAGCTAGAAGTTCTGGCACCGGTCTAGATTATCCCGGAAACGGTCGTCCGGTGGGGCTTCCGGACAAAGTGCCGCCTGACTGCGATGCCCCCCGGGGGGGAGGGGGGGGTCGAGCATTGGATTGTTGTGATCATGCCCCTGTTTCGTGGTCTGAGGCTGTTTTGAACCCTGAAATGGGTTCTGGCAGATGCTGAAACGTGCAGGAACCGCAAGCTGAACGAGCATCTAGCTCCGATACGCGTTGGATTTGGCCTGCTTTGTTGGCGGATCGGTTGGATCAGTTGGAAGGGTGGTGAATTGATCTGGTGCGGTTTGTCTTACGAATTAGACTGGTTTTTCCTTTCTGGATTTGATCGACTGCTTGGCCAGCCGGTCCTGCCAGAGATATTCCGTGATGCCGCAGCCTAGCCCGAGGAATACGGATGGAATCAGGATATCGATTACGTCAACTGTCGAGCTAGGTACGGTGACGAAGTATGTAAGCAAGAAGGCAAGATAGATGAGACTACCGGTGACTACTGCTACCCCTACCGGATTCATGATGGAGACTGGATTCGCACATGCCTACTTTAGACTAGCTTTCCGGATGAGAAACCTACACCCAGCATGGGTTACGCTATGTGGTCAAAGTCTCTCTTCATTCATCACGCTTTGTGATTAAACCGCGATTTTCCAGAATCTCCGCGGGTGCCTGTGCTCTCGTATCCTTGGAAGGGAATAGCTGAATCGCGACGATTATTGTTATGAATGCAGCGGTTCCTAGGGCGCTGAGGGTCACTGCTAAGCCGGTGTATGAAGGTCCATATGCTGCATTTTCTGGTTCCACTGGCAATGTCATGGTCCTAGCTGTGGTTTCTCCAGCGGCGTCGGTGACTGTTACTTTGACCTGGTAGTTTCCAGTCGAACTTGGCGAGCATGTGATCGACGGGTGATTCCCGCCCATGCATCCTGGGGGAAGATTTGTCCAAGAATAAGTGTATTCTCCATAGCCCCCGGTGACGCTCGCTGTAATGGTGACTGACTCTCCCGCGGTTACGAAAGACGGCTGGACTGTCAGTGTACTTATGGACGGGTCTGGGCTTACCGAGACGCTCGTCGGATATGAGGCTCTCACTCCAAGAACATCGGTGACAGTGCATATAGCATTCATCGTCCCGCTCTCAGTGTAAATGTGGGTGGTAGCGGGGTCTACGCCGGTCGATCTGTCGCCGAAACTCCAGGAAAAGCTGTACGGAGGGGTTCCGCCAATTGCGGTGCACGAAAAGGAGACAGGCTGGCCAACGTCAACAAATCCCGAAATGCTTGCCGCGGAAACTGTCAAAGGTCCCTGAGTTCTAAGCGTGACAATGTTTGACGCAGAGCTGCTGAGTAGGGGAGTTGAGCAACTGTAACATTTGTCGGTAGTGTTCACATAGAACGAGTAGTTGGTGGAAGGGGTTAGATCTATCACTTGATAGTTGAGCGTGTTAGCGTTAGTGACTCCTGCTATGACCCCGTAGGCTCCTCCTGCTACGGACCGGAATATCTGATATGAGTCGAAGGAGACGAGTCCGCCGTACGCCGCCTTGTTGTCCCAGGTCAGCGTTACATTAGTTGATCCTTCCATGGAATAGGAGAGAATCGACGAATCAGGCTGTGTCACCTGAAGAACGTTTGATACTTCAAACCCGGTTTGATTCTGGTAATAGATTTGCCACCATTCAGTGCCGGCCGGTACTTGCCCCGAGGCATAGTAGCTTGTGGTGCTTTGCTGGTAGATATTCGACACGGTTTCGAAGGGTCCAATCGCGCTCGCTTTCGACTCCTGCAGGATGTATTCAACGAAGGACGGATCGCTGCTAGGCGTCCAATAGAGGCTTATTGAAGTAGGACTAATTCCCAAGTAAGTAAGGTTCTTGGTCGAGGCTTGGTAAACACTCTGATAAGGTTCGACGGTCGAGCTACCGCGAACCGATGTGGCCACTTGCCCGAAAGCAACTAGAAGAATCAGAAGAAACAAGACGTAGGGGGAAAGTCCGCCTGCTTCTCCTTGAGCAAGTTTCACTGGAAGAAGACCTGCATGTTTCTTGTTTTTGAAGACCCGTCTGTGGAAGATGTGAGATATGGCAGGTGCCAGTTGTCTTCTATCGTCTTTAGCTGAGAGAAGTGTGTGAACGCGAGGTTGGACTTGACACCTGATTGCGTGGTAGGATGGGACGATGATGAGTTCGATGCCCAGACAGCGTAGATCTGTCGTGCCGCAGAGGGACAACCAGTAAACGTGCAGTCCGGCTCGTCGAATGTGATGAATAGTGCGGCCCGCTGTGTTCTGAAGAGGTAGCTGTCCAGTATTTCCGGGACCATCTGCTGGAGCCAGGCGTTCCCCACGGAGACATCGTTGCAATCGTGGATGTCGTCGATGGTATTCGGTATCAGGAACATGTAGTTGGACGCGGTGGCAAGGGAGTTTAGGTCGTTGAGAAACAGATCGTCATTGTCAACTGGAGTTGGCCAGCATCGGGGGAGAAGTGTGTTAGGCTGCGGGTTTACCGAGTTGGCCTGTACTATGTTCGCGCATCTTGTCTGGTTGTTCTGGATGTCTGAATAGTAGATGAATGGATTGTGTTCAGGAGCGTAGTAGCCCGGGAAACCGCTGGCAGAGTTGTAGCACCCTGATGAAACTGGATAGCCCTCCATGTACGCCTTCCAAGTCAAATGCGCTAGATCGAAGCGGTCGACTATGTTGGGAATCTGTAGTAGCGGGCAACCGCTTGTGTTAGGTCCGTTGTTGCAGTTGGAACTTGTATTTCCGTAGCCGGACGTGATTGCGATATAGTTCCCTACGCTGCCGCTGGTTACTCCCGTGTTCGCGTAGTTTTGCGCGAGACCATTCATATTCGCGAAAGATGTGAAATACGTACAGTTACCGAGGCATGGGTTCGTGCCAAGGCCGTTGTAGTAGGTGTAGTTGATGCTGTGATTCTCAAGCATTACGACCACTACGTAGTCGAACCATTGGCCCGACAGTTGTACGATGGTTCCACTACTTGATACGCTGAGGGTCGAGGCTCCGACGACGGCCGTGACGAGTATGACCAGAAGTAGGCCTGCTATTGGGTAGCTGGATCTCATCGGCGGCCCGTTCCCCGACCCACGGGGGAAAGACTCGCGTGGGTTTCGCTCGGTGGGTTGGCCGAGACTCGTCAGGGGGCTACTGTATTGTGGTCGTGTAGGAGAAGGTGCCTGTTCCGGCTGTAAGACCGACAGAGACGACGACGTTGATGAGCGAGGTCTGCCCGGAATTGAGCGGTAGGCTAGTTATCGTGGCAGTTCCGTTGTAGGTTACTGTGATTCCTGCCGGAGGTGCTACCGAGGTTGTGACAATGTACGTTGACCCTGTTCCGCCGAGGTCCTTGACGCAGATATACCCTGTTGCCGAGGCGCCTTGTCCGATATTTCCCCATGCCATGGGTGCTGGGTTGTCGCTATAGGTCGACTGAACAGAGCAGCTGGGAGAGGTGGTTGGGGGGCTAAACGTGATTCCCTGCCAGTCCTTGGTTGCGAGTGTGACAGTTCCTGTGTTCGCGATAGTGATAGTTTGCAGGGCATAGGCAACGGACGCGAAAGTTGCTACGAATAGTAAGACTAGAGCTGCATACAGCTTCAATCGCCGAGGAGTTCGCGAACGTTTCACATCCCTAGCTTGATCATTTTCATTCTGCAAAGACTTCACCTCCCTTTCACCTGAAGCTCAGAAGGCCTCTTCGAGGGACCCAAGTCCACCGACTCGGAGCCAAAGAGGCGCGAATCGCCGATACAAATTTCACAAGATCGATTGATTTCAGCCCATATAAAGCCGGAGCCTCAGTCTATATCCGAGGAATGCGTAAGGTTTCCCTAGATACCCTGTTGTGGATCGAGATTGTGGCCAGCATTCATCCAACTCGTAGTGGCTTGCCAGCTTTCAGTGATTGCTCAGAGATTGTGGGCGGGCCGGGTGATACTCGGCTAATTGTTTAGTCGGCTCCCATCCCTCATGAGAGACGTGGGCTTGGTTACTGCCCCCACACAGACATACAGAACAACGCTAGACGATGCAGTTCTCACATCGTGTCCGCAAATAGCGGCCCGGATCACGGTCCTCCAGACGATCTCTTCCTAATCGACCTCAACGATCTCACAGCCGTCTCCAACTATATGTGGCTCACGCCGGACAACTGTGACGATATGCACGGCGCCCCCAGCTGCCCCCCCCGCAGCATAACAACCGCGGACAACTATGCCGCGCAACTCATCCCGCGGATACTCAACAGCTCCGTTTCCAAGACACACCAGGCAGCCCTCTTCATCATCTGGGACGAAGCTTCATACTGCACGACATCATCCCAGATACCCGCCATCTGGATCGGACCAATAATCAAACAAGGATACCTTTCCAACTATCACTACAACCACTACTCCTATCTGAAAACTATCGAAACCCTCTGGACCCTCCCAAGCCTCCAAACATTCGATACCACAGCCACTCCGATGACAGAATTCTTCCGGTGACAGCGAAATCAAGCAGAGACACGAAACACGTCGGCTCTCTAGCTTTTCTCAGCTTTTGGCAATGCGGGTAGTGTGGAATCACAGTCGAACACGCTTCGGAGAAACTAACACACAAACGTCACGCGGTATAAATATAAATACGCGGATAGCCACACTAGCATGTTGCTGGAAACTTGAAGAGGGCGAAGAAAGAACTCGTTATCGCAAGCATCGTACTCTCCGGAATGATAGCATCTGTTTATGCTGTGGGTCTCTTCACTCACAACTTCCCCGGCATACAGGCAGTAAGCGTTCTTACAACCGCCTGTGGAACCGGCTCCTCGAAACTCATTCCGAGCAATCCTGGCCCGATTCCCACTGGAAGCACGGGCACAATTCTGTTCAACTGCCCGCCCCCAACCGGATCAAACGTCAACGGTCCCGCTCTGACCGCAGCTGCGGCAGCTACGACAACTCCGAGCGTAAGCGCTACTCTTCCAACCGGCGTGACCCTCGCGCTCGTTAGTTATGTTCAGGGGGCCACAACTTGCACCGCTGGAACTGGAACTCCTATCGCGTCAGGAACTCCAATCACCTTCGGTGGCGCCGGACCCGCGACTGGAGACTACAACTACTGCATGTCGTACACAGCATTTCCAAGCGGCGGTATCCCAGCCTTTAGCATAACCTGGAGCCAGTAGACCGGACGACTACGTCTGATTCGGGATTTCGGGAATGAATTTGACTTGCAAGCCTTGTCGCTTGTACATAGCCCCGAACCAAAGGACTGCTCTCTTCGAAGAACTCGGTGTCATTTCGCATCTTCGATATGACTCTTGATAGACTAGGTGCTCATTGAAGCTCTGCTAAGTCGCAGTCGAGTTGTGCAAGATCATAATTCCGGTAGTCAGCGTCATCCCGACGGATTCTATCACTTCCGCGGAGCATGGTGACTAGTGGATTTGTTTCGTTGTTGTCGAACTCATCCCTAAGCCAAGGTATTGACTTTACAACTTTGGAATAGAGAGATGTCCAGTCCGCAGGAACGTCCATCTCGCGATCTTTTCCTAGACAACCGGATCTCACCTCTGCCGTCGCCTGGCTCCACATCAATGTTCGGACGAAACTGGGCGAGTCCTGCTCACCAGCTTGGCCAAGATCTGGGACTCTCCGATGTCTCAGAGTCTCAGTTGGTGAAAAGCTTGATCCCCTGCCTTGCAGATTCCAATATCGCCTGTCTCTTTGTTTCTTCGCTCAATGCTGCCACAATGCCCCTGTACGACCTTCAAAATAAAGGGACCCGCCTAAGGAATATGGCGGGCCGGGTGGGATTCGAACCCACGATTTGCGGCTCCGCAGGCCGCCGTCTTGGTCCTGGCTCGACTACCGGCCCTGAACGAGCGGGTCCATCTGTGTCCTTATAATGCATCAGTCGTAACGGTTTGCAGCTAGCAAACAGTTTCATATCTGCCCGATATTTTGAGTAGCGTCGATCATGTTTACCTGTGCGAAGTGTCAAAAGCGCGACTTCCAGATCACACAGTTGTCTGAGATGCGACTGCTCGCCGAGTGCTCAGGCTGTGGAAGCTCCTTTGTGGTCGACTCGATAAGCGAGAGGAAGTCTTGGGTCGAGGCCACTGATCCAAACCAGCATCTTGTCTGGAACTGGAAGAATGAGCAGTGGGTTCCAGCTAAGCGATCCTAGATCTAGGATCGCTGCTCGATCGGGACGTAGGGCGTTTCTGAAGGCCCAACATACTCCGTGAGCGGACGAATTATCCTATTGTCCGCGTACTGTTCGTAGATGTGCGCGATCCAGCCGGCAACCCTGTTACAGGCAAAGACAGCCGGCATGAGATCCTTCGGAACGCCCAACTCGTTCAGGACGACGGCCGCGTAGAACTCGATGTTCGGCCGCAATTGTTTCTTCTCCCACACATCTTCCTCAAGCCTCAAAGCAATATCCAACCACTTCCTTTGGCCGCTTCTTTTAGTCAGCTCATCGGCCACACCCTTCAAAACGACAGCTCTGGGATCAAACGTGTGATAGATTCGGTGGCCGAAGCCCATGACCCTGCGCCCCGCCGAAAGCTCATCCTCCACATACTGATGGACTCTGTCGATTGATCCAATCTTCTCAAGCATCTCCATGACCTTTTGGTTCGACCCCCCGTGAAGCGGACCTGCCAAAGCCGCAATGGCGGCCGTGACAGCTCCTCCCAAATCGGCTAGTGTGGACGTCGTAACCACGGCTGCGAAGGTCGACGCGTTCATCTCATGATCAGCATAAAGTATCGAGACAGTGTCAAAAGCCCGTCTCGAAAGCTCGTCAGGCTTCTTCCCAAATAGGCCGAAGAGGAAATTCGCGGCGTGCCCAAGCTCAGGATGAGGAGTCACCAACGGCTTACCCTTCCGTATCCTCTGAAAGCCTGCGACAATAGTTGGGAGAGTAGCTGTCAGTTCTCTAGCCTTCCGTCTGTTTGACTCTTCAAAAGTCTCACTCTTCTTCATGGGATAAGTCGCGATCAATGATGCCGCTGTCCGTGCTACGTCCATCGGGTTTGCACCCTTTGGAATGCTCTTCAGGAGAGCCTTGACCTCCGGTGGTAGCGGACGGTGTTTTGCCAGGTTCTTCCTGAATTCGGCCAGTTCCTTCTTGGTGGGGAGTTTGCCGTTCCAGAGAAGATAGACGACTTCCTCGTAGGTTGATTTTTCTGCAAGTTCCTTGATGTCGATACCTCTGTATCTCAGGATTCCCTGGTTGCCATCGATGAATGTGATGGCGCTCTTCCCGATGACAACGCCTTCGAGGCCTCGTTCGATCTCTGTAGTCGCCTGCCCTGACAAGCCCTTCCGACCAGCAAAGGCTTAGCAGTTTTCACTGATAGTTAAGGAATATCAGGGCTCCGACAATCGACGAGACATGATTTGTCAAGAAAGCCTTTTTCAACCCTGGGAATTGAGACGGGTTACCAGATCGAAGAGTTGCCAGGCAAGAGCCATAGAATAGCTGTACTTCCGGGCGATGGTATCGGCCCAGAAGTTGTCGATGCGACACTTGTTGTCTTGAATGCTGTTCAGAAAGTTGACGATGTCAGGCTCGAGTTCATGATGGGCGAAGCCGGATTCCAGGCCATTGACAAGTATGGAACGAACCTTCCTGATAAGACGCTTGAGATGATCAAGCGGACGGAAGCCTGCCTCAAGGGACCTATGACAACTCCCGAGGAGCCTGGGTCGCCCCGGAGTGTCGCGGTTACCCTCAGGTCCATGTTCGATCTCTATGCGAACATGCGTCCAGCCAGGACCCTTCCAAATGTCCCATCGCTGAAACCCGGCATAGACATGATAGTCGTTCGCGAGAACACCGAAGACCTCTACGTAGCGAAAGAATTTGAGATTGCGCCGGGAATCGGGATAGCGATAAAGATCAACACCCGGACCGCTTCAGAGCGCATAGCCAAGTTCGCCTTTGACCTTGCCATGAAGAGACGGAAGAAGCTAGCGTTCGTCCACAAGTCGAACATTCTCAAACTCACCGATGGAATATTCAAAGACGCAGTCCTTCATGTCGGCAAGAACTATCCTGAGGTGGAAATCGAGGACATTCATGTAGACGCTGCAACAATGCAGTTCATCCGCCGGCCAGAGAGCTTTGACGTGGTAGTCGCCACAAACCTCTACGGCGACATTCTAACAGACGAGGCAGCAGGCCTAGTCGGAGGCCTCGGAGTCGCTGCCGGTGCAAATATCGGGGACACCTACGGCATGTTCGAGCCGGCCGGCGGGTCCGCCCCGAAGTATACAGGCCAGAATAAAGTGAATCCTGTCGCCATGATCGAGGCGGCGAGGATGATGCTTGACTTTCTTAGAGAGCCGAGCGCCGCTGAGAAGGTTGAGAAGG
>WNGK01009415.1_pt1 | contig 10057 bp, 15 predicted proteins | sample 5400601 | NCBI WGS metagenome assembly WNGK01 (sample SAMN13153376, study PRJNA577476) | soil metagenome | isolation source: 60 cm soil or saprolite under Garry oak tree replicate 1 | place: USA:California | collected 2016-06-15 | reverse complement strand
CAGAACCGTCATCGTCACGATCACCTGGCACGCAGTGAAGGAAGGGGTCAATGAGGCGGATGCCCAGGCGTGGGGGGGGAAGTCCCACGGTCCTTCTCGGTTCGGACACCGTATCGATATCCCCGCCGCAGGCCAAGGGGAGCGTGTCGATGATGTTCTCCTTCAATGACACGACGCCGTTCGGAAACGTGCAATGGCAGCTCTACTACGGCGGCCACATCGCACCAATCCAGGCCGGCCAGCTCGATGCAGCCAATTTCCCGGGCTGCCCCTACCCATAGCTTGCCGGTCAGACTGGGCGTTCCAAGCGTACGGCCTGTCAGCCGGTGAACTTGACGCTGCCCTTATAAAGCGCCACCATACGAAGCAGGGATATTTCAATCACGGCGTTCTTAAAGGCGTTGTTCGTCGTTCACGATGAGCATGATTTTCTTCCTCCTACATCAGAAACGTTGTCGGAGCGCGCGCCGTCCTCTCCGAATCGCGTGCTTGTCAAAGAGTAGTGTAGGAAATGGCTGTGAGGATGGCAAGGCGGTTAGCCACGGTCAACTGCCCATCTACGTGAAGTATGATACGAGACAGTCTCTTTTTGGGCTGCTTGCTCGTCTATGTCTTGAGGGGAGGATCTCTTACCCCGGCAAAGATGAAGCCTCCACCTCAATCAGCAGACCCTCATTCCCTCGAAGGTGTACGGTGTCCCTCGATAATGTACCCATTGTGGATATAGTCATGGGCCCAGGTCACTCTGTCTGGTAGGTTCCTATGCCGATGAATTAAAGCCACGTCTACCGCCCTCACACTGCTAGTCTCAGGATACATAAAACCCATTAGCTGGCTCCATACCAGTGAGAGCCTTAAATCACCGTCTGGCAACTTCTCAATTGTGATACTGTCCGTGATGAGCCGTATGAACTGGCGACGTTCTTCTAGCGACCAGCCAGCCCAACGAGTAGCGGCTGTTGGCAGCTTGGCCTTAGCCTCATCTAGCTTGCTGGCTCGTGCGCTTTCAGTGGCTATCTCACGTGCCAGTTCCGTCTGTCGTCTCTGTAGCCTGGCTTTCTTCTCATAGGTGGCTCTCAGGTCACTATCACTCATCACGTCCTCACTGGTACGCAGCCTCCTCTCAACCTTGGCTAGCTCAGTTATCGTCAGTGCCAGGTCATTCTGCATAGCAGTACTGCCTGAGCGTGGGGTAGCATCACCAATAGCGTCTGTAGCCTTATACGGGGCTCTATCGTAGGTTGTGTGCTTACCCGCTTCCTGTGATACCCTGAGCCAATGTAGCACCCTATCTTCAACAATAGCATCCAGTTTCACGGTGTTGATCTGAGAGACGTACCCCCAGGCAGTCTCACGGCTTGGTGACACATTCTGCATGTAGTAGACCCCATAGTCCTTTGCCTCTGAGAGTTGAACATACACATGCACCCCATTAACCCCGTCGATAACCGGTCCCCCATCGTCCCTTGTGCCAGTCAATAGAGCGTTGTTATGCCTGCTTTGTTGCTCATATCGCACCGTCTTTGGCCCGTGCTCTATCGGGTGTCCTTCCAAGTCAACCGGGGATAGGTGCTCAAATGCATAGAGCCAATTATCAGGGTCAACTATGGGGGTATGGGCATTAAGCTTAACGGGATGTCCGTCAAAGAAGATGTGCCCGGCATAGTGAGGATTGCAGAGGATACCACGCAGGCCATGTAGGGACGCAATAGTCCATCCTCCCTTCATTCTCTTGAGATAGATTGGTGGTAGGTCAATTCCTGGCGCGTCTGGAAATAGCGGCTCTCCCCGTTTTGCCATGTCGAATATCTCCCTTTGCAGCTTGGCTAGATTGGCCCCCAGTGCGCGGTAACGAGCATACAACCAGTCTACCCGTTCGGCATGGGGGGATGGAAGATAATTGTACCCCCGCTTAGTCTTGTCGCTCTCGGGCTCGTCAAGCATCAAACCTATCGGGCACGTTCCGTTTGCTACCCGTCCCAGACTGGCTTTCTTGCTACGTCCCTTTAACATCTTACCCTTTACTTGTCTCCTGACATACTCCTTTGCGGCAATCGCTTCATTCATGAAACGGCCCATATCGTCCCTAAGGGGGTTATTAAAGTCAAAGGTGTACTCATCCGTGATAATCAAAACACCGTACTGCTTGCAAAGATTGGCAAAGGCAGTGGGGGTGATAAGGTCTGGGTCTCTCGTTATTCTATCCACGGCTACCACTAGTACAGCACTAGCCTGACCTGACTCAATAACCTCAGTGAGAGCCTTCAAGCCCACCCTTTGATCTACTCTGAGAGAACCGGATACCCGCAGTCTCTTGCTGAGTTGGTTCTCGACATACAGGATACGTTGCTCATCACGTATCCATCCGAGGTCACTAGCACGCTGTAGCAGTCCTTCACTCTGCTCTATAGCAGAATAAATGTTGCTTACATATTGCTTAGATGAGGACTGGCGTGCGTATATAAGGCAGAGCTTACTGTTGTCATAGACGACGTTACCCGCGGCATAGCGTCTGTTGTCGTCCCGTTCCTGCTGTAGCTCCCTTAGCGTCTTTATTCTTCCCATGACTGACTCCCTCTCCTGGCTAGTTAAGCTCAGGTGCTTTGTTCTTGATCTCTGAACGCAGTCCACAGGCCAACGAGAAAGCCGCGACCGCTTCCAATGTGGCCTCACGGTCATAGACGGGTATGAAGCAAGCCCTGGAGCCAAACGAGAGCAACAATGCCCCGCCCTCCAGGCTCATCAGTAAAGCCATTTCAAGCTGCCGATTGGCTTGGCTAACCTCAAGATAGATATCAACGATTTCTTCTACTGACATGGATACTCCTATTTTCTAATTCCCCCGTACCAGCATCAAAGCGGTTACGGATGCGATAGACTAAACCCTTTAGATGTGCTCCATAGGACGAAGGCAATGGACGAGTTACGAAGGTGGCACACTAGATCAACTCTTCCATCACCGTTTAGGTCTGTCTCATCAACAAGCACCACCCCACTTCCCCCTATGTATGGGCTCTCAAATATTCTTGCCTTGCTCTCTATGCCGTTCGGTATGGCTACCACTTGGATGTGACCACTCTCAGAACTCGCTAGCACTTCCGTTAGCTTGCCTGGGCTGTCCCCCTGACTGCAAGCACAATAGAAACGGTTGACCTGGCTAGCACCGTAGTCGAGCCTGTCATGCGCTTCCGTCAAGAGTGGAAGTACCCATGAGACGGCTATGAAGTAGAGAATGGACATACAGAACATGCCGATACCGATAGCCATGACCGCCCTTCCTGAGCCGCCCGAACGTGCCCGACGCTCAATACTGGCCGCTTGCTTAGGATGCGTCAATGGTACTGCGGGTAGAGCCTGAGTCGTGGCGGCATGGGATAAACGCTGTACAGGTCTGGACTCTTGATGGACTGGTACAGGGGTCTCATAGTGTGGTCTCAATACTGCCTGCTTGCCTGACTGGGCGTCACGCTGACGGCTTGCCCTACGTGGTATCAGTCCATCCCTCTCTTCTAATGGCGTCCAACGTGGCTCAATCGGCCTCTGGCGCGTCGTCATGCTCCTTAGCTCCTTCCATCAATAAGCACAAGCTAAGAGTCCATAATGCCTTGATAGTCCTTGACATGCACCAAACGCGCCATACAAGCCAGCCTACCACGCCAGTTACGGCAAGCAAGCAAGCGGCAAGCACGATGATAAGCTCGTTGACGGTTACGATAATGATGAGGTTAGTCATACCCGTTCCTCACTTTCTTCCGGTAGACTTGGAGCCGTGCCGTTAAGCTCATCAATATAACCTTGCCTGAAACCCTTGAGGAAGCGACGAGCATCTAAGTTCATCGCCCGTCTGCAATCTTCCAACCGATGCAAGCCAACGTTACGAAGTGGTCTCCCGTCTAAGTGCGGGTTAGTTCTGGCTGTTCTCTGTCCATCATGGTAGCCTAAGAGGTTGTCAATCGTCTGCTCTTGAGTTGTCAATTCGGTCTCTCCTCTCGTGTGCTTGAAGTACTTTGGGGTATTCTCACGTACCCACTACAACTAGTATAAGCATCAAACGTATCTACAGTCAAGCCTGAGGTATCTACAGGGACGCATTGACTCGCTTGCTAGAATGAGGAGAAAAGGTCATGAGGAAACGTCGTATGAATGAGCCTATATACACTGTTGAGGAGGTAGCAAGCAAGCTGCGCGTAGCTGTTAGGACTGTAAGGAAGTGGATACGCAAGGGTGACCTGGTAGCTATGGACATCGGAAGAGAGTACCGGATAAGAGAAAGTAGCCTACAGGACTTCATACGACGTAGGGAGAAGAGAGAGGGACACACAGATACCTAAACGTCCCTCAGGATACCCCGTTTTGCCACCTGAGACGGCTAAGGCGACTCTCTATGGACACCAAACCAGTCAGGGTATCTCTTCCCACTACCAGACCCCCCTTGACTGTCTGGTATGCATGTGCTTATAATCCCCCTCGACCGCCTAACATGAGGGGTGGGGGATAGAGGGTAGCTAACCTGGCAGACGGGCACGAGCGGGGGATAAGCTCAGCAATACATGCTATGAGCCTACCCTACCACGCTATGAGCATATCTATATGGTCGTCTAGACAACCAGACACCCCCTGGGCTCTCTCATTGGAGCCCCCGTCATGTGGGGGACATCATTGGCGCGAAATGAACCGGCTCTACAGGCAGATCGAGGCAGGTTGGCGGCATGAAAATAGCCTTTCCATCGGCAATTTAGCACCAATTGAAAGGCTATTGTAGCGGATTGCTAAGGATAGGCGCGCTATTTCCGACGCAATACAGAACCTAAAGCCTTGCCGCCTACAGAATGGGCGTACTTGTTGGTTGTCGCTATGTTCGCGTGCCCAGCCTCATCCCGGATCTCAGGCCCCGTTACCCCAGACTCCCATAAGTGCGATATGTGAGCATGACGAAAGAAGTGAGGAGAGGCATCTATCCCAGCCCTCTTAGCAGCATCTACTACAATACGCTGGGCTTGCGTAGTGGTCATGCAATCGCCAGTTTTAGCCGATGGGAATACGCAACTAGCCCCGCTATTGAGAGCGTTTAGTTCCGCTAACATCTCAGCATCGATAGCGATGTAGCGGGTTTTGCTACCCTTACCAAACACCCTAAGAGTAGCCCCGCTATCAGTAGGGATGATATCCTTCCGGGTAAGCGCTACTACCTCGCTAACTCTCATGCCAGTGTAGTACATGAGGTTCATCATAGCGCGGTCCCGTAGCGTCTTAGCCTGAGCCATGATAGCGTCAACCTGCTCAGGTGTCAGATAGCGCTCAGTCTGGGTCTCCTCAAGTTTGGGGCTCCTCAGGAATTCAGCGGGGTTTACCATGATGAGCCCAGATTGCCTTAACCGTTTATAGAGTGACTTAATAGCGGCAATGGCCCTACCGCGCGTGCTATCTGCCTTGCCCATCAAGCGGTCTCTCTCGTATGCCTGTAGATCGAATACACTGATCTCATGTAGATGCTTACCAGTGTACTCCAATAGGTCTCTGATCTCACGCCTATAGCCCCGCTGGGTACCCGCTGGGAGTCCCTGTAGCCACATATCAATAAGCGGGGTATCCGTGTCTGGGCTCTCCTCTTCCATAATGGTTACGTCGGTAGCGTCAATGTACTCGATGGGCGTCAATTCTGTGCTCGTCATGCCTGTATCTCCTTCTAATGCACGTATGGAAAGTACTCTTTTCATACATTGTACGCCCAGGATGTGAGGTTGTCAAGGGGAGAGCACAAGATGATGTCTGGCTATGCGTAGCTCTCCCTGACAGTAGTCACCGCCTAACGTGAGGTGGCTGCCGCCGCCCCAGGACTGCCCCCAACCCCACCCCACACTGCCCGTCGATAATTCGAGCCACGGGATGGAGCTTGACCTGTCGATTGCCACTACGTGTCGAGCCGCCGATCAGCCTGGGAGGCTGGCCTACGCGGGCAATAGCAAGCGACCGGCGAGCCAGCCAGCAGGCACATGGCTTTCAAACCAGATGGGGGGCCGGACTATATGGATGAGTTTATCTCCCACAAAACCGCCCCCTCCCCTGGTACCGACCGCCTAACGTGATGGCCTATCGGCTACGCCTACCCCAAACCGACCGGATAAACTCTGCCATCGGCGCGGAACCTCCTGTGGGCTTGCCCATTGTCTCCCCTCCCCTCATGTTAGGCGGTCATTTTCTGGTAGTAGTGAAGAAACCAACACTACTACCAGCAAACATATATGCGTGTCTATGTGTCTGTACGTCTACAGACAGACACACAGAACGCAAGACGAACCAATAGGAATGCCGCCCAGACAGACAGACACACAGACACGCATACGCGATTAATCGGGGTCATAGTCTGGGTCATTTGGGTCAATCGGTGGAGGAGTAGTTGAGCATGGATGATAGCCCGTGAGCCCCTGGACGGTGCATATCTCACCTTTCTCAACTGCTCTCGTAACTCGCTTGTCTGCCGTGCCTTTCTCGATCTTCTCAGACTTCACAATGATATCCACAATGTCCTTTCTTGCGATGCCTGGATGTTCCTTGACGATATCTCCTATCTTTTGACTCTCACTTTTCTCCTGTAGCTCTGCTTTGCGCTTTTCTCCATAGGTGTATATGCCTGTAGCTTTGTCGAATGCCATAGGGAACCTATCCTCTTCCAAGTCCTTGCCCGATGTTATAAGAAACCGCTCATGTGAATTGTAGTCCTCGTCAAGCATCAGAATGTTGTCCGCAATAGCCCCATAGGCCATGCTACCATAAATGCGATTGCGTTGATTGCCACCAGCGGTACTCTTATTCATATGCATAACCAGTACGATAGCAACGTGGTACCTCTGAGCCATGTCCTTTAGTGGCACGAGCTTATGGTATATCTTGTCATAGGCGTCTGCGTCTTCTTTGATATCAGGAAGAACGCTCATTAACACATCTATAACCACTAGCTTTGTGTCTGGGTAGTAGTCAAGGTACTCTCCAATTTCCTCTATACCCCCCTTATCTAATGGTGTCCAGGTTGTAGCGATATCGAACGGAATAGCCTCAGTACGTCCTTGACGCATTAACCTTAGGCGCTTCCTCAGCCTTGCCTCATGTTTGTCGTCAGGTGTGATGTACAGTACTCTTCCTTGCCTTACTTCCGTTTGTCCCAGTACTGGCCTACCTTCAGCAATGGCTAGCGCAATGTTCGTGATGAGGAAGGACTTACCTGCTTTCAGCATACCAGCAAACACAGTCAGTCCCTCAGTTAGCAAGTCTCTGACTATCCAGGCTAATTCGGGAATGTCCTTGATATCCAGTTGCGCTAAACTTAGTACACGCTCATCAAGCCATGCGGGCTTACGCGCTTCCCTTTCGGCTATCTCTTCTGCCTCAACATAGGCATTGTATTCTGCTTCTGCCGCACTACGCCCCTGCTCCTCACTCCTACTTGTCTTTTCCATCCTTGGTTCATCCTTCCTCAATTATAGCACAATGCTCCCACACTGCGCCTACTTCATAACTGGTACATACTCCACCAATGCACTGCGCGGTACAACGATCACTCTACCAATACGATATGTTTGTATCTCTGAATGCCTCTTGAGATACTTTTGCATCGCTTGGTAGTTGACTCCCATGAGTCGAGCAGCTTGAGCAATAGTCAACATGTCTTTGGCTAAAACCTCTACCATAGAACGATCTCCTTTTTGGGTATATTGAACGATACATAAAGGGGCTGAAATAAAGCTATGGGCGTGGGAGCACCCATAGCTGTGTTGAGGAAGGTTAGAATTAATATCTACAGTATGTATAACATCGGGTAGAAACTTTTATTCCCTCACAAGCCTACATAAGCGAACGCAGTCCAGGAACCGATCTAACGCCCTACTCCTTTTCGAGTAGCGGGCTGGCGGTTTCCGGCACAACCACGAATGGTAGACTTTCCTGGGCCCCGTAAACCTGGTTGTCAAGCAGGGTCTCGACATGAGAGCCGTCGGGAAGCCCGCTCATGGCATCCATACCCCCTGCGTCGGCCCCGTGGGCTCCGTCGTTGAAGAATGGTCTACCATCCGAGGTAAGCCCATCCATTGCATCGGCCCCTGGTCTGGTCTGAGCACCGCCGTTATTCTGGTCGCTTGCTTGCCCCTGGTCACTCTCAATTCCAACCATATTAGCGGGCGGAGTCGCCTGGGGAGCCAGCCCGCGGTAGTCGGCCCCTGTCTCGAATTGGTAGTCGCGGTATATAATTTGATCACTCATTTAGTCGTATTCTCCATTTAGTACTTGGTTGTGTATTGTAACAAACTTTGCCAGGTCGGCTACACTGGCTTGTAGTGCTTCCTCATGCAGTTTGCCTACGTCCCTGATGAGGTCTATCATAATTGGTCGGATGCGAATGTTCGGACCGTCCCTTCCCATGTTCGGGTCTTTCCCCCAAGCATTTCGGTCTAGAAGAGCCCGGTACGCTTTTCGGTTTCCATCGTCCTCATATACGTTTGGTTTGTCCATTTATCTATCTTTCTTTGAGTAGTCCTTGAAACGGGGAAAGTCTTCCCGTCTCGCTTGTTCGGCTTGTAGCCTTTGCTCGTTAATCCTGGCTACCCTGGCAGCAGTTACGCGGCCCTCAGCCTCTAATCGTGCCCGGTCCTCTCGCTTTTCCTGCTCTATCCATGGGTCTTGATATGGCTTGCTTGCACTCCATCTCTGGTTAGTCCATGCTCTCCATCCGTCTACCTCAAGCCGTTCTCCCCTGACAACTTCCCAAACGAGGGCTATCGGGAGATGATTGTCGATAGCAAACTCCGCCAGGGTATCATCGGTAACAGCGACATGGCGGTCCTGGTTATGGGCGGCAAAGAGTTGCCCGCGGTCATCACGCCAGCCGGGGGAGTAGTGGGCAAGACCGTACTTGGTTTGGGTGTCCTCACTTTGCATCCTGATCAACTTTCTTCTTCACTGGCCGCTTGCTTACTGCCGCTTCTGGCCCGGCTTGAGAGGCTTTCTCTGCGTGTAGGTCATCTACTACCTGAGCAATAGGGAAGGGTTTGTCTTCTCTGATGTACTTAACCAGCCTGGCAAGTAGCTCTTCGTCTGTCATTGTCTGTTTCTCCTTATCAAGTGCAATAGGCGCAATACGAGAATGGCGGCTAAAACGAGTGTCCGGACCATTGCTTCCCCTTCAGTTTGGGCAAGTCCTCCTTACGGATGAGCTTAGAATTGCCGACCCTGAGATGGCCTATGCGTCCATCTGCTATGCGTCTATAAATTGTTGAGTCGCTTACATTGGCTTCCTGGGCGGCTTGTTGCACGCTCACGAAGTCATTGAAGTTAGCCTTTTCCTGTCGGGTGTCTGGAATTGTGGTCATGGTGTGTCTTTCTGGTAGTGGAATGATAAATGGATGAGATAAAGCCACGAGCGGGAAAAAGAGGGCACTCGTGACTGAGGAAGCGCAAACCAACGCACTTCCCGATGGGATAACGAAGCAAATTATCCCACACTTTAAGTATACCCAAACCTTACTGACTTTTTACCGTTATGACGTTACTCCCTCATATCGCCTTGCCGTGCCCAAGCCTGAGAGCCCGTTCGGGTGTTCGGGCATAACGAGTATAACGGGTATTAGGGCAAACAGAAGGGGAGAGGTTGACCATTTCCTCTCCCCCCATGGGCGCGCCTATACTTCCCGAGCCTCATGCTAGCAGTCTCAATAGCTCTACTACGGACCCATTAACGGATGTAGCCGATTGTGTACCTCTGCTAAGTGGATGAGTCCCTCACAGTCTAAGTGCGTGGAGAGCAGGACACGGCCTTGACCCTGTTCCGGCAGCGTCACAACCTGGTCTTGCGCTGAGAAGTTGAGAGCCACCAGACAGCGCTGGTCAGAGTACTGGCGCAGGTAGACGAAACAGGTGGCACTCTCCTGCTTAACGGACTGGTACGAACCAAGAGTCAGGGCGGAATGAGAACGTCGAACATCGAGTAAGGCTCGCGTCAACATCAGGAAGGAGCGAGGATCATGTTGCTCAGCCGCTACATTAAAGGTCTGGTAATCGTTTGCAACGG
>WNGK01009414.1_pt1 | contig 10057 bp, 8 predicted proteins | sample 5400601 | NCBI WGS metagenome assembly WNGK01 (sample SAMN13153376, study PRJNA577476) | soil metagenome | isolation source: 60 cm soil or saprolite under Garry oak tree replicate 1 | place: USA:California | collected 2016-06-15 | reverse complement strand
GCCGTGCCGGGCAGGAGCTGCACCAGGCCGCGAGCGCCGGCGGGCGACAGCGCCTCGGCATCGAAGACGCTCTCCTGGCGCACGAGCGCGACCAGCAAGAGCGGATCCACGCCGAACTCCGCAGCCTCCGCCTCGACGGTGCGGCGGTTCGGCCAAGGGAAGATGGCGCGCAGCACACGGGGGTCGGTGGGCGCTTTCAGTGCGGCCTGCCAGCCCAGGCGCACCGCCGCGGGACCCCATCCGCGCGCGGCCAGGCCGTCGCTCCAGGCGAGCAGGGCGTCCACGTCCAACTGGGCCGCCCGGCCCAGGACGGTACGCACTTCGGCGTCGGCGGCGCTGTCGAGCCCCGCGAGCAGCAACGTGTCGAGCCGGCCGAGGGACGTGGCCACGGCAGGAGGCGAGGGCGGCAGCGGCGGCGCCGCGAGTCGGAGCGGCGGGAGGTCCACGTCCCGGCGGGCGCGCACGCCGTAGTAGCCAATCGAGTCCTCGTGCGCGAGCGCGCGCCAGATCAACTTCGCGCCCGCCGTGTCGCCGCGCGCCAGCGCCAGTTTCCCGAGCCAAAAGCGCGCGGCGCTACGCTGCGGCGCGGCAGCCGCGACTTCAGAGCGCAACAAGGCCGCCGCGCTGTCCGCGAGGCCCGCGCGCATCGCCCGCAGGGCCAGCCGGAACCGCGCCACCGAGGCCCGGGAGTCCGCGGGATAACGGGCGATCAGCTCGGCGAACCAGCGCGCTGCACTATCCCAGTCGCCGCGGTCGCCGAACAGGTCGGCGAGGACATAGAGCGCGGTGGGCGCCGCCGAGTCCGACGGGTACGACTGCGCGAACCCCGAAAGCGCTTGCTCCGCGCCCGGATCACCGAGGCGTACCAGGAGTCGGGCGCGGCGATAGATGGCCAGCGGCCCAAAGCCGGGCGCTTTCGCCGCGGCCAGGTAGGCGCGTTCCGCGTCGCGCCAGCGCCCCGCGCTGCTCAGCAACTCGCCGAACAGCATGAGCGTGGCCGCGCTCGAGTCTCCCTCGCGCACGGCGCGCTCGATCTGGGCGCGCGCATCGCCGGCTGCCCCGTGCGGCTTCATCGCGCGCGCCAGCGCCACGCGCTCGGGCGGGGTGCGCGGCGGGAGCGACGCCAGCGCCACCCCCACCGCCGCTGCGGCGTCGTCCGTCTCCGGGGCCCGGCCCATCAGCCCGTACACGGCGTCGCGGGCGCGGCCCGAGTCCCCCAGTTCGAGCGCGAGCCGCGCGACCTGCAGCGACTTTCCCGCCCGCACGAACGCCTCGAGCGCCGCGCCCGAGTCGCCGGCGGCGAGCAGGGCCTGCGCGCGCGCGACCGGCGCCTCACGCGCCGGTGCCGGCGGCAGATCGGTGAGCAGCCGGAACGCGAGGCCCGTGTCGCGCGTGACCCGCGCCTCCCTGACGCGGAGCCATGGGTCGATGGCCGCGAGTCCTGCGGCGCGCGCCAGGGCGTAGTAGGCGGCAGCGCTGTCGCGCTCGGCCGCTGCCTCCCACGCGAGAGCGGCGCGCACGGCAAGCAGCGCCGCGCGGGCCCCACCCCCCGCGCCCGCACGCGCCCGCGCGGCCACGTAGTGCGCCGCCGCCTGGGCCGCGAGGCCGAGGCGCGCCTCAGCCTCGGCCAGCACGGCGAGCGCTTCCCCATCCGCGTAATCCTCGAGCCAGGGCTGCCCTGCGAGGAGGCTCCGCGCCAGGTCATAGCGCCGGGTCTCGAGCTCCGCCTTCGCGCCCTCGACGACGAAGGCGGCGTTGAGGTTCGGCTCGCGCGCGGCCGCGGCGAGCAACGTCTCGGCGGCGTGCCAGAGCCGGCCGGCGAGCCGCAACGACTCGGCGCGCTGGGTGGCGGCCTGCGCGGACGGCGGGGGCACGGCGGGTGGGGGCAGGACCGGCACCTGCTGCGGCGCCGCCACCGCGAACGGCGTCAGCGTGGCGCAGACCAGGACCGCGACGGACCGCATCACGGCACGTGCCGCACCCGGATCAGGGCGCGCTCGTACTCGCCCCGAGACAGCGGCGTGAGCCTGAACCGGCCGAAGCCCGTCTGGTCCTGGAAAAAGAGGGTCAGCCGCAGCTGGTTATAGGTCCACCGGACCCCCCGTAGGTCCGTGCGGGCTACGTCGGAGCTGAAGTCGAACACATCGTCAGGCTCGCCCAGCGTGATGAAGACCTGGCCGCGGTCCGTCAGCCATCCCGGATCAGCGCCTTCCTGAAACCGCGCGTTGGCGGTCTGGACCCGCCGGAAATACTCGTCCAGGGCTTCGTTTTCCGGGGTCATGGGCACCGGGTCCGTCGTCTTGTAAAAGTCGCGCCAGACTGCCGGTCGCTCCGCCGGCGCCGCCCGCTTCAGCTTGACGAGCCAGTCCTGCCGTTCGAAGTAGCGAAGCAAGCTGATCATCTGATCGAAGTTGCTGATCGCCCACTGGTCCGAGAAGCTCACCAGGAATGGCGCGGTCACGGGCTGCTCGGTGCCGACATCCACCGCGCTGACCTCGAGCCGGCCCCGGCCTACCGAAAGCTCACCGGGGTGGACGACGAGGCGCGCCGTCGCAAGGGTCGCGTCGCCCGCGAGCGGCACGGTGTCGCGCCAGACCTCGACGCCCATCTGGTCGAGCGCGCGCGCCGCGAGACGGGTGCCGCGCGGCATGCCATAGGTTTCGACGTAGAAGCGGAGCGAGTCGGCGCCGTACGGCAGCGTCGCCCGAGGATTCAGGAGGAGCGTCGGCTGCTCGCTCAGGCGGACGCGTCCCTCGCCCTGGTAGACCGGGATCGGCCAGCTAATCGCGCGGCCCGCGAGGCTCGGCACCGTGTCCGTGCGCGCCTGTCGCCCGGACGCCGGGCTGTTGCGGTCGCGCACGGCCACCGAGATCGGGTACACGCCCGGCCGGAGCCCGACGAACCGCTGGTAGATCACGCTCTCGTCGGCGCGCAGGGTTTCCTGAAAGGTGCGGACGCGAACCACCTCATCGCTCACGAGCTGGCGCACCGGCGACGTATCGCTGCCGAAGGTGACCTCGACGTGGTACTGGGCGACGAACTCGTTGCCGTCGCGCCGGAAACTCAGGGAATGGTCCGCGAGCGACAGCGCAAACACGGCGAGGGTGGAGTCGGACGCGGCGGCGCGGAGATAACGAATCGTCGCGACGAAGGGCAGCGGCGCGCCGGCGACGATGAAGCCCATCGAGCGGTACACCTCCACCGCATCGGACAGCGGCGCCGCCGTCGCATGGGGTTCGGGTTCCTGCGCCGCCCCGGCCGGCGGTCGAGGCCCGCAGCCGAGGGCGGCGCCGACCGCGAAGACGAGGAGGGTCGCGAGTCGTCTCACTTGCTGAACCTCAAGTCGGAGCATTAGTTTGGCGCATTCCATGCCCAGCGACAGTCTGGCCGGCCGCACGATCGCCGGCTATCGCCTCCTCGAGCGCGTCGGCGAGGGTGGGACGGCCGAGGTGTACCGTGCCGACCATCCGGAGCGCGGTCTCTGTGCGTTCAAAGTATTGCGACGGGGGCTGCAGGGCGACCCCACGGCGGTCAAGCGCTTTCTGCGGGAGGCGGGGTACGGCTCACGGGTTCAGCATCCTGGCGTGGTGCGCACCTACGATTACGGCGAGGCGGAGGGGTGCTACTACCTCGCTCTCGAGTGGGCCGTCGGGCAATCCCTCACCGACTACGTACACCGCGTCGGCCGACTCGCTCCCGCGCAGATCGAGGCGCTGGTGCGCCAGCTCGCGGACTCGCTCGCGGCGTTGCATCAGGTGGGGATCATCCACCGCGACCTGAAGCCCGACAACATCATCTACGACCCGGCGACCGGCAGAGTGAAGCTCCTGGACTTCGGCATCGCACGGGACGCCGACCTGCCGGAGGAGGAGCGGCTCACGCGGACGGGGTTCTTCGTCGGAACGCTCAAGTACGTGGCCCCCGAGGCCCTCTCGGGAGCGCTCGTGGACGGGCGGGCGGACATCTTCAGCCTCGCCGCCCTCACGTACTGGCTGCTGACGGGCCAGCACCCGTACCGGGGGAGAAACCCACGCGAGATGTTCCAGCAGCTGCTGGCCGGGGTCCCTGTGCCGCTCAATGAGGCCGTCGCTGGACTGCGGTTCCCGGCGGCGCTCGAAGCGGCCGTGATGCGCGGGCTGGCGCGCGACCCGGCGGCCCGCCAGGCCACGGTCACGGCCTTCGCGGACGCAGTCGCAGCGGGGATCGCCGGCCAGTCGCCGCCCCGTGGCGGCGGCTTGCTGGACGCGTTGAAACGGGCGGTGCGGCCGCGAGGACGGCAGGAGTCGTAGCATCGGGTCCGCCACACCGCTCCACCAGCGCCTCCGAGACCTGCTGCGCGAGCGTTCGGTCGCCCTGGGTGACTTCGTCCTCGCGTCAGGACGCCGCTCGCGGTACTACATCGATGCCCGGCGCACGACCATGTCGGGCGAAGGCCTCGAGGTGATCGGCGCGTTGGCCCTGGAGCGACTCGCGGTGCGCGGTTGGGAGCCCCAGCTCGTGGGGGGGCTCACCCTGGGTGCCGATCCGGTCGCCTACGCGATCACCGCCGCCGCCCGCAGCCGGGGACGCTCCCTCGATGCCTTCACTGTCCGGAAACAACAGAAGGCCCATGGCACTGCCAAGCGCGTCGAGGGGTGCTTCGTGCCAGGGGCCGGGGTGGTCGTTGTGGAAGACGTGATCACCACCGGACAGTCCGCGCTCGAGGCAATTCGCGCCGTCGAGAGCGAGGGCGCGCGCGTGCTCGGGGTGTTGGCGGTGGTGGACCGGGAAGAGGGGGGTCGCGTGGCGCTGGAGCAGGCGGGCTATCAGGTGGAGGCTTTGATCACGGCGACCGAGCTGGGCCTGGCGTGACCGCCCCCGAGACACCACCCGAGCAGCGCGCAGCCCGCGCCCCACTCGCCTTCCGGACGCGCGGCTCGAAGGACGAGACGGTCGCGCTCGAGCAGCGCCTGAAGGATCTGGAGACGATCACGCGCACCCTGGGACGACGCTGGTGGCTCGTCGGCCTCGGGCTCGCGATCGGCCTCGCCGGCCGGGCCTTCGACTTGGCGCGCCCGCACCCTGGAACCATGGTACTGATCGCCGGAGCGGCGCTGATCCTCAACGCCCTCCTGGGCATCATCAGCGAGCGCGGCTGGTATCGGTGGTGGCTGATCTACGCGCTGGCACTGCTCGACGTCGTGCTCGCCGCGGTCCTGGTCGTCTGGTTCGGTCACGGCGGGTTCGTGGTCGCGTTCCTCATCGCGGTCCTCCCCTACACGTTCGACCCCGGCCGCACCGTCGGGGACTTGCTGGTGCTGGCGGCGGCGCTCGCGTACTTGGGCGCGACCCAGCTCCACCGCGTGCTATACGGCGGAGAGCCGGCGTTCTCGCCCGCTCCGGTGCTCGAGACGGTGATCCTCGTGGCGGTGGCGATGGCCCTGAAGCGGATCCCAACGACGCTGGTCGAGCGGATCCGCCAGGCGCGCAGCGTGATGGGCGAAGCGGAGCGGGGGTACCTCGCGGTGCGCGCGCCGGCGGGAGCGTCGGACGAGCTCGGGTTCTTGGAGAAGAGCTTCAACCGCATGCTCGACGAAATGAGCGCGACCATCTCCACGGTGCAGCGCGAGGCGGACGAGGTGGCGGCGTTCGCGGAGCAGCTCGCGGCGTCGACCGAAGAGCTGCACGCGACGTCGGAGACGGTGTCGCTCGCGGCGCAGCAGCTCGCGCAGGACTTGGGGACGCAACGGGGGATGGCGGATGCAGCGCGAGGGGGGAGCGCGGGAGCGGCGGAGCAGGCCGAGAACCTGCGGGCGGAGCTGATGCGGGCGGACGCGGTGCGACTCGTGGAGGCGGCGCAGCGCGGGCGGGACCGCGTGGCGCGCGCGAGCCAGACCCTGCGGACGGTGGGCGACGAGGTGCGCGCCACGGCGGTCACGGTGGCCGGCCTGTCGGGCATGTCGGAGCGGATCGGCGGGTTCGTCCAAACGATCTCGCGGATCGCCCGCCAGACGCACCTGCTCGCGCTCAACGCGGCGATCGAGGCGGCGCGCGCTGAGGAGCACGGCGAGGGCTTCGCCGTCGTCGCGGACGAAGTCCGGGCGCTCGCGGCCGAGGCGGCAAAGTCGGCGCGAGAGGTGGCGGAGCTCGTCTCCGAGCTGCGCGCGGGAATCGACGCCGCCGCCCGGGCGATGCAGTCGGGCGAGGCGAAGGTACGGGACATCGGAGCTGTCGCCGCCGAGGCCGACAGCGCGCTCCAGGAGCTGCACCGGGGGATCGAGTTGGTGGGCGACCTGGTGCACGCCACCGCCGAGGGGTCGCGCAGTCAAGCGCACCGGCTCGCGGAGCTGGCGCAGTCGCTGCAGCACGTCACCACGATCTCGAGCACCTCCTCGCAGCGCGCCGACAGCGCGGCGGCGGCGATACGGTCTCAGATCGCCGCGATGGGCGACCTCACGGCGACCTCGCAGCAGCTCGCCCAACTCGCCGAACGACTGCGCGGGAGTATCGCCCGCTTCTCGGTGCTGCGCCGGGAGCACGCCACGCGCGCCGCAGCCGACTGATCACCCCGCCCGGGAGACGCGAGCGGCGTCCGGTCCTTGGTCCCAGATCCCCGCGTTGAGGGGTTGGAACGCGCGCAGGGCCTCCCGGTACGGGGCGACGAGAAGATCGACGTAGCGCTCGAGCGAGACGTCGAATGGAAAGCGGCGCCGGAACTCGCCCGCGGTGACCCCCAGCATGGCTTTCAGGTGTCGCCCGAAGCTCTGGGGCGAGGAGTAGTCGAGCCGGTAGGCGACGTCGGCCACGGACAGCCCCGGGTTGAGAAAGAGGTAGGCCGCGTGGAGCAGGCGCATGCCGGCGAGGTACGTTTTGGGTGAGGGGAGCCCCGCGCGGTAAAAGCGCGACATGAGGGTGCTCGGGCAGATGCGGAGATGGCGGGCGAGCACGCGCACCGTGGAGAGCACCGGCGCGAGGCGCGCCAGCGCTTCGAAGAAGATGCGCACGTCCGCCGACGCCCCGCCCGTAGCAGGGATGACGCGCGCCAGGATCCGGGCCGCGACGGGGGACGCCGGATGGCCGAGCAAGTCGCGCAGCCGCCGCCACCCACCGGGCTCGGTGCAGTCCACGGCGGTGCGAATGCCGGTCGCACCGAGCCTCAACAGCGTCTCGGTCGCCTCGCGGTCGTGGCGCGAAACGAGCGCGACGGCAGGAATCGCCGGGAACTCGCGCACGAAGCGCGCGACCGCGGGGAGCTCGTCGCTCTTGGAGCGGTGCACCGAGATGACGAGGGCGTCGACGCGGCAGCGGCGCGCCGCATGCACCGCGTCGCGGAACGAGCCGGCATGCAGGGTTGTGAAGCAGCCGTCACCAGCGGCGTCGACACGCGGGCGATCGGGGGCCGGGAGAACGGTGCAGATGGTCACCATGCGGGGGAAACCATAGCGTGGCGCAATCAACCTCGGGTCAAGGTGCGCCGTCCCCGGCCCCGCAACCGGCGGACCGGAGCCCGGTCGCCTCAACCGCCCGTCAAACCCGCACGGCGCTGGTGGAGCGGCTGCGCGGCCAGGTCGAGACGCTGGAAGGAGTGCGCCACCGGGTTGCGGCGCCGGAGCGCCACCGCGCCGCCCGTGACCATGTCGCCCGCGAGCTCCGGGCGATCGGCCTTGCGGTCGAGCTCGCGCCCTTCAGCTTCCGCAGCCGCACCTACCACAACGTGGTCGGGACCTTACCGGGCCGCGACCCGCGCCGTCCCGGGCTGCTCGTGGGGGCGCACTTCGATTCCACACCGCACACCCCCGGCGCGGACGACAACGCCAGCGGCGTCGCCGCGCTGATCGAGTGCGCGCGGCTCCTCGCTCCGGACGAGCCCGAGTCCCGCGTCGAGTTCGTCGGGCTCGACCTGGAAGAGCTGCAGACCCTGACGGGCACCTACCGTGTCGGGAGCCGGGCTCTGGCGCGCCAGCGACGCGCCCGTGGCGAGCGCCTCCAGGGCGCCTTGATCCTGGAGATGGTGGGCTACACCGATTCGACGCCCGGCAGCCAGGTCGTCCCCCCGTTCCTCGGCATCGAGGTGCCGCGCACCGGGGACTTCCTCGCCGCCGTGGGCGACACGCGGTCTCGGGCGCTGCTTCAGGGATTCCTAGCGGGGGCCAGGGCGACCGTCCCCGATCTTCCTGTCGTCGCGTATCGCACGCGGCTGCGGGGGTGGCTGCTCCCCCTGACTCGGCTGTCGGACAACGCGTCGTTCTGGGACGCGCGTTATCCGGCGCTCATGCTGACGGACACGGCGTTTCTGCGAAATCCGCACTATCATCAATGGAGCGACCGGAGTGAGACGCTGGACTTCGAGTTCATGGCGCGGGTCGTCGAGGCGACCGCCGGAGCCGTACTGAGACTTGCCGCTTCCGGGTGATTAGTCAGACGCAGAGGGGCACGCCGCGGCGCGCGCGGCGGGTGGCGCTCGGCCTCGCCGCCCTGGCGCTCGTGCTTGCCGCCGGGGGTGCGCTCTCGTTCCGCCACTTCCTCGCGCGTACCAGGAGCGATCCCGGATTCACCTACCGCGACCGGGCCACGTTCGAGAACCTTCTCAGGCGAGCGCACGATGCGCAGGGACGCGGCGACGGCGCGACCGCGGTCGCGGTGTACCGTTTCATCGTCGCGGTCGGGACACACGGGGATGCAACGCTCGAGCCGTATGTGGCGGCGGCGCGCGCGGAGCTCGAGCGGCTCACCCCAGGATCTCCTGGTACACCCGCAAATCCTCCGCGCTGAAGCACACGAATCGCACCAGCTCCACTGTCGTCGGCTTCGCCAGCTCCCCCCGCACCGTCTCGACCGCGATCCGCGCCGCCTGCTCGATCGGGTAGCGATACGCCCCCGTGCTGATGGAGGGAAACGCGATCGAGCGGACCCCATGCTGCGCCGCGAGCCGGAGCGCATTGACGTAGCATCCGCGCAGCAGTTCCGGCTCCCGCCGCCTTCCACCGCTCCAGACCGGTCCCACGGTGTGGATCACGTATTTGGCGGCGAGCCGGTAGCCCTTGGTGATCCTTGCCTCGCCGGTGGGGCAACCGCCGAGCGTGCGGCACTCCTCGAGCAGCTCGGGGCCCGCAGCGCGGTGAATCGCGCCGTCCACGCCGCCGCCGCCGAGCAGCGTTGTATTGGCCGCGTTGACGATCGCGTCCACTGGCTGCTGGGTGATGTCGCCCCGGACCGCTTCGAGCTTGGTCACGATAGAGGGGGCGGCATGGGGCTGATGTGCTCCGGTGGCCGGCTGCTATGGCCCCCTGCCGCCCCGCGGCCTATTGTTACACCGGTCTCCCATAACGTGGACGCGGATGTCCTCCCACGACTTGATCGAGCGGGTCCGCAAGGCGTTGGGCGACCGCTACACCGTCATCACGGCGGTGGGCCGGGGCGGGAACGCCTCCATCTTCGGCGCCTACGACCAGAGCGGGCAGAAGGTCGCGATCAAGGTCCTGCACCCGGAGCTCACCGTCTCGGTCGCGGCCGACCGCTTCCTGCGGGAGATCCGTTACGTCGCACAGCTGGACCACCCCCACCTCGCGCGCCTGCTCGACACGGGGGAGACCGACTACCTCCTCTGGCTCGTGATGCCCTATGTCCCGGGCGACACGCTGCGCCAGGCGCTGCACCGCGAACGCCGCCTGCCGATCGACCGCGCCGCCCGCATCGCTTGCGAGGTGCTGGACGCGCTGGATCACGCGCACGCGCACGGGATCGCGCACCGCGACATCAAGCCCGACAACATCGTCCTCTCCCCCGAGGGGGCGGTGCTGGTGGACCTGGGGATCGCCCGCGCCATCGCGAGCTCCGGACCCGACCGCGTGACGCGCAGCGGCTTCGTCGTGGGCACCGAGGAGTACATGAGCCCGGAGCAGGCGGGAGGTGACCCGGACGTCGACGGCCGGACGGACCTGTATTCACTCGGCGTCGTGCTGTTCGAGATGCTCGCGGCGCGGCCGCCGTTCTCCTCGGTGAGCCCCGCGGCGGTGCTCGAGATGCAGCAGCAGCAGAGGGCGCCCGACGTGCGGAGCCTGCGGCGCGACGTGCCGAA
>WNGK01030660.1_pt1 | contig 10058 bp, 8 predicted proteins | sample 5400601 | NCBI WGS metagenome assembly WNGK01 (sample SAMN13153376, study PRJNA577476) | soil metagenome | isolation source: 60 cm soil or saprolite under Garry oak tree replicate 1 | place: USA:California | collected 2016-06-15 | reverse complement strand
CCCTGGCCGAGACCGACCAACAGGATCACCGAAGCGATGCCCCAAATGATGCCAAACATCGTCAGAAAGCTGCGCAGCTTCTGCGAGGAGATAGACGATATGGTCTGTCTAAAGACTTCGGTGAAATTCATATAAGCGGGTAGCGCAGTGGGTGCCAGATCCCACGTTTCTTAGACCCGCTTCCCGGTAAATGGTTAGCAGCAAGGCGCTTACTCATATTTCCGGCATCGAATGTCCTCCGAATGCCCCACCCCCTCCCCCTTTTTGGTGATGGAGCGTTTTCAACGACTTAGAGTCGGAAAATGGGGTTAAGTCCTTTGTTTTCATCGACCGCAAAACGGTGATGGAAGAAAACAAAGGAGTTACGTGAAAGCTCGATGGCTTCATCGAGATTTAGTCGTGTTTTAAAAGAGCGGACGATCGGCACCCGGCACTGGACCGGGCGATTAGCACACATATTCGCATGAGGGGATGAAGTTGTCGGTGACGTGGGTACTTGCGGAGAAAAGGGCTGGGGGAGGGGGTGGAAATGAAGTGAACTGGTTGAGACAGAGTACGCGGCTCCGCGTTCCCGGCAAGGATCTGTCGTCTTCCATATTTGAGCACTGCGCCTTCGGCAGAGTGGAAGCGCTTCGCGCGTTGATCGGTTCCGGGGACTTACGTCCCCGGCTAAGCTCTATCGTCGCTTCGCGACTCTTAAATGTTGAGGCCCGCATTCCAGGTGTCGCTTCGCGACTGGCAAACGGCAAAGTTCGCACTGCGCCTTCGGCAGAGTGGAAACGCTTCGCGCGTTGATCGGTTCCGGGGACTTACGTCCCCGGCTAAGCTCTATCGTCGCTTCGCGACTCTTAAACGTTGAGGCCCGTATTCCAGGTGTCGCTACCGTCAGGGCTTTATGATCGTAAGAGTTTCCAAATCCCACATCTGCGAACTGAGCGCAGATGTGGAGCACCAAACTTCTAGTTCCGCTGACGATTCCGAAACACTTCTTACAATTATTTCTCGCCGTTAGACAAAATCTTCCCCGGCGCGTGTGGTCCCATTGAAAACCGGAGAGAATCCGATTCATGCACCTGACATTGTTTGGGCGCGGCAAGCACGAAAAGACTGAGAAGTTGTATTCGGAATTGGCTCCAGCCTTGATTGCCTACGCGTGTTCACTTGGGCTGGATCACTCCAGCGCCGAGGACATGCTGCAATCGATATTTCTCCATCTCATGGAGGGCAGTAACTGGCCGACAGAGCCACGACCCTACCTGTTTCGCGCAGTACGAAATGCGTGTTTCAACCATATTCGGAATCGATCACGCGATGATGAAGTGGCAGACGAGCCGTGGTTCGAGATTGAACTCGTCGATCGTGCATCAGAATTGGACCTTCGGAGGTCTCTGTCGCGATTGCCTGCGGAACAATGCGAGGTCGTGATGCTGCACATTTGGGGAGGGCTTTCGTTTCAAGAAGCAGGTACGGCGCTAGGAATCTCGCCCAACACAGCGGCATCCCGATACCGCTACGCACTGGAAGCATTGAAACGTTCCCTGAACAAACGTCCCAAAGAGGAGGAGCAGCGATGACTGTGAATGATGAAGACGTAGTCGCGATTGAAAATCATCTCAAGAAGTTTCGGCCTCGTCGCCCACGAGCTCTCGATCTGCCACGAACGAATATGAAACTCGCATTGGGGCTCACGGTTGCCATCACGGCCGCGATGCTTGCGGTGGGTGCGTTTCTCTTCGTGCGTCCGGAGTCAAACTCACGCGGAGTGGCAACACACGACGAACATGCCGAGACGAAACCTCGGATTACGGTGGTGCAGCTGAGTCCAGCCGTTCGCGAAGTTCAGTCGTTAGACGCAGTCCTCTCTCAATCTGCACGAGTGACATTGCCTCGCACCAATAGACCGCGTACCGCGTTAAATGTGCTTTCAAAGGAGTAGGAATGAACCGACTTTCGTTTGTAGCAGTGTTCTTGATCGTCACCTCATCGTTGGTTGCCCAAGCGTCAAAGGGAGCAGATGACAATGCCGCATTACGGTATTGGAATGCTTTCGCACAACTGAGTGACGAGGCGTTAACTGACGCTCAGTCAAAGGAACTCGAGAGCATCGCGAACGGCAATGCGCCCTGGAATGAATCTGCATTTGGCAAGCTGCTCAACAAGAATCAAGACGCGGTAGAGACGATGCTGCGGGGCACGGCTCTCCCCTATTGTGTTTGGGGCGTCGATTACGACCTCGCGGAAGCCGCACCGATTCCCCAGGTAGGCCGAGGCCGAGCGCTAGCACGCCTCAACGTGCTGACTGCAGAGCGTCTTGCAGCACAAGGTAAGAGCCGGGAAGCAACCGATCATCTGCTCGCCGGAGTGAAGTTTTCGCGCGACCTGTCGTCGGGGATGCCGCTTATCGGAGTACTGGTCGGTAAATCCGCCTTAACGAGCGATATCAATGTTGCGCTCTCATTGGCGCGGTCAGGACAACTTGGTCACGAGGACAAGGAGCGCTTCGTGAGCGCAGTGGGTGCACTTCCTCCGGACGTGTTTGATTGGAGTAAGGCGCTTCATCTCGAAGCCGCGGCTCTGCACAGCGCATTATCGCGGCTTCGATCCTCGAACGATCCATCCAAACTTCTAGAAAGCTGGGGACTCCACGACGAAGCGGCGCTCAAGGATCCTCGTCCGACGGAATCCGACATCCAGCAAGTTGACGCGATCTTTGCAGAGGCCGAAAGAGTTTTTAGGCAGCCAGCGTCTTTGGCAGATGCAGCAGTCGCCAAGCTGGAGACCAGGATCGCGTCCTTAAAGCCGGCTACTCGATCCCTGATTCCGTCTCTGCGGCGCACCAATGACCGCCGCAAAGAAGTGGTAGATGTTCGGCGTAAAGTGCTGAATGGCTTCTAGCATCTTCGATGTATTGCATCAAGGTTCGGCAGTGCGCCTTCGGCAGAGCAGAAGCGCTTCGCGCGTGATCGGTTCCGGGGACTTACGTCCCCGGCTAAGCTCTGGCCGACTCGGGGAGCCTATGGTTGTCTACCCGGCACTGGCGTGCCGGGCTCACATCTACCGTCGCTTCGCGACAAACAAACGGCAAAAGGCACTTCTTGGCTGGCGATTGGGTGTGTCCGGGGACTCACGTCCCGGGCTAAGCTCTACTGTCGCTTCGCGACAAACAAACGGCAAGGCTTACGGATGGTGGATACAGCAGTGCAGCATGAGCATTTCATCCTTGCAGCGGGCATGGATGAATGGCCCACCTTCGTGCACTCCGAATAGCCCCTTGACAGTGTTCTAGCTGGGGCATAGATTGGCCCAACTCCTATCAGTTCGAATTTCCCTCGATCGGCCCGATTTTGCGCGTGGGTTTAGAAGTTCATTCGTGAGACCCCCACACGATTCCTACGCACCCATACATGGGTAGGAGCAAGAGAGTATGAAGAGAATTGCATTGTTCATAGCGGCAGCGCTGCTGGTTTCCTTGAGCGCAGTTGCACAGGGTCCGGATAAAGTTTGTGAAGTGAACTTCGTCAAGGCAAAACCAGGAGCTGAGAAGCAACTGGAAGCTGGACGCAAAGCGCATAACGCATGGCATGTTGCGCAGAAAGACAAGGATGCGATCCTCGTTTGGTCGTTGCTGACCGGACCGAATACAGGCCAGTACCTGATGACCACTTGTGGATTGTCGTGGGCAGGTTTGGATGCCAAAGAGTCATTGAGTGCGAAAGATCAGGCTGACATAGCACGCACTATGGGTCCCTACAACGGGGGCACAGTCACTTCCTATTACGTCGAGCGCGCGGACATCGGTGGCAAAAAGGCTGAACCGGATGCGAAGTTGCCGAAGATGATCTCGATCACGACTTTCTATCTCAAGGGAGATGGTGCGATTCCATTCACCGCAGGGGCCAAGAGAATCTATGAAGCGATCGTGAAGTCGAATTATCCGACGAAGGTCACGACCTGGTATCAGTTGGCCAACGGCGGAGAGGGTCCGCAATTTGTTCAGGTAAGCGACCGCAATAGCTGGGCGGACATGCAGGCTCCGGATAAAACCTTGCAAGCCATGTTGGAAGAAGTCTATGGCAAGGATGACAAGACACTACAAGACCTTCGCAGCCACATTCGCTACACCGTCACGGAACTGGCGGAACTGCGACAGGACTTGAGCTATATGCCCGCGAAGTAGGTTTTCAACGGCTGCCGCTCCCCCACAAGAACTCACTCGCGTTTGCCGGCGCGGGTGAGTTTTGTGCTTCTGACTGGATGTGGGAGTCGGCGTTCTAGGGCGGTTTTCGAGTTGGTGTATCCGCCGGAATCGCCGCCCCGCAAATCGCGCGGCTGCCTTAACGGATGTACCTTCCGCGATTCCGGTCTATTCGTGAAACGGGATCTCCACGCGTTTGACGACGTGATCTTTGATCCAATGAGGATCCCACCACTCCTTCGGATCGATCTGCACGCCATCGAGCTGCATGCTGAAGTGGATGTGATCGCCGCCGGCCATTCCTGTCATTCCGCTGAGTCCCATCACCTGACCGCGTTTTACTTCGTCTCCATCTTTCACGTCAATGCGGCTCATGTGCCCGTAAATCGATTGCAATCCGTATCCGTGATCGACGACGACGCAGTTGCCGTAGATGCCGAGCGCCGCAGCGTAAACGACACGTCCATCATTCGACGCGATCACGCCGGCGTGTTGGGTAGAGGCGAGATCGTAGCCGAGGTGCGTCTGCTCATCGATCTGCTGTCCGTGGTAGAAGTACTTGCGATGATCGGATTGGCCTTCCGCATTTCGGTGTTGATCTTCACGAAGCGCGCGACTACGTCTCCGGAGCCGTTGGGATCGAGTTCGCCGACGACTTTCTGCATGAACTTGTCGTCGATCTGCAACTCGTGAACCGTGTATCGCGGCTGCTCCTTTTTCGGAAACGCGACGTTGAGCGGCGTGGTGACATCGTTGCCCGCGGCGTTAGAAGCGTAAACGACGGGTTGCGTTCCAACGGGCATGTTCCAGGCGAAAGCGTAGAGCGAGAACATTCCGGGCTTGCCGCCCGGCATGGGCCAGGCGCGGAATTTCTGGTCGCCGACTTTGACGCCCGCCTCGGTCCAGTTGCCCATCACGTTGAGCGTGGCAAGATCGGCCATGCCGACGTAAAGGTAGTGAACATCAGAGTCGGCACTCACCGATGGCGGACGCGTGACGACCATGAACACTTTCTCGGCCGACGCGCTTTGTCCGAACGGCCCGTTCGCCTTGGCTTCGACGATCAACTTCGCAGGACCATCCTGAAGCTGCGGTGCGGCTTTGGTTCCGGCCATGAAGTTGAAGCTGGTGTCGCGCGTGGAAGAAGATTCCTTCATCTCCCATGCGGGAAAGCGCTGGCCGTTCTGCTCGAGACTGGCAGTGACGGATTTCACTCCACGCGAAGCATGCACGTGGACGGAGACAGGAGTGGCTTGGCCAAGCGTCGCGCCCGGCGAGGTGACTTCGACGGCGGGCTTGGAACAGCCAGTGAAGAGAATCGTGAATGCAAGGGCGACGGCAACGAGGACGGAGGAGAATACGTTTCGCACAAATCGATGATAACGCGTAAACCGCGAAAGTGGTTTGGTCGTGCACGCGTTCCCGGCTTCCGGGGAGACAGGTAAGTACCCACCCGTGAGTTACCGCATCATAATGTGAAAAATTTCATCGGCCACGCCGTACGCGTGGTGTGTAGCTGGTGTAAGATCACTCGACTTCCAGAGTTGATCGTGAAACGGCCGCAAAACAAGTTTATGTCCAGGAGGAGTCCGATGCGTCGGTCTCTGTCGCTTGCTGTACTCGCGCTGTGCGTAGTGACCATGTTGTTTGCGAAAGGCACGGGTGGAACACCGGTCACCGCTACTTTCTTCGCTCCGAATATCGCGGGTAGTCCCGCAGGTTACGGAGTGACCTCGGATGGCGGAGGACCGTACTTCAACAACGTCGGCGGCCTGAAGTCGTACATCGGTTCTGGTGGGAAAGATTACGACCTCGTCACGTACAGCACGGGACGCTATCTCACGATCACGTTTTCCGGAGGCGAATCTCAGGCGTGGGCGACGAACGCGAAGCTTCCGCAGAGCAATAGCTATCAAGTCGATTTCTACGGAGTGAACTTCTACGGTCCGTACTCGACGATGGGTGCCGGCACGACGGCGCAGGTGCACGGCGTATTGCAGTTCCATTATTTAAGCAACACCTATCAACTGGATTATCAAACGCTGGCGGTGATGCGCGATCCATCGGATGGTTCGTATCACTTCACGTCGGATGCGGCCTACTTGCCGGGATATCCGGGATTCTGGCCGAGCCCATCGGCGATGTTGAGCCTGGTGCGAACCAAAGGCAACGTCAACTACGGAACCGTGACTGCGCCGATCCGGTTCGACATTCGATAAAATCTAGCTGAAATGCAAAAGCCCCGCGCGAGCGCGGGGCTTTTGTGGCTCTGAAAAGAGTTTACGCGTTTGCGGTTTCGACGGTTTTCTTTTTCGCGTAGCGATTGTCCACGTAGTCGGTGAGGATCTTGGTGAATTCCTCGACGATGTGATCGCCTTTGAGCGTACACACGAGGCGTCCATCCACGAAGACTGGCGCTTTTGGTTCTTCGAAGGTTCCGGGGAGCGAAATTCCTATATTTGCGTGTTTCGATTCTCCGGGGCCGTTGACGACGCATCCCATGACGGCGAGTTTGAGTTCTTCTACGCCTTCGTACTTCTTTCGCCACTCAGGCATATTGTCGCGGAGGTAGCCCTGAATCTGTTGCGCCAATTCCTGGAAGAACGTTGAAGTCGTGCGTCCGCAACCGGGGCAGGCAGTAACTTGCGGGAAGAACGAGCGCATGCCGAGCGACTGCAGAATCTGCTGAGCGACTTGAACTTCTTCCGTGCGATCGCCGTTAGGGGCGGGAGTGAGTGAGACGCGGATAGTGTCGCCGATGCCTTCCTGCATGAGGATGGCGAGGCCCGCGGTGCTGCTGACGATTCCTTTGGCTCCCATGCCGGCTTCGGTGAGGCCGAGGTGGAGAGGATATTTGCAGCGTGCGGCGAGGTTGCGATAGACGTCCACAAGATCCTGCACGTTGCTGACTTTGGCGCTGATGATGATGTGATCCGCGCCGAGGCCGTAGCCTTCTGCGAGTTCGGCGGAGCGTAGCGCGCTGATGACCATGGCTTCCATCATGACGTCGCGCGATTCCTGCGGATCAGAAGATTTCGCGTTCTCGTCCATCATGCGGACGAGCAGCTGCTGATCGAGCGAGCCCCAGTTGACGCCAATGCGCACGGGCTTATCGTTCTCGATCGCGACCTTGATCATGGTGCCGAAATTGTCGTCGTCTTTGCGTCCGATGGAGACGTTGCCGGGATTGATGCGGTACTTCGCCAATTTCTTCGCGCAGTCGGGATACTTCTTCAGCAACAGGTGTCCGTTGTAGTGGAAGTCTCCGACGATGGGGACGTTGACACCCTGGTCGGCGAGGCGGTCAACGATCTCGGGCAGTGAACTTGCGGCGGCGTCGTTGTTAACCGTGACACGTACGACTTCGGAGCCCGCGCGGGCGAGGTCGGCAACCTGTTTGACCGTGGAGGCGACATCGGCGGTGTCAGTATTGGTCATCGACTGCACCATGACGGGTGCATCGCTTCCGACGCGAACATTGCCAATCTTCGCTGTGTACGACTGTCTGCGCTTGATGGTTGACATAGGCTGGAACTTGCTTCAGTTTAGCACGTTCGGCGGGGTTTTAGCCCTCGGTAGGGCTAAACGAAAGAAGGCGTTTGGCCCTACTTTTGTGAATTTGCAGTGGTAAGTGCGCGCGGATCGGAATCGAGAATTTCGCGGACTTTGCGCGACAGCGCGTTGGGGGTAAACGGTTTTTGCAGGAATGCGGTGCCCGACTCAAGCACGCCGTTGCCGACGATCGCTTCCTCGGTGTAACCCGAAATGAAGAGGACCTTTGCGTCCCTGCGTTTTGCCATGATGTCTTTGGCGACGTCGCGACCCGACATCTGCGCGAGCACTACGTCGGTCAAAAGCAGGTGGATGGTTTCGGTGAACTGCTCCGATGAAAGCAGTGCCTCTGAACCGGTTCGCGCTTCGAGTACTCGGTAGCCATCGCGTTCGAGCACCTGACGAACGAGCGCGCGGACTCCATCTTCGTCTTCGACAAGCAAAACAGTTTCAGTGGCTTTGCGCGGTATGGCCGTTAGACGGGGCTGCGCGGTGAATTCGACCTTGGCCGTCGCCGTCGCCGATACGATCGGCAGGTAAACCTTGAAGCTGGTGCCTTTGCCGACTTCGCTGTAACAGCTGATGTGTCCGCCGGACTGCTTCACGATGCCATAGACCGTGGAGAGTCCGAGGCCGGTGCCTTTGCCTAATTCCTTGGTGGTGAAAAATGGCTCGAAGATCTGGCTGCGAATTTCTTGCGTCATGCCCATACCGTTGTCCGTAACGGCGAGCATGGCGAAGGTTCCTCCGTGGACGAGTCCATTTTCATTTGCATAAGCGTCGTCGAGTTCCACGTTTGCGGTTTCGACCGTAAGGCGTCCTCCGGTCGGCATGGCGTCGCGAGCATTGACTGCGAGATTCATGATGACCTGCTCGATCTGTCCGGGGTCGGCCTTCACGGTTCCAAGTTGCGCGTCGAGTGCCGTGTGAAATTCAACATCGTCACCAATCAATCTACGCAGCAGGCGGTCCATGTTGTTGACCACCGTGTTGAGGTCGAGCACACGGGGCTCGAGGACCTGGCGACGGCTGAAAGCGAGTAATTGGCGCGTGAGCGCTGCGGCGCGGTCGGCGGCCTTGCGAATCTCCTCAACTTCGTTGCGCATGCGTTCGCCGGGACGCACTTCGCTCAACATCAGATCGCTGTAACCCTTGATTACGGTGAGCAGGTTGTTGAAATCGTGAGCGATGCCGCCGGCGAGCCGGCCCACGGCTTCCATCTTCTGCGAATGTCGAAGCTGATCTTCGAGTTGGCGGCGTTCGGTAATGTCTTCGGCGATCATCTCGAAGCTGAGAGGCTCGTTGGCGTAGCGAACGCCTCCGCGACCGCTCAGGCGGACGACGATGAACTTGCCGTCCTTTCGACGCCAGTGCGCCTCGACGCCTTTGATGATCTTGTCGTCAGCCACTTCGCGAATGATGCGCGCTCGTTCTTCGGCATTGGCATAGAGATCGCGAGCCATGTCGAGCGAAAGCATTTCCTCAGCCGTGTCATAGCCAAGCATCTGGATCAGCGCAGGGTTCACGTCGAGGAAGCGTCCGTCGATAGAGCTGCGATAAAGGCCGTAAAGCGCGCTCTGCACCTGCGAGCGATAGCGAGCCTCACTCCGCTGCAGGGCATCCTGGTTGCGACGATTTTCGATGGCGCGCGCCACCTGCTGCGAAACGAAAACAAGAATGTCGCGCTCGCCGATGCCGTAACGATTCGTCTCGGAATAACTCTGCACGGTGAGAACGCCAAAAGTCTGCTCGCCGGATTTTAGGGGCACGCCAAGCCAGTCCAGAGACGGCGCACCGCGGGATTCCACGTCTCCAGCGTCGACCAGTTCCTGAAAGTGAATCGGGTCGGCGAATAGCGGCTTGCCGGTGCGCAGCACGTAATCGGTTAATCCACGGGTACGTTGCTGTGGTGGAGGCGGCTCAGGATCTTCTTCGTCGACAAAGTAAGGGAACTCGATGATGTTGCTGGATTCGTCGAGCAGCGCGATGTAGAAATTGCGCGCGTACATGAGTTCGCCGACGATTTCGTGAATGCCGCGATAGATTTCTCTCAGGTCGGTGGTATTGCTCGCCAGCGCGGTGATTCGATAGAGCGCCGACTGTAACTGCTCCGATCGCTTGCGTTCGGTGATGTCGAATGCCGTGGCGAGAATCGCCATCTGGCCTTCAAAGCCGATTGGTGAAGCCGAGTACTCCAGCCAGCGCGACTGTCCCTGCCGATCGGTGATGCGGAATTCGAAGCTACTGCGGTTTTCATCGCCGGTAAAGCGGCGACGCAGGCGTTCACGAAGCGTATTGACATCGTCAGGAT
>WNGK01016955.1_pt1 | contig 10061 bp, 10 predicted proteins | sample 5400601 | NCBI WGS metagenome assembly WNGK01 (sample SAMN13153376, study PRJNA577476) | soil metagenome | isolation source: 60 cm soil or saprolite under Garry oak tree replicate 1 | place: USA:California | collected 2016-06-15 | reverse complement strand
GAATTTCCCGAGCCGCTCCGCCTGCCGCGAGGCAGCGTCCGCGGCGGCATTGCGATTGTCGTCACCGCGACGTACGGGTATCTGCTGATCCTGGGCGGCGCCGTCCCGACCGTACCGACCGTGGTCATCAATGCGGTCGTGGTCGTCGTCGCGTTCTACTTCGGGAGCCACGCGACCGCCACCCCGCCCCGGTCGCCCACCGCGCCGCCTCCCCCGCATCGTCCCCGGCTGGTCCGCGCGCTCCTCCTCCTCGGGTTCCTCGGCCTCGCGGGCTGGTTCCTCTGGCACAATCCCACTCTCACCGGCATCCCGTCCGCCCTGACGGCCGTCCTCGAGGTGCTCGGAGGGTACGTCGGCGGATACGTCGTCTCGTGGCTCGTGCATCGCCGCGCGCACACGAGCCCTCTCCGGAAGCGCCTCGCGACGTTCTTCCGCGACGCGACCGCGATCGGGGCCCTCGCGCTCACGGGCTACATCTGCTACGCCCTCGCGACGAACCAGGTGAGCGCCTTCGCGGGCAAGGCGGAGGACGCGCTGTCGCTCGTCGTGACGTTCTACTTCGGCTCGCGGGTCATCGGTCACTGACCGGCGCCGCAAGAGTTTTCATTTCGGATAGGCGGCCGGGAACCTATTTAGTCGGGCCCGGGAACGGACGTCGCGGTCCCGCATGGACGCGCTCCCCGTCGCCCTCACGGCGTTCCTCCTCTCGTGCGTCGCCGTGTTCGCGTGGGGATACCGCCGCGCGCCACACCCCGCTTCCCGTCCACGGGATTGGATGTGCCAGGTGTGCACCCAGCCGAACGAGTTCTCTCTCGATCGGTGCTGGAGCTGCGGTCACCGCATCGGCGACGTGAGACACGATGCGTCCCACATCCCGCTCACGCAGCGATGGTCGTGTGCCTCGTGCCGCATCTGGAACGGCATCGCCCGGGACGACTGCTGGCAGTGCGGCCGGCCGCGCCCGCCTAGTGAATGTCCGGGACGTCCTCCAGATAGTCGCGCTCCCGCATCTCGCGGCGCTTCCAGCCCTCGAGGTCCCCGACGAAGTACGGGAGCAGGCGCATCGAGACGTAAGAATTCATGAGCGGGATCCCGAGCTGCTCGGAGAACACGAGCAGGTTGACAGCGTCGTTGTACCGGATGCGCATCTTCATGTTCTCCGTGTAGAGGTCGAAGAGGAAGAGGCCCCAAAGGACCTCCTTGACGACCTGCAAGGCGCGCCTCCAGCGGCTCACGCCGTCCCCCGATCCGAGCCAATGGGCGGCCGACGCTAAGCACTTTCCCCCGCGGCCGGAGACCTTTAGCGGCGTGTCGCGTTTCGGTCCGTCGTGGCTGACATCGACCCGGTGCAGCTCGCCGTGGTTATACTCGTCGCCGGCGTCTTTATGGGCTGGTACTACGCCGCCCTCGTCTACTCCCGGCGACTCGCCCGCCGGATCGGGACGGAACTCAAACGCGCCGTCGTCGGCCTCGGCGGGACCTCGAGAATTCAGTGGTTCGGGACGACCGCGTTTCGGATGACGACGGAGGGGGCGAACCCCCCGTTCCGGGAATTCTCGGTTACCGTGACCTTGCGGCCGAGGGAGATGCCGATCAATTGGGCCATCGCGACCGCCCAAGGACGGCGAGACACGGCGCTCGTCGAGGCCTCCCTCCGCAAAGATCCGCGGATCGGATTCGAACTCATTGACCCGCAGACGCGGGTCGGACGACGGAGGAGCAATGCGAAAGCGACCTGGTCGCAGGTCACGCTCGGGGCGCGCGAACGCCTCTTGTCCTCGGACGACGAGCGTGGGGCGCGTCGGATCCTCGAAGGGCTCGACCCGGAGACGGTGGACGGAATCGCCGCACTCCATGTTACCGCGGGAACGAGCCCGGGCATTGCGGCCTCCGTGTCCGTCGCGCCGAGCGCCGCATCCCGAGGAATCGGGGCAATCCTCGAGCTCGCGAAGCGTCTCGAGGCCTAGTGACAGCGCGTGCCCGCCATCGGTGCCAGCAGGCCCTCCAGGACCTCTGGCGGCCCTCGGTGCATGAACCGCAAGTCGACGAGACGCTGGGTCTCATCGCACCGGTACGACACATGCAGGACATGATAGAGCTTCGTGCGGAACAGGCCGAGATGAGTCGCCCCGACCGAATACGACGCGTCATGGCCCCCCATCCTGCAATTCCCGGCACGGGGCGCCTCGAGCTTGGGCGGGGATATCGCCCCACGCGCCGTGCGGACGGACAGCTCGATTGCCCGCCGGGCCTGCATGTCGACAAGGAGCCCGGAGGCACGCCCCTCCTGGGCCCACCGGACGCCGTCATATGGGACCGTGTAATCGACGTCCATCGGTTGACGGCCGAGCCGCAAATCCCAGTTATCTGGGAGGCGGATCACGACGAAGTTCGAGGGACCGAGGACGAAATGCGTCGCGGCCACAACGTGATCCCGGGTCGTCGGGTTCATGCGGCGCCCGCCAGCTCGGCGGCGAAGGGCGGCGTGTACGACATCATATCCTCGGAGACTCGTCGGACCATGTCGACGCCGGTGACCTCGGAGGGATAGAGCGGGATGTACGACCGCACGAGCGGCCCCAGGTCGCGGTATAGGACCTTCATGTACGCGATCTGCTCGTGGTACTTGTTCGCCAGATACTCGCCCGCGCCATCCTGGAGTGCGACCTCCGGACGCAGCACCTCGTTCACGACGACCCCGCCGATTGGGATGTTGAACTTCTGGACCATGCCAATGAATCGGCGGACGACCGCAATCGGGAGCGCGAGCGGCAGGGTCACAAAGAAGAACGCGGTCCGTTCGGGATCCACGAGCACGCCTTTGGCCTTCTCGAACCGCTCGTTCATCGAGATGAGGTCCGACATGAGCGGATCCTTCTTCACCTCCTCCATGACCTTCTCCTTCCGGAACGAGAGTTGGACTCGCATGCTCAAGGCCTGCTTACGCGAGTCGATCATCCGGGTGAGCCAGAGGCCGTAGATCTTGCTCAGGCCGATCAGGCGCACCGCGTTTGCGACCGCCGCGGTGTCGAAGATTACGCGATCGTACGCCTCACCCTCCTTGAGGATGTAGTCGACCATCCGGTCGAACATCGCGCTCTCCTCGAACGCGGGGTTTGTCGCTGCGATCTCGATGAACGGTTTCGCGTCGAGGGGGATGTCCGCCCATTTCAGGAACTCCTTCACCCGGCCTCTGATCGAGTTGCGGTAGCGCTCCACGACTTCGGTCGTCTCGACCTCGACAGCGTGGACGTGTTTCGCGCCGGCCACCTCGATGACCTTGCCGCCGGACAGGCTCTGGCCGAATAGGCTCGACAGCGAATGGACCGGGTTCAGGGACGCGACCAAGACGTTCTCTCCCTGGGCGGCGTAGTGGTAGGCGAGCCCCGCGGCCGCGACGGTCTTGCCGACGCCGCCTTTCCCGCCCGTGAAGATGTATCGCATCTTCGGTCGTTGCTCGAGGAGTTCGGGAAGCGTGGTCACATGGATCCCCTTCAAAGTGCGGGTCCGAAAAGAAGGTCCTGGGACACCCGCTCGATCATCTCGAGGCCACGCGGTTCCCTCGGGTACATCGGCAGCATCGCGACGACCTTGCCCGCGAACTTCGACTTGATCTCATCGAGATACTTCCGCTGCATGCGCGCGCGGTTGCGGAGGAATTCGACCGCCTCGCCGCCTTTCGCCTCTGCCAGTTCCGCGGGATAGACCTGGTTCACGATGAGCCCGGCCATCTGCAGGCCGAGGGCATCGAACATCTCGAGGGCGCGTTCCGTATCGAGGATCGCCATGCGCTCCGGAATCAGGACCATGAAGAATGATGTCCTCCGTTGATCGACCATGAGGTCTGTGAAGCGGGTGATTTTCACTTGGATGTCCTTAAGTTCCTTGAGGACCTCGTCCTCGGAGACCTTCGCTCCCTTCAACGTTGCCGCGACCGCCTCGTACTCCTGAGCCTTCTCTCGCGCCTCCGTGATCTTCCCAACCCATTTGCTCAGGATCTCGGCCATTGCAATCATGCGCACGCCGTGGCCGAAGGGCGGCATGTCGAACACGTACAGGTCGTGCCCGCTCGTGGACACGAGGTCGGCCATCGCGTCGTACGTCGCGGACTCGTACATCGCGGGCTCGGCCGACGTCGAATCGATGTATTCCTCGATTTCGGCGGGGAGCTCCGAGAGCCCGTACATGGTGAGGATCTTCTGCTTGACTTCCTCCTGGTAATCGGCGACGCGGCGGTCCGCATCGATCTCGACGACGTCGAGGTTGGGGATGACGGAGACGAGGCCTTTGCCGAAGATGTCCCGATCAAAGATATCGCTGAGGCTCGCCTGGGGATCGGTCGAAAAACAGAGGACGTTCCGCTTCCGCTTTGAGGCCATGTAGTGGCTCAAACCTGCGCTGCACGTCGTCTTGCCGAGTCCGCCTTTCCCGGCGAAAATCACGATTCCTTTGTCGCCTTTCGTCTCGAAATAGGAGGCCAGGCCCATGGACTCCCTCAGAAGACTTGGTCGGTGAAATCCCGCTCCCGGAATACCCTCTGTTTCCAGCTCTTGATGTTGGGGACGGCGTACGGCAGGATCTTGAGGGAATAATACGGCGGGATGACGGGCACGCCGAGCATGTCCCCGAGGGTGATGAACATGAAGAGATGCTCGAGGTACATCCGCGTGCGGAGTGCTGCCGTCACGTGGCCGTGGGCGGCCATTCCATAGAGGACGCCCTTCGCGGCGTCCTTGACCTTCTTCCCGCGGGACTTCGCCGTCGCCGGGTCCTTCGATTCGACCGTCGTGCTTTCACTCCTCCCCGTCGCAATGCGCCAAGGACCTCAATAGCTTGACGTTTCGCGACGACTACTTTTCACGCGTCCCGCCATCGGCGGCCGCGGGAGCGCGGGCTCGCGCCTCCATCATGCTGCTGCGGTAGCTCCGGAACAGACGGATCGCCATCGACAGGCCGACGAGGAACAGCACTGCCCCGATCGCGACGAAGACGCCGTTCACGATCAGGGCGAACAGCGCATTCGCCGGGGTGTTCAGCGGCGGTCGGACGTTGTTCAGGACGCCGCCGGCGCTCGCCGCGGTGGTCCCCTGCGCGTATAGGATGACGGCCTTCAGGAAGATCCAGGTCTCCCAGAGGAGGGCAGACAGCGTCGTGACGACCATGAATACGCCGGGAATCAACGAGTACTTCGTCGGGGCGCGGACCCTCGCGAGATGGATCGTGATGAGCATGATTGCCAGTCCCGCCAGCAGCTGATTCGCGCCGCCGAAATAGAGCCACAGGGCCCACCAGCTGCCGCTGATCGCAAACAACCAGGGTACCCCAAGCCCCACGGCCGTCGCGACGCTCTTATTGCCAAACACACGGAAGCGGCCTTCGCTCCAGGTCTCGGAAGCAACGAGCCGGAAGAATCGGGTCACCAGCGCCTGGACCGTAATCGCATAGATCACCAAGACGAGGCCGAAGAATGTCGTCAGCACGGGCTGGGTGAGACCGCCGAGGAACGGCGCTGTGAGGACGTACGCGCCTTGCACCCACGAGGCGACGTTGTTGTGGCTTACGAAGAACGACGGCGCCAAGACCATGTAAGCGATGAGCGAGGCGAGGGCGAGCAATCCCTCGGACAGCATCGCACCTCCGCCGACCGGCAACGCATCCGTCTCGATATCCAGCTGTTTCGACGTCGACGAGGAACTCACCAGGCTGTGCCATCCCGAAATCGCACCGCACGCGATGGCCACGAAGAGGATGGGCCAAATCGGCCCGATAATCCCCTGGGGGTCGATCAAGAAGGGACCGGCGGGCATCTGGACGCCGATGTTCGTGAACGGAGTCACGAGGGCCCCGATGAGGATCAAGATGATGGCTGCATAAGCGGGGTAGAACGCGAGGTAATTTGTCGGCTGCACGAACGTCGGAGTGGGCAAGATTGCGGCGAGCGCCAAGAAGACGAGGCAGATCGCCGCCCAGGCCGCGGGGCTCCAAACTCCCAAGTTCACGGCGAGCGCGACCTGCGGGCCGGTGGCGGGCTGGCCGCTCAAGGAGACCGGCACGAGAACGCCCAAGTAGATGCTGCCTACGACCATGAGGAGCCCAAGGGCTGTGACCGCGAAGACGTTGACCTTGAAGCGATACAGAAGCTGGCCGCAGACGACTCCGGCGGCGAATATGCCGACCGTCGCCAAGAACGTCCCCGGGTAGGCTTGCCAGAACGCGGCGATGAGAGCGATAAACGTCGCCGAGATGATGACCAGATAGAACAAGACGAACGCGAGCAGGTTCGTCCGGCCTCGAGCGCCCGTGAACTCGTAGGTGATCGGGCCGAACGAGCGACCTTCTTTCCGGACCGACAACATCATCGCGCCGTAGTCTTGGAGCCACCCGATGAAGAAGTTCCCGCCGATAATCCACAGGAGGGCGGGAAGCCAACCAAACGTGATCCCGATGAATGGGCCCAGGATCGGGCCGAGGGCGGCGACGCTCTTGAATTGATAACCCCAAAGCACGTATCGACTGACCGGGAAGTATTCCACCCCATCCATGTACATATGCGCGGGCGTGGTCGTCTTCGCGTTGGACCGCCACACGTTCCGATCGATCCACTTTCCGTAGCCCCAATAGGCCACGCCATACAAGCCAATCGCAATGATTACCCACAAGAACGGAGTTCCCACGAAGTCGGCCACTCAACCGCCTCCCGCATACCCCACGCCGTGTGAGGTCCCATCACGGGTAAGCATGTCACGGCGTTTAAACGTCACGTTTCTTGGCTTCCGAGTCGGCCGAACCGCCGCCCGCAAGCGACTTATGGCCCGATCGCGATCTCCGTGGCACGACGCCGCGACCTCCGCGCATCCAGCTGCTGGGCTTGCTCCCCGCGATCCTCAAGCCGTGCGGTCCGGCCTGTGCGCAGCCCTTCACGAACCGGACGGTCGCTGCCTTGAAATCGGAGGAGCTTCGGGAGACGCCCGCCCTACTGCTCGACAACGCAAACCGCGCGCATGCCGTCGCGGACGACCTGTTCCGCGATTTCGGGGACCGAATCCGGATCGAAGTCGTCGGGATGGACTCCCCCAAAGGGGTGTGGCTCGGCCTGCGGCACCGGGTCGGCTCCGGCTTCGCGGTGATCGTCGACGGGCGCGAGGTCTTCCGCGATCCGAACGACTATGCGCCCGTGAAAAGTGCGGTCTCCCGCGCGCTCGAGGCGCGTCCGGAACAGGGAGACGAGCGCGCGGCGCGTGTCGCCCTTGAGGTACCCGGTGATCGGCACGACCGCGACCGCCGGCGGCACGGCCGCCATGAGCACCCACCCGTCCCGGATCGCCGCCTCGTCGCTCGCATACGCGAACGCGAGGACGACGGTCAGCCCGAGATTCTTGAACGAGGCGAAGGCCGTCAGCGAGAGACGCGTCTCCCTCGAAGCCCCCAGCGCTCCGGAGAGGAGGAACACGAGTCCGCCAACCCCGAACGTCCGGAGCAGCGCGAGGACCGACAGCACGCCGAGGAGATCCGGTCGCGCGAGGAGAGCACTGCGCGTCGAACCGGCGATCGCGGTCACGAGGACGAAGAAGGAGACGCTGACGACGGTCGCCCGATTCTCCCGGACCCGCGGCCACCGGGCGATCCCGCGGGATGCGGCAAGCGGCGCGCCGATCAAGAGGACTGTCTGAACGAGCAACTCCGAGACGGGCACGGCCTGCGCCGTAGGGAGACGAGCGCGCGGCGCGTGTCGCCCTTGAGGTACCCGGTGATCGGCACGACCGCGACCGCCGGCGGCACGGCCGCCATGAGCACCCACCCGTCCCGGATCGCCGCCTCGTCGCTCGCATACGCGAACGCGAGGATCACGCCGCTCAACACGACATAGGTCAGAGCGAAGGAGACGAGGAAGCCGCGGAGTTCATCGCGAGGCGAGATGCCTTTCAGCGTGATCTCGGCCAGCGAGAACGTCATCCCGACCGCGAGGGCGAGCTGGGAAATCTCCTTCGAGTAGGCGGGGAAGCCCCCCGTCACGAACCCGACGACGAGGCCCGAGGCGACCATCGTCGGGAAGCTCCGCCAAGGACGGAACACGCGAGGGCGAGACGGACCCGCATTGAAAAGCTTGGCGTCTCAGGGTCACAAGGCGGCGAGGACGGCGCCGAGCATCGCGAGTCCGACGGCGAACTTCTGCGGGAGCGTCATCCGCTCGTCCATCCAGAACCGCCGCACGAGGATCGCGACCATCGGGTACGCGGTCGTGAGCGGCACGACGACGGCGAGAGGACCGAGGCCGATCGCGAGGAAGATCGTGATCCCCGCGATCCCGAACAGCAGGAGCGAGGGCAGGGCCTCCCGCACCCCGAGTCGATCCCACGCGCTCTGGCGCTCGAAACCCTTGCGGGCGATCATGAGGTAGATCGGCGTCGAGACGAGCAGGTACACGCCTGCGTTGCCCGCGAATCCGAGCGCCTCGATCGACAGCTTCTCCAGGATCCCCCAGGCGCCCCACGCGACGATCGCCAGGAGCATCGGCGCGAGCCACGCGCGGCCGACGGCCGCATGGCCCGGGTGATCGTAGACGCCGAGGAGGACCGCGCCGATCATCAAGAACGCGATCGCGACGACCTGCAGCGGGACGAGCGACGCGCCGAGGATCGCGACCGCGGCGGCGACCGTGATGACGGGGTACGCGGCCGTGAACCCGCTCACGACGGACGCCGTGCCGGAGAGGCGCATCCATCCGGACCCGAGGAAGAACCATGCGGCGTAGATGGGGGCGTTACCGAGGGCGTACAGGACGAGCATCCGGGCTGATCCTAGCCGGACCGTCGGCTCCTTTGACAGGCCCTCGCCCACGCCGTAGCACGCGACCGTGAGGAGGGCGCAGACGAGCCAGAGTTCCATCTCTCGCCTCGCTTCGTTGACTGCCGGGTTCTTCGTCCTCGTCCATCGTTTCGCAGACTCCTTCGGGCCGGTGGCCCGCGTCCGCGCAGCGTGACCTACTCTGAGGTTTTATAAAACCGTTCCGGACCAAAGTATCTCGAGGACGGACAAGGCAGGCTACAAGATGTCGCGAGCCGCAAGCGAAACCGAGGCTCTTGTTCGCAATTCACCTCACGATGCGCCAGTCTGTGATTCCAGTTTTCGTAACGATGGACACTAAGCGGCAATCCGCGAAACTTCCGCAGATTCCTTTCGGAGGAGTCTGGCAACCTATTTAATGGCCGCAAGGCATCCCTTCCATGGAGCGGGCCGAGAGTTTTCTTGAGGTTCGCGCCGGGCGGGAGGAGTCTCCACGAAGTCAGGCGCTATCGCCCTGATCTGTGGTCTTGTCGTGCTGATGGTTTCGATGCAGTCTGTCGGGGCCTCGGCCCCGTTTGGCGGGGGTGCGCCCACGCCGAGGCCGAAGGCCACTTCGGCGGACCTGAGGATCGGCTTCCTTGAATCGGTCGACAGCCTCAATCCGTTCCAAGGATTGAACGATCCATCGTATCTGTTGTACGGCCTGATTTATGACTACCTGTTTTCGTTCGATGAAGACGGAAATTATGTTCCCAATCTCGCGTTGAGCGCCTCGTGCGACGCGGTCTGCATGAACTGGACGTACGAGATTCGGCAGGGCGTGAAGTGGCACGACGGCACGGACTTCACCGTCAACGATGTCGTGTTCACGATCAACTACAACAGTCAGAGCATCTTCCACCTGTGGGCGTTCGAACCCTACATGAATCGAATCGTGCAGTGCGCCGGGAAATATCCGAAGCAAGGCTGCGGAGCCTTCAGCAATTCCCCCTGGAACGTCACTGTGTACTTCGATCGACCGTTCGTTCCCGGAAAATCGTTGTTCGTGCCGATCATCCAGGAAGCGCAGTGGAGGGGGATTTCGCCGCAGCAGGCGCAATACTCGTATCCGAACCCGAACCCCATCGGGACGGGCCCGTTCGTCGCGGACGCCCAGATCTACACCGAGTACCAGAACCAGCCCGCACAAGCCCTTCATCTCTTCCGCAATCCGAACTACCATCCGGTAGGGACCCATACCGGGCCCTCTTCGATCGACAACATCTATCTGCAGCAGT
>WNGK01009409.1_pt1 | contig 10062 bp, 7 predicted proteins | sample 5400601 | NCBI WGS metagenome assembly WNGK01 (sample SAMN13153376, study PRJNA577476) | soil metagenome | isolation source: 60 cm soil or saprolite under Garry oak tree replicate 1 | place: USA:California | collected 2016-06-15 | reverse complement strand
CCTGCCGGATCACTGAATCGCGCGGTCACCTCCGGTGCATCCATGCCGATCGGTTGCACGATCTTGCCTCCCTTGGCAATGACCGCGTCAACCGTCGTGGCGACACTGTCAACCATGATGTAGATTAACAGGCCGGGCTCCGTCGCTGCTTTCCGGCCCGCCACCCATGTGCCGCTCACTTCGCCCACGGTGTCGTCGAAGGCAATCGATCCGTCGCTGCGCCGTCTAATCTGCCAACCGAAAACGTCTTTGTAAAAAGATGACGAACGATTGATGTCAATCGCCGGAATCTCGATATAGCACACTTTGCCGTTTGCAAAAGTGGGATGCTTATTATTTTCCATAGTCTTTTGCGCTATTAGCGTTTATTAGCGCATATTAGCGGTTCCGAAAAAAGGTTACAAACTGAATGAACCGCTAATCTTCGCTAATACCAGACCGAACGCTCAGCGGTTGCTTCCGGATGTTGGCACCACCAACTGAATAGTTACGAAAATTCCTTGTTGTGGTCAAGTTTGTGCGTCGGTGAAGCCATACCGGTGAATTCGTCCGCCCAGTTCTCTTCAAGACACCTATTTTGCGCCGCCATTCCTTTCCCAGAGGGCGAACGTGTTTTTCTCCGTGTCCTGGCAAACAACGAAGTAACCCATCAGCGGCACTGCCGTCTTAGGCACGCAGATCTTGCCGCCGAGTTTCTGGACCTCCGCCACGGATTCGTCCACCGAGGACACCGCAACATAGTTGGTGATGGGCTGTTGCGGGTGCTTGCGCGCCAGCAGCCCGCCATCGGGTGTGTCGTCGCCACCCCCGGTATCAATGTGCCAGTAGTCGGTCATCCCGGGTAACTTCTCGATTTTCCAGCCGAACAACGCGCTGTAAAACTTCTTCGCGCGCTCGACATTGTCCGCTGGGATTTCAAACCACACGATGCTCGGCGAACTGCGGCCGCCCTTTCGATGCTGGGTTGTGCTTTTCGTTTGTGTGCTCATGCTTTCCTTTCCATTTGCTGGTTGATCGTCTTGTTCGTTCAATAATATGACGAACGAGCGAGCGCGCTCAGGACATCTGCCGCCTGCGTTCAAACCTGTTGTCCGCTCGGGACTGGCTGCTATACTCAGCGGGTTGAAAAAAAGAAAGCGACGGCCAGGGCCGAACCCGCCTGGCCTGGAACGACCAAGTTCTCCAAAACCAGACCCAGTTCAGGCGGCTACGCGCCCGGTTTCCGACCCGCAGTCTGCAGCTCCGCCGGTTTCAGCACTAACCAACCCTCGACGCCAGTGGCTGTGGAGAATCGCCGCTCTGGCCTTGGCGCCCTTGCTGCTGGCGGCCCTGGAAGCGGGTTTGCGCCTGGCGAGTTACGGTTATCCCACTCATTTCTTCAAGAAAACCAGCATCGGAGGCCGGGACTTTTTCGTGGAAAATGACAAGTTCGGCTGGCGTTTTTTTCCTCAGGAGCTGGCTCGCAGTCCGCCCCCGGTGGCCATGAGCGCGGCCAAGGCTACCAACAGCTATCGCATCTTTCTGTTGGGCGAATCGGCAGCCATGGGGGATCCCGCTCCAGCCTACGGCGGGGGCCGCTACCTGGAAGTGTTGTTGAACGCGCGTTTTCCAGACCGGCAGTTCGAAGTGATTTGCGTGGCGATGACGGCGATCAATTCGCACGGCATTCTACCCATCGCGCGCGAATGTGCCCGCCATGAAGGCGATTTCTGGATCATTTACATGGGCAACAATGAGATGACCGGGCCCTTTGGCGCTGCGACCATTTTCGGCCTGAAGGCGCCGTCTTTGAGCATTGTCCGACTCAGCCTGGCCATTCAGCGAACGCGAGTGGGCCAACTGCTCCTGGCGCTAGGCCAAAAGCTCAAAGGCAACTCCTCGCGTGCTTCGTCGTGGCACGGCATGAAAATGTTTATCGAGAACACGGTCCCGCCCGAAGATCCGCGCCGAGAGGTGGTGTACCAAAACTTCCGCAGGAACCTCCAAGACATTTTGCGGACTGGCCTGGGTTCGGGCGCCAAAATCATTCTCAACACGGTGGCGGTGAACCTCAAAGACTGCGCGCCTTTCGCCTCAGCACTCGACGCCAAGCTCCCTGCGCCCAAGCGCAAGGCATGTGACGAGTTATATCTGGGAGGTTCCCAGGCGGAAGGCCAGGGCCGCTTCGCCGACGCCGCAGCCAATTTCGGCCTGGCGGCGAACCTGGATCCACACTCCGCCGAGGTGCAATTCCGATTGGCCGATTGTTTGCTGCGTCTGACCAACAACACCGAGGCTGGCCGCCATTTCGAGTTGGCCTGCGACTACGACGCCCTCCCCTTCCGCGCCACGTCCAGGATCAATCACCTGACTACCGAGCTCGGCCACGAGTTCGCCTCGCCTGATCTGGTCTTGTTCGATGCCGTTTCAATGGTCGCCAGCAACAGCCCCGTCGGCGTGTCTGGCCGGGAGTCATTCTACGAACACGCCCACTTCAACTTCGATGGTAATTATCATCTGGCCAGGGCTTGGGCCGAGCAGGTGGAACACTTTTTGCCGGCGTCGATCCAGAGCCGCGCCACGACCGATTGGGCGTCGCAGGAGAGTTGCGAACGCCTGTTGGGGCTGACCGATTGGAACCGATACGAGGTTGTGAAGAACGTCCTGAACCGCGTTGTGGAGGCGCCATTTACCAATCAAATCCATCACGCCGCTCGTGAAGAACACCTGGCTGGCCTGTTGGCGGAGATCAGGCAACGGTTGCAGCCGCCCGCTTATCGGGAAGCGCGGTCTGTCTATGACGCGGCGCTCAGCAAACGGCCCCAGGACCACTGGCTCCACCAGACTTTCGCAGAATTTCTCGAGGCGACCGGCGACCTGCCGCGCGCCGCTGCTGAGTGGGAGAAGGTGCGCGAGTTGCTGCCGCACCATCACGCCGCCTATTTTCAGGTCGGTCGCCTGCTGGCGGCGCAAGGCAAGCTGGCGGAGGCGCAACCGCCTCTCCGCCATGCACTGGCGCTGCGCCCGGACTTGAGCGCCGGCTGGTTCGAGTTAGGCAAGGTCCACGCCGCCGAAGGCAACGCGCAGTTGGCGTTGCAGGAATTCGGGCGCGCGCAACGGCTCGTGCCTGAGAACTACCAGGTTTATTATCAGATGGGCAAAGCACTCTCCAAATTGGGCCGACGCGCCGAGGCCATTGCCATGTTCCGTCGCGCTCTCCAAGCCGGCCCCAAAAACTACTGGGAAGGCCATTACGCGCTGGGTGAGGAACTGGCCTTCAACGGCCAGACCGCCGAAGCCCGCAACGAATTTGAAGCAGTCCTTCGCCTCAAACCAAACGTCGCCATGGCCCATTTGAATCTCGGCGTCGCCCTGGTCAACCAGGGCTACCTGGACGACGCGATTCCGCATTTTGAGGAAGTCATGCGCCTGGATCGGGGCAACAAACTCGCGCCGGATTACCTGGCCAAAGTACAGGCCAGGAAGCGTCTCGCTTCCCACGCTCCGAGTCCCACCCCCGCTAAATCGCCAGCGCCCCCCCAGACTCCAGCGAAATTCCAAACGCCAACTCCCAGCCGCGACTCTGAGGCGACCAACCAGTAAAAGCCGTTGCCGGAACTGCAATCCTAAAGGGATTGCGTCCTCCAGCCCAGGGTTGCGAGGAACGAGCTACCCTGGGTTGGAGGACGAATTAGGCTGAACCCTGAAAGAGTTCCGCATCAGGTTGTGGGGCAGACCTCGTAGTTGTTTAGCGTCTGTAGAGCAAGCTTTCCAACCTGCCGCTTCACAGGTTTCCAGTCCGTACGTGTTTGTTCCTCCGGCGCAAAGCTCCGTCAGGAGCGCCATGTCTATAGCAAACGGGCTTCGAACGTTTTTCAAGCTCCGTCAGGAGCGGCATGATTCCGGCGTTGATGATTTGCCTGCGTGCTCCATGCCGCTCGTGACGGAGCTGGGCATTTTTTCGAAGCGGCGCCTCACTATGAACATGGCGCTTCCAATGAACCTCAATAGGTCCATTGGAACGATGAACCGTAAAAAAGGTGAGCGTCTCCGAACGGAACTTGTCGCGGCGAGCATGCCCGAGGCTAAACACATACCAGACCTCTGGTCTGCCGGTTCAAGGAGCCTCTGGCTCCGTGATCCTGGTGGCGTCGGAACTTCGGGCCGGAGGCCAGGCCGACCGGCAGAACGGGAGGTCCGACCCACACTCCGGCCTGAATAGTCGCCCAGCTTCAAGGGAGAGTTTGAACAGCAGTTGGAGTTTCTTGGCGTCCTGCCGCTTCTTAGATATTTCGGATCCTTGTACTCCTTTCCGTTTGACTAGAGTCACTGTGCGGATTCGGTTGAGTATCACGAGGGCGACCCCAGCAATTTGTTCAGGGACCCGTCAGCCGGAAGAACTTCTGACCGGGGCCGAGCGGGACTGCGAGGGAGTTCGAGCCTTGGGTGTTGGGCACGTCCTGCCAGGTGGAACTGGGAAGGGTGGCGGCGCTCTGGAGCCGGACGAGCGGCCCAGCAGTCCACGTGAGCGTGGCCTGACCTCCTGCACTGGACTGGATCGAAATGGGGCCCAGGCCGGTGACATTATTAAAAAAAGCTAGCGGCAGGATTTGCTCGTTCGTGCTCATGAGCGTGTACATGCGGACACCAGTCTCCCAGGTGGCACTGTTGAGGACGAACTGGTATTGCACGGCACTCCCGAGCGCGTCGATGGTGTCCACCCAGGTGCCAGAGAACAGGGTGGTGTTGTCCAGACTGTTGGTTAAAGCAAATCCGCCGGTCCAATTGTTGAAGGTTCCTCGCGCCTCGACCAGGTCGGTTGCCGGGTTGAAATTCCCCAGCGCGGTTTGAACGGCCATGTTGACCTGGAAAATCAGCGGTGTGGGAACCGCAATATTGGTGAGATTATTAAAAAACACCACTGGCAGGATTTGATTAGTCCGGGCGAGTGTAACCGAGCGGTTTTGCGCGCCGCCGGGCCCCACATTGTTCGCTTCCCAGGTCCCATTCATGAGGTATTTGTAGCTGACGGAGCTGGCGTCGGCGCCGGCTAAGACCTGCGTGGTGAGCCAAATATTTGTATCAGCAAGGCTATTGGTCAGAGGGGAAGCGGTGGTGCTCCAGTTATTGAACTCGCCGGCGATAGTGACGCTTCCAGAAGAAGGATCGAAATTGCCGAGACCTGTTTGGACCGACATGTTAATCTGGAAAGTGATCGTGTTACTGACCGTAGTTGAATTGGTGACATTATTGAAATAAACCACGGGCAGAACTTGGTTGGTGGCCGCTATGATGAACGTCCGGTTTCCAGTACCGCCGCCGGGCCCGACATTGCCTTCCCAGACCAGGCCCTGGACCGTATTCATCACATATTTGTACTGGGCGGTGCTGCCGGCGGTGCCCGTGACGTCAAAGGTGCCCGCCCAAATGTTGGTGTCCGCCGTACTGCTGGCCAGAGGAGAGGCGGCCGTGCTCCAGCCGTTGAGAGGATCGCCGGCGACGACAACCGAATCGGTCGCCGGGTCGAAATTTCCCAAGGCGGTTTGAGCGGACATATTGACTTGAAAGCTGACCTGAACCGCTGGCGCCAGCGTGACCGAACCCCCTAACAAACTGAGGACAGCACCGATCTTAAAGAAACTTTTCATATAGGTGAAGTGAAGGGTTGATGTTTCGGATATTGGATATATTCTCGCTCAGCCAATTCTGAGGCTGGCATGTATTTGTATCAAGAGATATCCAGGAGCCCGCGGAATATTGGAACTCTTTCGCGTATTTCGCGTATTCCGCGGTTCTCTCGCCTTTCTATTCGGGCGACGTGTTTGGATCCTCTGCATTTTGCGTCGTCTTGTCGGGGCCTGCCGCCGTTAGGCGAGGATTCGGGGCCAATTTGAACCAGATTGTCCAGAAGGTAGGGTAGGCAGAGCCAGGGTGGCGCGCTACTTCTTGGCCTTTGCGTCCAGAGCGGACTGCAATGCTTTGGTCAGTTTATGCCCCAGCGCGCCCGTGTCGGCGGCAATAATAGTTCCCGTATCTCCGTCCACCAGCACGGGACAGGGAATGCCATGGACACCATATTGCACTGCGACCGCCGCTTTCCAATACTGGCCATCGTAAATTTGCGGCCATGTCATACTGTTGTCCTTCGCGAACTGCAAAAGCGCAGGACCTTGCTTTGACCGGTCAAGACTCACACTCAACACTTCAAAGCCCTTGTCGTGATATTGATTATAGGCGGCAACTACCTTGGGCAGTTCCGCCCTTCACGGCCCACACCAGGTTGCCCAGAAATCCAGCAACACGACCTTGCCCTTGTAATCATCGGGAAAATTGATCATTTTACCGTCAACGGTTTTGGCGCGAAACGAAAGAGCCCTCCAATGTCCAATGTCTTCCCTTCCAGGTGCACACCCGCTCCCACCGGACGCCATCCAACTGTTTCAAGAAATGAGCCGGATTCTCGTAAACGTTAGCGCCCGGCGCAGTTTCCTTTCTCAAAGTGAAACGTACGAAAGAAATAATTGACGTTTTCAAAGCTCTGCAAGAAGGCGGCTTCGATCGGTTTCACCGTGCGTTGTTTCAGATAAATACGAGCAGGTTTACCGCGCCTGGCGGGGCTTCGCCGCCTTGGCGGTTTGCTCGGTCACGTCCAACCGCGCTTTCCGAGGATCGGGTTCGGCGACCGCAGAACCATCTAGCCGGATCTCAAATACCTGGTCCTTCTTGGGGTCGTGACGCGGCCATTTTGGTAACCCCGGTCCGTTAGGGTCTCCACTCTTGGCGAAGTTTGCCCAGTATGTGTTGACCATCCGGGCAACCAACTCGTCTTCGGCCGCTGGGGTGGCTCTCGAGCCAGCGCCCAGCGTGTCGAAAACATAAGGGATTTCGGAGCCGTGCGGCACTCCGTTCCGCAACTGCTCCCGCATCGAAGCGGGTATGTAGGAGAAGCGATATACGTAGGCGGGCGCACCTTTCGTCGCGAAAGCGTTCGCGGTGAAGCGGGCTGGCTCGGCCTGGACCCTATCGGTGCCGGCCATCACGAGCAGAGTTCTGAGGTCGGCGGTTCCGTTGGGGTCATAGGCCGCGATCGCGGCGGCTTTCCGCTCCCCGAACTGGGAGAACAACACCTCCTTTGTCTCCGCGCTGATGAAGCCGACGAAATCGGCGCTGTTGGCTCCGATGATCAGCGGAACCAGCGTCTGACGCCCACCCTCGTAGGCACTCTGGCTCGTCTCCGCCATCAGCCGGCCGTCGAGAATCGGACCCGAGTAGGTGACCGGACCGCCGGGCCCAGCGCTTTCCTGGCCTCCGTCGACGATCTCGGCGACGGTTAGGGCGCGCAGTTTGGCCAGAGCGGCCGCGTCCACCCCCTCGATCCTGTGCGTGCGCGCGAAGTTCACGCCCATGGTCTCCGCCGACGGCTCATTGGAACGATCCTCGCGCATCGGCCGCCCGGTGAGGACGCCGTCCCGGCCGCCGCCGGACTCAATGATCGCCTTTTGGAACAGCCCACGCGAAAGCGGTGAGGTCAGGTGCGTATGCACGGAGACGCCGCCCGCGGACTCACCGAAAATGGTGACGTTCTTCGGGTCGCCGCCGAACGCGGCGATGTTCCGCTGCACCCACTGGAGGGCGGCGATCTGATCCATGTAGGCGTAGTTGCCCTTGAGTTCTTCCGGATGCTCTTGGCTCAGCGCGGGGAAGGCGAAGAAACCGAGGCGTCCCAGACGGTAGTTGAAAGTGACCAGGATGACGCCTTGCCTGGCGAACTGGACCCCCGAAGTGCCCGCCCAGGAGCCGCTGCCCATCACAAAGGCGCCGCCGTGGATCCACACCATGACCGGCAGCTTCGCGCCCGGCGCAGCCCCGGCAGGTCGCCACACATTGACAAACAGGCAATCTTCCGACGAGGTCGTCGAGATTGACGCCGAGCTGCGTGGAAAGCCGGCCTGCGCACAATCCGCGCCGAACCTGCTCGCATCACGCTCTCCCTGCCACGCGGGCACGGGTTGCGGCGCGCGCCAGCGATTGGCACGGACCGGCGCGGCAGCATAGGGAATCCCCTTGAAGCTGAAGACGTCCCCTTCGGTCACGCCACGCACGATTCCGGAGGCGGTAGCAACCGTTGGTGCCGCACGTGGGGCAGTGTTGGTAACCATTTTCGTCGTCGCGGACGTGGGAGCCTGCTCGGGCTTGCTCTTGTTGGTTTCCTGTGCGCCTGCTGAAGGCAAAAGGAGAGCTGCGGCCAGCCACATTGGGATGAAAGATTTCCGATTATTTTTGTTCATGAAATTTGCCCCTTAGCGGTAAGACATTTTCAGGATTGATTCCGGAAGGCGCTGACCTCTAATTGGGATGTTCGAAGCTACCTTATTGATTTCGTCAAGATCCTCCGACGTCAGTGCAATCGAAGCGGAGCCGATATTCTCCTCCAGCCGATTTATCTTCGTCGTTCCTGGAATCGGAACGATCCAGGGCTTCTGGGCCAGCAGCCACGCAAGTGCGATTTGTGCGGGGGTGGCATTCCTTCGTTCGGCAATCTGCTTCAGTAGATCCACCACTGCCAGGTTTGCGTTACGAGCTTCTTCGGTGAATCGAGGAAATGCTACACGGAAGTCCGTGCTTTCGAATTTCGTTGAGGCATCAATCTTCCCCGTCAAGAACCCTTGTCCGAGGGGGCTCCAAGGAACAAAACCGATCCCCAATTCTTCGCAGGTTGGAAGCACCTCTGGTTCGGGGTCTCTCGTCCATATCGAGTACTCGCTTTGGACTGCGGTGATCGGCTGGACCGCGTGTGCGCGACGAATGGTTTTTGCTCCGGCCTCAGAAAGGCCGAAGTGCTTGACCTTGCCGGCCTGAATCAGATCCTTCACTGCGCCCGCGACATCCTGGATCGGCACATCCGGATCAACACGGTGCTGGTAGAAGAGATCGATAACGTCGGTCTTGAGGCGTTTGAGTGCCGCTTCAGCAACCTGTTTGATATGCTCTGGCCGGCTGTTGAGTCCACCGGTGCGTTGCCCGTCGGGAGAGATGTCGAAGCCGAACTTCGTGGCAATCACTACCCGCTCGCGATGTGGAGCGAGTGCCTCGCCTAAGAGCTCTTCATTCGTGAATGGGCCGTAAGATTCCGCCGTATCGAAGAATGTCACGCCACGTTCGACTGCTGTTTGGATCACAGCTATCGCTTGCTGCTTCGCAGTCGCTGGCCCGTAGCCATAGCTAAGGCCCATGCAGCCGAGACCAATAGTTGATACTTCCAAAGCGCTGTTCCCGAGTTTTCGTTTCCTCATGCAGTTCTGCTTGATTCAGCTATTGCAAATTTCCCGTTCGACTGCCCGCAAGATGTCGAGTCCGCCATTCGCCCGGCGAAGTTCCTTCCCACACTTGAAAGGCACGAAAGAACGAATTGGCGTCCTCAAAGCCCAACAAGAAGGCAGCTTCGTTCAGTTCCACGGCGCTTTGTTTCAGATAATGGCGCGCAAGTTCGCGGCGGATATCTTCAACGAGTTGCTGAAAAGATATGCCTCCGTCCGTAAGCCGACGCTGAAGCGTGCGGGCGCCCAGGCCAAGTTCTTGAGCGACATCTTGCAGCGTGGGACGCTTGCCGGCCAATGATCGCCGGAGTGCGTCCTTCACCTGTTCGCCGATATTCTGACTCGTATTCCGGGCTTCAAGTTCGGATTCCAACTGCGTTCCGATCACCGTTAGCAATTCCTCGTTATGAGTGACGAACGGACGGTCAAGGTCAGAACTCCGAAACACCTGCGCATTGCGGTCGGCCTTGAAACGCACCCGGCAACCGAAGTGCCCTTCAAGCAATTCGCGATGCCTGGGGTGCCGGGTCAACTCCAACCGAAGCGGCGCGACTTGGCCATCAGTGCCGCGCTGTCCGACGGTCAGAATCCATGACAGGACCATATCAACGAGCACATCGGGTTGAGGTTCGGCAGCTTCGACGTAGAAGAACTCCACCCCAACTTCCTTGTCTTTTTTGTGCACGCGAATTTCTTCCGGGCACGTCAGTTTTTTATATCGGCCGAGTCGTTCCAGAGCGTCGGCGAATGTGCGGCTGCACATAAC
>WNGK01029933.1_pt1 | contig 10063 bp, 7 predicted proteins | sample 5400601 | NCBI WGS metagenome assembly WNGK01 (sample SAMN13153376, study PRJNA577476) | soil metagenome | isolation source: 60 cm soil or saprolite under Garry oak tree replicate 1 | place: USA:California | collected 2016-06-15 | reverse complement strand
CCATCCCCGCCGCCTCTTCAATCGAACGCGTCTTGACTGACGCCGCAAACGACACGATGGTCTTAGCCGTGCTCAGCGCCGGCTTGATCTGCTCCACCAACTCCGGCACCTGGAACGGCTTCACGCCCAGCAGGATCAGATCCGACTGCCGCGCGGCCTCCAGGTTGTCCGTGCCAACGTCCACGCCCCACTGCGTGCTCAGTGCAATCGCGCGCTCCGCGTGCGCCACCGTCGCGTGAATCTGGTCGGGAGCAAACAGGTTCTGCTTCAGAAACGCCTGTAAAAGAATGCCACCCATTTTGCCCGCGCCCAGAACCGCCACCCGCACTTGCGGCAACTGCGCCGGAATCTCCGGTACTCCTACAGCTATCTCCGACATATTTTTCCTTCTGTGTTGAGAGTGCTGTCACCAGCATACCCGCCGCACGCTAAGCTCGGCCTCCCAATCACTTGTGACTTGCGATCCATGCGTTGATCCGCGCGTCCACCAAATCCAGCGGCAGCGCTCCGGAGTCGATGACCTGGTCGTGAAATGCGCGAATATCGAACTTGTCCCCCAGCGCCTTCTTCGCCCGGTCGCGGACCTCAAGAATCTTCAGCTGCCCAATCTTGTAAGCCAGCGCCTGGCTCGGCCACGCCACGTAACGGTCCACCTCCGCCTGGATGCTGGTCTCGTCGATATTCGAGTGGTCGTGGAAGTAATCCACCATCTGCTGCCGCGTCCAGTGCTCGGAGTGCACACCGGTATCCACCACCAGCCGGATCGCCCGCCAAATGTCCGCCTCCAGCCGCCCGTAATCCGAATACGGATCCTGGTAGAATCCCACATCCTTGCCCAGTCGCTCCGAGTACAACCCCCACCCCTCGATGAAGGCGGTAAAGTGGCTAAATTTCCGGAACGTCGGCACATCCGTCAGCTCGTGCGCAATCGAGATCTGCAGATGATGCCCGGGCAGCCCTTCGTGGTACGCGATCGACTCGGCCGCATACAGGTTGCGATCCGTCGGGTTATACGTGTCGATGAAGAGCCGCCCCGGCCGGCTGCCGTCCGGCGTGCCCGCCTCGTAATACGCCGGCGCCGACGTCTTCTCCAGGTACTCGGGGACGGCGACCACCTCGAACGGAGCCTTGGGCAGCCGCCCAAACAACTCCGGCAGTTTCGCCTTCATCGGTTCCAGGTAGCCGCGGTAGGTATCCAGCAGCTGGTCGCGCGACGTCGCCTTCAGCTTGGGGTTCGTCTTCAAGCTGGCGCGAAAGCTCTTCAGGTCCTGGAACCCCAGCTTCTGCGCGATGGCCAGCATGTCGGCCTCATCCTTCTTCACCTCGTCCACACCAATCTGGTGAATCTGGTCGGCCGTCAAATCCGTCGTCGTCGTGCGCCGGATCAGGAACTGGTAATACTTCGCCCCATCGGAGATCGTCGAAATCCCCGGCTCAGCGCGGCCCGCGGGCAGGTAGCTCACTTCTATGAACCGCGCAAACCGCTGGTAAGCCGGCAGCACCCTCTTGCCGATGACCTCCAGCATCTCCGTCTTGATGCGCTCCTGCTCAGCCGCCTGAATCGACGCCGGAAACTTCTTCAGCGGCATTGCCAGCGGCGACTCCTCCGGCTTCTGAGTCGCAAGCTGCTTCACCTGCTCCAGCGCCTTCTCCAGCAGGTACTTCGGCGGAACGCGGTGATCCTCCATGCCAATTGACATGTTGGTCGTCACCTGGTCGAACGCATTCGGCAGCGCCTTGAGCCGCGCGATCCAGTCGTCGTAGTCCTTCACCGTGGTGAAGCTGAGCTGCGCAACCAGCCGCGGGTAGGCCGCGTAGATGCCGCCCATCTGGTTCACCGGCATCTCCCATTCCTTGAACTCCGTCGCCTCAATGTCGTCGGAAAAAGTGCGAAGCAGGATGTCGCGGCTCGTCCCCTCTGATTCAGTCAGCCCCGTCGGATCGATGGCCGCCAGCTTGAGCATGAAGCCCTGCTCGCGATCCACCCAGGCGTTCTCAGCCTTGATCGAATAGTCCGTGATCTGATCGTTGTAGCGCTTGTCGCCAATCGACGAAGCAAACTCCGGGGAATGCTCCTGGTTCGCTTCCCAGTACTGGTCGAACAGCGCACTCAGCGCCTTGCGCCGGTCCTCGACGGGAGCGGGCTTCGCATCGCCCTGAGCGTGCAGCACGGCGGTCGCGGGGGACAGCAAAAGAGCAGCGGCAGACAGAAAGATGATCGGGAATCGGCGCACAGAAAGGTCCCTCAGGAGTGAAATACCCTCCCGTCGAGTCTAGAGCACAGGGCCCGCGACCCCCGAAAAGGGCCATGTGCCCATGCCATTCGGCGAGCAAGCATTCAGTCAATCGATAAATCCTGCACGCCGCAGCGCCATCCCCAAATATCCTCACCTTATTTGACTTAAGTCGCGAACGCGCCACCACCCGGGTGGTATTCTTCGTCGGAAATTAGGAATTTCACAGAGCTTCCGTTCGCCTCTTTCCCTTTCCTCCGCCGAAGCACTTCAAACGCATCAGCGCCTGCTCGGCCAGGATCGCCGAATGGAAGACTCGATCAAATCGGTGGAGGTCTAAATCCATGCTCGCGTACGGCCCTGGTTCTCGCGTTTTCCGTTTCGTGCTCTTCTGCCTCGGGGTTGCCGGGGCTGTTTGCCCCGTTGCCGCGTCGGCACAACCGCTGCCGGTCACCGTCGCTTCCACGGAAACTGAGAAGGCAGTGGCCATCCCCACTGGATACGTGATCAGTCCCGTGAGTTCCGCGATTTACTCCTCCAGTGAGGACCCGACGGCCCCTCCCTTCTTCAGTCTGGCCGGCGGTACGTACAACTCACCGCAGATTCTGAAGCTTACTGAGTCCACCCCTGGCGCCAGAATTTACTACACCACCAATGGAATGGTGCCGACGACTGGTTCCACCCTATACGCGGGGCCGATCTCAATTGCCGCCACACAGTTGGTCAGAGCTGTGGCGATCGCGCCTGAGCACACGCTTAGCTCCCAGGCTGCCAAGGCTTACACCTTTATCTCCCAGGCGCCTGCGACCCCGCCGTACTTCAACCTCGCCGGCGGAAGCTACAAAACTCCGCAGACCCTTACTTTGACGGACACAACCCCGGGAGCCACCATCTACTACACGACCAATGGCACCACGCCGACCACGGCTTCGACCCAATACACGGGCCCAATCACCATCAGCACCTCTGAACTCGTGATGGCCATTGCCGCCGCTCCGGGTTATGCCACCAGCAACGCATCGTCCAAGGCGTACAAAATCGACGAATAACACCTGCCGCCGCATCGTTCGGGCTATTGGTAGGGTCTCCTTCAGGTACGGTAGCGCCAACGCACGGTAGCGCCGGTCACCAGACCGGGGTCCCCGCGGACGGGTCTTTGTCAGTGGGGTGGTAGACCGGCTGTCGTGCGGGCGTCCACGCCCGCACTCCATCGTCGCACCCATTGCCCTGAACCGGTCTCGATCTCCTCCTGCGCACCGTTACAGCATCGCCTTAGCGCAGCGCCATTGCGCTCACCGTGCAACCCACGCACTGCCGGCGATTGCTCTCTTTCAGCATCGACTCCGCAGGGGCCTTGATCTTGGCTGCCTCAGCGTGAGAGCCGCTGGCATCGAGTACGCGCGCATACGCCAGCTCCGCCAACAGATAGTGAGGGTTCTGGCGGCCCAGCGATCGATCGAGAATATCCACCCCAGCCTTTATCTCGGCCAAAGCAGCTGTCAACTGGCCCTCCGCCGCATCGGCGTCGCCCAGCAGCACATGCCCCCAACCGGTCGAAGGATGGTCCTCGCCGTGAAGCGCTCTCAACAGATCCAGCGCCTGCCGGTACTTCGCCACGCTCGCGGAATAATCGCCATCATGCCACGCCTTCCAACCCTGTAGCGAAGCAAACGCGGCGCGTTCGTCATTGTCAAGATCGGTTGCCGCTCGAGCCTCTTTCAGCGCTCGCTCCAGGTAATCCTTTCCCCGGCCCACGTCGTTCTGTCGGAACGCGCTCAACGCAAGATCGCTTGAAGTCACCGCAATTCCGCCATGATCTCCGGCTTTCTTATAGAGACCGAGAGCCTTCATCCGAAGTTTGTCCGCCGCTTCGAACTGGCCGGTCGTAACGTAGACTCCTCCCAAATCATCCAGAGCCATCGCGTAGTCGCGGGTGTTCGGCAACGTCTCAAAAATGCGAATGGATTCTTCATCCGCGTGCCGGGCGAGTTGAAGTTCTCCCTGATCTTCATAGGCCAGTCCCAGGATGTTCCACGCCTTACCGGTGGCAAACGGATCCAGCGAGTGCGAGTCAAGCAGTGCCTGGGCTGCAGCGATTGCCTGCGCCGGCTTCCCGTCCTTCTCCAGAACCAATGCCTCTTTCAGTCGCTGCTCCGGTGCCTGCGCCATCAGCGCGAAGGAAGCTGAAAGGAGCATGACGAGCGATGCTCCCAGTCGGATTTTGAAAACGGTATTCATAGTTTCCTCCGGTCGGCGTAAGCGAACGACGGCGTCGCCGCATTCGCAGCCACCTTTCTGTTGAATTTCATTTTCCTGTTGTTCGCAGTTAAGCTTTTGTTCCCAGTTCAGAGTGCTGCTGCGGCCTTTGCTTGCTCATCAGCCCGTGTGGAGATCCGGTTTTGAAAGGGCACGGCTTCAGAGCCTGCCCTGAGCGAAGTCGAAGGGTGCCGCCAAATGCCGCAAAATGAGCAATTCGATCGAACCGCGAGTGCCATGTCTTCTGGAGTTCATCAGCCTTGTCGCGCTGCTCTTGATTCAGGACGTTGGCATAAACCTTCGATCTGAAATGCTCCTTCTCCACCAGCAGCTTTGCTACCGTCTCGCCCTGGTGCGACGCTATCGCCTGCACTCGGGCGTCATCCAAATTCCCCTTCGCTGTTGCGTCAGCCATCTCCCGGCTCTCATCCGCCAATTCCTTCACGAGCGATCCAATGGCCGGCCGCTCCGCCGCCCACATCGTCTTGATCTGAGCCCGCTGCGCATCATTCAGCTTCAACTCATGCGCAATGTAGCCAAGAGGCCCGTCGCCGCCGTGGCCCCATCCTCCATGGCCCCATGCTCCACGGCACCAACCACCATGCCATGGCGCGCCGTCAGCGCGGACCACCAGGATGCCGCCAATCACCACCAACAACGCCACGCTTGACCAGATAATCCATCGCCTCATGTCGACCACCTCCTGCTGCATCTTGATTTCAGCATCGGCGCTTTGTGAGTGCGATAAAGATTGGCGAAGTTAGATAAAGTCTTGTAAAGCCGCAGCCTCCACAGCGCGGGCTCTTGCCCTCATTGACCTTCGATTCCAGTCACCGAAAGTAAAGTTAAGTAAAGGCTGGTCCGCCGCACAGATGGTCATTTATGTTTTGTGAATGGGCACGACTTCAGAGCCTGCCCTGAGCGAAGCCGAAGGGTGCCGCAAGTTGGCCCAAAATGAGCGGGGCTTTACAGGCTGCAGAAACAATCGATTCGGAGGGAGGCGGGGGTTTCAACCCCCGCACAACGCCGCAGAATCGACGTCGGCTTTAGCCGCGGACGGGCGCTTTTCATCAACTTCCCCCGAACCACTAGTCTTTGTAACAGGGCACGACTTCAGTCGTGCCGAAATAGAGGTTATATGAACGTGGGCTTTAGCCCCTGGAGAGCGTGCATTCAGCCCTTCTCGATGGTTCTGAGGTGCTGAACACGGATGCAATTACTGAGACACGACACTAGGTCTCTGACCGTTTGTTGTTGTACCAATATTTGGGTGCCCCAGGTTCGGCGCGTCTTTGTTTTTGCGCCTAACCTGGGATACCACGAACCCTCAACCGGAACAAAATCACAGGGTCAGAGAACTAGTATGCAGGGTAGGAGCCAGGGTTCAGAATGGATCGCGTACTCATCGTCGACGATGACATCGAGCTATGCAGGCTTCTCAGTGAGCGCTTGAGCACAGAGGGATTAGCGATCGAATCGGTCCACGACGGGCCGCGTGGCCTGCAGCGCGCGCTCTCAATGGAACACGCATTGGTCGTCCTCGATCTCATGCTCCCCGGCATGGGCGGCCTTGATGTTCTGCGGCGGTTGCGAGCCAAATCTCCCGTTCCCGTGCTGATTCTCACAGCGCGCGGAGAAGACGTAGAACGCATCCTGGGGTTGGAGATCGGCGCCGACGACTACTTGCCCAAGCCGTTTAACCCGCGCGAGCTGATTGCCCGTATTCGCGCCATCCTGCGCCGGTCCGCCCGAGTGGAGGTTTCCGCGGGCCCCATAGTCGTAGGCGATATCCGGCTTGATCGGGAAGCGCGCGAAGTCTGGCTCAACGACACTCCGCTCAATCTCACCAGCGTGGAGTTCACATTACTCGAGACGTTCCTTCACAACGCAGGCCGGGTCATCACGCGCGAGTATCTTACCGAGACCGTCCTCGGCCGAAAGCTCGGACCGTTCGACCGGGTGATCGACGTCCATGTCAGCAATGTGCGCAAGAAACTGAGCCCGGCGCCGAGCGGCGAACGAATCAAGGCCGTCAGGGGCAGCGGCTATCTCTTCGTCGCGCGGCCGGAGACGAAATGAAGCTGAACCTGCACAGTCTCTTTCTCAAAATCTTCCTCTGGTTCTGGGCCACCGTCATCGTCACCGGAATCGCATTGATCCTTACGTTCATCTTTGAGCCGCACAGTGTGCCGTCGCAGTGGGAATCCACCTTGCGGGGTACAGCGGCTTTCTCCGGAACCATCGCGGTTGAGGCAGCCGAACAAGGCGGTAAAAATGGGGCATCGGAATACTTGGACCGCGTGGAAAACGAAACGCGCCTGAGGGCATGTTTGTTCGATAAAACGGGAGCCGTGATTGCAGGCACCGGTTGCGAGACGTTCAGCAACATGGTCTCCCGCGTGGCCACCTCGAATACTTCGGTATTCGGCATGAAATACGGCATTGCTCGCACTGCGCAGAAATTGCACAGCGCCAGCGGACGCGACTACATCTATGCGACGGAACTGCCGGCTGGGCCTCGCGCAGCCTTCGGCATCGATCCAATGGGGATTGCCTTGAAGTGGGGAGTGGCGCTTTTCGTGTCGGGGTTCATCTGCTATCTGCTCACCACGTATATCACCACGCCAATTCTGAGAATACGCGAAGCATCGCAGCAGCTCGCCGGCGGCGAATTGAGCGCCCGTGCGCCAGCGGACGTTGAGCGCCGCCAGGATGAACTCGGAGATCTCGTCCGCGACTTCAACGCAATGGCTTGTCGCATCGAAGATCTGGTTTCCCGGCAGCGTCAGCTCATTACCGATGTTTCACACGAACTGCGTTCGCCCCTGGCCCGATTGAATGTGGCGCTCGATCTCGGCCGCGAACGAAAGGGCAACGACTCAGCCTTCGATCATATGGAGCAGGACCTCACTCTCCTCAACGATTTGATCGAGAGGCTCCTAACCTTGGCGAAGCTGGGTAACACCGCCGCGCCGCTGGCCATGTCGCCGGTGGATTTGACTGAGCTTGTACCCCAGATCGTTCGCAACGCTGAATTCGAATCGCGCGACCGGCAAGGACGTTTCAAGCTTGTGGCCGATGCGCAATGCATGGTTCGGGGCAATGCACAGCTGCTCCACAGCGCCGTTGAAAACGTGATTCGCAATGCGATTCGTTATGGCGATTGCGAAATGCCGATCGATGTTGTTCTGAAACGCGAACATCGGCAAGGAGCGTCGGTCGTCCGGCTGACTGTTCGCGATTTCGGGCAGGGAGTTCCCGAGTCTGAACTCGTCAACATATTCCGGCCCTTTTATCGCGTGGCCGAAGCGCGCGATCGGCAATCGGGTGGAGTTGGATTGGGTCTGGCAATCGCGGATCGTGTCGTCCGTATTCATGGCGGAACGATTCATGCCGAAAACGCCGAGCCACATGGCTTGCAGGTAGAAATCATCCTGCCAAATCTGACCGTGACGCTGTAGCTCCGGCCGTGGTTCCGGTGTTGCCATTGGGTGCCCCAGGTCCGGGGTCCCCACGGACAGGTCTTAGTCCGTGGGGTGGAGATCTCGCGTTTGAGACCTGGGAAACCACGAACCTAACACTGGCTGGGGGCGGTAGACCTTGCGCCGCCCTCCGCCTCAATGCTCGAACACCGCCTCGTTGCCGAGTATTCTATACAGCGTCGATCGGCTGATTCCCAGCTGCCGCGCGGCCCGCAGCTTGTTCCCTCGGTTCAGATCGAGCACGTACTGCACGTGGCGGTGAATCATCCCATCGAGGTTCACCTCGGGCGCAGGAAGCGCGACGCTCGCTTGTTGCGCCGGCTCCCCGCCCAGGGGGAGGGACAGGTCACCGGGGCGAATTACGCCGTCGACGGTCTCAAGCAACGCGGTTTCCAGCACGCTCGCCAGTTCTCGCACGTTTCCGGGCCACGAGTGCTGCAGCAGACGGCCAAGCGCACCCGGCCCCAGCTCTACTGTGCGGTGCTGATAGCGCGCGCAGATGCTGTCCAGCAGCGCCTGCGCCACGGGGCCAATGTCCTCCCGCCGCATCCGCAGCTGGGGAATGGCCAGCCGCACCGCGGTCAGCCGGAAAGCCAGATCTGGCATCAGCAGGCCTTGGCCCGCCATTTGCCGTAGCGGCGTTTGCGACGAGGCCACCAGCAGCACCCGCCCCAGCGGACGATCCTGCAAACTCTTCAGCACGCTCAGCAGCAATCCCTGCCCGGGCGGCGCCAGCAGGTCTACGCGATCGAGATAAGTGAATCCCGCCATGGTGCACGGATCGAGATCGGTCAGCAGCCACTCGCGCGCGTCCCGCCGCCGAAACGCCGTGCCCGCCAGGGGCGACCGGCTCAGCAGATACCGCGCCAGGGTCTGCTTGCCCACCCCATGTTCGCCTTCAATGGATGCCACCTGCACGTGCGGCGCGGCCATCTCCGCCTGCAGCAGCAGCTTGCGCCACGAGGCGCTGATCCCCGCCGTCTGAAAACTGCTGACAGGCTCCATGTCCACTAACGTGGGTCCCGGGGCCGAGAGGTGGGATTGAAACTGCACGGCGTTCTGCATCACGGTCAACGTGCCTCCGGGGTCCCCAGTGACTGGTCTTCGTCGCTGGGGTGATCTCGCCTCTGTGGCCCAAATTGGTGCATTCCGGCCAACGCTTGCTTCATCGGCGTACAGCCAGAAAACATGAACCCCCGCGGTGGATAACCGCGGTGTGCCTCCCGGGTGCAGATGCCTCGTTCAGTCGCCCGTGCGCCGGCCCGTTCAGATGCTCTTTCTGGAGGCAACAGCAGTCCGTGCGCCGCCGCATCCAAATCCATGGGGCCGTGCACGGCCCGGCGGCTACCCGGGATTGGAAACGAGGATTGGAGATCTGCTGTGGATTTCAAGCAACTTATCTCCCTGTTTCGCCGCGCCTTCGACGATTGGAACACGCACAACGCCACCCGCCTCGGCGCCGCGCTGGCCTTCTACACCATCCTCTCCATCTCTCCCCTGGTCATCCTCACCATCGCCATCGTTTCGTTGATCTACAACCAGAGCGCCGCCAAGACCCATCTGCTCGAAGAGGTCCAATCCCTGGTTGGCTGGCAGGGAAGAGTCTCGATCGAGACCATCCTGGAGAGTGGGCGGAGGATCTCCACCGGCGTCTTTTCGACCATCGTCGGTGTAGCCACCCTCTTTGTGGGTGCCTCGGGCGTTTTTCAGGAATTGCGCGCCGACCTTAACCAGATCTGGGAGGCCGATCCGAAGGCCACTTCCGGCATCTGTGGCATGCTCCGTGAGCGCGTCTTCTCCTTTGGCCTGGTGCTGAGCGTGGGCTTTGTCCTCATGGTCTCGCTGATGGTGAGCGCCGCGCTGTCGGCTATCGTCAAGTTCTTCTCACACCTGCTGCCGCTGTCGCCGCTTCTGCTGTACCTCTTCAACGACCTGGTTTCGCTGGTGGGCATCGCCATCCTTTTCGCCTGCATCCTCAAGTACGTTCCCGCCTGCCGCGTCGACTGGAAAGACGTCCGGGTTGGCGCCACCGTCACGGCTCTCCTGTTCGTGATCGGCAAGGCGCTGCTTGGAATCTACCTGGGCATGTCG
>WNGK01024138.1_pt1 | contig 10063 bp, 9 predicted proteins | sample 5400601 | NCBI WGS metagenome assembly WNGK01 (sample SAMN13153376, study PRJNA577476) | soil metagenome | isolation source: 60 cm soil or saprolite under Garry oak tree replicate 1 | place: USA:California | collected 2016-06-15 | reverse complement strand
TGCCAGAGCGAGCCTCGCAGGAAATCGACCGCCCGACGCGCCGCCTCGAGCCATTCCGCCTCGTCGAAGACGCGTGCCGCGCGAGCGAGCCCGCCGATCATCAATGCGTTCCAGGCGGTGAGCACCTTGTCGTCGCGGCCAGGATGGACGCGGAGCTCGCGTGCGGCGAAGAGCTTGCCGCGCGAGCGCTCGACCCGCGCCCCGGCGTCCTCCGCCGCGATCGAGAGCTCGCGGGCGATGCCGGACAGCGGTACCGCGACGCGCAGATGCCACGCCTCGTGCTCGAAGTTGGGACGCCCGTCGAGTCCCCAATGCCGGTGCGCAACCGACCACTCGTCGGCCGTGAGCAGCGCCTCGACCGCCTCGGGCGTCCAGACGTAGAACTTGCCTTCCTCGTGCTCGCTGTCGGCATCCACACTGGAATAGAACGCGCCCTCGGGCGAGCGCATGTCGCGCAGAACCCACCCGACGATCCCGCGCGCCGCGTGCGCGAATGCAGCCTCACCGGTCGCGCGCCAGGCGTCCGCGTAAAGCGCGAGGAGCGCCGCGTTGTCGTAGAGCATCTTCTCGAAGTGCGGGATCGTCCATTCGGCATCGACGCTGTAGCGGCAGAAACCGCCGCCGAGCTGGTCGTGAATGCCTCCGGCGGCCATGCGCTCGAGCGTCGTCGCGACGATCTCGAGCGCGCTCTTGTCCCCGCGCATCGCATACCGGCGCAGGCAGAGCTCCAGATCGACCGCGTGCGGAAACTTCGGTGCGGCGCCGAATCCGCCGTAGGTGGAATCGAACGCACGTGAAAGAGCCGCGTACGCGAGATCCGGCGCATCCGCTGGCATTGCGGCGCGAGCATCCGCAGGATCCGGATTGGTCAGCGTCAGCGCCGCCTTGAGTCGTTCGTTCTGTTCCGCGATCGCGCTTCCCTGCTCGCGGTACGCCGCCGCGACGCGCGGCAGAAGCTCGGCGAACCCGGTCAGCCCGTAACGCGAATCTTTCGGGAAGTACGTGCCGCCGAAGAAGGGCGCCTGGTCGGGGGTGAGGAACATCGTCAGGGGCCAGCCGCCGGTCTTTTGCGTGAGCATCGCGTGCGCCATCTGATAGATCTGATCGAGATCGGGGCGCTCCTCGCGGTCGACCTTGATGTTGACGAACAGGTCGTTCATCAGCGCGGCGACGCGCTCGTCCTCGAACGATTCGTGCGCCATGACGTGGCACCAGTGGCACGCCGAGTAGCCGATCGAGAGCAGGATCGGTTTGTTCTCCGCTTTCGCGCGCCCGAGCGCGTCGCCGCCCCAGGGGTACCAGTCGACCGGGTTGCCCGCGTGCTGGAGCAGATAGGGACTCGTTTCCCCTGCCAGTCGGTTCGGCATTGGGACGTGTCCCCGCGCGGGTCCGCTACGAGGGTGTTTCCTCGAAGGCTACGCGCTCGAAGTCCGCCCCGCGGCGGAGCAGGCGCGTGAGACGCAAACGCCGCTCCGGACCCGAATCGATCGAGCGCAGGACGCGTCCGGCGTTGAAGGTTCGCGGCGGCGTGATGATCGTTGCTTTCTCGTCAGGTGTGGGACCGATCAGGATGCCCGGGATGGGAGGATCTTCGGAGAGCATCGTCGTCATCGGGCGCACCGCGATGGCTGTCGGTGCGCCGGCCCAGAGTTTCATCGTCACGGAGAGATCTCCATGGCCATCGAGCGCGACGCGGGTGACGTAGCCGCAGCGCACCCGCTCGTCGTCGCGCAGGATCACGAGTTGCTCGAGATGCCAGCGGTGCTGGGCGCCACCGACGCGGCGGACCATTGCCTCGTCCGAGTCGTAGGTCCCCTGCCAATGCTCCCACGCCCAGCTTTTTTCGGCTTCTTCCTTGTTGCGATCGTAATCCGTGAGGGCGCCCAGCGTGGCCAGATGCTGCGTGCCATGATACGAGAGCCTGCCAAGCGGGTCCTGGCGGTTGAACGTGCGCCCCGCGACGCGGAAGTACGCAGCGCCGAGTCCCCCGACGCAAAGGTCGAGCCCGGTCTGCGTCTCATCGCCCGTTTTCTTCGGAGGCGCATACCAGCGCGAATCGAGATGCGTCAGCAGCGCCGTGCACGCCTCGACCGAGCAATCGTGGCCGAGCTGCAGTTCGGCCGGATTGGCGCCAGTCGCGAGCCGCTTGAGCCGGCCCCGGACGCTGGTGGCAAGCTTGGCGGGATAGCCGAAGCGCATGGCATCGCCCACGACGCGCGGTGGGACCTGCAAGAGCGCGGCCCCGGCGGGCGCATCGAGATCGATCTGGATCACGGGCCCTTCGGTCTCCCGCTGTTGCGCGTAGGGAAAGACCTTGCGCGCCCACATGGAGAGCCAGCGGTCGATAAGCTCGATCTGCCGCACGGTCAGCGCACATGGATCAGCCAGCTGCAGGAGCAGCGCGTGCGAATAGGTCGAGTAGCAGGAGACGCCGATCGCATTGGGCATCAGCTCGTCGGACACCGCGGTCACCGTGCATTCGAGGATCTCGGCCAGACGGTAGTACGCGTGGAGTTCCTGCCACACGGCCGGTATCGGCAGTCGTCGTGCGAGTCCGTAGACGAGGACCAGCTGTTTGCCGACCCACAACCCGCGCTGGATAACCTTCGCCTTGACGCCCTGCAACTCGGGGTCGCCCTCGAGCAACGGCTTCAGGCACGCGGAATACTGGTTCCAGAGCCCCTGCCACAGCGCGATCGCATGCTCGGAGGCTTCGAGTTCTTTTTCGGTGGCGGGCTGCGGCTTGCCGGCGTAGCGACGGGCGAGCTCGGTATGGAGGTAGAGCACTGGCTCGCGGAAGACTTCGGCAATGCGGGCACGCTCGCGAGGGCTGAACTCCGCCTCGGACAGCCTTTTCAACTGATCGCGGATCGCCTCGTAGTGCTTGGGGATATTCGAAAGCGGTAGCCCGCGCAGCCAGCGGGCACAGCCCTCGACATCGGCAAAGGCCAGCGCGGTCGCCTCGGTACTGGTCTCCGTGAGCGTGAAGTCGTTGGTCACCGTCTCTCCCTGTGCCCGGGTGCCCACCGCTCCCCGGGGCTGACCTCTGGCGGGCCGTACCACGGGGTCCCAACGATCTTATAGCACAAACCGCCGCGCTCCCGGTCTGCCGCCTGGACCGCCATCCCCGCCTTCGGATCGCCCGAAAACGCGAATATTCGGCAATTTCGGCGCGCAATCCGCAGCCGCGCGCTGGCGCGGCAAGGACCAGACTGTCCGACATGAACACAGCTTCAGCCTTGGTCGGACACGAAGATTCCATGCGTCGCTCACTCGAATTCCTTCGCCGGCATGATGCCGCGGAATGCCCTGCCGCTCGGGGAAGCTCCGCAGCTTTGGCGCAGGCTCGCCCGTTGCCTCCAACCCGCGCTGCGCGCTCGACGCGCAGTCGCGGGCTCTTTTTCGGGGCGAGCCCCCAATCGAGCCTGGGGCGCTGGATCGTCAACGCACTGTGCATCGCCGTCGCGGCGGTTTCGATCGTGGCGAGCGCCGAATTCGCCGAACCGGTGTTCAACACGAAGTTCGTCAGCGGCAATGCGGGCCCCGCGCTGTTCGCGTCGACCATGCGCGCGCCGGCCTTCGTGGCGAGCCGCCCGCGGTAACAACCGATATCTAGTCCACTACAGCAGGACGCGCTCGATGCCGCCGCGGTTGGCGGTTTCGACGTACGCGGGGAGCCAATGCTCGCCGAGCACGAGGCGCGCGATTTCGACGACGATGTAGCCGCTACTGCCGTGCCGTGCGCACGTCGTCCGGCGGTCCGGACTCGAAATTGCTGCGAAAAGGGTTGATGTCGACGCCGCCGCGGCGCAGGAATCGCGCGTAAACGCTCAGCACCCGCGGGGCGCAGCGAGCAAGAACGTCGACGAACATTCGCTCCACGCAGCTTTCGTGAAATGCCGCATGCCGCCGGTAAGAGATCAGGTAGCGCAGCAAAGCGCCGCGCTCGATCCGCGGACCTCGATAGCGGATCATCACGTCGCCGTAATCGGGCTGGCCGGTGACCGGGCAACGCGATCGGAACAGCGCCGAGCGCAGCGTCTCCTCCACGTGAGGACCGCCGGCGACGAGCAATGCCGGCGCGGGTTCGTAAACGTCGGTCGCGATGGCGACGGCGTCCAGCGATTCGCCCGGCAACGAAGCGGGGTGGAGCGCAGCGATGTCGGTCGGTGGATCGAGCGCGACCGCCACCGGGGCTCCGCAAACCCGCGCCAGGTCAGATTCGATCCGACGCACGAGCTCGCCGCTCTCCGCGATCGACTCCTGCGCAAACGAGCCCAGGTAGAGCTTGAGGGACTTGGATTCGACGATGCGCGGCGAGCCGGCGGGAATACGAAAGCGACCGACCCCGACCTGCGGCTTGCCGCCTGCGTCGAGCCAGGTCATTTCGTAGGCGGTCCAGAGGTCGACCCCGTCGAAAGGAAGCGCGCCGGTGATCCCGAGCGCTTCGCGGGAGACCGACCGCGCGATCGGGAAGAGGAGCGCCGGATCATAGCGCTCCGGATAGGCGGTCGGCTTGCCGAGCGGCGAGCCTTCGATCGTCATCATGCTGTCCGGTCGAGCCCCGCCGCTTCAGTCGAAGGACGCTCGATGATCGACGGCCTTTTCGAGGGCTTCCAGGAATCCAAGCTGACCCTTGATCAGCTTGTCGCGCGCTTCTCCAAGGCTGAACCAGCCCGCGCGATCGACTTCAACGAATGCAGCCTTGCGGCCGGACTTGGGTGGCCACTCCATTTCGAATTCGTTGCTGACCAGCGCCGCCGGATCGCAATCGGACTCGAACGCCCAGACCGTGACCGTCTTTCCACTCGGCTGCTTGAGCGAACCGAGAGGAAGAAAGGGCTCTGAAGTCGCAAACCCGGTCTCTTCGGCAAACTCGCGCTTCGCCGCCTCGAGCGGTCGTTCTGAATCGTCGTATTCACCCTTCGGCACGGTCCACGCCCCGTGGTCCTTTTTCACCCAGAAAGGTCCTCCCGGATGGACCAGAAGGACCTGCAGTCGCCCCTCGGGCGAGCGGCGAAACATCAACAGTCCTGCGCTCTGCTTGGCCATATCATCATCAAAGAGGTACTGGGACGACGCTGTTCGATCGGAAGACCTTGGCGTGGGTCAACCGGTTCGATCGAGACGCCGGTAACCGATCGCCTCCGCGATGTGCATCGCGGAGAGCGCCTCCAACGACGCGAGATCGGCGATGGTACGTGCGACCTTGAGGATTCGATGATACGCGCGTGCGGACAGCGACAGCCGTGCGAACGCGCTCTTGAGCAGCGCCTCGCCCTCCGCATCCGGCTTGCAAATGCGCTCGATCTCCCTCGGTTGGAGCTGTGCGTTGGGCTTGCCCTGCCGTGCCCGCTGGCGGGTGGCGGCCGCCGCGACGCGCGCACGCACGGTCGCGCTGGTCTCGGTGTTGTGCCCAGCGCGCGCCGGCAGCACCTCCGCGGGCAGCGAGGGCACCTCGATCTGCAGGTCGATGCGATCGAGCAACGGCCCGGAAATGCGGCCGCGGTAGCGCGCGATCTGGTCGGGCGTGCAGTGGCATCGCCCGCTCGGGTGTCCGAGATAGCCGCAGGGGCAGGGATTCATCGCAGCGACGAACTGAAAGCGCGCGGGGAAGCTCGCCTGGCGCGCGGCACGCGAGATGTGAATGCGGCCGGCCTCGAGCGGCTCGCGCAGCACCTCGAGTACGCGGCGGTCCCACTCGGGCAGCTCGTCCAAGAACAGCACGCCGTGGTGGGCCAGAGAGATTTCGCCCGGGCGCGGATCGCTGCCGCCGCCGACCAACGCCACCGCGGAAGCGCGGGGCAACAACTCGCGGCCGGTCAGATGCGCGCACACCGCGAGCAGACTCCGCGCCGGGTGGACGACGGCATCCTTCACCAGCGCAGCTTCCTCGGCGCTCGCCGCCGGCAGCACGAATGCGCGCCCGTCGCGGTGCGCCTTGAGCGTCATCGCCAACGCGCCGCGGATCGGGCGCAAGTCGCCGGTCAGCGCGAGCTCTCCCGCGAACTCGTAAGCGGCGAGCGGTGCCGGCGGGAGCTGGCCGGTCGCCACGAGGATCCCCAAGGCAATCGGCAGGTCGAACCGCCCGGATTCCTTCGGCAAGTCGGCCGGGGCAAGGTTGACCGTGATCTTGCGGCGAGGGAACTCGAACTCGGCGTTCTGCAGCGCGGCCCGCACGCGGTCGCGGCTTTCCTTGACCTCGGTGTCCGGCAGACCGACCAGGTTGAAGGCCGGCAAACCCGTCGCGAGATGGACCTCGACCGTGACAGGCGGTGCATCGAGGCCGGAAAGCGCGCGACTGTGGAGGACGGCGAGAGGCATAGCCCGGCCCGGGCGCAGTCTACTTGTTTTTCGCGCGCCCCGCCGTCGCGCGGTGCCCTTCCAACTCGGTTACGCGCGCCTCGAGCGCCTCGAGCTTCTCACGGGTGCGCGCCAGGACCTGCGTTTGAATCTCGAATTCCTCGCGAGGCACCAGATCGAGGCGTTGCAGCCCGCTTTGCAACAGCGCTTTGACGTTCTTTTCCACGTCCTTTGCGGGAGAGTTCGCGAGAGCCTCGCCAATCCTGTGCGCCAGGTCGTCCAGGGTCTTGCTGTTCAGCATGGCATTTCCTTCGCTTCGCATAGCGCGCTGTGTGCGCTGCATACCGCCACTTCCAGAAGTCTAGCAAGCGGCAGATCGATATATTTCGGCCGAAAGGCTTAGCGTCCTGAGTTTCGGGTCGCGCGAATTTGGTGCAGTGCGTTCTATTCAGCGCGCCACGTCAGTGCAATACGCGGATTCGATCTCCAGGGATGGCCCCAAAAATGGCGAGTAGCTTTCTGATAAATAATGATATTCCGCCTTGGCATGGCTTGTGCTGAGCAACGAAGGGAGGTCTCATCCCGTCGTTCTAAACAGGGGAAATTGCCGTGTCAATCAAGAACTCTCTTCTTCCTGCCCTTGCCGCCGCTACCACTATCGCGATCGCCAGCGCACAGGCCCAGACCACTCCGCCCCCGGTTCCTCCGGCAGATGCCAAGCCTGCTGAACCTGCGACACCACCTCCGCCACCCCCAATCTTCTCCATCTGGGGTTTCGATCTGACCGGCCACGTCGATGTCGGCTATTCGTATCTCTCCGGCTCGGGCAAGTTCGTGAGCGGTGTGAACGATCGTGTATTCGACTACAAACACGACACTGCGTACTTCCACGCGCTTGATCTCACATTTACCAATACCCCCGATAACGGCTGGGGCGGATTGGTCGATATCACCATCGGCAAGGACGCGGACGCCATCGCGGCGTACGGCACGATCAGCAAGAGCAAGGGTCCCGCCAACGGTGCGAGTCACTATGTTGATCCAACGCAGTTTTTTGTTTACTACGGCGCGGCACCGTTCAGCATCATTGCGGGCAAGTATGTGACCAACGCGGGCGCGGAGGTCATCAAGAGCGATGGGGATACCAATTACTCGCGATCAATTCTGTTCGGCTACGCCATTCCTTTTACCCATACCGGCGTGCGGGCGACGTATAAGGTCAACGACGCGTTGACCGTGCTCGGCGGTGTCAACGAAGGATGGGATGCATTCGAAAGCCCGAGTCACGACGCTACGGTGGAGCTTGGCGGAACATTCGCACCGACAAAAACCGTATCGTTCGTGGCCTCCTACTACGGAGGCAAAGAGCTTGTCACGAACTATCCGAAGAGCACCGCTAAGGGAACCCGCAACCTGTTCGACATCGTCGGAACATTTAACGCAACCGATGCGCTCACGTTCATCCTCAACTACGACTACGGTGATCAGGAGCAGGCGTCCGCCAGTGGCGGCAAGGCCAAGTGGCAAGGTATTGCGGGTTATGCCAACTATCAAATCAACGATCAATGGCGACTCTCATTGCGCGGCGAATATTTCGACGATAAGGATGGCTATCGAACCGGTGTCGCTCAGAAGTGGAAGGAAGCAACGTTGACTGTCGCTTGGCTGCCGACCAAAGAGTGGGAAATTCGTGGCGAAGTGCGCTTCGATAAGTCCGACCAATCCGCATTTCTCAAGTCCGATGGGGTCACACCGACGAATGACCAGCACTCGGTCGGGGTCGAGGTCTTGTACAAGTTCTAAATGGGCGCCCGATAAATAAGGAGTCAGCATGAAACTGGTTACTGCAATCATCAAGCCATTCAAGCTCGACGAGGTCCGCGAGGCCCTGTCGGCCATCGGCGTGCAAGGGATCACCGTCACAGAGGTCAAGGGCTTCGGTCGGCAGAAGGGCCATACCGAACTGTATCGAGGCGCCGAGTACGTCGTCGATTTTCTGCCCAAGGTCAAGATCGAAGCGGCGATCAAGGATGACTTGCTCGACCGTGTCATCGAGGCCATCGAAAAGGCGGCCAACACCGGGAAGATCGGCGACGGCAAGATCTTCGTTTTCGACCTCGAACAGGTCGTGCGCATTCGCACCGGCGAGACCGGCGCGGATGCACTCTAAGGGGAACACCATGAAGCGAATGCTCGCGTTGATCGCCCTCCTGGGCGTCTTCTGCGTTTCCGCGCCCGTCGTGGCGCAGGAGAAGGCGCCCGACCAGAAGGCCGCTACGCCACCTGCAGCCGCGCCAGCGCCGGCTGCGCCGGCTCCCGACGCCAAGGCCGGGGAAGCACCGAAGGCGGACGCCGCGGCCGCTCCTGCTGCGGCACCGCCCGCGCCCGACACGCCGCAGGTCATCGGTGTGGACAAGATCAACAGCGGCGATACGGCTTGGATGCTCTCCTCGACCGCGCTGGTGCTTCTGATGACGGTTCCGGGCCTGGCGCTGTTCTACGGCGGGATGGTGCGCAAGAAGAACGTGCTCGCCACAGTCATGCAGAGCTTCGCGATCACCTGCCTTGTCACGGTTCTGTGGGTCGTCGTCGGCTACAGCATCGCGTTCACCAAGGGCGGGCCCATCATCGGCAGCTTCGAGCGCTTCTTCCTGAACGGTATGGTGTTCATGAACGAAGCCGGCAAGGTCTCCGTCTCGCACCTCGGGCTCACCATTCCCGAGTCGGTGTACATGACCTTCCAGATGACCTTCGCCATCATCACGCCAGCACTCATCGCCGGCGCCTTCGCCGACCGGATGAAGTTCTCGGCGATGCTGTGGTTCATGGGCCTGTGGTCGGTGCTGATCTACTCGCCGATCGCGCACATGATGTGGGAACCGTCAGGTTATTGGGCGGGCAAGGGCGTGCTCGACTTCGCCGGCGGCACGGTGGTGCACATCAACGCCGGTATAGCAGGCCTGGTGTGTGCGATGGTCCTGGGCAAGCGCCTGGGCTACGGCAAGGAAGTCATGATGCCGCACAACCTGACGCTGACCTTGATCGGCGCCTCGCTGTTGTGGGTGGGCTGGTTCGGTTTCAATGCGGGCTCGGCCGTCGCCGCGGATGGCCGCGCCGGGATGGCGATGTTCGTCACCCAGTTTGCAACGGCCGTGGCGGCGCTGGCGTGGATGTTCACGGAGTGGATGGTGAAGGGCAAGCCGTCGGTGCTCGGCATTGCGTCCGGCGCGGTCGCCGGGCTGGTAGCCATCACGCCGGCATCGGGTTTCGTCGGTGCAACCGGAGCACTGGTCATCGGCATCGCCGCAGGTGTGCTCTGCTTCTTTGCGGCGACGACGGTCAAGAAGGCATTCGGCTATGACGATTCGCTCGATGCGTTCGGCGTGCACTGCATCGGCGGCATTGTCGGCGCCATCCTGACCGGTGTATTCAACGTGAAGGACATCAGCAAATCGGACGCCGACGTGTTGGTGCAACTCGGCGCCGTCGCGACCACGCTGGTGTACAGCGGCGTGGGCAGTTTCATCATCCTCAAGATCATCGACATGGTCATTGGCCTGCGCGTCTCCGAGGAAGAGGAGCGCGAAGGTCTCGATGTAAGTCTCCACGGCGAACGGGTGGAGTGATCTCGGCAGGACGTTCGATCGTTTCTCCTCAGTGGCTATTGGGGGCGCGAAAAGCGCCCCCTTTTTTTTGTGGGTTCTTCGCCGAATTCGGGGTCGAGCGGGGGCGTGCCGAGCCGCCGTGACTACGGCGCTGG
>WNGK01022841.1_pt1 | contig 10064 bp, 13 predicted proteins | sample 5400601 | NCBI WGS metagenome assembly WNGK01 (sample SAMN13153376, study PRJNA577476) | soil metagenome | isolation source: 60 cm soil or saprolite under Garry oak tree replicate 1 | place: USA:California | collected 2016-06-15 | reverse complement strand
CATCGCGTTCCGCTTGTCGGGCCGGGCGAGCGTGACGACGGCCAGGCCGTCCTCGACCTCGTAGCGGATCGTGTCGAACGCGGACACGGGAAGCTCCTTCGCCGGCGGCTCGTCCCCCGGTTGCGCGCCTGAGAACCTATACCATCGGCTCGTGAACGGGTCCGCGACGCGGTCCGGCTGCCTGCTCTGCGGCCGGCCCACCTACGATCCGGACAAGCGCGAGCCGGCGTGGGCCAGGGGCGTCTCGGGCGGCCGGCAAGTGCTGGTCTGCCCGCCGTGCCAAGCCGAAAGGGCCGACTGGTCGACCGCGCTCGACCGGTGCGAGGGCTGCGGCGGCACCCGGCTCTCGGCGATGCTCGGCGAGGTTGTGTGCCGGGCCTGCGGCCAGGTCCAGGGGACCCTCGCGGAGGACGTGCTCGAACCGGGCGCTTAGCTCAGCGGTAGAGCGCCGCCCTTACAAGGCGGAGGTCGGTGGTTCGAAACCACCAGCGCCCACCAGAAAGTCATGAGCTTGTCCGCTTCCCAGGAGTGATGGCCCTCACCATCTCCCTTCTGTGGATTCGGCCCACGTTGCGGCTCGGCCGCTGGACGCACCATGACCTTGGCGTTGACGGCGCCTGTAGAGGTGAGAGTCCGGCTTGCTTCATGCAGCCGCGGGTTCGACTGCTGCCGCAGATTGGTAGGGTTGCACCGTGGCTGATGATCGCTCCTACATCGATGCGAACACCCGCGAACGCGAGCGCATGCGCGCGCTCGTCGAAGGTCTGAACGATGACGCCCTCAACGCTCCCGTGAACGAATACTGGACCGTAGCCGGCGTGCTCGGGCACATCGCGTACTGGGACATCCGCGTCCTGGTGCTCGCCGAGAAGATCGATCGCGACGAGCCGTGGGCGCCGGGCGACGCCGAGCCCGATGGCGACTGGCTCAACGACTCGACCCGTCCGCTGATCCATGCGATCCGGCCGAGGGACGCCGCGCAGTTCGCGCTACGGATCGCCGAGGAGACGGATGCGCTCGTGGCGGAACTGCCGCTGGAAAGGTTGTGGCCCCGCGACCCCGACAGCCCGATCAACGCAGGCCGCGGCGAGCACCGCGGCGAGCATCTCGACGAGATCGAAGATGCCCTGCGAGCCCGAGGCTGACGCCGGCTCACTGACGTATCGAGGCGAAGTCGGTAACGACGAACCGCGCGACGCCGCCAACCCCGTCCGTGCGCTCGGCGGCCGCGTCGTTATCCCGCCGAAGCTCGGATCCGGGCTAAGGTGGCGCCGATGGCAGGCTCGATCCGCGTGATGGTCGAGCGGGGCAAGAAGAAGCGGACCGTCGCGTCCGCGTTCGACTGGTCCGGCTGGGACCGGAGCGGGAAGACCGAGGAAGATGCCCTCCGGGTGCTGGAGGCCTACCGTCCCCGCTACGCGAAGGTGGCGGCGCTGGCCGGACTCTCCGACGAGTTCGGCGCGGCGGGCGAGCTGACCGTCGTCGAGCGGCTCGAAGGCATCGGCATGACCGACTACTACGGCGTCTCGGGCCGATCGGCCGCGCCGGAGCAGGATCGGATGACCGAACCGGAGTGCGAACGAAAGGTCGCCCTGCTCCGAGCGTCCTGGACGTACTTCGATGACGTCGCCGGTCGCGTCTCGCCTGATCTGCGAAAGGGTCCACGGGGCGGGGGACGCGAAAGAGACGAGATCGTCCACCACGTCAACGCCAACGAGATCCGGGACTTTGCGAAGAAGGTCGGCGTGCGCTCGTCGCCCGAAGCCTGGCAGGACCCGCGCGAGCTGCGCGCCCATCGCAACGCGTTCTGCGCGGCGATCCGCGAGACCAACGCCCGCGGGGCCGCGGCGGGATCGTGGTGGACGGTCCAATTCCTGATCCGCCGCTGCGCCTGGCACCTGCTCGACCATGCGTGGGAGATGGAGGACCGGGACCTGTCCTGAGGCCCGGAAGTGGAGGGAGCGTCGCAGCCGGGGAAGGTCGACGCTCAGACGTGTGCCAGCACGCATCCGAGGGGCCGCGGGACGGCGGCGAGATCCAGGGCATCGACGAGCAACGGGGCGTACCGGATCTTGCGGCGGCTCCCGCTGCCCATGAACCGCCGGAGCTGCTGCTCGACCGGCCGTCCACGCCAAGCTGCCTGCTTCTGCAGGGTCCGGAACGGCCCGAGATCGCCTTCTCCCTGAAGGATCCGCTCCACGTCCGGCGCGCCGACGGCTCGGATCAGCTCGTCTTCGAGGTCCTCCACGCAGACGTAGAAGCCCAGGGCCTCCATGCCCGGTCGGGTCGTGGGTGAGCCGAATCCGGCCCGCTCCAGGCCTCGCCGGAAGTCCCGTTCCTCCCCGGCGTCGCACAGGCCCGCCAGGCGGACCCCCTGGCCGTTCGGTCCGAACCGTTCGAGGAAGGCTTCGATGTTCTTCGACCCGCCCATCGCAACGATCGCCACGCGCTCCGCCGTGAGATCCCGGTGACGACGTTCGGCCAGTCGCTCCAGCGCTCGCTGGTCGCTCACGCCTTCCACCAGCACCACCGCCCGCTCACGCAAGGGCCGTTCCTCCAGAGGGAAGATAGCCCCGCGTCCGGGCCCGCGCGCAGGCCCCGGCCTTCAGTAAGAGAAGAGGGCTGTCTGGCGAGTTGAGTGGCCAGTGTCGTTCGGCCCTGGCGGCATTGCGCGCTGAAGTTCGCCGTACTCGACGCAGCGCTACGCCTTCACGCGTTCTCCTGATGCCGCGGACCTCTCGATGGCGGCGATGACCTCGTGGCGCCGGACGGCGTCGGCGAAGTCCGGCACGGTGTGAGTCCCGTTGTCGATGTCCGCCGCGAGCGCGGCGTAGGCACGCCCAACGTTGTAGGCGGGCGCTCCTTCCAGGCTGGTGAGCGCAGGCCATCTCTGTGTCAGCGCCGCCGGGACAGCCAGCTCGGCGGGCTCGTTCCCTCCCTTTGCTCCCGCCACGGTCAGGGGAAAGATCTGAGGCTGCGCAGCGGCGGCGGTGATCTGGAGAGTTCCGTCGGTTCCGTTGATCTCCCATAGGAACCCGGTACCGCCGGCCAGGGCCTCCCGGACGTGGATGCTCGCGGTCGCCCCGGACGTGAGGGTGCCGATCACCGCGATCTGGTCGGCCGCCGTTTTGACGATCTGCTCCCCGGTCTCTTCGATGGTGATCAGCGGCCTCCGAAGATCCGACACGGCCGACAGGTCGGCGAACTCGCCCAGTACGTGGTTGAGGACGTCCAGGCTGTGGCCGACGGCGATCGTGAGCACGTTGGCCCCGTTCGTCTTGTCGAGCATGTACGTGTTGGGCTGGCCCACGACGTCGCCCGGGACCGACAGCCCGACCATGGTCGTTGACAGGACCTCGCCGAGGTATCCGTCGGTGAGCAGCTCCTGGACGAACTCGATCGCCGGTGCCTGGCGGGCCTGCAACCCGACGACCGTGTGCACCCCCTGCTCGGCGGCCAGCGCGCCCATCGCTCGCGCGTCGTCGAGGTCGCGGCCAAGTGGCCACTCGCAGTACACGGCCTTGCCCGCGGCGAGTGCGGCGGAGACGAGCTCTCGATGGTGCGGGACCTTGACCGTCACAGCGACCACGTCGATGTCTGGTCGGGTCACCAGCTGCTCGTGGCCTGAGAACGCCGCGCTGACCCCGAACGCTTCGCCTGCTGCGCGCGCGGACTCCGCGCTGTGCGCGCTGAGTGCCCGGATCTCGTAGGTCGGCAGCGCGCGCAATGCCGGGATGTGGGCGGTGGCGGCCCAGCCCCGGACGGGGCTCACCCCGATGATCCCCACGCCCAGCGCGGATCCAGCCATCGCTAGAACCCGAGGGCCTCGTCGACGAGGACCACGGTGATGCGCTCGGGAACGATCTCGCGATCGATGATGAGGACCTTGTTCACGGCGCTGTGGATGCCGTACGCTGCCTGGGCGCGGGCATCCTCCAGCGGGAACGCGTACTCGTTGATCCGCCGGAGCCCTTCCTCGAGGTCCGACACGATCTTCTGCGTGCCCACGACGAGGATGACTCGCCCGGCACCGCTGACGTACGGTCCGAGCTGACTGCCACCCATCGAGGCTGCAAGGAGCGCTCCCGTCTCGGTGACCGCGTGGACGCTGCCGAGCATCACGTCTGGCGCGGCCGACAGGCGGCGGATCTCGTCGGCCTGGGTCGCGCGGTCCAGGCTCCCGATCAGAGGCCGCACGGGTTCGTAGCGGCCCGGCTTCTCGATCTCATCGGTGATGCCCGATACCTCCAGCGACCGTGACGCCCCGTGGTGGACCTGCGATCCATCCGGGATGAGACCAAGGACGAGCCGCTTGGCCTCTGCCGCATCCGCCGCCCGGAGCACGCGGATGCCGTTGGCCTCTAGGGCGGCCGCGGTTCGCGTCACCCGCGCTTCACCGGCCAGGGTCCCGAACTCACGCTTGATGGATGGATCGAGATCGAGCTGAAGTTCGGTGGCCACGGACCGCTCCTTTCGGGGGCCGCTCCGCCCCCTGTATGCTTGCACTTGCACATACCTTACGACCCAAGTAGGTGCAGATGCAAATACTTCCTGAGACCGATGTCGCAGACCTCCTCGACCGGCTCGTAGAGGATCAGGTGCGGGGCCGTCGTGGGTTCGAGGCCTGGCACTCGCTGCTGCGGGCCCACGCCACGCTCATGCGCCGACTCGACACGGATCTCGAACGAGAGACGGGTCTGGCCCTGGCCGACTTCGACGTGCTCGCTCAGCTGGCGGCTGCCCACGGTAGGTTGCGCATGACGGAGCTGGCGGACCGGGCGCTCATCTCTCGGTCGGGCATGTCCCGTCGCGTCGCTCGGCTTGCCGACGGAGGGCTCGTCCGTCGAGACAGAGCGGGCACGGACGGCCGTGGCGTGGTCGTTGCACTTACCAAGGCGGGGACAGCTCGCCTAGCCGAAGCCGCGCCCGTCCATGTCGGCGGCATCTCGAAGCTGTTCGTCGCCCAGCTCGATGATCAGGAGCTCGCCCTCCTCGAGCGCACTCTGAACAAGGTCATCGTCGACTGCTCCTTCGGCTGAGAACCGAAGCGCGCCAAGCCCCGGCTGGAGCTAGCGCCCATCAGCAGGAAGACTGTCGCGGAAGGAGCTGCTCATGGACATGGCCAACGATCCGCCGAGTCGCGAGTCGGAAGCGACCATCTGGCCGGAACTTTCGGTCAGACGGGGCCGCGCAGCGGTCGAGTTCTACAAGGCGGCCTTCGGCGCCGTCGAGAGGTACCGGGTGGGTGGGACGGACGAACACGAGGCCGTGGTGGCCCAGCTGTCCGTCGGAGACGCGTCGTTCTGGGTGTCCGACGAAGCCCCGGAGAACCGCAACTTCAGCCCCGAGTCGGTGGGGGGAAGCACAGTGCGACTCTTGCTGATGGTGCAGGACCCCCACTCGGTGGTCCGGCGCGCCATCGCCTCGGGCGCGACCGAGATCGCCGCGGTCAACGAGGAGCATGGCTGGCTGGTGGGACGGATCGAGGACCCGTTCGGCCACCACTGGGAGATCGGAAGGCCGTTGACCCCATGGCCGCCCGGCGACGGAGCCCACGACGACGCATAACGGGTGAAGGGCGGTGGTGCCGCCCCTTCTCACCGGGTCCATGCCATCCGATCGAGTCGCTCGGGCACCCGGCGCTTTGATTCTGTCTGGAACTTGACAACCAAGGCTTGATTCGGGCATACTCCCACATGTTCGGAAGCATCCGGACAGGCATCGGGACAGGATCGAGGAGGTCCTATGTACGCAGAGGAACGCCGAGAGGAGATCGCGGTCCTGGTGCGGCAGAACGGCCGGGGGGACGTCGCCGAGCTGGCCGGCCGCTTCGCGGTGACCCCCGAGACCATCCGTCGTGACCTCTCGGACCTGGAGCGGTCGGGCGTCCTGCGGCGCGTGCACGGCGGGGCGATCCCCATCGAGCGGTTCCGGACGGAGCCCGCCGTCTCCGAGAAGGCCGCGTCGATGGCCAGGGAGAAGGGCCGGATCGCCGGCGCCGCCCTGTCCTTCGTCCCCGACAACGGAACGGTGCTGCTGGACGCGGGGACCACCACGCTGGCCCTCGCCCAAGCTCTCCCCGACCGCGATGGCCCACGTGGGCGATTGGGCGCTGCGCCAGCTCGCCGACCTCAGGGTCGACGTCGCCTTCGTCGGGACCAACGGCCTGACCGTGGAGCGCGGCCTGTCCACACCGGATCCGGCCGAGGCCGCCGTGAAGGGCGCCATGAGCCGGGCCGCGCAGCAGGTCGTGGTGCTCGCCGACCACACGAAGGTGGGCGAAGAGGACACGGTCCGCTTCGCCTCGATCGAACAGGTGGACGCCCTGGTGTCGGACAGCGGCCTGGCCCCGGCCCACGTGCATGCCCTCGAGGAAGCCGGCGTGGAGGTGGTGCTGGCATGATCGTCACCCTCACCGCCAACCCCTCCGTCGACCGCACCCTCGAGATCCCTTCGCTGGACCGGGGTGAGGTCGTTCGGGCCACGGCCGCCCAGGTGCACCCGGGAGGCAAGGGCGTGAACGTCGCCCGCGCCCTGATGGCGAACGGCGTCCCCGTCCGGGCCGTCTTCCCGTCGGGAGGCCGCGAGGGCGATCAGTTGCTCGATCTCCTGGCCGCGCGAGGCGTCGAGGTCGTGGCGGTCCCGATCGGCCAGCCGATCCGCGAGAACGTCGCTGTGGTCGAGTCGGACGGGACCGTGACGAAGCTGAACGCCCCGGGGCCCAGACTCTCCACGGCGGAGGCCGACGCCCTGGTGGAGGCCACCGTGGACGCGGCCCGTGGAGCCGATTGGGTGGCCCTGTGCGGGGCCTTGCCGCCGGGCGCTCGCGAGGATCTGTACGCGAGCCTGGTTGCCGAACTGCGGGCCGCCGGGGTTCGCGTGGCGGTGGACACGTCGGGAAGCGCGCTCAAGGCCTCGTTCGACGCCGGCCCCGACCTGGTCAAGCCAAACGCCCAAGAGCTTGCGGAGACCGTCGGATGCCAGATCCGGACCCTGGGGGACGTCCTCGACGCGGCGCGCTCGGTCCTCGCCCGGGGCGTGGGGCACGTGCTGGTGTCGCTGGGAAGGGATGGCGCCGTCTCGGTCTCCGCCGCCATCGCTCTGCGGGCCTGGACGGCGCCCATCGTGCCCCGGTCGACGGTCGGCGCAGGCGACGCCGCTCTCGCGGGCTTCCTGGCGGCCGACGGCGCGATCCCGGATGCGCTGCGGGCGGCCGTGGCGTGGGGCGCGGCTGCGGTCCGGCTGCCCGGTACCGGGATGCCCGGGCCGGCGGACATCCACATCGATCACGTGATGGTCGGGGAGGTCGACCCCGGTCGAGCCCTGAGTGAGAGGAGGCTGGGATGACCACCATCGAAGAGCTGACCAGCCCGTCGCTCGTGTCGGTGAGCCTCGCGGCCACCGAGCGACGGGCCGCCATCGAGGAGCTGGCGAAGCTCCTCGAGGCAGACGGGCGCGTGGGCGACGTCCCCGCGTACGTGGACGCGGTCTGGGCGCGCGAGCAGGAGACCGGGGGGACCGGGATGGAGTCAGGGATCGCCATCCCGCACGCGAAGTCTCCGGCCGTGCTCCGGGCATCCGTGGCGTTCGGGCACAGCCAGGCCGGGGTGGACTTCGGGGCGGAGGACGGCAGCCCTGCCGACCTCATCTTCCTGATCGCCGCGCCCGAAGGCGCCGACGATCTGCACGTTCGCGTGCTCTCGCGGCTGGCCCGCCGCTTGATCCACGAAGGATTCCGAACGGCACTGCGGGAGGCGGCCTCACCGGAGGCCGTGTACGACGTGATCCGGAAGGAGGTCCAGCTATGAAGCTCGTCGCCGTGACCAGCTGCCCCACGGGTATCGCCCACAGCGAGATGGCCGCGGAAGCGCTCGAGGTGGCGGCCCGGGACAAGGGGCACGAGATCCACGTCGAGGTCCAGGGGGCCTCTGGCGCGTCCCCACTCGATCCGCGGGTGATCGCCGGTTCCGACGCCGTCATCTTCGCGGTCGATGCCACGGTCCGCGACCGCGATCGGTTCGCCGGCCTGCCGAGCGTGGAGGTTCGCACACGCGAGGCCATCGACAAGGCCGGCGAGGTCATCGACCGGGCCAGGAACGCGGCCGCGGCCGCGCCCTCCCGGGCGGCGCCGGGCGCGGATGCCCTGATCGAGGTGCCCACATCCGCGGGGGCCGGTGGTGGCGAGGAGATCCGCCGGTGGCTCATGACCGGCGTCAGCTACATGATCCCGTTCGTCGTCGCCGGGGGCATCCTGATCGCGCTCGCCTTCGCCATCGGGGGCGCGGTCCCGGTCACCAAGGTCAACGTCATCTCGGCCACGGGGAAGGTGCAGTTCGCCGGCGACGTCGGCGTGAGCTTCCGGGTGTGGCTCGGGGCGGTGTTGCTCCTGATCGGAAAGACCTCGTTCGGCATGCTCGTTCCGATCCTGGCCGGCTTCATCGCCTACGCCATGGCCGACCGACCGGGCATCACGCCCGGGGTCGTCGGCGGCCTCATCGCCGTGGCGGTGGGCTCGGGGTTCCTGGGCGGCCTGATCGCCGGGTTGCTGGCGGGGTTCGTCGTCAACCAGCTCAAGCGGATCCCCGTTCGCGGCCCGCTCCAGAAGATGATGCCGATCCTCGTGTATCCGATCGGCGGCACGCTGGCGGTGGGCGTGATCATGTTGCTCCTCGTGGGTCAGCCCGTCGCATCCGCCAACACGCACCTGGGGAACTGGCTGAACGGGCTGTCCGGCTCCAACGAGGTGCTGCTCGGCGTGATCATCGGGCTCATGATGGCGTTCGACATGGGCGGCCCGGTGAACAAGGTCGCGTATACGTTTGGGCTCGCCGCCCTGGCTCAGGGGAACTTCCAGATCATGGCCGCGGTCATGGCGGCGGGCATGACGCCCCCGCTCGGGATGGCCCTGGCCACGGTTCTCCGGTCGAGCCTGTACAACGATTCGGAGCGGAGGGCCGGCCAGGCTGCGTGGCTCCTGGGCGCGTCCTTCATCACGGAGGGGGCCATCCCCTTCGCCGCGGCGGATCCTCTCCGGGTGATCCCTTCGCTCATGGTCGGATCGGCGGTGACCGGGGCGCTGTCGCTCGTCTTCAACGCCACCCTCCGGGCTCCTCACGGCGGCATCTGGGTCATCGGCCTGATCGGACGCTGGCCCCTGTACCTGCTGGCCATCGTGATCGGCACCGTCGTCACCGCGCTGTGCGTGAACAGCCTGAAGTCGTTCAAGGGCCGGGTTCGCTCGCCCGCCGTGCAGGAGGTGAGCGCAGGTGCCTGAGGCCGCGGTCACGCTCCGCAACGCCAGCGGGCTCCACGCCCGCCCGGCGAAGGTGTTCGCCAGGGCTGCGGGTTCCTCGCCGGCGGACGTGGTCGTGAGCAGGGACGGCCGGGACGTGAACGGCAAGTCGGTGCTGTCGGTCCTCACGCTCGACTGCCATCAGGGCGACCAGATCACGATCCGGACATCGGGGGAGGGCGCGTCGGAGGCCCTCGCCGAGCTCGTCCGGTTGGTCGAGTCCGGACTGGGCGAGGGGGGCGAAGCGTGAGCACGAGGTTGACGGGGCGGGCGGCGGCGCCGGGCGCCGCCCTCGCCCCGGCCTTCGTGGTCACCCCGCAGCAGCCGGTCGAGGACGACCTGCCGAAGGAACGGTCCGGGCCGGCCGAAGAGGAGACGGCCCGGCTGCGCGCCGCGCTGGAACGGGCCGAGGAGGAGCTGCGGGAGATCGCCCGGACCGTCGCGGCGACGGCCGGCCAGGCTCAAGCCGAGATCTTCGAGGCCCAGTCGGAGTTCGCCGCCGACCCCGAGCTGGAGAGGATGGCCGAGGAAGCGATCCGGGGCGGCGCCTCCGCGGAGCGTGCCGTCGCCGGCGCGTTCGGCACGTTCCGGGGTCTCCTGGCGGCCTCGGAGAGCGAGTACCGAGCGGAGCGGGTGGCCGACCTGGACGACGTGCGCGACCGCGTGGTCAAGGTCCTCCTGGGCCGGAGCACCGCGGGCGAGGCGCCGACCGTTCGCTCGGTGATCGTGGCCCACGAGCTGACGCCCTCCCAGACGGTCTCCATCCCCGTGG
>WNGK01011562.1_pt1 | contig 10064 bp, 8 predicted proteins | sample 5400601 | NCBI WGS metagenome assembly WNGK01 (sample SAMN13153376, study PRJNA577476) | soil metagenome | isolation source: 60 cm soil or saprolite under Garry oak tree replicate 1 | place: USA:California | collected 2016-06-15 | reverse complement strand
GAGCCGGTGGGTCGTAATTCGGCGCCTGCTATCGCCTGGATTGCGGCCGCCATCGCACGGCGTGACCCGCAAGCAATCATGGCCTCGTTCCATGCCGACGCGGTAGTTGCCAATGTTGCAGCAATGACCCAATCGCTGCAGCTTGCTTATACATTAGCCGGACAGGGGTACCTGGTGACACTGGGCGTCAAACCAACTGCCCCCGAAACGGGCTTTGGTTATATCCGTTATGCCGACCAGATGGGTGAAGGGTATGGGCAGCGGGCTTTCCTAGCCGAGCGTTTCGTCGAGAAACCCAATCTGCCGACGGCGCAGAGCTACTTGAAGGATGGCCACTATGTGTGGAACAGCGGCATGTTTGTCTGGAAAGTCGAGGCGATCCTGGCTGAAATGCGTACCCATCTTCCTGAACTGGCGCGAAAAATTGAGAATATCCTGAGCGCGATGGGGACGTCACAAGAGGTCCCAACCATTGACGAGATCTGGCCGACTCTGATGGCTATTTCTATCGATCACGGCATTTTGGAGAAAACAAAGAACCTTGTTGTAATACCCGCCGAACTTGGCTGGAATGACGTAGGCAACTGGGAGCAGTACGGTTCTCTCTTCCCGTCCGACGCACAGGGTGTAGGCGCAGTTGGTAGGCACATCGGCCTGGAATGCCAGCATGTCTTCGTGTACAATGCCACGGCACGCCAGGTTTATACAATTGGCCTTGAAGATGTGGTCGTTGTTGAAGTAGAGGGCACGACTGTGGTCTGTCATAAAGATCATGTGCAGCGTGTGAAAGAACTGGCGGAGAACCAGCAGAAAAAAGCATAAATGGCATAGCACAAAGCGGGCACTTCCTCGCGAGGAAGCCCCTGCTTTGTGCTATAATAAGCCAATATCGTTGATGCTGTGTTGTAGAAATGGAGTCTCCCAAATGCTCTCCGAACAACCCGTGCTCGGTACGCGCGGCATGGTAGCCTGTGCTCACTACCTCGCCACTCAGGCCGGCCTCTCCATTTTGACGCAAGGCGGAAACGCCATTGATGCGGCTTAAATGGCAGCGGGCGCGCTCCTGGCGGCATGACACCCGAGTACTTTCTGTCCAGGAACATGAAAGAGATCCCCGAAACTGGCCCGCTCTCCATCAACGTGCCTGGCGCGGTCGATGGCTGGTTTGAGGCGTTGGGTCGTTTTGGGAGTCTACCGGCAGAGACGATCTTTGCTCCGGCCATTGCCTACGCGGAAGAAGGCATGCCGGTCAGCCCCAAGTTGAGCAGTTGGATACGGCGCAGCCAGCGCGTGCTCGAACCCTGGGAGAGTACGAGCGCAGTCTTTCTGCCTGCTGGTCAGCCGCCGCGCACTGGCGCGATTTTGCGTCAACCCGACCTTGCGCGCACCTATCGCATGCTTGCCAAAGAGGGGCGAGATGCCTTTTATCGCGGCCCGTTGGCTCGTTCGATCACCGAATATATACAGCGCTGCGGCGGGATGCTCTCCCTGGAAGATATGCAAAAGCATCACTCGGATTGGGTTGAGCCGCTTTCTACCAATTACCGGGGCTATGACGTCTACGAATTTCCGCCCAATTCGCAGGGCATTGCTGCCCTGCAGATGCTCAATATTCTCGAAGGCTTCGATCTCAAATCACTCGGTCATCAGACCGCTGAATACCTGCATTTGCTCCTCGAGGCCAAAAAGCTGGCCTTTGCTGACCGCGACCGCTACGTCTCAGACCCCGCGTTTGTGGATGTGCCGGTTGAACGTCTGTTGAGCAAATCGTATGCTAAGCAACAGCGCGGCAGGATTGATCCAACAAAGGCGACACCGTATTTTGCGGCGGGACTTGAAAAAGATGGCGATACGATGTTTCTCTGCGCGGCGGACGGTGAAGGTAATGTCGTTTCTTTAATCCAGAGCCTCTACCATGGCTTTGGAAGCGGTATCATTGGCGGTAATACCGGGGTATTGTTGCATAACCGGGGTTCATACTTCTCCCTTGATCCGCGCCATGTGAACTACTTGCAGCCCGAGAAACGCACGATGCACACCCTGACTCCCGCGATGGTTTTGAAGAATGGCGCGCCCTATATCGCGCTGGGATCGATGGGAGGCGATGCTCAACCGCAGATACATGTACAGGTGCTCTCCGCAATCATCGATTTTGGCTTGAATGTTCAGCAGGCAATCTCGGCCCCACGCTGGCGCAGCGGGCGGGTGAGAGTTGCGCCGCCACAGAAGGGACGGGAAATACATGGTCAAAGCGGCGTTGATGAGCGCCTGGAACGCGCTATCGCTGAAGTAGTATTGATGGAGCGGCGCTTTATGAGTGGCGTCGCTCTGGAACTTGATTTACTTGGTCATCATACCATTATGGAAGGCCTGTGGGAAGATGGGATGGGCCATGCTCAAGCAATTCTCATCAATCCAGAGACCCATATTTTTGAGGGGGCTGCCGACCCGCGCTGTGATGGTCTCGCGCTCGGCTGGTAGCAGAACATTGTGGGCAGAAACAAATAGTAGTACAGAAAGATGGAGTGTATGACCACGAAACCGTATCGACATGCAATCCCCGCAGATATCCTGGCGCTCTCACACGAGCGCGACATGTTACGTAGAAAAGGTCAATACGACCGCGCCGATGCCCTGAAACGGCAGATTGAGGAGGCTGGCTATGCCATTAAAGATAATCCCCATGGAGCGCATTTAATCATTCTCCCAAGCATCGAGGTGGATGGCAACATCTACCGCACTGCGCGCCAGTTACCTTCACTGCTGGATGAAGCTGACACCTGTTTGTTTTCAGTTAATATTCTGGCTCGTGATAATTTTGAGCAAACACAACGCTGCGTGCAGAGCGTCCTGCGTTTCGCCGGCAGTTGCGACATTGAGATCATGCTGGTAGATAATGCATCACGAGATGAATTGAGCATCTGGGCGGCAGCGCTGCAACATACCGATGAGCGTGTGCATGTTCTGCGCGTCAGCCGCACTATGGGCGAAGCAGAGGCGCGTAACATCGGCTTGAAGCAGAGCCATGGACGTTATATTCTCTTGCTCGATAGTAGCATCGAGTTAACCGGCGATGTTTTCACGCCGCTGGCACAGGCATTGGCGAATGAGCAGATTGGTATCACCGGTCTGCATGGTTTACAGACCGACGACCTGCGCCATTTTGAAGAAAGCAAGCGTTTGCATGTAGAAGTGATCGATAAACTCTGTATGGCTTTCAGAAGGAAGCTGCTCAAGCAGGCAGGTCTCTTCGATGAAGGGTATCGCTACCCCTTCTATATGGACATTGATTTTAACTTTGCCGTGCGGGATAGCGGGACAGAAATCGTAGTGACGCCAAACTTGCCTATAGCCTGTTATCCAGTGCTGCAACATGCTGGTTTGTCTGACGCGGAACGGAGCAGATTGACCAAGAGGAACTTCTATCGCTTCCTGGAAAAATGGGGCGACCGGGAAGATTTATTGGTGCAATAATCTTGTTTTTAAGGAGAAAACATTGCAGACCTTGAAGAAGCGGGACGAGATTCCCGTAGATTTTACGTGGAACCTCGAGAGTATTTTCCCAACAAATGATGACTGGGATCGCCATTATCAAATCCTTCAACAGCGCTTGCCTGAGCTTGAAGCGCTCGCAGGAACATTAGCCCAGAGTGGGCAGGCATTGCTAGCCGTGTTACAAAAACGCGATGAAATTTACAAAGAGCTTGAGAGCCTGTATGTCTATGCCTCCATGCGTAAAGATGAGGATACCACCAATAGTACATACCAGGGAATGGCTGACCGCGCTATGCAGCTCTATGTCCATATTACTACGGTTGCCGCGTACATTGAACCAGAAATCCTGGCATTGCCTCAAACTACACTCGACCAGTTCGTGCTAGAGACACCGGATCTGGCAATCTATGGGCAACAGTTGCGCGACTTAAATCGCAAGCGCGCGCATATCCGCTCCGCGGAAATCGAAGCAATACTGGCCGCGGCTGGGGAAATAGCCGATGGTCCTGGCAGCGTTTTCACCATGATTGACAACGCGGATCTCAAGCTTCCCAACATTCTAGATGAGCAAGGCGAAGAGATAGAACTGACGAAAGGGAACTACCAGTTATTCATACGGAGCGCGCAGCGGCAGGTACGGAAAGATGCCTTCGAGGGCCTGCATAGCACATTCTTGAAGCAGCGCAATACAATTGCATCGACGCTGGCGGCGCAGGTGAAAGCTGACATGTTCTACATGACACAGCGCAAGTATAACTCCTGTCGTGAACACGCCCTTGCGCGGTACAACATCCCGGTTAGTGTTTACGATAACCTGGTTGAGACCGTCAGCGAGCATATCCCCCTCCTCAACCGCTACCTCAAGTTGCGCAAACGCATCTTGCAACTCGATGAACTGCATATGTACGACCTCTATGTGCCGATCGTCGAGGAGACGCGGGAAGAAATCAGCTATCAGCAGGCATGCGCTACCGTTGCGGCGGCGTTAGCTCCCTTAGGCGAAAACTATATAACGACGCTCAAGCGGGGCTTAGCGCAGCGCTGGATCGATGTTTATGAGACACCTGGCAAACGCGGCGGAGCGTATAGTGGCGGAGCGTATAGTACACAGCCCTTTATTCTCCTGAATTACCAGAATAACCGCGACAGCATGTATACACTGGCTCATGAACTTGGGCACTCCATGCACTCCTTCTATACGCGTAGATATCAGCCCTTTCAGTATGGTGACTATACCATCTTTGTGGCCGAAGTTGCCTCGACGCTGAACGAGGGACTACTGACGGAGCACCTGCTGCAGACGACCTCTGACCGCGCTTTGCGGCTGGCTATTCTCAACCACTCCCTGGAAGGCTTTCGTGGCACACTCTTCCGCCAGACAATGTTCGCGGAGTTTGAACAGCTCATTCATAGTCGTGCGGAACAGGGTGAACCATTAACGGCGGATACGCTTAGCGCGCTCTATCATACCCTGAACGAGAAGTATTATGGCGCAGAGACGCTCGTCGACGAACTCATAGATATCGAATGGGCGCGTATTCCACACTTCTATAGCAGTTTCTACGTCTATCAGTATGCCACCGGCATCTCCGCGGCATCCGCGCTCGTACAGCAAATTCTCCACGAGGGAAAGCCTGCCATAGAACGCTATCTGAAGTTCCTCAGCTCTGGCTCTTCTGATTACAGTATTGAACTGCTCAAGAAAGCAGGAGTAGACATGGCTTCGCCTGAGCCGGTGCGGCAGGCCTTGCAGCTCTTTGAGAAACACCTGTCACAAATGGAAGGCTTGATGATGTTGTAATCTGTCTGACGAGAGAAAAAGCAGCGTGACGCGCGTCACGCTGCTTTTTCTCTCGTCAGCATTTTCTTACGGGTTATCCCACTCGTGTCCATCATTTTGGATGAGAGCATCGGCTTCTGCCGGGCCCCAGGTTCCCGCTTTGTAAGGGTAGACCGTACTGGCGGGCATGTCTTTCCAGGCATTGATGATACTATCCACAATACGCCAGGAGGCCTCAACCTCGTCACGGCGAATAAACAATGTTGAGTCACCAACCATGCAGTCCGCGAGCAGGCGCTCATACGCTTCGGGCGATTCTATACCAAATGCCTCGGAATAGGAGAAATTCATATCAACGTCACTGAGATGGCGCGCCGCTCCAGGAATCTTGGCGGCAAACTTCAGAGATATACCCTCGTCCGGCTGGATGCGCACCGTCAAACGATTTGGAACCAATCCTCTGGTCTCAGTTGGTTTATAAAGCATGTGCGGCACACGTTTAAACTGGATGGTCACCTCCGTACAGCGTTTAGGCAGTGCCTTGCCGGTACGAATGTAGAAGGGCACCTCCGCCCAGCGCCAGTTTTCGATAAACAGTTTTAAGGCGACGAAAGTCTCGGTCACTGATTCGGGAGACACCCCTTTCTCCTCTTTGTAACCCTCCTGCGGCTGCCCGTTAATTACCCCTGCGCTATATTGTCCGCGCACCGTTCGCTGCGCCACATCTTCAGGCGACAGCAGGGGGATGGCCCGCATGACTTTGACTTTTTCGTCGCGGATAGCGTCGGCATCAAAAGAGACAGGAGCTTCCATACATGTCAGGCATAGTACTTGCATAATGTGGTTTTGCACCATGTCGCGAATCGCGCCGGATTGCTCATAATATTCGGATCGAGATCCAATGCCCAGGCTTTCTGCAACGACAATCTGCACGTGGTCGATATATTTCTGATTCCAGAGCGGTTCGAAGATGCCATTGGCGAAGCGGAAGGCGAGCAGATTTTGCACGGTCTCTTTGCCCATATAATGATCGATGCGGTACGTCTGATTTTCACGGAAGACGCGAGCGATTTCGCGATTGAGTTTTTGGGCGGAGGCCAGGTCGCGTCCAAAGGGTTTTTCGATCACGATGCGCGTCCAGGATTCCTCCTCGCCGCTATGGCTGGAGGAGCGCGCTAAACCGGCGCCGCCAAGTTGGAAGATGATTTCTGAATCAGTAGTCGGCGGAGTGGCCAGGTAGAAGAGATGGTTTCCCTGCGTGCCCTTCTCGCGATCAAGCTTGTCCAGTTGATCGGCAAGTTTCTGATACCCCTCGCGATCATTAAAGTCAGACTGACAATAATACAGGCGTTGGGCAAAGGTGTGTTGTGCCTCGCTATCTAAGCGGTCGTTTTCGGGCATATATTTGTTGATCGAATCCAATGCCATACCGCGCCATTGTTCATCGTTCATGGGACGGCGCGCAAAGGCAATTACTGAGAAGCTCTGCGGAAGAGGATGATTGTAGAAAAGATGCGCCAGTGTCGGCAACAATTTTCGTTGAGTAAGATCTCCAGTAGCGCCGAAGATGACGACTGTGCATGGTTCCGGTTGCTGTCCGTCTTGCCAGATCGTGTGTTGCTTGAGTGCGCTCTCGGGATGAACTTCTTGTGGCATGAGTGTTCTCCTCTATAGAAAAAAGGTTAAGCAAAATCTGCAATGAGTATACCTCATTGCGCAAGACGTAGTTTCATACAGAGTCCCGGAACAGGCCTTGTCGTTATAAAGTACTATTTCCTAATGATTGGCTATTACTTCGTGAGTGGTAGCATAGTAAAATAATTTGGGAGAACAAGATGGCAAAATATGATATGACGATTATCGGTGGAGGTTCTGGCGGTCTTACTGCTGCGCGCCTTGCTACGGCCCTTGGCGCCAGCGTCTTGCTTATCGAAAAAGAGCAATTGGGAGGAGATTGCTTACATTATGGTTGTGTGCCCAGCAAGAGTATGATCCACGTGGCAAGGGTAGTGCAGCAGGCCAAAGAGGCTGCTACATTAGGGCTGGTGCCTGCCGGCCTTGGAGTGGATATTGTTAAGGTCTCGGCATATATTCAAAGTGTGATTGAGCGTGTGAGTGAGGGTGAGCAGATATACACCGCAGGCGTTGATGTCAGGTTCGGGCAGGTATTCTTCATTTCGGCTACTGAACTTTCCCTGAATGGCGAAACTATTAACAGCCGCAATACACTCATCGCGACCGGCTCGCGTCCAGTGGCGCCCAGAGTAGAGGGCCTGGAGGAGACTGGATATTTGACTAATGAGGGCGTTTTTAACCTCGCGCATCTGCCCGCCTCTCTTGTTATTATAGGCGGCGGCCCCATTGGCGTGGAACTGGGGCAGGCATTCGAACGGCTCGGCTCAAAAGTCACCATTATCCAGGGACCAGGGCGCATTCTACCCAGGGAAGACCCGGAAGTCTCGCAGACTGTTGCCAGCGTTCTGACTGCTGAGGGGATCTCTATCGTCACCAATGCTCGTTTTGTCAAAGCCAGCCGCCGTGGCGACAAAAAAGTGGTCGCTGCCAGGCAGGGCGACCAATTACTGGACTTTGAAGCGGACGAAATCCTGCTGGCGTTGGGGCGTCAGCCGAATGTTGAAGGGTTGAACTTGGAAGCGGCAGGTGTCAAATATAATAGCAAGGGCATGAAAGTCAATGACTACTTGCAAACATCTGTGCACAATATCCTGGCAATCGGCGATGTTATCGGCGGTTACTTGTTTACGCACGTTGCCGCGTACCAGGCCAGCGTGGCGGTGCGCAACGCGCTGCTGCCCTTCGCGAAAAAGAAAGTCGATTATCGCGTGGTCCCCTGGTGTACTTTTACGGACCCGGAGGCCGCGCGCGTTGGTTTGACGCCCGACGAAGCGGAGAAGCAGTATAAACAGGTACGGATTGTCAAATTCCCCTGGGCAGACATCGACCGCGCCCAGGCCGAGAGCGCAACAACTGGCTTTATTAAGCTTGTGCTGGCGGGAAAAAAAGATGAGGTTGTAGGGGCGCATTTGGTGGGGGCGCGTTCGGGCGAATTGTTGGGCGAAATGGCGTTAGCCATGCAGCATAAACTCACCTTGAACGATATCCTGGCGGTGATGCATGCCTATCCTACTATGAATACGGGTATCCAGCAAGCAGTTTTCGAGGCGTATCTTGAAGGCGAGGCTCTTGCCAACAATCGCAAGCTTGTGCGCACTGTGCTCAGCGTGCGCGGGCGTGCAAGATGATTGCTGGCCAACGTTTTTTTCTCTACCATTGCTCTTATGCGCGAGAAAATGCAAAGATGCAAGCCTTACGGACAGGGTGTTGGCGTCTTTCTACGATTTATAGGCGTCGGGCAGGGTGTTGGCGATGGTGTCGCAATAGGCGTATCTGTGGGAGTAACAGTGCCTGTCACCGTTGGCGTTGGGGACCCAGTAGCCGATCCCGTCGGTGAAGCAATCACTAGCGTGAAAAAAGCTGCGCGATCAACCGTCACGTCGCATGGTGGTACGCCTTGCGGACCTTGAAATGCGATGGTGACCAGTATAATTTTGTAAAGATCCGCGGATTTATTGGCAGTTGAAACGGGGAAAATGGCCAGGCCGTCAGGGGTTGTGTTTGCAGTGACATTCACATTGCCATCGGGCCAGAGAACGGTAGCTGTGCCTTGAGCAGGATATACCCCCTCGGGATTGCCATTTACATTATGCACATATTTCGCAAAGATTCCGAGGGGTGAGGAGCTATTCAAGCCAGGGTTGGTATTGGTGACCCAGGCAGAACAGGTATATTCAGGCAATGGCGGTGTTGGTGATCCGTTGCCCTGGCCGAGATTTATGGTTACTGTGACTTGTGGTTGGCCAAGGTTCGCATCTGTAGGGGTTCCGCCACAGGCGACGATAAGCACACTGAATAGAAAAAAGAGAAGTATGGCGCCGCATTTGAGATAGCGAGATAGAGGAGTATTCGTTTTCCATTGTTTCCATAGTTGTAACCACATATGCCTGGGGCCGCCTTCATCTGTTTTGAATATTTTGCATAGTATAGCACGGAGTTTTTGCAGGTTGCATATTCTGTGCGTTGTCTGCCATGAAAGTACTATGTAGCGCCGTATTAAAAGTAAACGTTGAAATGAGGCCGACTAACGTGTCCTACAACCACGAAGCATGGCATCCAATGGAAACCATGCCTCGGGAATACATGTCTCTGAGCTTCGACAAAGGACATTTGTCACTGCACGTTGACGGTCAGGTTCATACCAGGGTGGATAGTGCAGTACAGATTGAAGGTTCCTGCTGTTGTAAATGGGCCGATGGCGCCGCTGTCGTTGCCGAGATAGGTCATGTGGACGGTGGGTGCGCCACTTTCGGTAGCAGGTTTGGGGGTTGTGCCTTCCCAGGTACCGTTCGCGATGGTATGTGTTGAAGCAGCGTCGTCCACAAGGTTGAGCATATCACCTTTGTGGATCGTAATAGAAGTTTGGAGAAAGGTGGATCCGCCCATATGCACCGTTGGAAGGTTTGCGGGAGTGGCGGTGTCGACTATAGCGCAGGCGCCCAATAGGAGAGTTAATAGACCAAATAGAGTTACACCAACTACAATTCTTTTATACATAGGAGTTCCTTTCAAATGTTCCAGTTGGCTGGTTCGTTGAGTTCTCTGTCAGAATCTGGCACTGTTTCCTGTGTGTATGTGCAGGTGTGCCCCTTCGTATTATAGCAGCATCAAGGCGGATTTGCCTCTCGAAATTACTGCTCGAATGTGATGGAGG
>WNGK01011128.1_pt1 | contig 10064 bp, 9 predicted proteins | sample 5400601 | NCBI WGS metagenome assembly WNGK01 (sample SAMN13153376, study PRJNA577476) | soil metagenome | isolation source: 60 cm soil or saprolite under Garry oak tree replicate 1 | place: USA:California | collected 2016-06-15 | reverse complement strand
CCAGATCGTGGTCGTCGGGGCGCTGCCGGAGAAGGACCTCCCCGCCACCAGCAGCCCCGAGGAGAAGGAGGGCGCGGCCGCAGGCCGGATCGCCCGGTTCCGCGAGGAGACCCGCGGACAGCGCATCGGCATCGCGCGCGAGGCCGAGGAGCGCTTCCACAAGTACGTCACGTGGGGCACGAAGCTCGGGGGCGTGACCAAGCGCTTCAACCCCGGCGGTGGCGGCGGCGGGCGCTCGGGCGCGGGCCGGGTGATGATCGGCCGCTGGTGGAGGCGCCGGCACGGTCACGGCGCGACATCGCCGGCGCAGCCCTCGTCGACTTCGCAGGTCTTCTAGAAACGCCCTCACCCTGACCCTCTCCCCTCAGGGGAGAGGGAAAGGGCCGAGTACATCGACCCGAAGTAACGGCTGGGGACCGAGTGCAGCTGCTCGGTCCCCTGCAGCCCGGCCGCCTCGGCCATTCGCACCCACGTGGCGTACGTGAACGGGTGAGGCACCCATGGATTGCCGCGGTCAGTCGAATACTCGACGACGATCAACCTCCCGCCGGGGCGGAGCATGTCTCGCACCAACTCCAGCACCGATGCTTTGTTCCGGACGAAATGAAGCGAGTTGGCCATCACGATCCCGTCGAGGTCGTGCAGGTCCAACGGCCTGGTGAAATCCGCGATGCGCGTCTCGATGCCGTGGCCGATGGCGCCGAGCGCCCGCGCGTCAGTGTCAACAGCGGTTATGTGCGCGCCAGGGCCGAGCAGCTCGGCGAGAGCTAGCGTGAACGCGCCCTCGCCTGCGCCCAGGTCCGCCCAGCGCCCTCCTTTCTCGTGGATCCCAGGTTTCAGCAGCGCCAGCAGGTCAGAGTTCACGCGCCTCGGCCACCTTCTCGCGCACGCGCGGCGCGACCTCGCTCATGAACCGGGTGAGGTGCTCGCGCGGCTCGTCACCGTCCTCGCTGACGAGGAAGCTGTCCATGCCGTGCTCGAGCACGAGCGCGGCCAGCGTGTCCTCGGTGTCGGCGTCGATTGGATATCCGTAGTTGAGGACGCGGCGGATGGATTTGGGGTCGCGGCCGGCGGCGCGCGCCGCGTCGTCGATGCGCTGGTTGGCAGCAGTCAGGTCGTCGGGCTTCACGTAGCCCAGCGATGGAACCCAGCCGTCGGCGAGGCGGCCGGTGATGGCAAGCATCCGCGGCCTGTAGGCGCCGAGCCAGATGCCCATGTCGTGCGCGGGCTTCGGCCCCGCGTTGACGCCGGACAGCTGATAGAAGCGACCGTCGAACTTGAGATTGCGCTCGCCGCTCCACATGAGGCGCGTTATGTGGATCGCCTCTTCCAGAGCCGACACCGACTCGCCCGGTGTGCGCACCGACCCTCCCATGGCCTTGATCGCCTCCCAGAATCCGCCGGCGCCGAGCCCGAGCTCGAAGCGGCCGCCGCTGAGCACGTCGATTGACGCCGCTGCTTTGGCCAGGACCGCCGGCGGGCGCATGGGCAGGCACGCGACGTCGGGAAACAACGTGATGCGATGCGTGCGCATCGCCATCGCGGTCAGCAGAGTCATGGTGTCGAAGAACCGCCACTGGTACGGATGGTCCTGCACACCGATGAGGTCGAACCCCACCTCGTCAGCGATGGATGCGACATCCAGCGCCCTCGTCGGGTTCATCGTGGCCGGGGTCACGAAGACGCCGAACTGGATCTCCCGGCCGTAGTCCACGGGAACTACAAAAGCACCGCCGCTGCCGCTATTTCACCCTCCGACTTTGATCAGCAAGCCCAGCGAGTAGGTGATTCCGCCGACGATCACGCCCGCGAGTGTCATCTCCAGGCCCGCCGCCCACCAGGCGCGCAAGGTGAACAGCGACTTGGCCGCGCCGACCAGAAAGTGCGCCAGCAGCGACACGACAAAGGCCACGACCACCCCGGTGGTGCCGCGCAGGAAGAAGAAGGGGATCACGGGGACCATCGCACCGATAAGCGTGCTGATGCCGGCAGCGGCGGCGGACTGCACCGGATCGGCGCCGCCCTCCGCCCCACCGAGCTCCTCGGAAACCTGGGCGTTCACCATGGCCTGCGGGTCACGCGCGACCTTTTCGGCCAGCAACGTGGCGGTCTCGGCGTCGATGCCCTTGAGCTGATAGAAGAGCGAAAGCTCTTCCTTCTCTTCTTCGGGGTTCTCCTCCACCTCGCGCCGCTCGCGCTCCACGTTGGCTGCGGCGACCTCGGCCTCCGAGCGCGCGGCGAGGAAGGCGCCAGTGGCCATCGACAGGCCGGATGCAACAGCACCCGACAGACCGGCTGTAAGGACGAATGAGGAGCCGCCCGTCGCACCCGACACGCCGGCGACGATGCCGAACACGGCGGCCAGGCCGTCGTTGGCGCCGTAGATCGCGCCGGATATCCAGCCCGTGCCGGTGCGGTGCCACGTCTCGCGGCGGAGGATGCGGTCCAGGTGTGACTGCACGCCCGAAGGTTTCGCTTCGGTGGCATGCGCCGCCTGGAGCTCATCGAGCGATCGCGAATGGCCCTGTTCTTCGACGCGGATCGACGACAGCACCTCGTCGGTGGCCGGATCGCCTGTCGGGCGGTGGTAGCGGTCGTCGATCTCGCTCTGCTCCGCTGCCTCCATGCGCGAGATCACGACCGAGATCGGCGCGAGCTGGGCCTGCAACCTCTGCAGCGTCGACAGCCGCGCACTGTCGGGTGACGGGATGCGCACGCCAAGCTCCTGCAATCGCTTCTCGACGCGTTCGCGGTGGTGCGCCTCGGCCTGTGCGATCTGCCGGATGATGTCCGCCCGACGCGGGTCGCGCATGCGCTGGGCGAGGATCTCGTACTGCGCTCGCGCCTGCACCTCGCCGCGCCACGCGTCGAGCAGGCGCCGCGTCGCAGTGTCGTCAGTCATGCGACCTCGTGCGCCACGGTTTCGACGATCTGAGCCGCGGAATGTAGCTCGTCGGCGTTCACGGTGTGTGCCATGTTCGGATAGAGCTTCACCGTGACCGCGGCGCCCATGTGCTTCAGCACCTCGCCCGCTTCGAGCACCCGCGTTTTGGCGATATGCGGATCGACGTCGCTGCAGCCGATGAAGATCGGCGTGCCCTGGAAGTTGCCCGGGTAGTCGCGCGGGGTGCCGTCGGGACCGATGAGGCCTCCGCTGAAGCCGACCACACCGCCGTAGCGCTGCCCGTGCCGCGCGCAGAACTCGAGCGTGAGGCACGCACCTTGCGAGAAGCCGAGAAGGATGACTCGCTCGTGCGGCACGTGTTCCGTGATCTTGGCCAGAACTTCCTCGAGCACCGATATCGCCGACGAGAAATGCGGTTCGTTGCTCTCGATGGGCGCGGTGAACGGGTTCGGATACCAGGCGTTCCCCGCGGCCTGCGGCGCGAAATACGCGAAGTCGGGATGCATCAGCTCCTGACCGACGGTCATGATGTCGGCCGCGCTTGCGCCGCGCCCGTGGACCAGCAGCATCGCGGCGTGGGCGGTGGCCAGAGGCGCGCCGGCGTGCAGCACCGGCTGTCCGGCGTGGGGTCCGGTCATTGCCTACAGTTTCGTCGATGCCGACTTTCAAGTACGCGAACCCGCCGGTCATCCACTGGGGCGCGGGCTCCGTGCACGCGCTGGCCGGCGAGCTCGAGCGCCTCGGCGTGGAACGGATCGCGCTGGTCACGACGAAGTCGCTGCTGGGTGCCGCCTTGCCGTTCGAACCGCATATCACGGCGACGATCGCGCAGCACGCCCCCATCGGCCAGGTCGAACAAGCGATCAAGGACGCGCGCGAGGACGGTGTCGAGGGCGTCGTCAGCTTCGGGGGCGGGAGCCCGATCGACGCGGCCAAGATCGTCGCCCTGCGCCTGAGAGGACTGCCTCACGTTGCGGTACCGACGACGCTGTCGGTGGCGGAGCTCGCCGCCGGCGCCGGCTTCACCGACGAGACCGGCACCAAGGGCGGCTTGCGCGACCCGGACCTCCTTCCCGACGCCGTCATCTACGACGCAGAGGTGACCCTCGGCACGCCGATGCAGCTGTGGCTCTCGACCGGAATCCGCTCGCTCGACCACGCGGTCGAGGGGTTTCTAGCCGACGGTGAGCATCCATTCAACGACGTGATGGCGCTGGAGGCGATTCGCCGCCTGTTCGACTCACTGCCGCGCGCGAAGGCCGAACCGAAAAACCTCGACGTCCGCACCGAGAACCAGCTCGCCGCCTGGTTCTCGTTCACGCTGCCGGGCGCCTCGGCGTCGGGGCTGAGCCACGTGATGGGCAAGCAGATCGGCGCGCGCCACGGCATCCCGCACGGCGTCACGTCGTGCCTGCTCCTGCCGCACGTGATGCGCTACCTCGGGCGGACCAAAGCCCTGCCCGTAAGCGCCGACGAGGTCCAGAACCTCATCGCAGAGCTTGGTCTGCCCCAGCACATTCGCGATTACGGCATCGGCGAGCCTGAGCTGAATAGGGCCGCCTCTGAGCTGGCGGGCAAGTACCCCGAGGAAGACCTGTTGAGGATTTACCTCTCCGCCCTTTAGTAAGCTTCGGCCATCCAGGGACAAACGCTAGAGCCCACGTCCGAGACCGCCCCTGCCCGATCACGACGCCTCAGGCCCGGCCGCCTGGCGGCGACTCTGCTCGGCGTCGCCATCGGCGCGGCGGTTATCGCGATCAGCCATCCGGACAAGATCTGGGCGTCGCTGCAGCAGGCAGACCTCATGCCTGTGCTCGGGGCGCTCGCGCTCAATTTGCCCGTGATCTGGCTGCGCGCCGTGCGAGCGCAGCTCATCGTGCGGCACCTCGGCCATCGCGTGCCGATGCGCTCGATGGTGCCGATCCAGCTGGTCGGCCAGACCTCCAGCACGATCACGCCGGCCGCGGGCGGCGACTACGTGCGCGCGTACCTGTGGCGCAGCAGCAACGGCGTCCCCGTACGCGTCGGCGCGGCCGTCGTCACATTCGAGCGGCTGTACAGCCTGTTCCTGATGGTCGCAGTATCGGTGCTGCTGATCCTGTTCCCGCGACACGGCGTCATCGGCTGGATCCTTGTCGCCATCGGTCTCGGCATCGCCACAGTCGCCCCGCTGCTCTTCGAGCTGATGCCCACCAGCCTCGAGCGGTGGGCGCTCGCCAAGCTCGGCAAGGGGCGGGTCATGGGTCGATTCCAGGAAGGCGCGAGCGTGATGGTCGATCAGTTCCGGAAGCTGATGAAGGCGCCGCTGCTGCTTGCGTGGACGTCGGCGTTGACGCTGATCAACTTCATCGCGATGGGCGCGCAGCTGTGGCTCGTGATGCTTTCGCTGGCCCATCGCGTCCCGATCACGCAAGCGGTCGCGGCCAACTCGACGTCGCAGGTGGCGGGAATCATCTCCACCCTGCCGTTCGGCATCGGCTCGCAGGACGCGATCCTGGTGACGGTCTTCGCGGGCTATGGCGTGACCGTGTCGCTTGCGGCCTCCGCCGCGGTTTTGATGCGAGCCACGACGACGATTCCTCTCGCGCTCGCGGGACTGGCGGCGTACTTGATGGTCGACAAGCCGGAGGCCCGACCGGCGATGGAGGTGGAATGAATTCAGTAAGTCCCAACCTGGTGTCGCTGGCGACCAAGCGCATCGCGGTCACCGGCGGGGCGGGATTCATCGGCTCGCACACGGTCGACCGCCTGCTGGCCGCAGGCGTCGACGTGCTCGTCATCGACGACCAGTCGCATCCATCGCCGGAGCCGCCGGCCACGGAGACGCTGACGGCCGACTGCGGCTCGGAGGAGGCCGCCGAGGCGCTGGCGCGCTTCAAGCCCAACGCCGTGCTGCACCTCGCGTCCAAGGGCGGCGTGCAGGTGGCGGCGCGCGACCCTGCCGGTCACGCGCGCAGGAGCCTCGCGAGCACGATCGCGCTGTACGACGCGGCGATCAAGGCGGGCGCGAAGCGGCTGGTGAGCGCCTCGTCAGGCGGCACGGTCTATGGCGATTCGAAGAAGCTCCCGGCGCCCGAGACCGCACGCGCGGCGCCGCTGTCGGCCTACGGGGCGGCCAAGCGGTCGGAGGAGGTCTATCTCGCGGCCCTCGGCAAACGCCACGGCGTTTCGACGCTCGCCCTGCGCTACGGCAACGTCTACGGGCCCCGCCAGGACGGCACCGGCGAGGCGGGCGTCGTCGCGATCACGTGCCGCCGGCTGCTGGACGGCGGCTCGCCTCGGATCTTCGGCGACGGCATCCAGACGCGCGACTTCACGTTCGTCGGCGACGTCGCCGACGCCAACGTCGCGGCGCTCAACAGCCGGCGGTCGGGAGAGGCGAACGTGGGCACCGGGCGCGAAACCAGCGTCGCCGACGTGGTCGCTATGCTCATAGGCCACTCCGGGCGGGAAACCCCGATCGAGATGGCCCCCGCCAAGGAATTCGAGGTCAGGCGAGTCTGCCTGGACCCGCACCGGGCGGCACTGTGGCTCGGCTGGCGCCCGAAAGTCGACATCGCTCAGGGCCTGGGGACCACGTTCGAGTGGTTCGCCGCCCAAAATGGCCGGCCTTGACTGCCGGAGATAGGATGAATAGCAGGAAGGTGGAATTGACATGCGCGTGATCGTTTTCGGGGCCGACGGATACCTCGGCTGGCCTACGTCTCTGCACCTGTCGGCTCGCGGGCACGATGTGATCGCGGCGGACAACCTGATTCGGCGTCGCTGGGACGTGCTGTGCGGCACCGAAAGCCTGGTGCCAATCGTGAGCATGAAGCGGCGCGTCGAGCGCTGGAAGGCGCTGACCGGTCGCGAGATCAAGTGGGAGAAGCTCGACCTGACGTCGCTCGCCGACACCACGGCGCTCATCACCCAGTACCAGCCGCAGGCGGTCGTCCACTTCGCCGAGCAGCGCTCGGCGCCGTACTCGATGATCAGCGCCCAGCACGCGGTCGAGACGCAGGTCAACAACGTGGTCGGCACGCTCAACCTGCTTTTCGCGCTGCGTGAGTCAGCGCCCGACTGCCACCTGGTGAAGCTCGGGACGATGGGCGAGTACGGCACGCCGAACATCGATATCGAAGAGGGCTTCATCGAGATCGAGCACAACGGCCGCAAGGACCGCTTGCCGTATCCGAAGCAGCCGGGCTCGTTCTACCACCTCTCGAAGGTGCACGACAGCCACAACATCATGTTCACGTGCCGCGTGTGGGGCATCCGCGCCACCGACCTCAACCAGGGCGTCGTGTACGGCACCGGCATCCCCGAGACCGACATGCACGGCGAGCTGCGCACGCGGTTCGACTACGACGACATCTGGGGCACAGTGCTGAACCGCTTCTGCTCGCAGGCGGCCATCGGCTACCCGCTGACCGTTTACGGCGAGGGCGGCCAGACGCGCGGCTTCCTCGACATTCGCGACACGGTCCGCTGCGTCGAGCTCGCCATGCAGAACGCACCGGAGCGCGGCGAGTACCGCGTCTTCAACCAGTTCACTGAGCAGTTCTCAGTGAGTGAGCTGGCCGAACGCGTCACGGCGGCGCGGGCGCATCACGGTCTCGAGACCAAGATCGAGCACCTGCCCAACCCGCGCGCCGAGCTCGAGGCGCATTACTACAACGCCAAGCACCAGCACCTGCTGGACCTCGGCCTCGTGCCGCACAAGCTCGAGGACTCGCTCATCGACCGAGTGATCGGCCTGGTCGAGCGCTACAAGAAGCGGATCCGGCCCGAGCTGTTCGTGCCGCGGGTGGACTGGAGGCGCGGCGGGACGGGCGATTTCGGCAAGCCCTCGGCGAAGCGACGCCGCGTGGCCGTGGCTCCCGCGATTCGCTAGTCCCGAAAGCGGATCTGGATCAGCTCCTTACACGCGCGCAGGATGGGGATCAGGCGGCCGCCTGACCGGCGCCCCATCGTGCGGGGATGGTGAGGAACACCGACCTGGACGTAGCGGCCGCCGAGGCGGCCGACCTTCCAGTAAATCTCGGCGTTGAGGAGGGCGCTTCGGGAGTGGAGTGTCATTCGCCTGAGCACCGACCCCTTGATGACCTTCAGCGCGCAGTTCACGTCCCGCACGTCGATGCGCAGCGACCAGAGCACCAGCTGATTGAAAACGCCGCTGATGACCGACCGGAACGCGGGATCCTCGCGCGTCATGCGCCAGGCGCCCACCATGTCCGCGTCTTTCAGAAGTGGGACGAGCTTCGCGAAGTCGGCGACGTCGAGCTGGCCGTCGGCGTCGGTGAATGCCACATAGTCGAGGTCCGCGGCTCGCAGCCCGTCGCCCACAGCGGCGCCATACCCAGACTTCTGCTCGTGGCGCACGACCTTCAGGTCCATGCCGAGATCCTTGGCGACGGACTTCGCCACGTCGCCGGTGCCGTCGATGGAGCCGTCATCGACGATGATCACGTCGAACTTCTCCGCGAGCTTCGGCAGCACGTCGTTGACATGAGGAAGCAGCCAGCGGAGGTTTTCGCTCTCGTTGTGGGCGGGCATGACGAGGCTCAAGCTCGTGAGCCGGCCTTCAGATGGTGACAAGCGTGACCAATCCTAAGGGTGGGTCGGCCGGCCATGCGACGCAGGTTCGCGCTGGTGCGAGCTCAGCCGAAGGCGCAGCGAGCATCGGACCGGAGCGCACCCGTTGGTGCGTGAGGACCGAAGCGCAAGCTGCAACGCACGGATGAGCCGCACCAGTAGCGAAGATGCCCGCATGGAGCGGCCGGCCCACCCTTCTGAAGGCGCGCCGGAGGCCGCCGCCGCACCCGCGGCCCGTCCCAAGCTCCTGGGCCTGCGGCTTGGCCGCACGCTGGCCGGGTCGCTGACCTTTCTCGCCTTCGCCACATACGCGTCCATTTCGGTATATCGCCACGAGCACTACGCGAGCAACGCGTTCGACCTCGCGGTGCAAGACCAGACCGTTTGGGGCTACAGCCGAGGCGAGTTCATCTACAACACGGTCCTCGGGATCCCCAACCTGCTCGGCGACCACTTCCACCCCATCCTCATGACGCTCGCGCCGTTCATGCTCATCTGGAACTCGGCGGAGGTTTTGCTGGTCGCCCAGGCGGTGCTGCTGGCGGCGGCCGGCATCCCCATCTATCTGTGGGGCGAGCGCGAGCTCGGTCCGCTCGCCGGCATCGCTTTTCAGGCCGCGTACTTGGTGTTCTGGGGCGTGCTCGCGGGGGTTATCTACGACTTCCATCACGCTGCGTTTGCGGTACCGGCGCTGTCGACCGCGCTCTACGCGACCATGACGCGCCGCAACTGGCTGCTGGTGCCGGCGGTGGTGTGGGCGATGCTGACGCGCGAAGACATCGCGCTGACGCTCATCGCGCTGGGCCTCTACATCCTGGTGGTGCAGCGGCGGTGGATCGTTGGTGCGCTGCTGATGGTCTTCAACGCCGTGTGGCTCGGCGCGGTGCTCAGCTTCGTCATCCCCGCGCTGGGCGGCGGCGTCGCATATCGCCACTGGACGTACGACGCGCTGGGCACCGGACCTCTCAACGCTGCGTCTTACGTTGTCAGGCATCCGATCGACAGCCTCAAGCTGCTGTTCACGCCCGCTACCAAGACGCGGGTGTGGATCGGTTCGTTTGCCGCCTTCGCACTGCTCCCGCTTGCCTCGCCAGTGCTGCTGGTGGCGCTGCCGTCGTTCCTCGAGCGGTTCTGGTCCTCGTCGCCGAACTTCTGGTCCTTCCACTTCCAGTACTCGATGGTGCCGGCGCCGATCCTTGCGTTCGCGGCAATGGACACGTGCATGCGGGTGGCGCGACTGCTGCGCGGCCGATGGGTCGCCGCCGCGACCCGCGTAGCGCTTCCGCTTGCAGCGCTGGTGGCAAGCGTGGTCGTGACCGTGGCGGTGAACCCGCTGGCCGAGGTGAGGACCTACCTCCCCGATTCGAGAGTCGCCGAGATCAACGCCTGTCTCGGCACCATCCCGGGCGGCGCCAGCGTCTCGGCATCCAACACGCTGGTGCCGCACCTCTCACACCGCGCCGAGATCTACGAGATCACGGTGCAGCCGAGCGCCGACTACGTGGCGGTCGACCCATCGACGTACCCCGACTTTTTCAAGGGCGAGGAGGACCAGCTGCGCAACGTGGTGCGCGGAGACCTG
>WNGK01009407.1_pt1 | contig 10064 bp, 10 predicted proteins | sample 5400601 | NCBI WGS metagenome assembly WNGK01 (sample SAMN13153376, study PRJNA577476) | soil metagenome | isolation source: 60 cm soil or saprolite under Garry oak tree replicate 1 | place: USA:California | collected 2016-06-15 | reverse complement strand
CGATCGTACTCGCTAAGGGAGCGGGGCTTGATCATCGTTGTTTCCCCTTTCTACAGATAGAAGCCCCCTTTCTTAAGATCATGAGATCGCGAGTGCCGCCTTGATCTAGATCAAAGGCGCCACGTGGCGAGGACCCCAGCAGGGAAGCCCGCCTGTGCGTTTTGCGGCCCAGGCGGCCTCTTCGTAACGACATGCGCCCACGCAAGCTCAAGCGCGATGGCAACCTCGGCAATCGTTGGTATCATCGCATTGAGATAGGCCCGCGCGGCGGTGGTGCCGATCCGGGACATTTTCTGGACAGTGCGACGAAGCCGCGATCGGACACGGCGGCTATATGCGCCGGATGTTGCAAGAGGGCAGAGACCGGCAGATCCGCGAAGTGAGGCGGTGGCTCACGGTCGGCGACAACGTGTTGCATTAAGTTCGCTGCGCCGCGATTGATCTCCCGGCGTGCGATAGGGGGCGGTGACCGCGGATGGAACGGCGCCGCCCCTTTTGCATCACGGCGACGAGTCCGCCCATCGCCGTGCGTACCTCTTCAGGTGATAAACGTGAAGTTGGTGCGCCCCTCCTCCTTGGCGCGCTTCTCCTCCGTTGGAGCCGGCGCCGCGCGAAAACTGAGTCTCTGCAGACGCCCACACAGGAGCGCCAGCTTCTCGTTGGCACCCAACTCAGCCAGCCGATCGATATTGGCCTGCACGGCTCGGAGGTGCCGACAAGTCTGGTCGTAGAGGCGCTGTGCGTTGCTCATGGCAGCGCCCCCATCGTGACGACGAGGAGCCCATTCCGTTGCCGGGATTTTGAAATGGCTTCGACATGGTAGCTTCCCTTTTGTTGCGCACTGGGAAAGCCGCCGCCAAGCCGACCTGCTGTCCCACGACTTAGTCGCTGCAACGCCGGTGCAGGACTTGCGATTCCGCGCCAAAGTTTTGCTCAAGGACGCCAAATCGCGTATGCCTCGGCACCCGCCGCGGAATCCGCCGCATGCCGCCGATCGCGCTTACCGACGCCCAGCTCAGCGCCGTCTTCGAGGCGGCTCGCCCGTTGCCTCTGGCAAGCCGTGACGCATTCCTGCTCGACCTTGCTGCCGCCTTGGCGGGCATCACACATCCCGGCGACGGCGATGTGGCGCGGGCGATCCGCGCTGTGCAGCGCAAGCACTTCGATCCGCCCGAGCTCAGCGCCCACGCCGTGCCGCACCGCCGGCTGATGGCAAAGGCGGTGCGGTAGGACTGGGCGCCGGGGTAGGGTGGTTTTGTCAATCAAACCCAGCACTTAGGTATGTCGTTTTGACAAGTGTACAAATACTTCAACAGGATCAATGGCTTAGTTGACATGGAGCTCGAAAAAATATAAAGAAGCAAAACAAACCAGAAACCGAGTAATAGGCGTTCCCCGTGCCTGATCCGACCCGAAAACGCGGCGACCGCGGTCCATCTCGCCTTAAGCAGTCACACGTTGCCCGCGTCGTCAAAGGCGTCGCCGCCGCCGGCATTGAGAATGCGCGGTTCGAAGTCGATCCGCATACCGGCAAGATCACCGTGTTCGTCGGCCAGCCCATAGAGGGCGGCAATGATCTCGACAGTTGGATCGCAAAACGAGATGCGCATTCGGCTTAAAGGTCTCAATCGCGTCGTTAAGACGCTCGCTGACGGGACGCAGCGAACCTATTGGTATGCTTGGAAGGGCGGACCGCCGCTCTGTGGCGAGCCAGGAACACCGGAATTCATCGCCAGCTACAACGAGGCCGCGGCGCGCAAGATCGAGACGCCGCGCGGGCAACTCATCGGCGTGCTGCGAGCCTATCAGGCGAGCCAAGATTTCACCGGGCTCGCCGAGAGCACGCGCCACGGCTATGTCGGATTGATCCGCCGCATCGAGAAAGAGTTCGGGGATTTTCCGCTTTCGGCGCTGACCGATCGCCGCACGCGCGGAATCTTTTTGGCGTGGCGCGATCGCTATGCCGCAAGCTCAGGGCGCCGCCAAGCCGACTACGCCTGGACCGTGCTCGCGCGGATACTCTCCTGGGGGCACGACCGTGGGCTCGTGCTGGCCAACCCGTGTGAGCGCGGCGGACGCCTTTATCGTGGAACTCGGCGCGAGATCGTGTGGACTGCGGCGGACGAAGCGCTGTTCCTCGAACGCGCTCCGGCGCACCTGCACTTGCCGCTCGTGCTCGCGTTGTGGACCGGGCAGCGGCAAGGCGACCTCTTACGCCTCCCCTGGTCGGCCTATGACGGCACGCATATTCGGTTGCGGCTGGGAAAGACCGGCGCGCGCGTCGTCACTCCGGTCGGCGCCCCGCTCAAAGCTGCACTCGACGCGACGGCGAAGGCTTCGCCCATTGTCCTGGTCAAACGCAACGGCGCGCCATGGACGAGCGCGGGCTTCCAATCCGCCTGGTGCCGGGCCTGCAAACGGGTCGGTCTCGTCGGGCTAACGTTTCATGATTTGCGCGGCACCGCGGTGACACGGCTCGCCATCGCTGGTGCCACCGAGCCCCTCACCACCAACCCGCCTTCGGCGAGGTCGAGGGAGGAGGTCACCTCGCCCAGGCCCATCAGCGTGCCGGTTTCGACCGCGCGATTGAACACGCTGCTCTGGACCTGGCCGACGGGAATCCTGAGCTTGCGGAACGCCTCACCGATCTCCTTGGCTTTCGCGCGTCCCGCTTCGTTGAGCTGGCGCTGCTGGGCGACGTTTTTGGGATTGAGCGGATCGGTGTCGGCCTGGTCCTGGTGAGTGGCGCCATGACGGAAGACGATCACGTATCCGCCCTGGCGCACGGCATTGATCCATTCCGCTTGCGCGCGCGCGCTTTGCTCCGTCGCCGACAGCCAGAACGTTGCCGCAACGGCTGCCACCGCAAACCGGGCAAAATGCTTCATCATGTGTCGCCTCCTCTTGTCCAACATGCCGCCGCAGCGACGGCCGGGCGCTCGCCCGGCACGCGATAGCAGCGTAGAATTGTTACCTCCGAAAGACAATCTGCGCATGGTCGATGAAGGAGCCACAATGCCCTCCGCCGCCGAGATAATCCGCCTGCTCGACCTCAAGCCACATCCCGAAGGCGGACATTTTCGCGAGACGTTCCGCGACCCCCGTAAGGTGGATGGCGCACGCGCGGCGTCGACCGCGATCTATTTTCTGCTCGCGCGCGGCCAACGCTCGCACTGGCACAAGGTCGATGCGGCCGAGGCCTGGCACTACCACGCGGGAGCACCGCTCAAGCTCGAGATTGCGGCCGACGCGAAGGGGCCGCTTGAGTGCGTGACGCTGGGAGCCGATCTCGCCGCCGGCGAGCGCCCGCAGGCGATCGTGCCGGCTCACGCCTGGCAGGCGGCGCAAAGCCTGGGCGAATGGACGCTGGTGAGCTGCACGGTCGCGCCCGGATTCGATTTCAAGGGCTTCGAGCACGCGCCGAAGGATTGGGTGCCGCCAGCCGCCTCGTAACAGCAATCATTCCAATCGGGCCTAGTGTGGTGGATTTGAAGTTCCTACAAAGTATGCCGCGAGCTCGCATAGGAACTTCAAATCCAAAAACCACACTAGAGTCATAAGTTTGCTAGTGTCCCTTTGATTCCGAAGTTCGCACGAGAGCGTGCCGCAAGGACTTGCGAACTTCGGAATCAAAGGGACACTAGCCCTCAGGCGAGATACTGCCCGCCATTGGCGGTCAGCGTCGAACCGGTGATGAAGCCGGCATCATCGGACGCGAGAAAGACGACGCAGCGGGCGATCTCCTCAGGCTCGCCCAGCCGGCCGAGCGGGATGTGCGGCAGGATGCTCTTCTCCAACACGTCCTGGGGCACGGCCTTGACCATCTCGGTCGCGATATAGCCGGGGCAGACGGCGTTGACGGTGATCCCGCTCTTGGCGCTTTCCTGCGCAAGCGCTTTGGTGAAGCCGAGTTCCCCGGCCTTGGCGGCGGAGTAATTCGCCTGGCCGACTTGTCCCTTCTGGCCGTTGATCGAGGAAATGTTGATGATGCGGCCGAACTTGCGGCTGCGCATGCCTTCGATCACTGGCCGGCACATGTTGAACAGCGAATTCAAATTGGTATTGACCACCGCGCCCCACTGCTCCGGCGTCATGCGATGGAACATGGTATCGCGGGTGATGCCGGCATTGTTGACCAGCACCTCGACCGGACCGAGATCGGCCTCGACCTGCTTGAGGCCGGCGGCGCAGGAGTCGTATGCGGAGACGTCCCACTTGTAGACCGGGATGCCGGTCGCGGCCTTGAACTTCTGCGCCGCCGCGTCATTGCCGCCGTAGTTCGCCGCGACCTTGTAGCCGGCGGCCTTGAGGGCCTTCGATATCGCTTCCCCAATTCCGCGCGTTCCGCCCGTCACCACCGCGACGCGTGCCATATCCGCTCCTCCCTGCGACGAACCGTTTGTTATGGTCGGGCGGCAGACGCGAGGGTCCTCACATCATCCGCCCGTCGTCCGTCGTCTCACCTTTCGATGCACATCGCAATGCCCATGCCGCCGCCGATGCAAAGCGTGGCGAGGCCCTTCTTCGCATTGCGCTTCTGCATCTCGTAGAGCAGCGTGATCAGCACCCGCCCGCCCGAGGCGCCGATCGGATGACCGAGCGCGATCGCCCCGCCGTTGACGTTGACCTTCGAGGTATCCCAGCCGAGATCCTTGTTGACGGCGCAGGCCTGCGCGGCGAACGCCTCGTTCGCTTCGATCAGATCGAGATCGCCGATAGTCCAGCCGGCCTTCTTGAGCGCGGCGCGCGACGCCGGGATGGGTCCGGTGCCCATGATCGCCGGATCAACGCCCGCATGCGCCCACGACACGATGCGCGCGAGCGGCGTCTTGCCGCGCTTGGCCGCCTCGCTCGCCTTCATCAGCACCACCGCCGCCGCGCCGTCATTGATGCCCGACGCATTGGCGGCGGTGACGGTGCCGTCCTTGGCGAAGGCCGGTCGCAGCTTGGCGATCGCATCGAGCGTGGTTCCGTGCTTGGGATGCTCGTCGGTGTCGACGACGATGTCGCCCTTGCGCGTCTTCACCGTCACCGGCGCGATCTCGTCCTTGAATTTTCCGGCCTTCTGCGCGGCCTCGGCCTTGTTCTGCGACGCCACCGCGAACTCATCCTGCTGCGCGCGGGTGATCTGCCACTGGCGGGCGACGTTCTCGGCGGTGTTGCCCATGTGATAGCCGTTGAAGGCATCCCACAGGCCGTCCTTGATCATGGTATCGACCATCTCGAAGTTGCCCATTTTCACGCCGCCGCGCAGATGGGCGCAGTGCGGCGCCTGGCTCATGGATTCCTGGCCTCCCGCCACCACGATCTCGGAGTCGCCGTTGAGGATAGCTTGGTAGCCAAGCGCGACCGCGCGTAGCCCCGAACCGCAGAGCTGGTTGACGCCCCAGGCCGGACTCTCGACCGGAATGCCGGCGGCGATCGAAGCCTGGCGGGCCGGGTTCTGGCCTTGGCCGGCGGTCAGGATCTGACCCAGAATGACCTCGGAGACCTGCGCCCCCTCGACGTTGGCGCGCTTGAGCGTCTCCTGGATCGCGACCTTCCCCAATTCGTGGGCTGCAAGGCTCGCAAGTGCCCCATTGAAGGCGCCGACCGGCGTGCGGGCCGCAGCGACGATGACGATATCGTCCTTCATGTCGTAACTCCCTTTGGTATTCGGCTGGATGGCGTCGGAAACTCGCCTGGCTATCGGGCAGGCCCGCATGAGGCGGCGGTGGTCCGCCGCCTACGGCCGCATCCTTGGAATGTGGGCGCTGGCCTGTCAATTGGAAGGATTGCCAGTCTGTTCTGCATCAATTGTCCGCGAGGAGCGGCCCGCGGACGCGACCTTGGCGGCGCCGCGGCTGAGATAAAACGGTGGCCGGGCTCAAAAAAAACAGGCTATGCTGCCCAGCGGATAGGCGCGAACCGAGCTCACCCATGCCCGCGGAACCGGTCACCATCAAGAAATACGCCAACCGCCGGCTCTACAACACCGGCACCAGTACCTACGTCACGCTCGAAGACCTCGCGGCCATGGTGAAGGCGGGCGAGGATTTCATCGTTCACGACGCCAAGACCGGCGAGGACATCACCCGCCAAGTCTTGGCGCAAATCATCTTCGAGCAGGAGAACAAGGAGGGGCAAAGTCTTATGCCCATCGCCTTCCTGCGTCAGCTCATCCGCTTCTACGGCGACAGCATGCAGATGCTGGTGCCGCGCTATCTCGAAGTCTCCATCGACTCGCTCACCCGCGAGCAGGAAAAATTCCGCGAGCATATGGCGCAGGCCTTCGGCGGCAGCCCGTTCGGCGCGCTCGAGGACCAGGTTCGGCGGAACATGGAGATGTTCGAGCGCGCGTTTGCCATGTTCACGCCGTTCGCGCGGCGCGAGGGGCAGCTGGCGGCAGACGCGGACAAGAGCAATGCGCAACCGGGCGGCAGCGGCGAGGAAATCAACGACCTCAAGCGCCAGATGGAAGAGATGCAGAAGCGTCTCGACCGGCTGAGCGACAAGGATAAGAGTTAAAGTCGGCTGCAAGCGCGCGCAGCCGCGAGATCGATGCCGCATTTGCAGCGCTTGTGCGCGAGCGAGCCGATGCCCTCTTCGTCAGCCCCGATGGATTTTTCAACGGCCGGCGGGTTCAACTGGCCACCATGGCGGCGCGCCACGCGGTGTCGAAATAAATCAGGCAGTTCCTTCCTATTAACATTGCGGATGGTAAAGGATTCTGTGTGGCTCTGTTGTGAGTCGTGCGGAGCGACTGATGAAATCTTCTTACCTCGCGAATCTCAATCCAGAACAACGATGCGCAGCCGAATACGGCGGGCCAAATTACGCCGATGCGGGACCGCTCCTGGTCATTGCGGGCGCGGGGTCCGGCAAGACGAACACCTTGGCCCACCGGGTGGCGAACCTGATCGTTAACGGAATCGATCCACGGCGCATCCTCCTGCTGACTTTTTCCCGCCGTGCTGCGACTGAGATGATACGCCGTGTCGAGCGCATTACGGCCTCTGCCCTGGGGCAAAACGCAGGCGTGATGACAGGTGCGCTCACTTGGTCGGGCACCTTTCATGCCGTCGGCGCCCGCCTCCTGCGAGAGCACGCGCATCAGATCGGACTATCGCCATCGTTCACAATTCATGACCGCGAAGACTCTGCCGATCTCCTGAATCTTGTTCGGCACGATCTTGGCTTCTCGAAGATGGATAAACGTTTCCCCGCGAAAGGCACGTGCTTATCGGTTTACTCGCGCGTCGTGAACACCGAGAGCCCCTTGGAGGACGTGCTCGCCTCCTTCTTTCCATGGTGCGCAAGCTGGGAACCTGAGCTGCGTCGGCTATTTTCAGCGTATGTCGAGACAAAGCAGCGCCAGGCTGTGCTCGATTATGACGACCTTTTGCTCTATTGGGCGCAGATGATGATGGAGCCATCCCTCGCCGCCGATGTTGCCGAGCGGTTCGATCACGTTCTGGTCGACGAATATCAGGACACCAATCGACTTCAAGCCTCCATCCTTTTGGCTCTTAAGCCAAACGGTAAGGGGCTCACGGTGGTCGGCGACGATGCGCAATCCATCTATTCGTTTCGCGCGGCGACCGTGCGCAACATTCTCGATTTCCCTGGGCATTTCAGTCCGCGCGCCGAAATCGCGACGCTCGAACGCAACTACCGGTCAACTCAGCCCATCCTCGCCGCGGCGAATGCAGTCATGGATCTGGCCCAGGAGCGCTTCACCAAGAAGCTCTGGTCGGAGCGCGCATCGGCTGAGCGGCCTCGATTGGTCAGTGTCCGCGATGAAGCGGATCAGGCGCGCTACCTGGCGGAGAAGATTCTGGAGAACCGCGAGCGGGGCATTTTGCTCAAAGCACAGGCAGTGCTGTTCAGGGCCTCCCATCACAGCGCTCCGCTCGAAATCGAGCTAACCCGCCGTAACATCCGCTTCGTGAAATTCGGCGGGCTAAAGTTCCTAGAAGCTGCGCATATCAAGGATGTCTTGGCGTTTCTGCGTTGGGCGGAGAACGCGCGAGATCGCGTTGCCGGATTTCGAGTTATGCAGCTCTTGCCGGGCGTGGGTCCGGCGACGGCCGCACGTCTTCTTGCCCACATTGCCGAATCCCCCGATGCGCTGCGGGCCATCCAAGCCTTCGCTCCGCCTGCCGCGGCTGCCGAAGCATGGCCATCCTTCGTCGAAACAATCCGCGTTGTGGGTGGCAGATCTCCCGGATGGCCTGCGGAACTTGACCTCGTTTGCCGCTGGTACATGCCGCATCTGGAGCGCATGTACGAAGATGCTGTCATGCGCCAAGCCGATCTGGCACAGCTCGTGCAGATTGCTTCGACTTATCCCACGCGGGAACGCTTCCTCACTGAGCTAACGCTCGATCCGCCCGACGCGACAAGCGACCAGGCTGGAGTACCGCTATTGGATGAGGATTACCTAATACTTTCGACCATTCATTCTGCCAAGGGACAGGAATGGAGGTCGGTGTTTATTCTGAACGCGATCGACGGCTGCATACCGTCTGACCTCAGCACAGGCAATACCGCGGAGATTGAGGAAGAGCGTCGTCTGCTCTATGTCGCGATGACACGCGCCAAAGATCATTTGCACGTGATCCTCCCCCAGCGCTTCTTTGCGCATCAGCAGAAGAGCAATGGCGACCGGCACATGTATGCCTCACGCAGCCGGTTCATACCCGCTGGGATTCTGGACCGCTTCGAAAGCTGTGCTTGGCCAGAAGCTCCCCCGACGACCTTAGCCGTCAAGAAGACGACCGACCCCGTCGACATCACAGCACGTTTACGGCGCATGTGGCGCTAAGGCACCATCCGCGATTGGACATCACGCGCTACCTGCGCAGCGCTCGATCTAAGCGTGTCCAATGTAGTCCATCCGTCCACCGTCCACCGTCAGCACCTGTGCCGTAATCCAACCTGACTCCGGTGAAGCCAGGAACACCACCGCATTGGCGATGTCCTCGGGTTCACCGATGCGGCCCATCATCGCTCGTGCTGCGAAGCCTTCCTCCGTCCCCGGCCAGTCCGCTGCGCCCCGGCCACGTAGCGTCATGTCGGTGCGGACGAAGCCTGGTGCCACGGCGTTGACTGTAATGCCGTGCGAACCCAGCTCCATGGCAAAACGCCGCGTCAGAATCACCACTTCGGCCTTGGTTGCCGCGTAGAACGCATTGCCAGGCAGCGCGGTGCCAATACCCGCGATGGAGCTCACGTTGACGATTCGGCCGTAGCGCCGCGCCCGCATGCCCCCCATTACCGCACGCGTGGCATGGATTACGCCCTCCACGTTGACCTGGCGCATGCGCGCGACCTGCTCCCGGTCGTAGGTGTCCAGCGTGCCCTGCCAAGCCACGCCAGCGTTGTTCACCAGGATCGTCACCGGACCCAGCTCTGCTTCGGTGCGGGCAACCATCGCCTCAACCCGGGCGGGCTGCGCAACGTCCGCCGCCACTGCGATCGCCCGCCCACCCGCGGCCGCAATCTCAACGATCAGTGCCTCGGCCGCATCCGCATGCGCAGCATAGTTCACGCATACCGCGGCGCCGCGTTGTGCCAGGAGCCGCGCCGTTGCTCGGCCGAGGCCGCGGGCGCCGCCGGTCACCACCGCCACTTGGTCGCGCCATTCCATCACGTTCCCTCTTCAAAGGCCGGATCGCCATGTCGGCCAGCCGGCTATTCACAAAGGTTCTCGCGCCGCGGTGCCCGAGAGTCGTCGCCGGGTTCTCGCGGCCTTACTCGCCGCCGTACTGAAAGGGTAATCCCATGCAAGTCGATCGCATGCCACACCCTGCTCCCGCCCGTGCACAAGGAGACGGCGGTTGCGTGCGTGCGCATCGAGACGGCGAGGTGTTGCGCTGGCAAACCCCTTTTGCGGCCCTGCCATCAATGCGTAATCTCGCGGCTGAAGTCGGTCACAAGGAGGAAAGCATGAGCGAAGTCGACGGCGCTACCCTGATAGCGAGGAGCCTCAAACAGCAGGGCATCGATCACCTGTTCGGGGTCGTCGGGTTTCCGGTCACCCCGATCGCCGCAGCCGCGCAGAAGGAAGGCGTTGCCTATAT
>WNGK01016139.1_pt1 | contig 10065 bp, 9 predicted proteins | sample 5400601 | NCBI WGS metagenome assembly WNGK01 (sample SAMN13153376, study PRJNA577476) | soil metagenome | isolation source: 60 cm soil or saprolite under Garry oak tree replicate 1 | place: USA:California | collected 2016-06-15 | reverse complement strand
CACTCGGCGAGTCACAGTTTTGACTGTGCGACCGACGGCGGTGGTCGGGGCCGGCGAGATGGCGTGTATTGGAACACTGGCGTGTCAGCTTGAAACACGACCGTCACCAGCAGGTCACTCATCATGAGGCCATCAACCTGATCATTTGCCGCGATGCCCAGGAGGGGATTGCTATGGCGAACGCACAAGACGTCGCAGCGCGCGAGACGGCGGCACCTGTGGCGGTGACCGACTTCGAGGCGGAAGCCGACATCGTCGTGGTCGGCGGCGGCGGTGGCGGTCTGCCTTCCGCTTTGTTCTCACGGTGGCTCGGCAACGAGGTGATCCTGCTGGAGAAGGCACCCGAACTGGGTGGCACCGCGCGCAAGGCCGCGTTCTGGTACTGGGTGCCGAACAACGAGCCGATGCGCGCATTGGGCATCAAAGATGAGGAAGAGGACTGCCTACGCTACATGGCACGGCTGTCCCGCCCGCAGGCATACGATCCGGGCAGCCCCACCTTCGGCCTGAGCCAGTGGGAGTACGACCTCTGCAAAGCCATTCACGAGTCGGCTTCCCCCGCAGCCGAACTACTGCGCGAGCACGGCGCCCTCGTCTACCGACACTGCGCGGACGTGCCCGACTACTGGGCGGAGCTGCCCGAGGACAAGGCGCCGCGGGGACGCGTCCTCGTCCCGGACGAGGCCTGCGAGACCATGTCCGACGGTGGGCAGGTCGCCATCCGTACGATGGGAGACGCCGGCCGTCGTGATGGCGTCGACATCCGCACCGGTCACCGCGTGCAAAGGCTAGTCGTCGATAATGACGCAGTCGTCGGCGTTGTGGCATCGACGCCGGACGGCGTGGCGCATCGCATCCGCGCCCGCAAGGCCGTCATCTTCGCCACCGGCGGCTTCACGCACAATCCGGAACTTCGCCGCAATTTCCTGGACGTCCCCGTCTACGGCGGATGCGCCGCGACGACAAACGAAGGCGACATCGTAGCCGTCGCGTCGGCGGTCGGGGCACAGCTTCGGAACATGAACTACGCCTGGATGTGCCCGGTGCCCCTGGAGAAGGCGATCGCCCCCGATCCGGGCATGATCGGCATGTTCTCCGTGGCCGGCGACTCCATGGTGTTCGTGAACAAGTACGGCCGCCGGGTCGTCAACGAGAAACTCCAGTACAACGAGCTGGCACAAACCTTCTTCCAGTGGGACCCCTCCGCGGCCGAGTACCCGAACCTCGTGCTGGCGCAGGTCTGGGACCAGCGGTCGCAGGACCACTCCGCGAGCACCGAGTACGGGCGGCTGATCGTGCCGCCGGGCACCGACGACTCCCACGTGATCAAAGGCGAGACCCTTGAAGAACTGACCCGACGGATCGACGAGCGCGTCGCCCGGTTCACCAGCCGCACCGGAGGACTGCGGCTTGCTCCGGACTTTTCTGCCAACCTCAAAGACACGCTGCGGCGGTTCAACGCGATGGCGCACGAGGGCGCCGACCGCGATTTCCACCGGGGGGAGCGCGCCGTCCAGCTTCTCTTCAACGGCCCCGTCAAGGAGGAACCCGGACGCACCAACCCCACGCTGTGGCCGCTCAGCGATACCGGGCCGTACTACGCGGCGCTCGTCACCGGCGGCACCCTCGACACCAAAGGGGGTCCGAAAGCGACACCGGACGGACAGATCGTCGACGACTTGGACCAGCCGATACCAGGGCTTTACGGCGTCGGCAACTGCGTGGCCTCAGCGTCTGCTCAGGCGTACTGGGCCGGGGGAGCGACGCTCGGACCGATCGTCGCATTCGCGTACCGCGCCGCCCACGCCGCCCACGCCGAACCCGTGAAGGAGGTCCCGCAGGCCGCGCGCTGAGTGCTGGAGTGCCCGGCACTCGACGCCGCCCCGACCCGCCCACAAGCACCACGAGGAGCGAAAGCGATGGCCCTCACCAGACAGACGATGACCGACGAGCAGCGCAAGTCGGTGGTCCTGGACTACCTGAAGGCGTTCGACAACGCAGGAGTGATCCCGACCGGTGGCAGCATTCTTGACCTGTTCGCCGACGACGCTCAGGTGTACTTCCCCAAATGGGGCCTGGCGACCGGTAAGGAACAGATCAGCAAGTTGTTCACCGACGTGGGCAGCACGATCAAGCACATCGAGCACCACTACGCGCACTTCAACTGGGTGTTTTCCGGCGGCGACATAGTCGTGTGCGAAGGTACCAGCCACGGGGAGCACCAAGATGGCGCGTGGCGAGCCGGCGTGCCGGAGTGGGGGGCCGGCCGGTGGTGCGACGTGTTCGAGATCCGTGACTGGAAGATCCAGCGAGTCTTCATCTATCTCGATCCCGACTACGCAGCTCGGGACACCGAACGCTACCCCTGGCTGGAGGACCGCTCCTGAGCCCGCGACCGAGCAACGGAGCAGCCTTCGGCCAGTAAAGACATCCCAGCAGCGATCAGCCCTCCCGGTCACCGGCAGGGGCACGATCTTCATCAGGGCTCAAGGCCGGGGAGACACTAGTGCTCCCCCGCCGGGGCCACCAGGTACCGAGTCTGCCGGATGGCGGACCCTACAGGACTCGTAAGGAGGCCCCCGGTGACCGAACTTCGAACCAATGACGTCTCCGAAGGCGCGACATCCACCCCTTCGGCACCCTCGGCTGTAGTCGAGAGCGCAGCCAGCCCGCCACCGAATCCCGCAGTCCTCGGCCTGCTCGCGTTCTCCGTCGGCGGTACGGTGCTCGGAATCTCCCTGCTTGGCTATGTCTCGGCCGCGGCGCAGGGCGGCAGCGTCATGCCTATCGTCTACGCGGCCACCGGCCTCGGCGTGCTGATCACCACGATTTGGGCCGCGGCGCTCGGACAGACATTCGTGGCCGCAGTGTTCGGCGCGTTCACCGGCTTCTGGCTCAGCTACGCCGCGCTCGTCCTCGGGCTCGCCCACAACTGGTACGTGATCCCTCAGGCGCAGGTGGCCCACAGCGTGGCCCAATTCCTCATCGCCTGGGCGATCGTGATCTTCATGCTGGACGTCGTCAGCGTGTATGCCCCCTCGTCGTTCACGATGATCCTCAGCTCGGCGCTCGTCGCGGTCGTACTCCTCATCATCGCCAATCTCAACGGGTCGACCGTACTGCCCAAAGTCGCGGGCGGGTTCATCCTGTTGTTCTCGGCCATCGGCTTCTACGACTTCCTTGCCGCCGGCATCGAGTCGGTAGGCGGACGACCGCTGTCCCTCGGACCGCCACTGCGCACGTTGCTCGCCCGCAAATGACGCCAGGGCCCACCGAGGCATCGCCACATGGCGCGGCCCGGCCGGGAAGTTCATGTTTCGCCGCGAGCCTCTTGACACCGGCCGCGCGAAGGCGCAAGCTAATGTTCACCAAGCGCACATACGTTCGCAATACGAACATCTGAGGGCGGAGGACGGCAATTATGGCCAACCTGCACGGCAAGGAACGGGCGTCCTACACGACGCGCTTCGGCTCGCTGGCGAACTACCAGAAGGGCGGCGTCGAAATCATCAACGACGACCCGCGGCACTACGCCTTCTCCAACGTCTTCGAGATCGCCAGCAACGCCGCACCCTACGAGAAGACCGCGGTCGGCAAGAACATGGACTACGTCGTCGAGGCGATCCGCGCCGAGGGCACCAGCCAGTGGCGCACCGCCGCGCACGACGAGTTCGCGCTCGTCCTCGACGGCCAGGTCGAGATCTCGCTCGTCAAACTCGCGCACAGCCCGCTCCCGCCCAACGCCGGCGGCTCGGTCGCCCTGGACGGCGAGCCCGAGGGCCAGCCGATGGGGCGCATCGTCGCCCGGCGCGGGCACATGGCACTGCTGCCGGCGGGCAGCGCGTACCGATTCCGCGCCGATCAGCCCGGCGTGATCCTGCAGCAAACCGTCGCCGGCCCGGACACCCTGTTCCGGTGGTCCGAGATCTGCCAATCCCTGTAAACCTCTGAACCCGCAGCCTTGCGAGGAGCCGCCACATGACCGCTACCGCTGAACACGGTGTCGTCTCGACCGAGCCGAACGAGGAGGGCTACCGCGAGTTCTCCCTCGGCGAGTTCCGCTTCCGCCGTGACGAGTACTTCGTCTACATCACCTGGCCGACCGGGCACCACATCATGAGCGTAGACGCGTTCCTGCGCGCGCTGCAGCGCGACATCGCCTGGGACTTCTTCTACGGCACGGTCAACTTCGACGGCGTCTTCGGCACGGTCAACCACTATGGCACCGTCGACATCTTCGCCGGCCGCTACAACGACTCCTACCGCAAGGCCGAGCTCGACTACTCCGAGAATATCCAGACGCCGCGCATCCGCGAGACGTTCAAGTCGATCCTCGACGACTGGACCAACGAGACCTTCGACCCGTTCGCCTCGCCGCACGAGACCGGCTCAGCGTTCGGCATCAAGAATGGCGACAACCACGGCGCGGTCACCCGCCAGCGGGTGCAGGCCGGGCGGATGGTCGGCCTGCCCGGCGACGCGCCGCTGCGCAGCGATGAGGCCGGCTACTCGGTGAACCGCATGTTCGCCGACGTCCCGCAGGCCGAGCCGGAGGTCTACGCAGAGCCTGGCTTCGAGGACCAGGTGTCGGCCTTCAGCCTGTTCGCCTACTTGTCCCGCTCGGACGTCACATGGAACCCGTCGGTGGCCAGCGTCTGCAAGGAGTCGCTGTTCTGCCCGACGACCGAGGAGTACATCCTGCCGATCATCCACGGCAACGACCGGGTCGAGTGGTTCATCCAGCTGAGCGACCAGATCACCTGGGAGGTCGAGGACCGGGAGACCGGCGCCGTCCGGGCCCGCGTCGTGATGAAGGCGGGCGACGTCTCGGCGATGCCGGCCGACATCCGCCACCAGGGCTACTCGCCGAAGCGGTCGATGCTGCTGGTCTGGGAGAACGCGTCCGCCGACCTGCCCGACCTGATCGCAAGCGGCAAGACACCGACCTACCCGATCGACTTCTGAGGCACCGGGACGGGACGACGGTGCAGACGAAGCTGTTCATCGGCGGCATGTGGGTCGACGGCCTCGACGGCGCGAGCATCGAGGTGCGCGACCCGCACGACGGGTCGCTGCTCGCCGAGGTGGCCGAGGCCCGCGCGGCCGATGTCGACCGCGCGGTGCAGGCGGCGCAGGCAGCGTTCGGGGCGTGGCGGCACACCACGGCCGAGGAGCGCGGCAGGCTGCTGCTCAAGCTCGCCGACCTGATCGAGGCGGACGCCGACGAGCTCGCGCTGCTCGAGACCCGCGACACCGGCCATCCGATTCGCGACACCCGCGGGCTGGACGTGCCGCGCACCGCCGCGACGTTCCGCTACTTCGGCGGGATGGCCGACAAGCACCAGGGCAGCGTCATCCCGGTCGAGCACGGCTTTCTCGACTATGTGCTGCGCGAGCCGATCGGCGTGGTCGGGCAGATCGTCCCGTGGAACTTCCCGCTGATGTTCACCAGCTGGAAGATGGGTCCCGCACTGGCAGCCGGCAACACGGTGGTCCTAAAGCCGTCCGAACTCACCCCGCTGAGCACGCTGCGCGTGGCCGAGTTGATGACCGAGGCCGGCCTCCCTCCCGGGGTCGTCAACATCGCCACCGGCTACGGCGCGACGGCCGGACGGCACATTGCCGAGCACCCCAGCATCGGCAAGGTGTCGTTCACCGGTTCGACGGCGGTCGGCCGCTCGATCCTGGCGGCGAGTGCGGGCAATCTGAAGAAGGTGCAACTCGAGCTCGGCGGCAAGGGCGCGAACATCGTCTTCGCCGACGCCGACCTCGACGCCGCCGTGCAGGGCTCGGCGTTCGCGATCTACCACAACCAGGGCCAGGCCTGCATCGCCGGCAGCCGGCTGATCGTGCACGAGGATGTCGCCGACGAGTTCGTCGACCGGTTCGTCCGGCTCAGCAAGGGCGTACGCCTCGGCGATCCGAAGGATCCCGCCACCGAGATGGGCCCGCTCACCTCGCCCGGGCACCGCGACCGCGTGCTCTCCTACATGGAGGTCGCGGTCGCGGACGGCGACGAGATCGTCACCGGCGGCAAGGCGCCGGAGACCGCCGAGCTTGCCGGCGGCTGCTACCTCGAGCCGACCGTGGTGGCGACGCAGGCCGCGCACCGCCTCGCCCGGGAGGAGGTGTTCGGCCCGGTCGTGGCGGTGCAGCGCTTCCGCACCGAGGACGAGGCGCTGCGCATCGCCAACGGCACCGACTACGGGCTCGGTGCCGGACTGTGGACCCGCGACCTGTCCCGCGCGCACCGGGTGGCGCACGAACTGCGGGCGGGCATGGTGTGGGTCAACTCGTACAAGCGGGTCAACCCCGGCTCCCCGTTCGGCGGCGTCGGGCAGAGCGGGTTCGGCCGCGAGATGGGGTTCGAGGCCATGCACGAGTACACCGACGCCAAAGCGGTGTGGATCAACTACGGGGCGCAGCTGCCTGCGCGCTACGCCGATGCCTGACCCGCAGCCGCTGCCCGGCGCGATCCGCGCCGGGCAGGAGTGGTGCCGCGTGATAGTCAGGTTCGCGCACGAGACGCTGCCACAGCGGGTGGTGTTCGCCTCGTTCGAGGCCGCCGAGCACGTGGCGGAGGAGATGGCCCGGCTCGGGGCCTCCCGGGCGATGGTGATCGCCGCCGAGGCCGAAAGCGCGCTGGCCGACCCGCTGGCGGCCGCCCTGCCGGTCGCCGTGCGTCATACCGAGGTTGTAATGCACGTGCCAGGCGATGTCGCCGAGCGGGCACGCAAGGCCGCCGGGGAGCACGATGCCGACGTCCTCGTGAGCGTCGGCGGCGGGTCCGCCACCGGCCTGGCCAAGGCGGTGGCGCTGACCACCGGCCTGCCCATCGTCGCCGTGCCGACCACGTACGCGGGCTCGGAGGCCACGAACGTCTGGGGGCTCACCGAGGGCGGCCGCAAGACCACCGGTACCGACGCCCGCGTGCTGCCGCGGGCCATCGTCTACGACGCCAGCCTGATGCTGTCCTTGCCCGTGCCGCTGAGCGTGGCGTCCGGGCTGAACGCGCTGGCGCACTGCGTCGACTCGATGTGGGCGCCCCGCACCGACCCGGTCGACCAGGCGCTCGCGCTGGAGGGTATCCGCGCCCTTCGCGACGGGCTTCCCCGGGTCGTGCGCGATCCGCAGGGCATCGAGGGCCGCGAGCAGACGCTGTACGGCGCCTGGAGGGATGTACAACCTCCCGCACGCGCAGACCCACGCCGTGGTGCTGCCGTACGTCCTCGCGCTCAACGCGCCGTCGGTCCCGGACAGCGAGCGGCGGATGGCGGCGGCGTTCGGCGCGGCGTCCGCGCTGGACGGGTTGCAGCGCCTGCGGGAGCAGATGGAGGCGCCTCGCGCCCTGCGTGATTACGGGCTGCGCGAGACCGGCATCCCGGCTGCCGTCGACGCCATCCTGGCGGCCGTCCCCCCGGACAACCCGACGCCGGTCACCGCCACGAACCTCGAAGAGCTGCTACGCCGGGCGTGGGAAGGAAGGCCGCCACGATGAGCCTCGACCAGCACGGGACGGCCTCCCCAGAGCAGGAGGAACGCGAGTCACGGCTCGTCGAGCGCGTGGTCGCGTCCTTCGACGCCACGCCAGACCCGCGGCTCAAGCACCTAATGCAGGCGCTCACCCGGCACCTGCACGCGTTCCTGCGGGAGGTGCGGCTGACCGAGAAGGAGTGGCAGCGCGCCATCGAGTTCCTGACCGCCACCGGGCACATCACCGACGACCGACGTCAGGAGTTCATCCTGCTCTCTGACGTCCTGGGGGCGTCGATGCAGACCATCACTATCAACAACGAGGCCCACCAGAACGCCACCGAGGCGACGGTGTTCGGCCCGTTCTTCGTCGAGGGCTCACCCGAGATCGAGCCCGGCGGCGACATCGCCGCCGGAGCATCCGGGGAGCCGTGCTGGGTCGAGGGCACGGTCACGGACACGGACGGCAAGCCGATCCCGTATGCGCTGATCGAGGTCTGGGAGGCCGACCAGGACGGCTTCTACGACGTCCAGTACGACGACGGCCGGGTCGCCGCCCGCGGCCACTTGTTCAGCGACGCGGGCGGGCGCTACCGCTTCTGGGCGGTCGCCCCCACGCCGTACCCGATTCCGCACGACGGCCCGGTCGGCCGGCTGCTGGCCGCGACGGGCCGGTCCCCGATGCGGGCCTCGCACCTGCACTTCATGGTCAAGGCGGACGGCTTCCGGACCCTGGTGACGCACATCTTCGTCCGCGGAGATGAGCTTCTGGGCCGCGACAGCGTCTTCGGGGTGAGGGACTCGCTCGTGATGGACTTCACGCCCCAGCCGCCAGGTACCCCCGCTCCCGACGGCCGGGACCTGGGAGACCGCGCGTGGTCACGCGTGCGCTTCGACATCGTCCTGGCGCCCGCCGCGGCCCCGTGAGCACCCACGCCGCGGCCGTGGCCCCTGCACCTGGACAGAAGGGCTGATCCATGCCCACCGACGTGTACCTGTACGACGCCGTACGGACCCCCTTCGGGAAGTACGGCGGTGCGCTGGCGGGTGTGCGTCCCGACGACCTGGCGGCGCACGTGCTGCGGACACTGGTCGGCCGGGCGCCCGCACTGGAGCCGGCCCGGGTCGACGAGATCGTGCTTGGCAACGCGAACGGGGCCGGGGAGGACAACCGCAACGTCGCCCGGATGGCAGGCCTGCTGGCTGGCCTGCCGACGTCGGTACCGGCCACGACGGTGAACCGGCTGTGCGGCTCCAGCCTGGACGCCGCCATCGTGGCCTCGCGCCAGATCGCCCTCGGCGAGGCCGACGTGGTGGTGGCCGGGGGCGTGGAGTCGATGAGCCGGGCGCCATGGGTGCTGCCCAAGCCCGAGAAGCCGTACCCGGCCGGTGACGCGACGCTGGTGTCGACGACCCTCGGCTGGCGCCTGGTAAACCCGCAGATGAACCCGGAATGGACCGTCTCCCTGGGTGAGGCCACCGAGTTGCTCCGCGTCCGCGAGCAGGTGAGCCGCGAGGCGCAGGACGCCTTCGCCTTGCGCTCGCATCAAACGGCGGCCCGGGCTTGGGACACCGGGTTCTACGACAACCTCGTCGTCGAGGTCCCTGGGGTAGCGCTCGAGCGCGACGAGTCCATCCGGCCCGACACCAGCCTGGAGAAGCTCGCCGTGCTCAAGCCGGTGTTCCGCAAGGACAACGGGACGGTGACCGCGGGCAACTCCTCTCCGCTCAACGACGGCGCGTCCGCGGTCCTGCTGGGCAGCCCCGCGGCGGAGCAACTCGTCGGCCTGCCGCCGCTGGCACGGATCGCAGGTCGCGGTGCCGCGGCGAACGACCCCCGGTACTTCGGTTTCGCGCCGGTGGAGGCCGCCAACGCGGCCCTGAAGCGAGCCGGCATCGGCTGGGGTGATGTAGATGCGGTCGAGCTGAACGAGGCGTTCGCCGCGCAGACCGTGGCGTGCATCAACGCCTGGGGTGTCGACCCGGGCATCGTCAACGCACACGGCGGCGCCATCGCCATCGGCCACCCGCTGGGCGCATCCGGCACCCGGGTGCTGGGCACGCTCGCACGCTCCCTGCGGGCGAGCGGCAAGCGGTGGGGGGTCGCCGCGATCTGCATCGGTGTCGGGCAGGGGCTCGCCGTGGTCCTCGAGAACCTGGGCGCCTGAGCCGTGGTCAGCATACTGGAAAGCCTCACCGAAGCGGTGGCGGGGATCCCGGACGGCGCCACGGTGATGATCGGCGGATTCGGTCCGGCCGGTCAGCCGGTCGAGCTCATCGACGCGCTCGCCTGCTCGGGCGCCACCGACCTCACCGTGGTCAGCAACAACGCCGGAAACGGGGACGCGGGCCTGGCGGCGCTGATCGGTGCGGGCCGGGTCCGCAAGATGGTGTGCTCCTTCCCTCGCCAGTCGGACTCCTGGCACTTCGACAAGAAATACCGGGACGGCGAGATCGAGCTCGAGCTCGTCCCCCAAGGCAACCTCGCCGAGCGCATCCGCGCCGCGGGCGCCGGCATCGGAGCCTTCTACACGCCCACCGGCTACGGGACGCCGTTGGCCGAAGGTAAGGAAGTCCGGGAGATCGACGGCA
>WNGK01009404.1_pt1 | contig 10065 bp, 9 predicted proteins | sample 5400601 | NCBI WGS metagenome assembly WNGK01 (sample SAMN13153376, study PRJNA577476) | soil metagenome | isolation source: 60 cm soil or saprolite under Garry oak tree replicate 1 | place: USA:California | collected 2016-06-15 | reverse complement strand
GCGGTCGACGATCGTGTGAGCCGTGAAGGCCGTCAGCTCCCCGGCCGGGAGCGTGCCGCCGTACGCGAGAAGAACCTTTCCCACTGCCGTTGCGTGCGCCACGCTGGTACGGCCTATCTCGGCCACGCTGCGCACATTGAGCGGGCTCGGCACGAAGTCAAGGGTGAACGCCTCGTGCTCCCCCGGCACCGACAGCGTGGCTGTCTCCTGCAGGACGCTGGCCATCTCAATCAGGTAGGGCCTGGCCAGGGACCGGATGTCCAGGCCATGGTTCACTGCCGTGGCCAGCCGCAGCACGCCCAGGCCCAGGCGGTAACGCCCGGTGGACGGGACGTGCTCGACCAGGCCACCCTCGGCGAGCGTGGCCAGGATCCGCGAGATCGTGCTGACGTTGATGCCCGTGCGCCGGGCGATCTCGTTGGTCCCGAGCTCGCTCCGGGCGCGGGCGAGCTCGTCCAGTATCTGGACCGCCCGCGCCACCGACCCCACCTGGCGAGAGGCTGGCCGGCCGGTCCTGGCCAATATAGACTCCCTTTAGTTAGGACATAGTATTTCCCTATGGGCAATACTGGCAAGGACAACTGTAGTGCCCTGGCGAGGTCTGCGCCAGCTACCGAAAGGCGGCCGCCAATGATCCCCACCCACAGTCGCTTCGTGATCATCGGCGCCGGCATCCACGGACTGTCCACGGCCTGGCATCTCGCCAGGGAACTCGAAGGACGCGGCACGGGCAGCGGCGCCGACATCGTCGTCCTGGACAAGAGCGGCATCGGTTCCGGGGCGTCGGGCATCGCCTGCGGCGTCGTGCGGAACAACTACTTCCAGCCCGCGATGCGCGAATTGATGGCGCACTCGGTGGCCGTCTGGGAGTCCGATCCGCAGGCATTCGCCTATTCCCCGGTCGGCTACATGCAGATCGCGCCTGAGCCGATGCGGGAGAACGTGGCCAAGATATTCGCCGAGCAGCAGGCGATCGGCTACCCGTCGGTCCTCGTCGAGGGAGCCCGCGATTGCCGCGCCTACATGCTCGACCTGTTCGGCGACTGGCAGGCTCAGGGAATCACGGCGGTGCTGCACGAGAAGAAGGGCGGCTACGCCAATAACATGCGATCGCTGCAGGGTCTGGCCGCAAATGCTCGCGCGCACGGCGTGCAGATCCTCGGCGGGCCGCGTGTCACGGGTATCCGCACCGACGCGGCCGGCTCGGCGACCGCTGTGCAGACCGACCAGGGCGACGTGTCGTGTGATCAGCTGATCGTCGCCGTCGGCCCGTGGATCCGTGATCTGTGGTCCATGCTCGGGCTGCCCGACCGGATCTCGGTGACCGGCCGTGACGGTACCACCCACCCCGACCGGCCGATGTGGACCTACTGGGCGCTACAGGAGGGAACGCTCGCCGTCGACCCCAGCGACTTCACGGATAACTCGGGCTCGATGCCGCCCGTCATTCATGTTGATTCCGCCGAGCCGCTGCTCGACGATGTCAGCGGTGAGCTCATCACCGATCAGATGTGGGGCATCTACTACAAACCAGATTTCTACTTTGGCGGGGTTCAGGGCGGCACCTCGCCCTATATGATCAGCGGGCCTGCGGTCGAGGTAGCGGTCGACCCGTACGGCCCTGAGAGTCCCGAGTACACCGTCCGCGACGACTTCGTCAGGATGTGGACGTCAGCGCTCGCTCACTGCCATAAGCGCTTCGAAGGCCAGCGTCACCTGTACCGGCGCGAGCCCACCGGCGGCATCGGGGCGTTTACCCCGGACAGTTTCCCCGTATTCGACGTGTTCGGCGAGAACGTCTACGTGATCGCCGACTCCAACCACGGCTACAAGATGATCGGTGTCGGGGCGCTGGTTGCGAAGGAACTGCTCGGAGACCGGCAGGGCCTCCTGCAGCCCTTCCGCTTCGGACGCTACAGCACCGGAGACCTGCACCCCGCAAGCAACTCGCCGTTCCCCTGGAGCTGACGACCGCCGGCCTGTCCGTCAGTCGACCGGAACCGCCGCCTCGTCCCTCAGCAAGGCCATCTGCTCAGCCGACGGTTCGGCCGGCACCTCCTCGCGGAAGGTGATCCGCGACCTGTCCTGCACCACACGCCGGTAAAAGAACAGCAGCACGGACGCTACTAGCACGCCCACGCCTATGAGCATGTCCGTGACATTGCCGTAGCCGGTCAGCGACGGGTTGGCCAAACCGAAGCCGATCAGGACGGCGTTGAATACGGCGAGCAGCCCGGCTATCCAGACCCAGACTGGACCGACCTTGATCGGCCGCGGCCAGTTCGGCCTGTCTCTGCGCAGCAGCAGGAAGCCGGTCAGGGCCAGGAAGTGCGCCAGGACGTATCCGATGTTGCTCAAGTACAAGATGGCCAGGTTGCTGGAGATGAACAGGACCAGAAGCACGTTCACGATGAGGTCGACGGTCATCGCCCTGGCCGGGACATGGAACCGGTTGAGGTGGAAGAGCTGCTTCAAGGTCATGTCGTCGCGTGCGATCCCGTAAAGCGCACGGGATCCGTCTGCCGTCGAGGAGATCATCGACAGGAACAGGCTGCCGATAAGCAGAACGAGGACAAAGCCCGCCGGGCCGCTGCCCATGATCTTCGCGAGGGCCGGCACGTAGAATTGGCCCTCTGCACCGGTCGTCGGCGCTCCGGTGACTCCGCCTAGTCCGAGCGGGAACAGCAGGAACACCACGAGCGTGAACATCGCAGCCGAGCGGAGCGCGATGGTGGTGTCCCTGCGCGTGTCATGGTACTCGGGTGCGAAAGTCGCGCAGATCTCGGCGGCATAGGCCGACCAGCCCATCAGGAACAGGTACACCATGGCGAGTTTGAAGCCGCCGAAGCCGTGCAGCGACCACGTCATGTTGGAGCCGTGCCAGTTCCCAGTCAGGTACGGCACCACGATGAAGATCGCCAGCGGGACCATGAGCCCGGCGCCGGTGATGTAGGAAAGCCACACCGCGGGGCGGATTCCGAACACGTTGAGCAGCCAGACCAGGAAGATGCAGGCGACGGCGATGATGTGGGGCAGCCCGACGTGGACGCTCCCGATGCTGAACCATGTCCAGGTCGCGGTCGGGAACCACTGCGCCTGGATGAGGTCGCCGATGACCCTGCCGAAGATCGACAGAACCACGGACCAGCCGATCCAGTAGCCGAACGCACCGATTGGCCCGGCCAGGGAGAACCGCCCACGCCAGCCCTCATGCGCATAGAGCGAGATTCCGCCCGGCTTGTCGGGGAACATCGATGCGGTTTCCGCATAGATCCAGGTCTGCAGCATGCCGACCCCGGCCGAGATGCCCCACAGCAGCACCGCACCCCAGGTGCCAAGCGCCCCCATCGAGTACCCGAGCGACGCGATCAGGAAGCCCGGGTTGCAGAGCGCGATGACGAATCCGTCCCACCATCGGAGCGCCTTGAGCAGGTGCCGTTCCTCGATGGTCGCCTCGGCCATATCGGGCACCTCCCGTTCACCACAGGTAAACGTTGTTTAGCATGCCGGGTCGGCCGATGTCTACACTCTTGGGGCTCGGGTGCCGCAGAGTTACAAATTGTGGCACCTCTGCGCGGGTGCAAGCCTGGCCCGGACGGACGATCCGTGCCTAGACTGCGATCATGCGCGGCCCACCGATCACCGTCCGCTGTGACTGCGGCGGGATCGGCTATGTCCCCTACAGCCAGAGCTGGGCCTGCCCGACCTGCCGTCGCACCTGGAACACGAGCCAGATACCGGCCGAGGAGTACTGGGGCATCATGCGGGAGATGCGGCGGCTGCGGCTCTCGGTTATTGCCATGGCACTGGTGCTGGTCGTCCCGATCGCGGCGCTCGTCCCGCTGGCCGGGCTGCGGATCCTCGTCCTGCTGCCGCTGGTGATGAGCTTCTGGTTCATGTTCTACATGCCCAGATGGCGGCGGCGGGTCCGGGAGCGCTCGAGGAACCTCAGCAAGTGGGAACTCCGCCCCGACTGACGTGATGACAGGCACGCGATACCGGGATCCGCTGGCCGCGGTGCGGTCGGAATCTGCGCGGCCACGCCCGGTCCTGCTGGCTACGCTGGACGTGCCGTTCGCCGCGGCGGGCGTGGCCTTCGCCGTCGACTCGGCGGTGGAACTCGGGCAGCGGCTTATCGTGGCCAACTTCGTCGAGCGGCCGCCGCTGCCGCTCTCGGTCATGCTGGGCTATGACGATCTGCCTTACACAGCGGAGATGGCCGAGGCGCTCAGCGCGCCAGCGGTTCTCGCCCGTTCCCTGGGCATCGAGGTAACCAGGCTCCGAGTGAAGAGCTTCCATCCGGTCCAGGCCATGCTGGAAGTCATCGCCGAGTATGATGCCGGGATCGTCGTCTTCGGCCCGAGTCCTGACCGGATCGGGCGGCTCAGATACTGGCGTGCCGCGCGCGCCATCCGCTCCCGCGTGACCAGCCTGGTTTGGCTGCCAGAATGAACCGTGCCAGTGCTTGCGTCATCTGCGTTCGCGTCATCTGCGCTTGCGTCATCTGCCGGGCAGGGGGGAGCGATGACGTTCTTCGATCTGGCCGATCCGGCGTTCTCTGTCGAGTCGGCCGAGGTGCACCGGGCACGTGAGGACAGCTGGTATGCGCACACCAGTTACGGCCTGGCAATACTGCGTTATGACCAGGCTGCCCGCCTGATTAGGCACCCAGGGCTGCGTCAGGGCAGCCGGTCGTGGCCTGGGCATCACGGGATCACGCACGGACTCTTCGCCGACTGGTGGGCCGCTTGGGTGCTGAACAAGGAGGGCGCGGATCACCAGCGGCTGCGCCGGCTGCTCAACCCGGCGTTCTCCCGGCGGCGCATCGAATCCATGCGGCCGCACTTCCTGGCCCTGGCCGACGAGCTCGTCGGCTCGTTCGCTGGGCAGGGCCGATGCGAATTCATGGCCGAGTTCGCCGAGCCCTACGCGGCCCGCGTAATAGCGATCATGCTCGGTATACCGGAGCGGGAATGGCCGCTGATCGCGGCCGACTCGGCGACGATCGGCCTGGCCCTGGGCGTGCGGATCCGCGATGAGCTGCCGCGCGTGGAGGCGTCGCTAGCGCGGCTGTACGACTACGCGGATTCGCTGATCGCCGAACGCCGGGCCAGGCCAGCGGATGATCTGGTGACCACGCTTGTCGAGGCGCATGACGGCCAGGAGCAGCTGACCACGACGGAGCTCCGGGACACCCTGGTGCTGCTGATTTTCGGCGGCTTCGACACCACCCGCAACCAGCTCGGCCTGGCCATGCAGGCATTCATCAACCATCCGCGCCAATGGCGGCTGCTCGCAGAGCGCCCGGACCTGGGACCCGCCGCAGTGGAAGAGGTCATGCGCGTCAGCCCCACCACCACCTGGGTGACCAGGGAAGCGGTCGAGGACTTCCGCTTCGACGGGCTGGAAATCGCCGCCAGAACGACCATTCACCTGCTCTGCGAATCGGCGGGAACTGACCCGCGCGCGCTCCCGCACGCCGAGTTCGACATTGCCGCGGCCGACCGGCTGCCGCAGCTGGCGTTCGGCGGCGGCGTTCATTACTGCCTCGGACACCTGGTCGCGCGGAGCGACCTGAGCGTGGCACTAACCCTTCTCGCCCGGCGGTTGCGCGAGCCGCGGGTGTCCGGCGAGGCCGTCTGGCTCCCGTGCAGCGGCAACACCGGGCCGGTCCGGCTGCCGATCGCGTTCACGACCGGCCACTGACGCGGTGCCATCCATCCACAGAATGAGAGATCTCCTGGAGCGCGCGATCCTGGCCCTGATCGTGGGGGCGGCAGTGCTCGGCTGGGCCGTACCGGGGCCGGGTCAGACGCTCGATGGCCACCAGGCGATCGGGATCGTACTGGCAGTCCTGGTGTTCTCGAGCGCCATGACAGTTCCGGCCGGGGTGCTGGGCAGGGTCCGCGCACTTGCTCCGCGCCTGGCGATCGTGATCCTGGCCGCGACAGTCTGCCTGCCCCTGCTGGCCGTTGCGCTCAGCGAGTTGCTCGGGCCCGGAGTCCTGCGCGACGGCGTGCTCGCAGTGGGCGTGGCCCCGGCCGAAGTGGCCTCGGTGGCGATCACCGGGATCGCGGGCGGCGAGGTAGGCGCGGCCGCGGTGCTGCTAGTGGCCTCCACGCTGGTCAGCGTCTCGGTCGCCGGGCCGATCCTGTCCTTGGTCGGCGGCGCAGGGGTCTCCTCGCTACACGTCCTGATCAACCTCTCGCTGGTGGTGGGCTTGCCGCTGCTTGCGGGCCTGGCCATCAAGCGGCTCACGACGGTCGGTGACCGCGCTGAGAACGGGTTTCAGGCGCTCGCCGTGGTCGCCGTCGTGGTGCTGGTGTGGCTGGTCTCAGCGCAGGTGCGGCTGTCTGTCGCGTATGCGACCCTGATCGCCGTGCTGATCGCGCTGATTCTGGCGTCGGCGCTGCTGGGCATGCTGCTTGCCGCGCGCCTGACGCCATCAGCTCGGACAAGTGTCGTACTGAACGTGTCCATGAGAGACTTCGCCATCGCGAGCGGGATCGCGGCCGCCGCTTTCGGCCCGGCCGCGGCGGCACCCCTGGGCAGCTACGGTGTCCTCGTCATGGCCTGGGGCGCTCTGGTCGCCCGGGCGGCGAACCGCCGCCGCCGCCGCACCGGCCTGTCACCAGGCCCCTAAGCCCTCGCACCGGGCCCGTATGCGAAGCGCAGCGGCCGCGGCGTCGTCGCCGGGCGCAGCGGGCTGATGTCGATCGCCGGTGTGCGGCCTGCCAATTCGTCGGCGACGGCCTCGCCGACCGCAGGAGCCAGCTTGAGACCGTGGCCGGAAAAGCCGACCGCCAGGTAGAGGCCGTCAACTCCAGGCCACGGGCCGAGCAGCGGATGCCAGTCCGGTGTCACGTCATAGACTCCAGCGATCGTAGTGATCACCTCGGCGGAGTCCACGGAGGGCAGAGCGGCTGCGAGCGCGCGGCGCAGCCTGAGCTCGGCGTCAGCGGCGACCCGGGCGTCATGCGGGAACTCCGGCCGCACCGCATCGGCGGGGTAGGCGACGGCCACAACGAACGGACCGCTGTCACAACGGGCGACCAGACCCGAGGGCGCGTGGGTTACTGCCGTCGTCAGCCCTGGCACCCCGGGAGGGCGGCGTAGCACGGACAGCTCCAGGGTGTGCAGCCGCATCCGCAGGTCGATCGCCGTACCGGCCAGGAGCCCGGGCGCCCATGGCCCCACCGCCAGCACCACCGTCCCGGCATCGATATCGCCGTCGTCGGTAACGACGCCAGTGACCCTGTCCCGGCCCATGCGCAGCGCCCGTACCGGGCTTCCGAACAACGTGCTGGCCCCGGCCATTTGCGCGGCGACCGTCGCCGACAGCGTGACCTTGACCGGGTCGACCAGGCCGCTGTCCGGCTCCCAGGCACCGCATGCCAGCCCATCGGTCGCCAGCAGCGGCTCGATCTCGCGCAGCCGGTCAGCCGGGACGAGTTCAGTGCGCACGCCCAGGCTTCGGCCCAGCGCAACGTTGGCCGCGCAGCCCTCAGCCTGGTCGGCCGCCACCGCAAGCAGATACCCTACGGGCTCGAATCCGGAGTCCCCGATGCCCACGTGATCGCTCCAGCCGCGCAGGATCTCGATGCCGCGCCGCGCCAGCCGGGTGGTGACCTCGTTGCTGTAATGGGTGCGCACCTGGCGGAAGCTGCGTCCGGTCATGCCGGCGGCAGGTCCCCTGCCATCGACCAGCAGGACGTCGCCCACGGCGCGGCGGGCTAGCTGCAGGGCGATGCTGGTCCCTACGATGCCGGCACCCACGACGACCACGTCCGCGTCCATCGCTCTCCCTGTCATGAGTTCCATGCACCTGCTCAGGCTAACGGCCAGGCATTCGCATGGTCATCCACCCGAACGTGACGAGCGCGCGGCTCGGCGAGAGTCTGCGATTCGCCGCTTATGGTCCTGAGGTAGGCAATTCATGTCCTGACTAGCCTGCCTGGCAGGATGGCCACGGCCCCAGTCGGCTGGTGGAGCCAGCGACGAACCTGACTGATCCGAGAAGGTGCCAAGGTGAGCACTGCCGCCGAACTGGCTGCGCTGCTTGGGGTTGGAATACTCGCGGGCATTGTCAGTACCGTCGCCAGCCTGGCCTCCGTCGTCTCCTACCCGGCGTTGCTGGCGCTCGGCCTGCAGCCGGTCAGCGCGAACGTGACCAACACCGTGGCGCTGATGTTCACTGCCGTCGGGGCGGCGGCCGGCTCGCGGCCTGAGCTGACTGGCCAGCGGCGGCGGGTGCTCAAGCTGGGCCTGCTGACCGCCGCGGGCGGAGGCGCGGGTGCGGCCCTGCTGCTGCTGACGCCGCCCGCGGGATTCGAATACGTGGCGCCCCTGCTGATTGCTGTGGGATCCCTGGTAATCCTGCGGCGCCCGGTCCAGGTGGCACCAGCGGCCGACCGGGAGACTCGGCCTGACGGCTCGGCCAGGACGCATGGGGCGGGCGACCGGGACTCGGGCTGGCTCTCGCGGGCCGCGATCTTCGCGGTCGCCGTCTATGTCGGGTACTTCGGCGCAGCGGGGGGCGTTCTGATGCTCGCGGTGCTGCTCCGCATGTTTCGGCTCTCGCTGGCCCGCACCAACGCGCTGAAGAACGTGATACTGGGTCTGGCTAACGCGGTGGCCGGGGTCTGCTTCGCGATCTTCGGGCCGGTGCGGTGGGCCGCGGCGCTGCCGCTGGCCGCGGGCTTCCTGGCTGGCGGCTGGATCGGCCCGTCACTCGTGCGCCGCCTGCCCGCCCGCGGACTGCGCCTCTTCATCGGCGTCTGCGGCCTGGCCGTAGCCATCCGGCTCGGCATCAGCACGTACCGGTGACTTGCACTGGGCAGCCGACGGCGCGGGCTGGGTCGTGGTGTCCCGGCCGAGTCGGGGCGGGCGGTCCGGGCCCGCCGAGGCGACCTAGTGGCGGTGGCCGGTTGATCTGCGGCGAACGGCGACCTATAGTCTAGTAAGGTTACTAGACACTCCTATTCGGCGATCGACGCATTACTCATCCCATAAGCGAGTTTCGGCCCGATACGGCGATCTCACGGTAACTTGGAGCTGCGTGCGTCGGCCGGGTCGGCCTGCCGGGGCGGTTGCTCGGCTAAGAGGTGACGATCGGAGCGGGGAAATCGCGGGTGTGATGGGCCTGCGACGCGCTGGCAAGGTTCGCCACCTGGCCGTTGGCAATGAGGCGCTGGTAGGCGTCCTGCCAGTCCGGCAGATCGGCGCTATTCTGCTCCCAGTCAATGAAGGTCGCTTCATCGCACCAGTCATCCAGGCGGCCCATGGTGCTCAGATGCGGTTCGCTGCCCACGAACGCGTGCATCGGGTCACGTCCTTGCCAGGCGGTGCGGGTCCAGTAGGTATTGTTCGCCTCGGCCAGGACGTCCGCGCCGAGATTGCCCTTTGAGTTCTGCGCCAGTTCCGTTACCGCCACCGCGCTGCCGAAGAACTCATCGAAGAACGCCGGGTCCCTGAGCCGAAGCCTGGTAACCACGATGACCGTCATCACTGCCTCCTCGGGCCTGGCGCAGCTAGGGCCGGCAGGTCTGAACCGCGGCACTAGCGTATTCGGGCTGAACACTATTAACCAGTCACAGCTGGAGCTGCCATCCGCTGCGGCCCGGTGCGGTATTTCGCTAGCCGCTACCTCGCGGACGGCCCGCCGCCTCGGCCCAGCGGGTCAGCCGCAGGCAGATCCACGAACGATACGGCGTCTGACACCGTGTTCCGCCGGGAACTGGACGATGCCGCTGAAGACGAGTTCGCCGACCTACGGATGTCGGTGCGCCTGGCTAGCCTGTTCCTGCTCCGATCCGCGGGAGGGTGGCGGCATGGTGCGGGACATTGATATTGCGCGCTGGCGGCTGCGCAGCCAGCGCCTGGTCCGGCCGTATGCCGGGTCGGCGGGCGAGGTGGTGCGGTCGCTGCTGGCCGTGCAGGCGGAGAACCCCGGTCCGGCGGCGTGGGCCGTGACCTGCCGTACGCAGCACCCGGATCAGGCTGATCTGGCGGGGCTGCTGGACGATGGCGCCGCCCACGGCCTCGGCGGGCGCTCCGCTGCTCAGG
>WNGK01009403.1_pt1 | contig 10065 bp, 7 predicted proteins | sample 5400601 | NCBI WGS metagenome assembly WNGK01 (sample SAMN13153376, study PRJNA577476) | soil metagenome | isolation source: 60 cm soil or saprolite under Garry oak tree replicate 1 | place: USA:California | collected 2016-06-15 | reverse complement strand
AGAAATCGCTGATGCCGTTGTTTATCTGACGGAAGCTCGCACAGTAACCGGGGAGGTGCTGCACGTGGACGGCGGTGCGCACGTTGGCAAGTGGTGAGCGCGAAGGGTTCGCAGCCGGGCGGTGCGGATCGCCGGTTGCACGACCTTGGAATTCAGCTCCCACCCGCCCCTACGCCGTTTGGAAGTTACGTCGAGACGGTACAAACAGGCAACTTGCTTTTCCTCAGCGGGATGCTCCCGGTTGTTGACCATAAGCCGAAGTATCTTGGCCGGCTTGGCAAAGAACTCGATACCGAGGCCGGACGAGACGCCGCCTATACGGCGGCTCTGAGCGCCCTCGCAGCTGCCAAACATCATTTGGGCTCACTTGATCGAGTGACTCGGGTCGTGCGGCTCGGAGTATTCATTTCGACTTCCGGTGACTTCTTTGACCAGCCCAGAGTCGCGGACGCTGTGTCGGACCTGTTTCGCGACATCTTCGGCAGCGAGAAAACAGCAGTTCGGCTCGTTATCGGCGTTGCGAGCCTTCCCCTGGGATTGCCTATCGAACTCGAAGTCATCTTCGAAGTTTCCGAGTAGCAAGAAGGGGCAGAGGAAAGACAGTCTCTGCCTGTCGCCTTTCAAAGGATAGCCATGGAACAGCAGTCCATCGGTTCGGCCAGGCAATGGAACAAGACTCGCGTCTCTTTAAGCCTGGGAGTTGAGTACCCCATCCTTCAAGGCCCTTTGGGTGGTCTGTCGACGCAGCGATTGACAGCGACTGTCTCGAATTTTGGCGGCCTGGGCACCTTCGGAGCGCACGGTCTGAGTCCTTCAGCAATCAGGGACGTGATCGCCCAGATTTGTGAACTCACGAAAAAGCCCTTCGCGATCAATTTGTGGGTGTCGATGGAAGACGAGGGTGCGCGCACTTCTGACAAGGACGCATTCTCACGAAGCCTGGCGCACTTCGCTGGTCATATCCAGGCCTTGGGTGGTTCGCTGCCGGACTACAAGCCATACGTTCCGATCAGGTTTGAAGACCAAGTGCGTGTCTTGCTCGATGCAAGGGTCCCAGTCTTCAGCTTCATCTACGGACTTCCGCCCCGTGAGATCCTCGACGAATGCCGTGATCAGGGAATCGTTACGATCGGAACGGCGACGACAGCGGACGAGGCCATCGCTCTTGACGAGGCGGGAGTTGACTTGATCGTTGCTTCAGGTTTTGAAGCAGGCGGCCATCGCGGATCTTTCTTGCTCCCTGCCGAGGCGTCCTTGACCGGAACATTCTCGCTCACCCCCCAGGTAGTAGACGCGGTTTCGGTACCGGTGGTGGCCGCTGGGGGTATCGGCGATGCTCGTGGGATTGTCGCCGCTTTTGCTCTCGGAGCGGAGGGTGTACAGATCGGAACGGCCTTTCTGACGAGTGAAGAGTCGGGCGCAAGTGCGCATCATCGAAACGCGCTGCTCAGCGAGAACGGTTGGCTCTTACGTTATTTGCGATGGCAGCGATGCTTGCGCTGATTGTCGTGATGCTGCCTTCGGGCGCGCCGCCCTACCTTGCGCGGAATATGGCCATCGGGCATGGTGTCTACGTGGTGTTGTTCGTCGCGTCAGGTCTGATGTTCCGCCACGCGAGTTTGGCGGAAGTGACGTAAGACCGAGACCGATTACAAATCGGCCGCCGGTTCGACGTTGCGCCAGGGGCCGAAGGTCCGACACATACCAGTTACTCGACCGCGCCTCTCCCTCGCAGCAGGATTACGGTTTTCCTCTCGCTCGCGCCGCCAAACAGCAGCGCGTATCCCAGGGGCGTGCACTCGACGATTTCGCCCGGCCGCTCGTAGTCTCCGGGAAGTCTCACGCGAACTGTGAGATCTGCACCACGATCCACCAGTAACTGAGTCACCGGCAAGCCGGCGTCGTTGAACTGCGTCACCGCGTGGAAGATTGCGGTTTGTCCTCCGATGCCGGCCACATCGACGGCTGCACGGGCGTTGACATCGGCTCCGCGATCGAGGAACAAAGTGGCGGCTGCAACATTGTTGTATTCCGCAGCCACATGCAAAAGAGTTCCTCCTTGAAGCAGGAGGGAACGTCCGCTGGTCTGGCCGCAATCGAGTTCTGAGAAACGTTTCGTCACGAGTCCAGGGTCGGCGTCCATCAGCCCTGCCAGGTCGTCCAGCCGCCCGCGGAGCAGTGCCAGCACAGCGAGCTCGTCGTACTTCGTCGTGCCACCGGCCGCGAGAAGGATGTCGATGCAGGAGCTCAGCCGTTCTACGGAACGCGCGTAACCGCCAATGAGGTAGTCGAGAGCTGTGCCGGGATAGGGATGGCCGCTGATCTCGTACTGATGGTCGCGACAGTTCGGATTTGCGCCGTGATCGAGGAGCCATTTGAGAGCGACGGGAGCCAGCGATTCGCATGGAGCGAAAAGAATGGGGAAATGTCCGTGCCACAACGCGTTCACGTCCGCCCCGTGCGCCACGAGCAGATCCATCATCGGGATGCGATGTTCGTTGAGCGCGGCTCGCATGAGAGGTGCGTCGCCGCCCTGGTGCACATCCGATCCGTGGGTGAGCATCCATTCCGCCATCGCCAGTCTGACCGGACTCGGTGGCTCCCAAGGCACGCGGCATTCGGCAACCCACGTGAGCGGGCCATCTTTGGCGTAGCCAAGTGGGCCAGTGTGCAGCGCCGGATTGCGCGTCATCATGGTTTGCACGCGGGCGAGGTCGTTGGTGTCGATGGCGTGCTTGAGTTGCCCGATCTCCTCGAAGGACTCGACGTGAGCTTTGAGCTTAGTCCAGCTCGCAAAGCCATAGAGACGCGCGATCTGGAACTGCGCGTCGGTGATCGAGGTAGCCTCTCGAGCCTTGAGCAGGTCTTTGGCCTGGTCCTTCAGGTGGCGGAGATTGGGGTGGTCAGGGAGAGGGCGTGGCGTGGCTTGCGGGTCAGTCGACATAGCGACCTCCTTTCGTCTGAATCGCCCGGCGTCCGCACATCGGGCTGAAAGAAGGTGGCGAAAATTGGATGCTTGCCAGGTGGGCTTCTACCCTTTCCGCGGACCGGATGCGTCCTTCACGCGAAGCCAGTATTACCACATTTTGCAGAGATCTGCGAAGTTGAATATTGACTTGCGTAGTCTCGCGCTATGAGACCACCCCAACAATGTCCGACCAGCGCGTAGGGCCCAATCTCTCTGGCATCAATGAGTGAGGAATGCAGTTCCTTGGCCACCGTCAGCCGCCGCGAGTTGGAGGAGCCGAGTCGCGCCACCCTGCTCCGGCACGATCGTAGGAACAAACGCGGACAAAGCGCCCGGCCTCGCGCTGAACCAAACACTAATCCACGGAATTATCGCCAAAGCCGAGAAGCAGGATCATAGTAGGATTCCGGGGAACTGGCCCAGTGCGGAAGATGCGAAGTCGGAAACCGCCGACATCGACCAAACGAATGGCCGGCTCACAACCGTTCTTCTGTGCCTCGGTGTCCTGTGGAAACCCACGAATGGCTCAACAGAGGGCTCGCCTCTCTCACCTTGACATTCTACCCGAAGCCTGCCTATGATCGCCTAGAATGTCTACCCGAGAGCAGAACGAACGGATCGAACTCCTCCAGGGCACGTTGGATCTCCTGATTCTGCGCACCCTGCAACTTGGCCCCCTGCACGGTCACGCCATCGCCAAGGCGATCGAATTCCGATCCGACGAGGTGCTCCAGGTCGAACAGGGATCGCTCTATCCGGCACTGCATCGGCTGATCAAGAGGCGATGGATCTCTGCCGAAGATGGAACTTCAGAAAACAACCGCCGAGCGAAGTTCTACGCACTCACATCCAAAGGCAGACGACAGTTGGCGGTTGAAACCGGCAAATGGGACAAGCTGGCGCAAGCTATCGCACAGATTCTCCGGCCCGGAGAGCAGGAGGAAGCATGATACGGCGCAAACGCATGCTGGCGGACCTCGAGCAGGACATTCGCGACCATCTCGAAAGGGAAACCCAGGACAATATCGACCGGGGAATGTCTGCGGAGGACGCGCGTTTCGCGGCGCTGCGCAAGTTCGGCAACGTCGCGCGGGTCAAAGAACAGACCTGGGAGGTGTGGAACTTCGTGTGGCTTGAGCAGCTTCTTCAAGATATTCGCTTCGGCGTTCGCACGCTCACGAGGAGCCCAGGGCTTACGGTTGCCGCCGTAACGGCCATCGCGCTGGGCATCGGAATCAATGTCGGCATTTTCTCGGTTTTGAACGGGCTGGCGCTGCGATTGCTCCCTGTTCCGCGCGCGCAAGAGCTGGTGAGCGTAAACCAGATCTTCCATTTTCAAGGGCGGGGGGATCGTTCGATTCACAATGATTCGAGCTGGTTTTCCTACTCCGAATATCTCGACTACCGCGATCACAATCATGTATTCGACGGGCTGGTGGCCTATGAGCCTTACGTCGACGCATCCCTTCGTGTAACGGATGTGCAGCAGGTCCTCGGGACCTCAGCTTCATGCAACTACTTCAACGTTTTGATCGAGCATCCGGCGCAGGGACGAGGCTTTGTTGATTCGGACTGTGCAAGTCGCGGAGTAAATGCGGTTGTTGTGGTGAGCGACGATCTGTGGCGGGGGAGATTTGCGGCGGATCCTACTTTGGTCGGCAAGAAGATCGTCCTAAATCGGACTGCCTATACCGTCATTGGCATTGCCCGACAGGGATTCACGGGCACGGAGCCGATTCCGAGCACGTTCTGGGTACCCATCACGATGCAACCGGCGCTGGAACCCGGGAGAGACCGGCTTTCGAACGACAATATGAGTTGGCTCGCTATGCTGGGGCGAACACGGCCCGGCGTAACGATGCAGGAGATACGTGCGGATCTTGGCGTGATTGCAGGACGCATTGACCAGCGCCACACGGGACCGGAACGCACAACTTCGCTGGCAATCCATGCCGCAACATTCTTCTCGAGTCCGGAACAGCGCAGCTTCCTGATTCCCGTTGCTTCCGTTGTCCTCGCCGCTTTCGCTCTCGTCCTGCTCATTGCGTGCGCGAACGTGGCCAACCTTCTGCTCGCGCGCGCTTCAGTGCGTCAGAGAGAAATCGCGCTTCGGCTCTCGATGGGTGCAGGCCGATGGCGCCTGGTGCGACAGTTGCTGACAGAGAGTCTCTTGCTCTCCCTTGCAGGCGGCGTGCTTGGATCTGTAATTTCATTCTGGTCTTTCATTCGGATTCTTCGGCTTGTAACTTCGCACCTGCCAAATGGTTTTCCGCCAATTGCTGTGAACGTTGCACCCAACATCCATGTACTGGTCTATGCGCTCTTGCTTTCAATCCTCACGGGAATGGTGTTCGGCCTGGTCCCGGCGCTGCGTAGTTCACGGCTCGATCTGAACATCAGCATCAAAGGAGACGGTGCAACTCTTGGGACGAGCAAGAAGAGCGGGCGACTTTTACTCGATTTACTGGTCGGCTCTCAAGTTGCCGTGTGTATGGTCCTGTTGCTTGCTGCTGGATTGCTGCTTCGGGGCCTTTACCAGGCGCAGACCATCGATCCCGGATTTGAAATAAAGGGCGTTGCAACAATGTTCATGTATCTGGGCAGACAGGGCTACGATCAAACGCGGGCCACGCTGTTTATGCGGCGATTTCGAGAACGTATTCAAGGCCTTCCAGGAGTGACTGCGGTTGCGCAGGCGGAGTGCGCCCCGCTGAGCCACGACTTTAGTGGCTCGCAGTTCATGGTCCCGGGCCGCGCCGGAACGATCATGATCGAATACAACCACATTTCGCCCGACTATTTTTCACTGCTTGGCATTCCCATTGTGCGGGGCCGAAGCTTCAGACCGGATGAAGCACATGACGCACCCGGGATCATCGTCACAGAATCGACCGCACGCAGATTGTGGCCAGAGCAGGACCCGCTCGGAAAAGCATTGCGCGAGGAATCAGGTCGCGAATACTTCGTGATCGGCGTGACGAAAGACGCGCAGGTCGCGCATCTCGGTCGATCCGACACGAACTATCTCTATTTTCCCGCCGGACCAGAAGAAGACTCGCGAAGCTATGTCCTGGTTCGCTATGCAATCGGGTTCACGGATGTAGCAAGAAGCATTCGCGATTTGGCACAATCGATCGACCCCGATGTGCCTGTCGATGTGACCCCGCTCGAAGACTATCTCGAAGTCTGGCGAGCACCGTCGCGAATCGTGGCCGCGCTGTCAGGAGCGCTGGGCGCGCTGGCCTTGCTGCTTTGCTCGATTGGCGTCTATGGAATGGTGTCTTATAGCGTGAGCCGATCTATTCGTGAAATAGGCATTCGTATGGCCCTCGGCGCGAATGGCGCAGACGTCATGCGACATGTGCTTTGGCAGGCCATGCGCCCGGTTCTGATCGGTGGGGCCATTGGTGTGGCTCTGTGTGCCGCCGTGTCGGGAGTGCTCTCCAGCATGATGTTTGGGCTTGGCACGCACGACCCAATCGCGTTCGGCGCGGTACCGGTATTCCTGCTGATCGTAGGGTTCTTCGCCAGTTTCATTCCTGCCCGGCGAGCGATGCAGGTCGATCCGATGGTCGCGTTGAGATGTGAGTGAAGATAGCTCTTGCTGGCTGAAGGCAAAGTTCGGTTGACGACTTCAGGGCAATACGACTGATCGACAGAGCGACCGTCGGCGAGGTTCAAGAAATCGATCCACAATCCGATCCACAAAATGCGCGGTTTTCTACGACTTCAGTGGTCTTAGGCGTTCCCCACGGGTTTGTAAGTCGTTGAAAACTGTCACGGCAGAGGTCGCGGGTTCGAGCCCCGTCGTCCCCGCCATACATTCCAAAAGACTTACGGAACGTATGGCGATTCCCTCGTAGGTGCAGAAAGGTGCAACCCCTCCCGCGAGAGCGTGGATTATTGCACCTAAGTGCTTATACGTGAATTGCTTGTCGTAGGTGCAGCAATAGGTCCTGATTCGGCCGGTAGAAGGAGTTTTACGACCGCGTTTTGAGCCTCTCGCTTGGCCGGCGTGACGGCTTGCGTGTAAGTATCCAGGGTCAGCCGCGCCGATGAATGTCTCAAGAGATCCTGCTGCACCTTAATATCCGTGCCAAGATGTCGGAGCAGAGTCGAATAGGAATGCCGAAACGTGTGCCATCCGATTCGCTTTGCAATTCCTAATCTCTCGATGACGGGATGAATCTGTTTTCGCATGATGCTCTGTCCCCAGATGGGACGCTTGCCTTCGGCTCGCTTGCTGGCGAACACCCAATCATCGGCGGAACGGTACGGCGTCACTTTCCTCCACTCCTTCAACATCTCGACAAGGTGAGGACTCATCGGGATCGGCTTCGCCGAGGACTCAGTTTTACACCGGCTGACAACGCCGTGGACAATGGAACGCACAATGTTGATTTCACCATTGTCGAAGTCCAGGTCGCTCCATCGCAGTCCGAAGAGCTCGCTTTGCCTCAGACCAGTCGTGACATCGAGGAAGATGAGGAGACGGGGAAGTGATGCGACGTTGTTTAGCAGCCGCTTGATCTCGTCGACGTGCAGAATGTGCGGTACTCTGCGACGTTTGGCACTTTGGCGAACGAGGTGGATCGGATTCTCGGAGTAGAGTTCATATCTGCACGCATGGTTGAACAGGACGCTCATGATGTTCCTGATCTTTGCGCAGGAACCACGAGCCAAAGGAAGTTGACGCAACCATGACTCAACCTCGATCGGCTTTATCTTGCCGAGCGGATGCATGCCCCATCTCGGATCGATCCACCGTTTCAGATAATTCTCATAGCCCATCTTGGTCGCATATGACTTCCATGAGTTGTCAACGGAGAGTTCTCTTCGACGATAATGTTCGATCAACTGAGACATGGTCGGCACACTGGCCCGCAGGCGCGGATCATCAGAATTGATCTCAAGGACAATTCCTTCGACCATCTCGCGGGCCGCGACCTCAGTCGGGAGTTGCTCAGTAGTACCCAACACGATACGACGATAGACTGCCTTCCCGCTGGTTCGATCTCCCCATCGAAATTCCCATACACTGTGTCCGCTTCGGCGCTTGGTCTCTATAAGGCTTCCGTTTTGCATGCTGCTCCTTTTTGCACCGGCGCTTTGGCTTATCGGCCGGGCAGGGAGCCACCAAATCGCGCGGCTCATTTCATTTAGAAGGGAATGCAAAGATCGAGGTAACCGGAGGTTGCTCCTTTGCAGCGGCAGCGATCTCCGTTCGAGGTGTGGAGCCTATGGGAAAGGTCAGAATGAACGATGCTCCCCGGACTGGATTGTTCTGGAAAACGATGTCACCGCCGTGGGCTTCCATGATCCGCTTGCAGATACTGAGGCCCAGGCCGTAGCCGCCGGTCTTCTTCGATCTCGATCGATCGACGCGAAAGAAAGGCTCAAAGAGTCCGGCGGCGTCTTCGGCTGGAATTCCAGGGCCGTCGTCGCTGACTCGAATCACAACGGATTGATCGCTCTCCGCACAAGATATCTCCACCGGCTGGCTGTCTGGCAGAGAATACTTGAAAGCATTTTCCAGAAGATTTCGTAACACGGTTCGAACTTTTTCTTCGTCGAACTCCAGTTCAACCTTTTGCGAACATGAAATGAAGCGCGCTCCAGGATGCCGATTGTTGAATCGGACAGCCATGTCGTTGAGAGTTGGTGCGAGATTCTGAAACGAGGGATGGAGTCCACGGCCATCACGGAGTCGCTCCAACTCAAGCAACTCGGTGACCATCATTTCCATTTCGACAACATCAGCAGCCAATTGCTCTTTGTGCTCGCTCTCAGGCATCAGTTCGAGTGCCACTTTCATGCGCGTCAATGGTGAGCGAAGCTCGTGGCTTACGTCGAGCAGAAGTTGATTGCGAGCTTGAATCATTTCACGCACCCGACTCACCATTCGATTAAAGGCACTCGTCAGAGCGCCAAATTCATCCCGCGTCCTGACCGGCAGCACGACATCCAAGTGCCCGTCACTCAACTGCTCGACTCCTTCGCCCAGCCAACGAACAGGACGCAAGAGAACCTTGAGCACGGCGTGCGCTGAGAGCAGCACCAATATCATCAGAACGAGCAGCAGGGCTAGAAACTTGAAATGTAAGGCCCGCATTGGTCGCATCAGATTCCATGCGAAAAGATATGTTCCGCCATCTGGTGAGGCCACAAGATAGTAATCGCGCCCCTGCGGGGATCGGTGTGCGGACCCGGCACGAACTTCTGCGATTGAAGGCAGTTCACTGTCTGTAGCCCAATTCCCGCCAGGACCTTCATATCCGATTAACACGTCGAGACGATCACGAATCTGAATTGCTTTTTGAAGATTCGGAGCAGTCGCGGCAACTGCGGCCGCATATTGTTTGGCCAGTCGGTCTGCCGTAAAGCTGAAGTTGGGGCTCACGATCAGCCCGAAGAAAACGGCCACCATGATAAGCAGGCAAGTAGCCATGGCGAGCATGATGGCCACGAGCTTTGCGAATACGGACACTCCGCGACGGTGGGGCGGCTTATGACTTGCCATTCCCGCCTCCGATGAAACTGTAGCCCGTTCCGCGTACGGTGCGGATCATGGTCGACTGCCTGGCGTCATCGCCGAGTTTTTGACGCAAGCGGCTCACCAGAATATCGATGGAGCGATCGTACGCCTCCCAATCAACGCCGCGAATTTCGTCCATGATTCGATCGCGAGTCAGCACGCGGCCCCAATTCCGGACCAGAAGCCCGAGTAACTCAAATTCCGCGGTAGTGAGTCCGAGATCGATGCCGTTTAGATGGGCCGAGCGCGTTTCCCAGCTCACTTGCAGCGGACCAATTTGCACGGTGTCCTCGCTTTCGGCCTTGGCGCCGCGGCGCAGGATAGCCTGAATGCGAGCGACCAGTTCGCGCGGTTCAAATGGTTTGGGTAAGTAGTCGTCCGCGCCCATCTCGAGGCCGAGAATGCGGTCCGTAACCTCTCCCCTGGCGGTCAGCATGATGATCGGGACGCGGCTGTGTTCGCGGATCTTCCGGCAAACAGCGAAGCCGTCCATATCCGGAAGCATGACGTCCAGAACAACGATGTCGGGCGTATCGGCCTTGAGTGCGTTGAGACCCGCCTC
>WNGK01009399.1_pt1 | contig 10065 bp, 7 predicted proteins | sample 5400601 | NCBI WGS metagenome assembly WNGK01 (sample SAMN13153376, study PRJNA577476) | soil metagenome | isolation source: 60 cm soil or saprolite under Garry oak tree replicate 1 | place: USA:California | collected 2016-06-15 | reverse complement strand
AATGAAATGGAGATCACCATTGCCGTAGAACCTTTTCAGACCTTTAGGCACTGCGGAATGATAGGAGCGTATCCCTTCCGGAGTCTGTGACGAGTGACCAGGAAAAGCCCCACCTCTCGCAAAGAACGCGAGAAATGGGGCACCCTCGAGATTTATTTGTAGGTATATTCTTCGTTTGGCACCGGGAGAAGTGGGCCACCCGCCATCATTCAAATTCGGCAAGTCCTGACCCGAAGAATGTTCAGGAGCTTTTCGATAAATCCATTGCGGATCCAAAGGCGTCCGATGGGCTAAAGATTCAGATGGTATTTGTTCGAAGCAAGTCATTTGGCCCCGATGGAGACACGGCTTTCGACGATGGTAGCGACGTCCTGCAGTTTGATGTGAAAGATCATGTCCGTCTTATCGCCTTCAAGTCCGTCCCATTTCACCCGTATGATCCGGCTACTCTTAGGGATACCTGCATTCCGTCGGATGATTTTTATACCCTCCTGCAGAACTGGTACGACGCCTTCGAAAGTGAGTCGGGTTCGCTCCCTAAGGTGTCGGAGGCGGCACGGTTTGAAAATGAATCACTAGAGATAACCTGTACTGAAGTTGGGGGTCGGCGGGCTGGTCCAGATTTTTAATCACACCAGAATGAGGCTGGGCGGGTGGCCCACTTTTCCCGATCTCCCGATCACCAAACATGAGGGGGGTTTTTCAACGACGCCGTTACTCAAACTGTCTTGTTCGTGAGATTGGTTCTACAGAGCGGTCGAGGCTTCCTCAATTGCTGCCCCTAATTGCGTGCAGGCCCGGGAGACCTGCTCCGCGGAAATTACCGCTGGCGGGGCTACGAGGACGTGGTCGCCGTAGTCGCCGTCGGCGCATCCTTGGACGGGATACACGAGCAGGCCGCGGTCAATGGCTGCCTGAGCAACGAGTCCGCAGAAATTTGCTTCGGCCGGGAATGGGGCTTTGGTGGATTGGTTGGCAACAAACTCCACCGCCCACAACAATCCTATTCCGCGGACGTCGCCTACAGCGTTGAGTGGGCGGAGTTCGTCGAGGGTGTCATTTAGGAGAGCGGCGGTCGTTCTCTCGCGGGCTGAGTCGGCGGCGTACACCAAGTCGTGTTTCTGGATATAGCTGAGAACGGCGCGTCCGGCGGCGAGCGAAATCGGATGCGAGCTGTAAGTGAAGCCGTGGATGAAAGAGCCGGAGCCGGAGGAGATGGCCTCGACCACTTTTTTCGAGATGATCACTGCTCCTAGGGGAGCATAGCCACTGGAGAGGCCTTTTGCCGTCACCATAATGTCGGGCGTAACCCGAGAGTGATCGACGGCAAAGTTTCTGCCGGTCCGGCCCATTCCTGTCATGACCTCGTCGGCGATCAGCAGGACTTGGTGGCGTTGACAAATCTCGGCGATCTTTTCGAGATAGCCTGGAGGTGGGATGACGGCCCCGAGAGTTGCTCCGCTTACCGGCTCCACTATGACGGCCGCGACGGTGCCGTGCGAATCCAGAATCGCTCGTTCGATTTCGGCGGCGTACTTCTGACCGCAATCGAAGCAGCTGTCGGTGCACTCATAATCGCAGCGATAACAGTAAGGCGTGTTTACGCTGGTGAACTCCCGCAGCATGGGGCGGTAAATCTCGCGCCGCCGCTTGTTTCGGGAAATGGCGACCGCGCCTAAGGTCGCGCCATGGTAGCTTTGGTTGCGGCTGATGATCTGGGAACGCCTGTGCTCACCGATTTCCACCTGATACTGGCGGGCAAGTTTCAACGCGCTCTCGATGGCCTCTGACCCACCGCTGCAAAAATACACGGCGCCACCCTTGAAGCCTTCACCGGCAAAGGCCAGAAGCTCGGTGGCATACGCCTCGCTGACAGGGGTGGTGAACTGGCTGCCGTGGACGAACTCGAGGGCGCGGGCCTGCTCGGTCATGGCAGCGACGATCTCTGCAACGCCGTGGCCGATGAAGTTGACGGCTGCCGAGCCGGAGAAATCAAGATACTGCTTGTCTTGCGCGTCCCATAGATAGGCGCCTTCGCCGCGGACCGCTGGCGGGAACGACTTGCGGAAGGAACGCCGCAACAAGGCGGAGCCTGGCGAATCCTGCGTTACTGCTTGACCCGGCACGGTTGGGATTACCCGGTCTATTGATTCAGACTGTCAAAAAAGAGTTGCTGCGCACCTAGCTATCAGCTCTGAGCTTCTAGTCCTTGGGTTCCACGCCGGGGGGCTAAAAGCTAAGAGCTCAGACAAGAGCTATCGAAGCCGGAATACAAATCGCCACGCGATACCGACCATTCGTGCCCAGTATTCCCGTGTAGAATCGGCCATAATGCCGGGTTTCCCAAACGATTTGACCGAACAAAGTCCCTCGATTCCGACCCGGTTCTGGCGCTTTCTGCGGCTGTTTCGTCCTTCGCACGAACACTCCGCCTTTTCAGCAACGGTCCTGCTTGTGACCGCGATTTTGCTCTCTCGCATAGTCGGATTTCTGAGAGAAATGTACATCGCGTGGGCATTCGGGGCGAATTCAATCACCGACGCCTACAACGCGGGCTTCACGATCCCAGACTGGCTGAATTACCTGGTGGCCGGGGGGACTGCGTCGATCACCTTTGTCTCCATCTATACCCGCTTTCTGGCGGAGAAGAGAGAAGAGGACGCGCGAAAGACGTTCTCGGCGATCATCACGATCATGACTGCGGTGCTGGGGGTGGGGATTGTCCTGGCAGAGATTTTCGCCCCGCAGCTAAATCGGCTGATGTTCAGCAAGTTCACTCCGGCCCAGTTTGAGCTATGCGTGCACCTCACACGCATCTTGCTTCCGGCGCAGCTGTTCTTTTATGTCGGCGGCGTGGTTTCGGCGGTATTGCTCTCGCGCAGGATGTTCTTGCTCCCGGCGATCGGGCCGCTGGTTTACAACGGGGGAATTATCGTTGGCGGGTTGCTCTTTTCTCGTCGACTGGGAATTTCAGCGCTCGCTTATGGGGCAGTTGCAGGCGCTTTTATCGGAATTTTTCTGATTAATGCGGTGGGCGCGGCGCGGCTTGGGGTCGGATATCGAATCTCATTTGATGTGCGGAATGCGGCATTTCGGGAATGGGTACGCCTCTCCATTCCGCTGATGCTCGGGGTTTCGCTGGTCACAGCCGACGACTGGATTCTGCGCTATTTTGCTTCCGGCAGCGTGGGTGACATTACGCGGCTGAATTATGCCAAGCGTCTGTTTGCAGTGCCGATTGCAGTCTTGGGGCAGGCTGCAAGTCAAGCGTCGTTGCCGTTCTTCGCGCGATTGTTCGGCGAGAAACGATTGACAGAATTTGCTGAGACCGTCAACGGCTCTATTTATCGGATCGTTGCAGCCGCGCTGCTGGCTTCAAGTTTCATGATGGCCGCCGCGCTTCCGCTCATTGATCTCGTTTACCGGCGCGGACATTTGTTGTTTTCCGATTCGCGTATTACAGCTGTGTACTTCTTTTGGTTTTCGTTGTCGTTGGCATTCTGGTCGGCGCAAGGGCTGTATGCGCGGGCATTCTATGCAGCTGGGAACACGTTAACCCCCATGATTGCCAGCAGCATTATAACGCTTGCGTCGCTAGTTGTTTACTCGGCGCTGTATCGCACACTGGCCGCTGTCGGACTAGTGATCGCCTCGGATATTGGGATCGCGGCGAATTGCCTTGCGGTTGCGTTTCTGCTGCACCGGCGCAATCTGGTTCCAGCAAGCGGTTTGGAGTGGACAGAGATTGGGAAAGCACTGCTGATTTCGATCTTTGCCGGGCTGATCAGCCTGGAAGTTGCTCGACTGGTGAATCTGACCGGAAGCCGAGTTGCCGATCTCAAAGCTCTAGGTCTGATTTCGTTAACTTGGGGGGCAGCGGTCGCGCTTGGCTTGTGGATGACGAAATCGAAATTGCCGCAAGATCTGCACCGGCGGCGCGCGTCGCCATAGCTTTTGCGAAAATTCACGCGGGACGAGCGAGACGCCCGTCGCTCCACAAGCGCTGCGGCCGAGTTCCACAAATCGAGATTATTATGAAGGCACGGGCCTCCCCGCCGGTGCCTCTATTCGTTTGCGGAGGGCTGCGGTGCGAGCGAGCGATTGAATTGCTGGATGGCCTTGTAGCACTCGCAGGCGGCGGATTCGAGCTCTTTGCGGTTCAGGATCCTCACGGCGCCGCGGTGATTTTCAATGAAGCCGGCTTTCTGCAAAATGCCTGCGGCCAGGCTGACGCTCGGTCGTCCTGTTCCGAGCATTTGTGCCAGAAAGTCATGCGTGACCGGCAGCACTTCCGAGCCTACGCGGTCCTGGCACATCAGAAGCCAGCGGGCGAGCCTTTGTTCGATTTCGTGCAGGCGGTTGCAGGCGGCAATTTGCGCAATTTGCAGTCCCTGCACCAGCACATAACGGCTTAGGACGAGGCGTAATTCCGGAGTTCCCGCCATTTTCTGCTCTAGCACGTCTGCTTTGATCCGCACCCCGCTGCCGGGAATCTGCATGATGCTCCGGTAAGGGCCACGGTGCAGGCCCACCGCTAACGGAGTGCCTACCATGCCTTCACGGCCCACAATCGCAACCTCGACGCTGCGGCCATCGGTGGTAAGCACGACCAGAGACGCCAGACCTTCGTTCAGAAAGTAGGCGAATTCAATTTTTTCTCCGGCCTCGTGGAGAATGTGGTGGGAGGAAAGTTCGACTGATTCGAGATCCTGCCGGATGAGATTGTGTTCGCTTTCGGGGATGGAATTCAGGATCTCGTTGCCGACCATCGCTCCGTTGAGGTCGGTCCGCGTCCCTGGGGGGACGATCGCACGTGTTTTCTTTTCGCTCCGAACATTCGTACGCTGCAAACGTGCTCCTCTTACAAGCCCGCGCAATAACGAGATTCTGGGGAAACCAGTTCGCGTAGGCTATTCATGGCACGCGAATGTGTCAGTTCGACAACGAACTGAGAGTGCCAGGAACTACTTCAGGCTCAGATTGCCGTTGTAGTTCTGGATAACTGCGTAGCACTCGCAGGCAGCGTCCTCGAGGCGCTTGCGGTTGAGAATTTTTACGCTTCCGCGAGTGTTTTCGATCAGCCCGGCGCGCTCGAGCACGCCGGCGGCGATGGTCACGGTGGGACGCCCGGAGCCCAGCATTTGGGCGATGAATTCGTGGGTCAATGGCAGCATCTCGGAATCAATTCTGTCCTGGCACATTAGAAGCCAGCGGGCCAGCCGCTGGTCCATTTCATGAAGGCGGTTGCAGGCCGCGATCTGCGCCACCTGCATCTGCTGCAACATCAGATAGCGTTCCATTGCATTCCGCAATTGCGGTGAAATGGCAAGAGCTTCTTGCAGCACCTCGGACGGGATACGAAGGCCACTCCCAGGAAGTTGCACAATCGCGCGCATCGGAGCGGCCTGGAACCTGAATGCCAGAGGGGCCCCAACAATTCCCTCGCGCCCCGAGATACCTACTTCCACGCTTCGCCCATCATTCGTAAGTACGACCAGCGACACCATTCCGTCATTCAGGAAATGAGCATGAACAATCCTCTTTCCCTGATCGTAGAGGACCAGATAGCGCGGCAAGTCCACTGGCTCGAGAAGCGGCCGGAGAGCGGCAAATTCTTCGTCAGGAATCGAGAGCAGCATGTGATTGCGCACAGCCTTGCCGCCGCGATCGTTGCGGGGAGGCAAAGGCCCGGGTACCGTAGGCAGCCTGCTGATCGATGATGAGATGTCCGAAAGCGCCATTCGCATTCTCCCTTTTCGTTAGCGTTGGATGCGGGAGCGCGAAATGAACTTTTTCGGAAACCCTGTAAATGGAACCGTAAATTAGCCCATTCCGAGGCGAGATTTTCCCCAGAAACAGAACAGGCGTCCTCAGGTCAGGACGCCTGTTTCAGCAAGACATCAGAGTAGTTATGCGCGGGCTGCAGCTGCTTCGCTGGAGACGCTGGTGGTGGGCTTTTCTTCGCCATTCGGCTTCTGCCCGGCCTTACGGATGTCGATACCGCCCTTGAAGAACGCGCCGTCTTCAATGGAGATGCGCGCGGCGACGACATCTCCGGTGAGCGAGCCGTCACTGCGAATGTCCACACGATCGCTCGCGGTGAGATTACCGCGAACTTTGCCGAGGACAACGATTTCGCGGGCATTGATGTTGGCAGCGACGACGCCATTGCGGCCAACCGTGACGCGGTTTCCGGCAAGGTTGATCGAGCCTTCCACGCGACCGTCAATGTAGAGCGATTCGGACCCGGTCACTTCCCCTTTAATAACGAGAGACTTCCCGATGGTAGCCTGGTCCGCAGTGCTGGCAGCAACGGGTCGCGGAGCACTGCTGGCGGCCGTTTCCGTTACCGCAGGAGCGCTCGGCGCTGATGTAGGGATACGCTCCGGCTCGGTCGGACGACCTGGCGCCGTGGGCTGATTTGTAGGCTTCCACATGTGAGAAGAAATCCTTTCCTTTTGGGAAAATGTTGTTTGGAACCGAATGCGCAATTCGGAAGGCCAAAGAAATTCTACTCTCCACAGGTGCGTTCGTCATGTGGAAATCAAGGATAGTTTGTGCATTTCTGGGTTTTGGCGAGGATTTTAGGGCAGTAACTCAGGGCAACGCCTTAGATGTAGCAGCATCTGGCACTTGGCATTTAGCATTTAGTCGATATGGCGAATTACCCAATGCTGACGCTATATGCCCTCTGACGCCGTCATCCTGAAAAAGATTCAACGCCAGCCTAAGCAGACGGCTGGGTATAAGCAACTCGTCCGTGAGCTCGGGCTGCATGGGGACCAGCGGCGTGAATTGTCTGGACGTCTTCAGAAACTGATTTCGAGCGGTCAACTGGTTGCGGTGGATTCGGACCGCTACGCGATTCCGCAAGCCGCGTCCGGAAAGAACACTATCGTTGGGAAACTCAGCCTGCATCGGGATGGCTTCGGGTTTGTAATTCCGAATGGAGTTTCTGTCGACGCGAGCCTGAAGTCCCGCCTGTCGGGAGATATCTTTGTTCCGCCGCACGCTGTCGGATCGGCGATGCATGGCGACCTCGTGCTGGTAGAAGTCACCAATGTGCGCAATGATGGCCGGGCGGAAGGGCGCATTCTTCGGCCCCTCAACCGCGCCCATGCCACGGTGGTCGGCATCTTTCATTATGGCTCACGTCACAATTACGTAGTTCCGATAGACCAGAAAATCTCACAGCAGATCGTGATTCCCAACGGGTCGGAGTACCCAGAAAATTCCTCTGTAGTTGAAGGTCCTGAGCTGAAAAATCTTGAACCACAGAGGGCACAGAACTCACAGAGGAAAAAGCAATCACGCCATCGCGTGCTGGGTGAAGAAGTTCGACGTGGCGAATGGACCGATCTGGAAAACGTCGTCGTTGACGTTGAAATCACCGATTGGCCGACAGCTACACAGAGCCCGCGCGGACGAGTGCTCGAGATCCTGGGTTATGAAGACGATTTCGGTGTCGATGTCGAGATCATCATCCGCAAATACCACCTGCCGCACCGTTTTCCTGAAGAAGTCCTGCGCCAGGCGGAAGCGGTTGAGCCCATCATTTCAGCGGCCGACGTCCGCAAGCGCAGCGACTTTCGCGATCTCCCAATCGTGACCATCGATGGAGAAACCGCGCGCGACTTCGATGATGCTGTTCTCGTTCGTCGGCTCGGAAATGGCAACTTCGAACTGCAAGTTCATATCGCCGATGTTGCACATTACGTTCAGCCCGATTCTCCGCTTGATCAGGAGGCGCGGCTGCGCGGTACCAGCGTTTATTTCCCGGATCGCGCGGTGCCCATGCTGCCTCTGGAACTCTCGACTGATATTTGCAGCTTGCGTCCGCAGGTGGACCGCCTGGTCATGTCTTGCGTTATGGAAATCGACAACCACGGCGAAATCGTTGGTTGCGAAATCTGTCCGGGAATTATCAGATCGGCTGAGCGGATGACGTATACCGCGGTGAATGCGATCCTCGAAGGAGATGGATCTGAACGTAAACGCTACGAGCGGCTGGTAGAAAATTTTGAGCTCATGCGCGAACTGGCGATGATTCTGAACCGCAAGCGCGAGCGCCGGGGATCGATTGACTTCGATCTGCCTGAGCCGGTCATCGAATTTGACGAATTCGGGCTGATGAAGAGCATTGCGCGATCCGAGCGCAATATCGCGCACCGGCTGATCGAGGAATTCATGCTGTCGGCAAACGAGTGCGTGGCCGGATACCTCGAGGGGAAGGGAGTCCCGTCACTGTATCGAATCCACGAGAAGCCCGATGCCAAGCGCGTGTATGACTTCGAGGTCATCGCGGCAACTTTTGGATACTCCCTCGGGGTAGGCGCTCTGCCCATTCAACGCACGCAGTTCAAAAGTGACCGCCGCGCGAGGTATGGGACGGGAAAGCGGGCGCGTGAAGTGGAAATTCCGAAGGAGGTCCACATCACTCCCCGCATGTACCAGAAGTTGACCGAGAAGATTGCGGGCAAGCCGGAGGAACGAATTTTATCTTTTCTAATGCTGCGCTCGCTCAAACAAGCGCGCTACTCGGAAGAGAATGTCGGGCATTTCGCGCTGGCAGCGACGACCTACACGCATTTCACGTCCCCGATTCGGCGTTATCCGGATTTGATCGTGCATAGAATACTGAAACAGGCTCTAGAGCATTGGGAGGGAGAGACTCCAGTGGGCATAAGAACGGGAGGGCACGACTTCAGTCGTGCCGGAAGCGGAGCTGCCTCCCGGGGGGCTTCAGCCCCTGAGGGCTCGCGGGCGGGGCCCGATTCGACTTCGCTCAGGGCAGGTCCACACCACACGGACAGTGCTTCTCCGTGGTCCAAGCGCCGCAAACGCGAGCAGGGTGAACTTCAAAATGGGCCCATATCTCTCGACGAACTTCATGCGATTGCCGAGGAATCCAGCCAGTCGGAGCGCCGCGCCGATGATGCCGAACGCGAGCTCATGGAATGGAAGAAAGCCAAATTCATGCAGGAGCGTATCGGCGAAGACTTCGATGGCCTGATTATCAGCGTGACCAAATTCGGCTTCTTTGTCGAACTGACGGACATGTTCGTCGAAGGACTGGTCCCGCTCGACACGCTCTTAGATGACCGCTACATTTACCACGAGAACACTCGGGAAATAATCGGTCAGCGCTCGCGCAAGACATTCCGGCTGGGACAAAGAGTGCGTGTGATCGTAGACCGCATTGATCCAATCGAAAGAAAGATCCAATTTGCGTTGTTGGAGGAAGTGAAGCCACCTCGAACCAAGCACAAAAAGGGGTTGCGCATCTGAAACCGCGAGGATTGTGCTCGTTCCTGATTTTTGGAGGCATAGGCTCTGTCGTCGTCTACGGGTGAGACGCCCGTAGCTCCACTTTGGCGATCCGCGTGGTGTAGAATTTCTAGGTCAGCCCCGTTCGAACAATTTTGTTCGAACCAGCGTCGGGACGTGGCTCAGCCTGGTAGAGCACTCGCTTGGGGTGCGAGGGGTCGGCAGTTCAAATCTGCCCGTCCCGACCAATACCCCGATTACTTCCGTATAGCCATTACTCGCCAAGGGAGAAATCTGTACGACACAGCTTCACACTTCTCGACGAAGCAGGAGCAGCCGGGGAGTTTCTTTCGGGCAACCTGACCGACATGCTGACCTGTCCGACTGCCGCCGCAGTCAGCATCGGAAGAGAAGCCGCAAGGCGGCGGTGGCTTTCGATTAGGCCGAAGTTCGCCTGAAAAATCTCGCATTTAAATTCCTTAAACATTTGATGTAGCGGGCTTTGGCGCTTTTGTGGCATGTTACTATGTACCCATGTAAGTAAATAGCATTTATTTATTTCCACAGATTATTATGTTATACCTTAGCCCATGTACATCGATACCGTGCCCAACCGCAACTCCCCACCCGCGATCCTTCTCCGCGACAGCTCCCGGCAAGGCAAAAAGATTGTCAAGCGCACCCTCGCCAACCTCTCCGATTGGCCTGCTCCCCGCATCGATCTCCTCCGTCGGGTGCTGAAAGACGAAGCCTTGCTTCCCGCCGCAGAGGCTCTGGCGATCGAGCGCTCCCTCCCGC
>WNGK01018848.1_pt1 | contig 10069 bp, 8 predicted proteins | sample 5400601 | NCBI WGS metagenome assembly WNGK01 (sample SAMN13153376, study PRJNA577476) | soil metagenome | isolation source: 60 cm soil or saprolite under Garry oak tree replicate 1 | place: USA:California | collected 2016-06-15 | reverse complement strand
CTAAGGGCAGGTTGCTCACGTGTTACTCACCCGTTCGCCGCTCGAGTACCCCGAAGGGCCTTTCCGCTCGACTTGCATGTGTTAAGCACGCCGCCAGCGTTCGTCCTGAGCCAGGATCAAACTCTCCATTGGATGTCTAAAGCAGTCGCGAACCAGCCCCGGAGGGCGGGTAAGCGGACTGCAGACTGAAGAGATACCTCCACGACCGGTCGAAACCGAGCCGGTGAGGCGATCTGGCAATTACCGTCTGGGAGCTGCACCTTGCGGTACAGATCCCGTATGACGGGGTATGTGCATGTGCACTGGCTTTTAGCACGCTGTTGAGTTCTCAAGGAGCGGACGCTCACCATCGGGAGTCTCACAACTCCATCTGGGGCAACCCTGCTAACTTACCTGCGAGTTAACTGACTGTCAAGATTGTTAGCGGATTTAATTTTTGCAGCTACTGTCCGTCACCTAGCATAACCCAACAGTAGTCGGCCGACCTGGGCGGTCGACAGACTGAGGTTGAGGTTGGGTCTGCTTGCGGTCCGGTAACCGGGGCCTCGCTGGGCCGTCCGGTTCGCATCGGGCCGAACAGAACATTAGGGAAGGTTGGCGGCGGTGTCAAATCGAGGCTCCGGGCCGGCTCGCGGATGCCGATGGACAGCCGATTCGGTGCCGGCCTCAATGCCGGCGTCAGTGCCGGCGTCAGTGCCGGCGTCAGTGCCGGCTCCATGATCATGGCTGGTTACCGTGTTCTGGCGCGGTCAACCCGCCATGATCATGCCCTGATCGTCCGTTTGGCGGCCCTCGCAGACGAGTGCGGTAGCGCGGAAGATGTCTGCCCGGACGATAGCGGCCGCGCCGGCCGATGGTCGATAGCGGCCGCGCCGGCCGATGGCAGCAACGCGGACGATAGCGGCCGCGCCGGCTGCGATTGGGGAGCAACTAGGGTCGGCCGACCTCAGTTGCGATTGGGGAGCAACTAGGGCCGGCCGACCTCGATGCCGCCGACGGTCCGCTTGCCTCGCCGGACGACCAGGAACCGGCCATGGAGCAGATCACTGTCCTGCGGTGCTTCGCTGATGTCCGCCACCTTGACGTTGTTCAGGTACGCGCCGCCCTCCTCGATCGCGCGGCGCGCCGCGGACTTGCTCGCCACGATGCCGGACTGCACCATCAGGTCGGCCACGGTCGCTCCGGTGCGGTCGACGGTCGCATGCGGGACCTCGGCCAGCGCGGCGGCCAGCGTGCCCTCGTCGAGCTCGGCCAGGTCACCCTGGCCGAACAGAGCCCGGCCGGCTGCCGTTGCCCTGGTCGTCTCGTCGGCACCGTGCACGAGCGTGGTCAGGTCGTCGGCCAGGACTCGCTGGGCGGTCCGTGCCGCGGGCCGCTCGGCGATCTCCCGTTCCAGGTCCTCGATCTCCTGCATGGACCGGAATGTGAAGACCCGGAGCAATCCGGGCAGCTCGGAATCGGCGCGGTTCAGCCAGAACTGGTGGAACGCGTACGGGCTCATCAGCTCGGGGCTGAGCCAGATCGACCCGCCCTCCGTCTTGCCGTACTTGGTTCCGTCCGGCTTCGTGATCAGCGGTGTCGCCAGCGCGTGGACTGACTCCCCGGTCACTCGCCTGATCAGGTCGACGCCGGAGACGATGTTCCCCCACTGATCGCTGCCGCCGATCTGCAGCGTGCAGCCGTACCGCCGGTACAGCTCGAGGAAGTCATTGGCCTGCAGGATCTGGTAGCTGAACTCCGTGTAGCTCATCCCGCCGGACTCCAGCCTGGCCCTGACGGTTTCCCTGGACAGCATCTGGTTCACGGGGAAGTGCTTGCCGATATCGCGCAGGAACGCCAGCGCCGACAGGCCTTCGGTCCAGTCCAGGTTGCTGACCATCAGAGCGGACGCCGGCCCCGGTTCGAAGTCAAGGAACCGCCCGACCTGGTCGCCGATGTGCTTGACCCATCCGGCGACAACGTCGGGCGGGTTCAGCACCCGCTCGGCTGACTTGCCGCTCGGATCACCGATCAGGCCGGTCGCGCCGCCGACCAGGCCGATCGGCCGGTGCGCGGCCAGCTGCAGCCGGCGCAAGGTCAGCAGCTGCACGAGGTTTCCGATGTGCAGACTCGGCGCGGTCGGGTCGAACCCCACGTACGCGGTCACCTGTCCGGCGCCCAGCGCGCTGCGCAGGTCGTCCAGGTCAGTCGAGACAGCGATCAGGCCACGCCAGGCCAGATCATCAATGATGTCGGTCACCGGTGCATACTCCCATCTCGCGGCCCGGCGGTCACCTTCGATTCCTGGCGGTCCTCGGCGCTCCCCCGGCGGGGCGCATGCGGCCGGTAGGCCGACACTGCGCCCTCGCCGAGCACCCAGAACCGCCAGTCGGCGTCGGCTCCCAGCCGGACGCCAACTCTCGGCCCGCGGCCGATCGACACCGCCGGAAGGCCGGCGAATCCGGCCGGCGCCAGCACCCGGAGCGAGCCGCCGGGATCAGACACATCGGCACCGTTCTGCGCCCGGCCGATGGCCAGCGCCTGGCACAGCCGCGCCGGGCCCCTGGCCAGCTCCCGCTCGGCAACGACCCGCCTGCTTCCGGCAAGCCGCCTGGCAGCCGCCAGGTCAGCCCCCTCGACGACCCGGCCCGCCCTGAGCAGGACCGCCGCGGGCTCGCCCGCCGGCTGGCAGACCAGGTTGACGCAGAAGTGCATGCCATAGGTGAAGTACACATACGCGTGCCCTGGCTCGCCGAACATCACCGCGTTCCTCGCCGTCTTCCCGCGGAACGCGTGCGATGCCGGATCGGACTCCCCGCGGTACGCCTCCACCTCGACAATCTCGACGGCCACCACGCCTTCGCTGGTCTCGTGCGCGAGGACGCAGCCGAGCAGCGCCGGCGCCACCGTCAGCGCCGGCCGGTCGAAGAACACCCGCGGCAGCGTCTCAGCCGCGGATGGCGGGCTCGCGTCGGTCTCGGGCCGCCCGGCAGCAGCAGCCGCGCTCATCCCTCGGCGGCCCAGCCGGCGCCGGCGGAGACGATCTGCCGCAGCGCGGCCAGCTGATCGGCCACCCGGCCGGGCGCCGTCCCGCCGACGCTGTCGCGGGCGGCGATCGCGCCAGGGACGGACAGCACCGACCTGACGTCTGGCGTCAGGTGCGGCGACACCTTCTGCAGGTCCTCGTCGCTGACGTCCCCGAGCTCGCAGTCATTGACCTGGCACCAGACGACCAGGTGCCCGACCGCCTCGTGCGCCTCCCGGAACGGCACGCCCCGCCGGACGAGCAGCTCAGCTACGTCGGTGGCGAGCGCGTGACCGGCGGCAGCTCCGCGTGCGAGCCGTTGACCATGAAACTGCATGGAACTCACCAGGCCGGCCATCGCCGGGAGCACCAGCAGCAGCGTGTCCACGGCGTCGAAGACGGGTTCCTTATCCTCCTGAAGGTCCCTGTTGTAGGTGAGCGGCAGGCCTTTCAGGACGGTCAGCAGCCCGGTGAGCCCGCCGATCAGGCGGCCCGCCTTGCCGCGGGCGAGCTCGGCCACGTCCGCGTTCTTCTTCTGCGGCATGATCGATGATCCGGTCGCGTAGGCGTCGTCGATCTCGGCCCAGCCGAACTCGTGCGACGTCCAGAGCACGACCTCCTCGCCGAGCCTGGACAGGTGCACCCCCGCCAGCGCGGCCGCGAAGCAGAACTCCGCCGCGAAGTCCCGGTCGGCCACCGCGTCCATCGAGTTGGCCGCAGGCGCGTCGAAGCCGAGCTCGGCGGCGACGGCGGCTGGATCGAGCGGCAGCGACGAGCCAGCCAGGGCACCGGACCCGAGCGGGCAGATCGCGGCCCGCTTGTCCCAGTCGCGCAGCCGCGCAACATCCCTGGCCAGCGCCTGCACGTGGGCCAGCAGCTGGTGCGCGAGCAGCACGGGCTGCGCGTGCTGCAGATGCGTCATCCCCGGGGCGGGCGTCTGTTCCGCTAGGTGCCGCTCGGCCTGGCCCATCAGCGCCGTCTGCAGTTCGGCCAGCCGTGCGGCGACCTGCCTGGCGTGGTCACGCAGGTACAGCCGCAAGTCGGTGGCGACCTGGTCGTTCCTGCTCCGGCCGGCCCGCAGCTTGCCGCCGAGTGAGCCGACCCGCTCGAGCAGGCCCCGCTCCAGGGCAGTGTGCACATCCTCGTCGGCTGCCGACGGCCGGAACGCGCCTGTCTGGCAGTCCCGGCTCAGCTCGTCGATCGCCGCGAGCAGCCGGTCGACCTCACCATCGTCGAGCAGCCCGGCGCGGTGCAGCACCCGCGCGTGGGCCGCCGACGCGAGCAGGTCGTAGCGCGCCAGCCGCCAGTCGAACTGCACGCTCATCGAGAGCCTGGCCAGGGCATCGGCCGGCCCCGACTCGAACCTGCCGCCCCACAGCCGCACCGCGGATGTCCCGGGCTCGCCGCTCACAACCCCTCCCGCAGTCTCTGCTTCCGTTCACCCGACAAGCTATCGGCATAACAATTCCGTCGGGCGACCCGGTCAGGCAAGCGCAGCGGGCTCGGGGCTGGTGTCAGTGCGCCCGGCCCCGCTTTACCAGCGATACTCGCAGGTCGCGCTGGGCGTCGACGATGAAGCAGGTAATCGCTCGCCGGCCGGCCAGCCAGGAAAGCTGGCGCGGGAAGAAGAACTCCACGCGCATCGCCCGTGTGATCCGCGACGTGATGACTCTGGCCCTCAGTCTTGCCTCGCAGCCTTTCGATGCCTCGCGGACGAGTGCCGTGCGACCCGGATAGCTGCCGCCGACCGCGGGGAACTGCACGAAGATCTGCGCGTTGTGCGGCTTGGTGCACGCAGCACCGGTCACCTTGGACACGCCTTGGGTCAAGCGGCCGAGCGACGGGCTCTGCAGGCAGTCCCCGGTCCGCAGCGACAGCACATCCACCTGACTTTTGCCGGCGTTACGGAGCGCGTGAGCTGCGCTGCCCGACCGAGTCGCCGATCCGAGGACGGCGATCGTGATCCCGATCGCGATGACGGCGAACCAGAGGCTGGAGATCACCAGACCGGCGATCGCCAGTCCCTTCCCGCGCTGCGGCTGCCGCCTCAGCTGGACGAGCGCGACGATGCCGAAGATGACGCTCAGCAGTGCCCCGCCGACCAGGCTCAGAACAAGAGACGCAATCGCAAATCCGTTGGTGCCGCCACGCCCCGCGGCCGGAGGCTGCCCATAGCCGTAGCCCTGGCCGTAGCCCTGGCCGTAGCCGGGTGCGACGTAGCCGGGTGACACGTTGCCAGGCGGGCTCCCCGGCACCTGCTCGCTGTCGTAGCGCGGCTCGGTGAGGCTGGCGGGCTGGTAGCCAGGATTCTCCAGGCTCTCCGGGGCGGGACACGACGCGACGCGGCCCATCCACAGCGGCCAGTCGGCCGGGGGCAGGGGCCAGGTCGGATCGGGTTCCCAGCCGGGCGGCGGCTCGAAGCCATAGGGAACTGGCCAGCCGGGCGGCGGGTTGAATTTCAGGCCCATCGGAGACTTCCTCCATCAGCGCCGCGTCGCGTCGCCCGGCACGGTTAGTGAGGTAACACACCCTATGGCACCTATTTGTCGCTGATAGTCGTCTTACTGCAACCGGAGGCCGATGTGCCGGCGTCCTGAAGTCGCGACGCCACCGCATCTCATGGCCTTCGGGCTCGCCCGGCAAGCCGTCAGGGCGGCCGGGCCAGCTCCGATCCTGCCGGCGTCACCCGCAGCGGTCTCACCGAGTCACGTCATACCACGCCAGCCGCGCGATCCCGGTCCGCCGCGATCTTGCTCGGCAGCCCCCACAGCTCGACGAATCCCTTCGCCAGCTGCTGGTCGAACATGTCGCCCGTGTCGTACGTCGCGAGCCCGTAGTTGTACAGGCCCAGCGGGCTTCGCCTCCCAGTCACGACGGCCTGCCCGCCCTGCAGGCGAACGCGCACCTCACCGGTCACGTTCTTCGACGCCTCGGTCATGAACGCCTCCAGTGAGCGGTGCAGCGGCGAGAACCACAGGCCGTCATAGGTGAGTTCGGTCCATCGCTGGGCGGCGATCCGCTTGAACCTGGCCAGGTCGCGCTCCAGGCAGACGTTCTCCAGCTCGGCATGCGCGGCGAGCAGTGTCATCGCCGCTGGCGCCTCGTAGATCTCCCGGCTCTTGATCCCCACCAGGCGGTCCTCGACCAGGTCGATCCGGCCGATCCCGTGCGCGCCGGCCAGCACGTTCAGCTCGGCGATGATGTCCAGCGGCGGCAGCGAGCGTCCGTCGATCGCCACCGGCAGCCCGTCGACGAAGCTGATCGTGATCTCGTCCGCCGGCCTTCCCGACGCCGGGTCCTCGGTGTAGCCGTAGACGTCGTCGTGCGGAGCCTCCCAGATGTCCTCCAGGTGCCCGGTCTCGCAGCTGCGGCCCCACACGTTCTGGTCGATCGAGTATGGCGACCGGGCCGTCACGTCGATCGGCAGTCCCTTCGCGCCCGCGAACTCGATCGCCTTGTCTCTGGTCATCCCGCAGTCACGGACCGGCGCGATCGACTTCACGTCGGGCGCGAGGGCCGCCAGCCCGACCTCGAACCTGACCTGGTCGTTGCCCTTGCCGGTGCAGCCGTGCGCGACGACGCTAGCGCCGAACTCGCCGGCCACGCGGGCCAGGTGGGCCACGATCAGCGGCCTCGACAGCGCGGAGACCAGCGGGTACCTGTCCATGTACAGTGCATTGGCCCGCAGCGCGGGCATGCAGTAGTCCGCCGCGAACTCGGCCCGCGCGTCGACCACCACGGCCTCGGCGGCGCCGCAGGCCAGGGCTCGGGCCCTGATGGCGTCGAGGTCCTCGCCGCCCTGGCCGACATCCACGGCCAGCGCGATCACCTCGGCACCAGTCTGCTCGGCGATCCAGCCGATCGCCACCGACGTGTCGCCAGCACGTCTCTCTGTGTCACAACTCCTCCTTGTCCTGCGTCCCCGTGCTTGATGGCTGAGTGGTCTGAGCGTGCCTCGACTCCGCCCGGCCGCGCCGCTCGGCGAGCCGAAGCAGCATCGCCGCGAGCTCGTCGCCGCCGGCCGGGTCACGCGCTACGACGAGCACGGTGTCGTCCCCGGCAACGGTCCCGAGCACGGCGTGCATCGCGGTTCTGTCGATCATCGACGCCATCAGCTGAGCGGCGCCTGGCGGAGTACGGAGCACGACCAGGTTGCCGCTGGCCTCGGCCGACAGCAGCAGGTCGCCCGCCACCTTGGCCAGGCCGGCAGCCGCCGCGGTGCGCGTGCCGGCGGCGAAGCCGGCGAGCCCAGCGACGGCCGCGGCAGCCTGGCGGAAGACCACATCGTCGGATGCCGAGCACGGCGAGGCGGTCAGCGAGTTCTTCCTGCGACCGCACCGGCTCGCCGGGCTGGCTGAGGATCGCGGCGATTTTCGCGTGCCTGGCGGCCTTGGTGGCCGGGCTGATCCGGTCGGCACTGGCCCGGTCGGCACCGGCCCGGTCGGCGCCGGCGGTCAGCGGGCGGGTCACCGGTCCTCCCGCAGCAGCCAGGTCAGCAGCGCCTTCTGCGCGTGCAGCCGGTTCTCGGCTTCGTCCCACACCAGGCTGGCCGGGCCGTCGAGCACGCCGCTGGTGATCTCCGCGCCGCGGTGGGCCGGCAGGCAGTGCAGGACCCGGCAGCCAGGCGCGGCCAGCGCCAGCTTCCCCTCGTCCAGCCGGAACGGCGTCATCGCGGGCGTCCGGGAGTCCTCCTGACCTTCCTGCCCCATCGACGTCCACGCGTCCGTGGCCAGCACGTTCGCCTCCGCGCAGCCCGCCGCTGGATCGGCGCTGACCGCGGCCGACCCGCCCGTCTGAGCGGCGATGGCCTGCGCCCGTGCCAGCACCTCAGCCAGCGGCCAGTACGGATCCGGAGCCACGATCCGAACATGCATCCCGGCCGTTGTTCCGCCGAGCAGATAGGAGTGCGCCATGTTGCTGCTGCCGTCACCGAGGAAGCTGAGCCGCCGCCCGGCCAGCCCGCCGAAGGCCTCGGCCACGGTCTGCAGATCGGCGAGAACCTGGCACGGGTGGAACTCGTTCGTCAGCGCGTTGATCACCGGCACACTGCTGGCCGCGGCGAACTCCTCGAGCCGGTCCTGGCCGAAGGTACGCCAGGCGACCGCGGCAACCTGCCTGCTGAGCACCCGCGCGGTATCGCCGATCGACTCGCCGCGTGACTGATGCGTCGAGGACATGTCGATGACCAGCGGACTCCCGCCCAGCTCGGCGATGCCGACCGCGAAAGAGACCCTGGTCCGCAGGGATACCTTGTCGAGCAGCAGCGCGATACTGCGCGGGCCGGCCAGCGGCTGCCAGCGGTACCGGTCGGCCTTCATCGAGCCGGCCAGCTTCAGCACGTCGGCCTGCTCGGCCGGGGTGAGGTCGTCGTCGCGCAGGAAGTGCCTGACCGGCGCGCTGGCCGGCGGCCCGGGCGCCGGGCCCGCCGATTCAGCCAGGTCGGCCGCGCTGTCCCGTGGACCGCTCATCACGCCTCCTGTCCGGCCAGCGCGCTGGCCTGGTGCAGGATTCCGGGCAGCGCGTCGGTGAAGGACCTGGCCTGGCTGGCGCTGAGCACGAGCGGCGGGGCGAGCCTGATCGCGTCCGGCTGGACCGCGTTCACGAGGAACCCGGCCTGCCGCGCGGCGATCTCCGCCGATCCGGCCGCCGGCGCGGTCAGCGCGATGGCCAGCCAGAGACCGCTGCCGCGGACGCCCGCGACCAGCGGGTGATCGATGGCCGCGATTCCCGCCGACAGGGCGGCGCCGACCAGCGTGACGTGAGCGAGCAGGCCGTCGCGCTCGATCGTGTCGAGCACGGCGAGCGCGGCCGCGCAGGCGATCGGGTTGCCGCCGAAAGTGCTGCCGTGATCACCCCGCCCGAACCCGGACCCGGCGGCCCGGAGGCCGATGCACGCGCCGATCGGCAGCCCGCCGCCCAGTCCCTTGGCCAGCGTGATGACGTCGGGCAGGATCCCCTCGGCCTGGCAGGCGAACCACGCGCCGGTGCGCCCGATGCCGCTCTGGATCTCGTCGAGCACCAGCAGCGCGCCGCTCGCGTCGCACGCCGCGCGCGCCGCCTTCAGGTACCCGGCGGGCGCCGGCACGACCCCGCCCTCCCCCAGGCAGGGCTCGAGGAAGACCCCGGCGCAGTCCGGCCCGATCGCGGCGGCCAGCGCGTCCGTGTCCCCGTAGGGAACAAACCGAACCTCAAGCCCGAAGGGCGCGAACGGGTTCCTGATCGAGCTCTTGCCGGTCAGGCTGAGCGATCCCATCGTCCGGCCATGGAAGCCGCCCTCGGCGGCGACGAATACCGGCCGGCCAGCGCCCTGCATCCGACGGACCAGCTTGACCGCTGCCTCGTTGGCCTCGGTGCCCGAGTTGGCGAAGAACACCCGGCCGTCCGCGCCGAGCAGGCCGAGCAGCCGCTCCGCCAGCGCCACCTGACCCTCGTGCAGGTAAAGGTTCGAGATGTGCGCGAGCCGGCTGGCCTGCTCGCTGACGGCCGCAACCAGCGCGGGGTGCGCGTGCCCCAGCGCGCTGACCGCGATCCCGCCGAGCAGGTCCAGGTAGCGGTGGCCGTCCACGTCCCAGACGACGCAGCCCTCGCCGCGGGCCAGCGCGACCGGCGGCGTGCCGTAGTTCGCCATCATGACCGCGGCGTAGCGTTCCTGCAGCGCGCTGGTCGCGGTCGTGGCCGCGGGCGCTAGCTCCGAGGTACTCATGCAGCCCTCTGCTCTCCGTCGGGCACGACCATCGTGCCGATCCCCGAATCGGTGAAAACCTCCAGCAAGACGGCGTGCGGCAGCCGCCCGTCGAGCACGTGCGCCTGCGGTACGCCCCCGCGGACGGCGGTCAGGCAGGCCTCCATCTTCGGGATCATGCCGTCGCTCAGCTGCGGGACCATCGCGGCCAGCTCGCTGACGGTCAGCTCGCTGATCACTTGCGGCGGTCGGCCGCCTGCCGCCGACGACGCCCCGTCCGGGGCGCCGGGCTCGCCGGCTGCGGCCGGCGAGCCCGGCCAGTTCGCGTACAGGCCGGCCACGTCGGTGAGCATCACGAGCTTCACGGCGCCGAGTGCCACCGC
>WNGK01018577.1_pt1 | contig 10070 bp, 11 predicted proteins | sample 5400601 | NCBI WGS metagenome assembly WNGK01 (sample SAMN13153376, study PRJNA577476) | soil metagenome | isolation source: 60 cm soil or saprolite under Garry oak tree replicate 1 | place: USA:California | collected 2016-06-15 | reverse complement strand
CCAGCAACCCGTCACCGTAACCGCCACCCAAAGCTAGTCGGCCTAACCTCTAGCTTTACTAGGCCTTGTAGGGGCGCAGCACTGCTGCGCCCTTTCTTTGTTGGGCGCGTAGGGGCCGCCTGCTGCTTGCCCCGGCTCCTGGCGGGGAGGCGGCCCGTCTTTTTTGGGAGTGCGGCGGCTTGCCGCCGCTTTTCCCACCGCCGAGACTTGGCTTCATCTCAACATCTCCACGACGTTGAGTTCGTGTCTCCGTCCGTCAGTCTGTGCTTTTTCTGCTTCTGCCTTCTGCCTTTCCTTCGTTATCTCCCTGCCACGCACCTCACTTCGCCCTATTGCCGGATTGGGAACATCTCCCCGCACTTTCCCCCTTGCTCTTCCTACTGTTAGCCACTATGATAACAGCCTCAAGTTCGGGCGTACTGCTCAAGTGGGGAGACCATGCCAAAAGAAAAGCCTCGGGTAGACATCGGGGCAGTGATCAGGAGCTATCGCAGCCAGCGCAGCCTGTCGCAGGGCGACATTGAGCGCCGCACCGGCTTGTTGCGCTGTTACCTCTCGCGCGTCGAGAACGGCCACACCGTGCCGTCGCTGGAAACGCTGGCCAAAATCGCCGAAGCCATGGACATTTCTCTCGCCGACTTTTTCCCCGGCACCGAGACGCCCCGCGACCGCGAGACGCAAAAGGCCCTGGGCGAACTCTCGCAGGACGAAATCCGCTTCCTCGCGGAGATCAAGAAGTACAGCAACTCGCTTTCCGAAGGCGACAAGCGCCTCGTCCTGGCCATGATCCGCAAAATGGCCACTTTGATTCCTGCTCAGCCCGCGGTCAAAAAGCTCGTCGTCCGCCGCCCCACCGCATAACCATTTCGTACCGTCGGCTTCCATCTGGCCAAAAAGCTCAGGAAGCCTCACCCGCGTAACCCACGAAACGCGTCGGTCATTCTTCGGTCTTAAGTGGCAATAGGCGCACGCGCGTGCGATCGGCCTCGATTGTAACCAGCGCACCAGTTTCAAGTTGAGAGGTGAGGAGACGCAATGCGGCCACGGTTTGCTTACCCGAGGCTTCGGGGCTGATGTCTTCGCCGCGGATTTGTACGACGCTCGGCGAGGTCTCACGGCTTGCGGCAAGAATTGCGCCGAAATCCAAATCGTGAGTCAAGATTACGCACTTATTCGCCGCGGCGTAGGCTGTTATCTCTTAGTCCGTAGCGTTTGCTTTGCCAACGGCAGACCAATGGGCTACCTCCCAACCGGCCTCCCGCAGCAGCGGAATCCAGCGCGGCGACAAGTTCATGTCCACCAAAAGCTTCATGCGTGGGGGAGAGTGACTTCGCGCTCCTCGGCGAGCCAGGCTGCATATCGGAGCGCCTGAAGGATGTCTTCGCGCTCCAGGTAGGGATAGTCCGCCAGCAACTCTTCAATACTATGGCCGGCGCCGATCTGGCCCACGATCATGCCGACGGTGACGCGCATACCGCGCACACAAGCCTTGCCGCCCATCACGGAGGGGTCGCGCGTAATGCGGTCGAATTGTGCCATGGAACGCCTCCGCCCAAAATGCAGCGCAGTACGAGGATAACACGCCTGTGCGAGAATCAAAGATAAGGCACCGATCGAATGGTGCCGGCTTCTATCCGGCTCTTTCTCGTGTAGGGGCGCAGCACTGCTGCGCCCGTCTTGTCTTGTGTAGCGGCGGCTTTACGCCGCCGTCCGTCATCTCGAATCCAGCCGAAGCTGGGTGAGAAATCTCTCTGCGCCTTTTCCGAAATTCCCTTATAAGATGGCGCAGCAGACTCAGGAGCAATCATGCCCCATCAACCACCACTGAAATACGTCTTCTACATTGCCGCCACTCCGGAGAAGGTGTGGGAGGGTTTTGTGTCGCGGGAGTCGAACCGCATCATCTTCTCAGGCGCGGAGCTTCAAGCGGACTTTAAGCCTGGCGGCTCGCTCGCATGGGTGGGCGCGGGAGCCGATGGCAAGCCCATGACCTACGTCCAAGGGAAGGTCCTGCGGTTTGAGCCCCCAAAAGTCTTTCAGTACACCTTCGCAATGGGCCAAAATGACAAGGCGTCACGCGCAACGATCGAACTGGTCCCCGAGACCGAAGCCACCAAAGTAACCGTGACGCATGACGAGTGGGCCGAGGACGATCCCACTTACGCCGCCTGCGCCGATGGCTGGCCACGCATTCTCTCCCGCCTGAAGACGCTGCTCGAGACAGGAAAGACCTTCAAGCCGCATTGATAGTGGTGGCGCCTCCTCCTCCCTTGCTTCTTCTGCGTGACCAATGGAGAGCAATGAGTCCTTCTGAAACGCCAACTGTTGTTGCGCGACCTACCTCCACTTATTCAGCGCTCCATCTAGGAGCGAATACGTCTGCTGGCGCTGACAAAGATTGCAACAGAGCGCTGCTGTTGGGCAAAGACGGAAGCATACTTGTGACGGTTCCAGCCACAAGCTGCTGACCAGTGACACTTGCACCGGATTTCTGCCAGTTTTGCGGAGAGAACACCTTCCCGCTCACAACGGCATCGTTGTATGCGCTCTGGAAGGCATTCTGGAGGCAAGTCGCGGCTAGCGGCAAAATCTCCGCCGGGGCGTGTGCGGCCTTCAACGTGTGACTCGGTGACACCACCATTGTCGGTTGCCTGTTGACGTTGGCGTATAGCGCAGAGATCGAGAAAAGTAGATGGAACTTGACGTGGGCGCGGCCTGCTCTTAGCTGGTCATTGAGATTCAGATTGTCCCAAGCATTGTCTATCGCGTTTAGCCAAGTTTGCAGCGCCAAGATTGATGCCGGGTCGTACCCGGTGCGAAAGATCGTTTTGTAGTATTCATCAAATAGCTTTTTCTCATTGTGCGCGATATTTGGCCGCTGGCAGTGCCACGCCATTAGCATCTTGGCCAGGATTGCTGCGTCCACCGTAAGATTCTCATCCTTGTCGGCTGGTCTTACAGTCCCTCGTTGCGTGATGAAAAATCCATTCGGATACCGGGTCTCGTATGCTCTTTTCAGACCGACCATTACCCGCTCGTTGCTGCGGAGGTCACGCGGCTTCACTGCTGTCTGTGAATTGGTGTTAACGCTGATGCGGTCAGCGAGAGTGCGGTCGGGAATCTCATAAAGACGGAAAAGAACACAAGCACCGGAGGCCTGTTCCGAGCGCACGCGCTCCGAAGCGGTGTAGATAGTGGAAAGGGATTGACAACCGTTTACTACGCTGAGTCCTTTGACTTTAATCTCTCCGCGCTGCTCATCGTACTCTAGTTGATCACACAAGGCTGTAAGGCCGTTGTGATAGAAAAAGAAATCTTTAACCTTCTCGGTGTTAAGGGTCTGCCGCATTGCGCGGTTTACCTTGTTGTTGGAACCTAAGGACTGGCGCACATTCTTTCGAAAGAGCCGCCCATCATTGATGCCAGGAAACGCTAGGCACTCCTTTAGGGGCAAGAGAGTCACAACGGTGCGGGCATTGGTGACGTGCGTAAGCAGAGTCTTTGTAGAGTCAACTTTCAGCGTATGCTGCAACGATGGTAGCTCATGGGCATCTGCTTCGGATAGCCGGGTTTCCAGAAGCTCTGTATCAACCAGAGTGAGAGTGGCAGTGAAGTCGTCAGACTCACTCAGCTTTTCAGAGAACGTTTTGAGGTCACCTTTTGCGGCGTCAGTGAGTTCTCCGGTCGTCAGCAACTCAAAATCGACGCGATATTCCTCGTCCAGAGCCTTGCGGACTGCCTCAAGTTTTCGTTGCAACTTTTCATTGCAGTCCTTTTGCAACGCAGACAAGTCTTGCAGGCGCATCCACGCGCCCAATACCTCTTCCAATGGACCGGAATCAACTTTGCTGGCATTGATGAACTTCCCCTGAATAATAACGATTCGCTGCTCGTCATCATCAACGACAACCGCGTCAATCCATTTATCATTACTACCGTCAGTGATGTCGTCCCGTGCTTGCACGGCGTCACGCAACAGCACTCGGCGCAAGTACCACGCGACAAAGCGTTCTCCGTCATTGCTGAAGTTTTGAGCGTAGTATGGGTTCGCTTTTATCTCATCCTGAATCTGCTTGAGCAGTTCTAAGCCCGTGATGGAAACCACCTGCGCACCTTGCGCCATAAGGATAGGCCCTCATTCTTTCTTGAGACTTTGGGGAGAACAACGATTAGCGAGAACGGCAACATTTTAACACAGCAACAATCTCTTGGCGGAGAGGGCTGGACACTTAACGGATAACGGACACTAGTATGTGCTTTCGCGGACTAGTTCTTCGACACGCTTTGCAGAAAGCACTACGCGCTTTGCCAGCGGGCGGTATGTTTTAGTTCCTGAGATGTTTTCTGAAATCCACGTAGGGACGTGCCCCTTTAGCTCCGTGATGTCAGCTTCGAGCTGTGCAATAGCGTTCTCTAGGCGCTCGCGTGCTTCATTCGTGATTGTCATTGCAATCTCCATTTCAGGCAGAGAGGAAGGAGCGTCCTGAAAATGGGAGGGCGTTCGTTATCCTCACCCCGAACTAGCGGCTTTAAGACATGCTCTGTCATGTCCCGTCAGAGTGCCGACTTACGGCCCGTTTTTCTGTTAGTGAAGTGTCACCGCCCTCCACGGCAAGAGCTTAACACGAAGCCCCGGAACGGGAATCAGGGAACCGTGGTGATCTTGTCCACCATCAGCCGGGACGCGGCGCGAAGTCCGTTGGCGGCGCTGGGCTGGATAAGGAGCCGGAAAAGAGGCGCATCGGTGGGATCGGTGGTGAAGGCGCAAACGGTGACCGAAGCGGTCTTGTCAAAGCGGTCGTCTTGAAGGATGACCACAGGACGCGGCTTGCCGGCGTAGTCTTTGCCCCCGGCAGCGGTCCAAATCTCGCCGCGCCTCATGCGCCATTTCCTGGCGAGACGGGCCCCTCCGAGATGGCCCCTTCCGAGATGCCATCGATGAAGTCCTGATCCGGGCTTGCGTGAGGACTCCGGGCAACCGCGAGAGACTGCCTGCGGGCCTCGGCAGCGAAGGAGGGCGAGCGCATGTCCGGGACCCAAATCTGGATCGGGCGCAAACCCTGTTGGCGCAGGCGCTGACGATGCGCCCGGACCTTGTTACGAGTAGATTTGGAGCCGCTTCGCGCGCCCATGACGGCCTCCGTCTCGGTTACATGTAACAGGTTAGCACACGTTGGGGAAAAAACAGGGGATTATACGGTGAGGAACGAGCCTTGCAGGGAGCGCGGTGGGAATGTACGCTTCTGGCCTCGTATTCCCAGAGAACACTGGTAGCGAGAGCTAGGCCAAATGATGACCTTCCTGAAACGATACTCTGACAATCTTTACAGCCTGATGCGTGTGATAGCGGGCTTCTTGTATGCGTGCCACGGTGCGCAGAAGCTGTTTGGTGTTCTTGGAGGGCCTGCGATGCGGCAAGTTCCACTGATGCTCGCCGCGGGGATTATCGAGTTTTTCGGCGGCTTGCTGATTGCTCTCGGAGTGTTCACCGCGATTGCCGCGCTTATCGCCAGCGGCGAAATGGCCGCGGCGTATTTCCTGCGCCACGCTCCGAACGGCCTCTGGCCGATCCGCAATCACGGCGAAATGGCTGTGCTGTTCTGCTTTGTTTTTCTCTTTATTGCTTCACGCGGTGACGGCACGTGGAGCGCACGACGCCTGTTGAAGCGTTAGCGGCCTAAAGCCCTTTGCGCAAGCTGCAGACGCCGAGAGTCCCGCTGGCCGGGGAGGATGCGGCTGGCGTCAGGGCGGCGTCGGTACGGCTCCAACCGTGTGGGTTTTTTGACTTTTTTGCACCTGCTATCCCGCTGGAAAGAAACGACTTCCGCGCCTTCTAAGAGCGCCGCTTCTAACGTCCAATTTCGCGTCTCTAACCTCTTGCACCCAAAGCACTTAGAATTACCTTGACTTATTTTTACTTTCTGATACACTACGCTTGGCCGTTGGGGTGGGCATTCTTCTGCCCGGCCTACGACCATGAACGACCACTGCCCTATTCCTCCAGAATCCTGTAACTGCCGTATGTCCAGAACGACCTCTCCTCCACCGATCGACCACTATCCTCCGTCTTTTCATCCACTTCCGCACTCTTTGCGCACCATGGGAATTCGCAACCCCTTTCCCCTCAATCACTTCCGCACTCTTCCCCATTCAATGGAGGGGGGAGGGCCAACTGTCAACTGTGAGCTGTCAACTGCCAAACTGTTTTGCCGTTTTTGCCCCTTGCTATCCCGCCTGTTTTCATACAAATACAAACTGCCTATCCTGCAACTCTTTTGTTTTGATAACGATACGAATTGCCGGGGGTGGGTGGGTACGAGCGACGTGGCAGTGAAAGTAAAACTTGAACAGCGTCGCCAACGGATTGAACGGAAACCAGTTGCGCCGCTTTTCAAGCCGTTAGCTGCTTTGGCCGCGGAGGATGCGGATGGCGTCGGGAACGGCTGCGCCGCCACGGCCGTTCCCGCCACTTGCGGATTCGGCAGCGGACTCGTCCAGCGCGGTGCTTTCGCCGGGCGCGAGGAAGAGATTGGTCTCGACGGCGTGCTGCTTGGTGTAGAGGTCGTAGTAGCGTCCGCCCAGCGCGTACAGAGTTTCGTGCGTGCCGCGCTCGATGATGCGGCCACCCTCGACGACGAGAATCTGGTCGGCGCGGCGAATCGTCGAGAGCCGATGCGCGATGACAAACGTGGTGCGGCCGCGCATCAAGTACTTCAAGCCCTCTTGTATCAGCGCCTCAGATTCGGAGTCCAGGCTGGAAGTGGCCTCGTCGAGGATGAGGATTCGCGGATCGGCCAGAATGGCGCGCGCGATGGACACGCGCTGCTTCTGCCCGCCGGAAAGTTTAACGCCACGTTCGCCGACCACCGTGTCGTACTTTTGCTCGAAGGATTCGGCAAATTCGTCCACGCGCGCGATACGGCAGGCGGCCTGCAACACCACGCCAAGCTGCGTGCGGTAAGAACTCAGTTTCACGGTGGCGAGGTCTACGCCGTCCACGAGCATTTTCCCGCTCGAGGGAACATAAAACGCGGCGATCAATCCGATGATGGTGGATTTCCCCGCGCCGGAAGGACCGACGAGCGCGGTCACGGTTCCAGGCTGAGAAGCAAAACCGATGTCGTGCAGGACTTCCTTGCGCTCTTCGTAGGCGAAGCTGACGTCCCGCGCTTCCACGAGGCCGTTGACGCGATCCAGCGTGGCGGTGCGGCCGGCGGCTTCATCTTCCATTTGTTCGTTCAGGATTTCCCGCGTGCGCTCCAGCCCCGTGATGGCTTCGGTGATTTGCGTGCCGATGGCGACAATTTGGAAAACCGGCGCGATCAAAAATGCGAGGAAGGCGCTGTAAGCAAACCACTGCCCGGGAGTCATGGTGCCGGCAAGCATCTTGCGGCCGCCCAATTCCATCATGAGCACGCTGACAATGCCCAGCAGCATCGCGCCAGAGAGGCTCATGAGTGAAGTGGCGGTGAGCGTCTTGAGCACGTTGTCGAGCAAACGTTGGACGCCCGTGGAGAAGACTTTTTCTTCGCGTTCCTCGGCGTGATAGCCCTTCACGACTCGCACGCCGCTGAGCGATTCGGTGAGCCGGCCGGTGACTTCAGCGTTGATTTTGGGGCGCGCGCGGAAAATTGGGCGAATGGTCTTGAAGGCCCAACTGATTCCGAAGCCGAAGACCACGAGGATCGAAAAAGCGACGCCGGTCATCAGCACGCTGGTGTGGATCAGGTAGACCAGCGCGATCGCCGCGGTCATGAGGCCGCCGACAAACTCCACCAGGCCCGTGCCAATCAAATTGCGCACGCCTTCCACGTCGCTCATGATGCGCGAGACCAGGACGCCGGTTTTGTTGGCGTCGTAGAACGCGATGGGCAAGCGCCCGATGTGGGCCTGCACCTGGCGGCGCAGTTCGGTGATCATGCGCTGCGCGGACTTCGAGAGAAGCTGCGTGAGCGTGAAGGACGTGAGTCCCTGGATGATCGTGGCGCCAAGAACGGCGAGGGCGAGCGGCGTCAGAAGTCCGACCTGACGGTGGAGGATGACATTATCCACGAAGTATTTGGTGGAAGCGGGGAGCACCAGGCCGGAGACGCGGCCGACGGCCATTAAGAGGAAGCCGAGGATGAGCAGGCCGCGGCGCGGCTTCATCAGCGCCCAAACGTCGGGAAGATTCTTCCACGCGTTTTTGCGCTTCTTCTCTTTGGATGCGGATTTAGTGTTGGCGTCAGTGGTCATGATTCGGGGCTGTCACCCCTCGCTGTTGGATGCGGGCGACGCTGATGCAACTACACAGAAACATCATATCGGAGATGGGCGGCTCCGAGAGGATGAAAAAGGGGTTGCTGAGGAAGAACCCAGCAAAGAAGAAAAGCGGGAGCAATCTCCCGCACTCCAAATCAGTCGCCGGAGGGGCTGGTATTTCCGGCATGGGCCCGCGCGGGACGGTCCAGGTTCAGCACGCTGGAGATGAAATCGCTGATGGTGATTCCCAAGTGGCCCCAGAGGCGGCGTTTCAAGCTGGAATAATCTTGCGTGCCACTGAAGAGGTCGCCCATCAGTTGACGGAAAACGGGGCTGCGGCGAATGAATTGCACCATGCGGGTAGTCACCGCGCTCCCCAAAAACGATCCGCGGTAAAAGCGCCGAACGATGCGCGCGGCGAATTCCAGTTCGTTCGAGAAGGCCGCCTTGATCCACGCGGGATATTTTTCCGGGCAGCCCTGCGCGAGTGAGCGCCCGAGCAGTTCGCCGGAGCGGATGGCGTAGAAAAGGCCTTCGCCGGTGAGCGGATCGACCCAGGCGGCGGCGTCACCGACGAGGGCCCAGTTTTTTCCGAGAACGCTGCGCTCAGAAAGTGTGCGCTCCTGCGGGGAAGGTAAAACGTGGCTGTAAAACTTGGCGTTTTCCGTCGGGATATCTTGTTTCTCGACGAAAGTTTGCAGATGGCCGCGGAGCTGGGCGCTGGTGTGCGCGGACATGCTGCCGCAGATTCCTACGGACAGATGGTCGTTGCGGGGAAAAGACCAGATGTAGCCTTCAAATTGTGGAAGAAATTTGATGGTGATGGAATCGGCGTTCTGCGGAACAAAATAGCCCTGGGTCATTTCCAATTCGTCGCGCTCGAGCGCGCGGCTCCCCGGCACCAGTTGATTTCGCGCGCCCGCCGCGAGGACGAGAAAATCCGCTTCGTGCCATTCGCCTTCCACACAATAGCGCGGCTTCGTGCGATCGATGTCCACACTCATCACGCGAGAGCGCTGCACGGCGCACTCGGCTTCCTGGGCGCGTTCGAGGAGCAGGCCGTTCAGGACCTTGCGCGAATAAATCACGATGGGATGCGGCATTTCGAGCGTGGCCCGATGCTCCTGACTGCTGATCAGCTCCACGGAATGAACGAGCTTCTTGGGATAAGGATTGTCGAGCAGGAAAGGGAAGCACTGGATGGCTTTGTGGGTAAGGCCGCCACCGCAGGGCTTTTCCCAGGCGAGGTGCTCGTCAAAAAGATTTACTTTGTGACCGGCACGCGCGAGCTGCTCGCCGCACATTGCGCCGGAGGGCCCTCCGCCAATGATTGCAATTTCGGCCATTCTGTTCTTTCGCTATACCGTTCGCGTACCCAGTGTGATGCGCAACATGCCTCGGGGCCCGTGATGAAAGAAATTAGAGAAAGGGCGTTCGAAGAACGCCACCCCTTAGGTGACGGGGAAGATCACCAGGCAAAAACCAGCGAGGAGTATAGCACCGAATACGGCTGCCGCCAGGGCCGAGCCTGTTTCCTGGCGCACAATGTCCATCCCCCGGCGTTGCAAAGAGAACAATAGTACAAAATAAGGTAAAAGCAGGACCATGAGAATTTCGCCGCTGTGCAAGTAGAGGACACCCACGGCGAGCGCGCCCCAGGCCATCGCGCGCACGGACAGTCCAGCGGCGAAGCGTTTCCAAGCGGTTTTGGTGGCGGCAGGGCTGAGATAGATTTCTTCAGCGAAGTGGTAAGGAAGAAAGGCGAGAAAGAGAAAAGGAAAGCGCAACCATTTCGCGGGCGTGAGCCAGGCTTCGTAGAGCGAGAGTTC
>WNGK01009393.1_pt1 | contig 10070 bp, 10 predicted proteins | sample 5400601 | NCBI WGS metagenome assembly WNGK01 (sample SAMN13153376, study PRJNA577476) | soil metagenome | isolation source: 60 cm soil or saprolite under Garry oak tree replicate 1 | place: USA:California | collected 2016-06-15 | reverse complement strand
TCAGCTCGAAATCCCCTCGGTGTTCGCCGGATTGTTCACCGTGATCCTGATCGGACTGTTCGTCGAGAGCGTGATTTTCCGCTCGATCGAAAACGTGACGATCCGGCGCTGGGGAATGCAGAGCTAGCTGCTCACTTCACCCACATCCAGGGACTCCACCTGAACTTCGGTGTACCGGCCGCGACGACCTTTCGGCGCGAACTGAAGAAGGCGTGGTTGACCGTTTGCTCTTCTTCCAGCGCAAGCGCGAAGTGAAGCGGCACGCTCTTGCGCTCCTTGCGGACCACCGGCTGCCAGCGATGCGCAAGCACGCGGAACAGCGGTGCCTCCGGCGCGGTCGGATGCATCTGCCGCGTCCACCAGTGCCTTTTTACGTTCAGCGCTGCCATGTTTGCCTCTGGGCTTCACAACAAGGCTACGTGGCACGTTTGAAAATGACGTGAAGCGGCGCGACGGAAATTGCAGAGAATTCGATTCAAATCAGGTTTTGGGCCCAATCCCGTAGGGCTTGCCCCACGAGAGACTATCCAGCGTCGGGCCGCCCGGGCCGTATTCGGCGCCGACCCAACCCTTCCAGCCCATCGCGTCGATGGCATCGAAGATCACCGGATAATTCAGTTCGCCGGCTTGTGGCGGCGTGCGCGAGGGCGGGCCTGCAAACTGCACATGGCCGATCAGCGGCAAATGCTTTTCCATGCGCTTGAGCACGTCGCCCTGCATCACCTGCACATGATAGAAGTCGTACATGATCGTCACGTTCGGCTTGCCGACCTTGGCGATGATGGCGGCGATGTGCTCGACATGCGAGATGAAATAGTCCGGCCGGTCGCGCTGGTTCAGCGGCTCGAGCAGCAGGAAGATGTTCTTCGCCGCCGCCGCATCGGCGGCGCGCGCCAAGTTCGCAACGAACACCTTTTCGGCCGCCGGGCGTTCATGCGGCGGCACGACGCCCGCCAGCACATGGATCGACGTGCCGCCGATCGCCACCACATAGTCGAGCGCCTTGGTGAACAGCGTCCAGAATTCGGCCTCGCGGCCCGCGACCGCCGCAAGCCCGGCCTCGCCGGCCGCGCTTGCCGGCGAGTTGAGATTGAGCATGGTCAGGCCATGCCGGTCGATTTCGGCCTTCACGGCGGAGGGCGCAAGCTCATAGGGCTGCTGCAACTCGATCGCCTTGAAGCCGGCGTTCGCCGCCACGCCGATGCGCTCGATCAGCGGAAGCTCGGTAAACAGATGGCCGAGATTGGCCGAGAAACGCGGCATGGATGAACTCTTGTACCCGAGGTGAGATGCACCAAAACAGCGGCGCTGCGATGCTCCCGATCTTGCATGTTTGATTGGCGCAAGGCGAGTGGGATGACGGCGCCGGCAGGCATCCTCGTCCAGCCGGCGGCGCAAGCTGTCGACACCAATTGCGGGAATTACCAGAAAACAAGCGATTTGATTGCGTAGATCCGCGAACTGGCGTCTTGCGGCTGGTTTGGCTGCCCAATCTTGCCCACCACATCCGGAGATGGTGGGCAGCATCCGCAAATCGATCCTGAGCTATGCGTGGAGCGCTGCGGTAGTTGCGCCCGAATGGGCTCTAAAACTGCTCCATCTGGTATACCAGCGCCTCCCCACGAACCTGTCCCACCAAATCAGTGGGCCGTTTTGTGGTTGACGGAAAAGTGTCGACTTGATTGGCTTGAGCCAAGGCTCTGGCGCGGCAAATGAGCCGGCAGAACGACGATATCGAGCGAAACGCAGCCAAATCGCCCCGCCGGGCGCCCAGGGTCAGCCATGAACGACGCAATCCTGCAGGAAATCTCCGACTTCTGCCGCCAGACCGGGCTGGCCGAATCGACCTTCGGCCGCCGCGCCGTGAACGACGGCAAACTCGCGAGCCGCCTGCGCAATGGCGGGCGCATCACCACTGAAACGCTCGACCGCATCCGAGGCTTCATGGCCAGCCACGAAGGCAAACCGGCGCTCTCCCGCCCCTTCATCATCGAGCGCAATCCGACGCTGCGCGCCCCGCAGCCCTCGGCCGGACCGGTGGCCATCGCACCAGGTTCGGACGACCCGCAGCGCAATTTCCGCTTCTTCGACAACCGGCAAAAATATCTGCTGTTCGTGAACACCTGCTCCGAGAAGTGGGTGGTGGCGAGCCGCGTTGCGCTGGAGCTTGGCAATATCCATCCCCGCCCGCCGGCGGTGCGCGTCTTCGATGCCGGTGTCGGCGACGGCTCGGTGCTGACGCGCGTGATGCGCTCGATGCATGACCGCTTTCCGCACATGCCGTTCTATGTGGTCGGCAAGGAGATCAGCCTGGAGGATGTCCGCCTCTCGTTGCAGAAAATGGCGGACCGTTTCCTCGAGCATCCGCAGACCGTGCTGGTGCTCACCAATCTGGCGTATGCGGACGCGCCCTGGCTCGCCGTCAAATCGCTGAGCGCCGCATCCAGCATGGTGTGGCACGAGTTGCCGCTCTCCGGCTCGACCGCGCATAACTTCGAATCCCAGATCATGGATCTGGAGCCGTTTCTGGCCGACAACTGGAAGGCCGGCGTCTCGCCCAAGACCGGAAACCCGGTGTATGAGCGGCCGGTGGTCCTCGTGGTCTATCGCGATGACCACAAATTCCTGCTCGACCCGATCATCCCCAAGCCCGGCGGCACGGTCGCGAACTACGATCTGGTGATGGCCTCGCAGCCTTATCGGGCGCGCGCTTCAGTGGACTTCAAGGCCAAGCGCGTGATCGCGCCGCTCGCGCGCGCGCTCGGGCCCGGCGGGCGGCTGCTCGCGATCCATTCCTACGGGCACGATCCAGGCATGGAGATCATCGACAAGGTCTGGCCGGGCGATAATCCATTCACGTCGGATCGCCATCAGATCCTCAAAGCCGTGAAGACCGAGCTCGGCGCGGCCGGGCGCGATCTCAACTTCAATGCTTACGCCGACAACCGCTCGCTGTTCCGCTACGAGATGCACACGCTGCCCTCCGAAGTGTCGGAATCGATCGGCACCTCGACGGCATTCGCCGCCTGGAACGCCGCGATTTACGTCGCGCAAGTCGAAGACTCGCGCCTCGACAGCGTGGTGAGCGACGGGCGCTATCTCGACGCGACGCGCGAGGTGCTGCGCAAGCAAGGCGGCTTGTGGTTCTACGATGAGTCCTACGTGATCTCGCGGCGCAGGGATTGAAGTTTTGGGCGCCATAGCAATGCTAGCCCCGAGAGCAGCGGCTGACGTCGCGATCGAAACCATTGCGTCGATCACCGCGTTCATGCGCGGTGCATCGCTCGAAGCCACGCGGCCAACGGCGGACGATGTCGACGCTTTGAAGGCCGCGGCGGCTCCGGGCACGCCTATCTACCTCAGCGCCGTGCCGACGCGGCCGCAAGAGGACGTCGTCGCACAAGCCGCTCTCGTGCGTGCGGCCGGGCTTGAGCCCGTGCCGCATCTGGCAGTGCGTAACTTTGCGTCACCCGATGCGCTCGGGCGTTTCCTCGATCGGCTCAACGGTGAAGCCGGCGTACGGCGTCTGCTCGTCATCGCGGGAGATCGCGCCGAGCCTGCCGGGCCGTTCCACGGCGCGCTGGAGGCGATCGACTCCGGTCTGATCTCGCGCCGTGGCATCGTCGAGATCGGCATCTCGGGCTATCCCGACGGTCATCCCCGCATCGCGCCACACGAACTCGATCGTCTGCTCGCCGCCAAGCTCGAGGCCGCGCAGCAGACCGGCCTCAGCGTGCAGATCGTCACGCAATTTTGCCTTGATGCCGTACCGCTGATCGCCTGGCTCAGGAAGTTGCGCGATCACGGCGTCGATCATCCGGTGCGCGTCGGGCTGGCGGGACCGACCAGCCTGTCGACGCTGATGCGTTACGCCAAACGCTGCGGCGTGCGCGCTTCGACGCAGGGGCTGGCGCGCAATGCCGGCCTCATCAAGCACCTGCTCGGCGCGTCGGCGCCGGATGGCATCGTGCGCGCGCTGATCGAGGCCAATCGCGATGGCGAACTCGGCGATATCGCGCCGCACCTGTTCTCGTTCGGCGGCATCGGCGCGACCGCGCGATGGGCCGCGGCGACGGCTGCGGGAAAGATCGCGCTCGATCGAGAAGGGTTTGGCGTGCGGGCAAGTTAGATTGTCATCCCGGCCGAGCGTAGCGAGAGCCGGGACCCAGCTTGCTTCTCGATCGATGGATCCCGGCTCGCGCCTTCGGCGCGTCCGGGATGACAAGCATCACTTCATCCCCGCGGCCGCCCTCGCCTCACCGGTCACCTCCAATATGTGCAGGCCCGTGTTGGCGCGGTCGACCACATAGATGTAGCCGCGGTCATCGGTCTCGACATTGTTGCTCTGGATCGCGGTCTTGCAGATGTCCTTGCCGTCGACCTTGACGCAACGCTTGTCGGTCGCCTCGGTGATCGGCGGAATGAAGTAGCCGACTTCCTTGGGCCGGTACGGGTTGCGGATATCGATCGCGCGAACGCCTGCGTTAAAGAACGTCACGAAAGCGAGCTTGTTGCGGAACACCGGCGCCATGCTCTCGTTCGAGGAATGCGAGCCGAAGCGCCCGCCGCGCTCGCAGAAATCGCCGACCGGCGGGGTATAACTCGCGACCACCATCGGCTGCTTCTCGATCGTGGCGTCGACGAACCAGACCATCTGCCGCGACTCGCCCGCCCCGCACTCGTTCACCAGCGCCTCGTCGACGATCATCACCATGTCGCGCTCGGCGCCGAACTTGTCCTTGGCGAATTCCGGAATGCGCACTTTGCCGAGCGGGTAGGTGGTGTGGGCACCGACCAGCGGCGACATCTGGAATTCACCGACCACCGGCGCGCGCAAGTTCTCCGGCGTCGGCTCCTTCGGGCCATTCAGCAGCTTCTCGCGATCGAGGATTTGCAGCACACCGCCTTTGTTGGTGCCGTAACCCACATAGACGCGGTTGCCTTGCGGCCCGCTCGAGATCGCACCATGCAGTTCGGTCGGCACCGCGCCTTCGGTGCCCGGCTGCTGTCCGGGCAGGCCGAAGTCACGAATATGCTTGGGGTGCGCCGGATCGCCGAGGTCATAGACCTGCATCATGCGGCGCGTGCGCCAGCCGGGCGCGCCGGAGACGAGGTACGCAATGCCGGTGTCGCATTCCCACCAGTTCTTGTGCGTATCCTTCAGGCCCTCGCCGATGCGGGTGATCAGCGCCGGGTTGGCCGGATCGGTCGTGTCCCAGATCTCATGCGCCCTCCCGCCGAACACGCGCAGCATGTAGGTCTTGGCGGCGTCGGCGTGCGGCAGCGTCTTGCCGTCGCAAACACGCACCATCTGCGCGCCGCCGTCCTCGTAATTTCCCTCAAGGCCGGAGATATGTTTCAGGTATTTCGGATTGGCCGGATCGGTGACGTCGAGGATCGAAGTGCCGTTGAATTCGGCCTCTCCGGTCATCTTGTTGATCGGCTTCGGCACCTCGGGCGTGCCGCCGTGATGACCGATATAGGCGATGTAGCGCTCGCCCTGCCGATGGATCGTCGGCTGATACGCGCTGCGCGCCTGCAGGTCGTTCATGCCGACGAGGCGCATGTTCGAGGCTTCGGGTGGATCGCCGACCTTCGGCGACTGGGCGTGCGCTGCGGTCAGCAGCAAGGGAGCAATCGCGAACGCAAGCCATCCAGTGTGCCGGGCCATTGTCATCCTCCACGCGTTTTGTTGTTGCCTGGAGTCTAGCCTTCCGCTCACCCTCGCGAAAGCGGGTACCGGGTGCAAAAAGCAGGGAACTGGATGATCACTCTTTCTGCCCGCGAAAATCAGCTCACGTATTCACATTCCCGCCGTCCACCGCGATCATCTGCCCGGTAATGAAATCGCTGTCGGCGGACGCCAGAAAGATCAGCGTACCAAGCAGATCCTCCGGCAATGCGTCGCGCTTGAGCGCGCGCGACTGGATCGCACGGTTGCGCGCGGTTTCGACGTGACCGGGATTCTGGCTGACGATCGTGTCGCTGAGCGTGAAGCCCGGCATCAGCGTGTTGACGCGGATGCCGTCATCGCCGAGCTCGCGCGACATCGAACGCGTCATTGCGATAATACCGCCCTTGCTGGTGACATAATGCATGATCCACGGGATGCCGCGCACCGCGGTGCCGGAGCCGATATTGATGATCTTGCCGTAGTGGCGCTTGGCCATTTCCGGCGCGACATGTTTCGCCATCAGAAATGGTCCGCGCAGATTGACCGCCATCACCTTGTCCCAGAGGTCGACGTCGATCTCGGTGAACTTCTGCTCGTGCAGCGGCGCATACAGGGCGGCGTTGTTCACCAGCACGTCGATCCGGCCAAAGCGCTCCAGCGTTGCGGCGACAAGGCGCTTCACGGCGCCCTCATCGCTGACGTCGCAAATTTCTGACGCGACCGAGTTGGCGCCATGTTTGGCGGCGATCTCGACGGCGACATCCTCGCCGTCCGCGATGTCGGCGATCATCACCCGCGCGCCGTGCTCGGCGAGTGCCAGCGAGTAGTGCCGCCCGATGCCCTTGGCGCCGCCGGTTACGATCGCCACGCGTCCGTCCAGCCGACCCATGCGTTTCTCCCTGCTGCATCATGCTGTAGCCAAAAGCGCGCGCGCTGTGTACTGGGTCGCGGGCCATGACGACGGAAAGGTTTGCGCATGAATGACGAACTTCTCGACCGCCTCACCATCCGCCAGCTTGTCGAGGACTGGGCGGTGTTGCGCGACGCGCGGATGTGGGAGCGCTTCCGCCCGGTCTGGCACGAGGACGGCGTGATGATGGCAACCTGGTTCCAGGGCACGCGCGACGAATTCATCAAGGTGAGCGAGGAAGGCTATCAGAAGGGCGTGCGCATCCTGCATTTCCTCGGCGGCTCGGCCATCGACGTTTCTGGCACCCGCGCGATCGCGCAGACCAAGATGACAATCTCGCAGCGCGCCAAGGTCGACGGCGTGCTCTGCGACGTGGTGTGCACCGGGCGGTTCTACGACTTCTTTGAAAAGCGTGATCGCTGGGGTCTGGTGTTGCGCCAGCCGATCTACGAGAAGGACCGCCTCGATCCGCTCGATCCCTCCGCGATGCTCAAGCTCGACGCAGGGCTGCTGGCGCGGTTTCCGGAAGGCTATCGTCACCTTGCGTATCTGCAGACACGGATCGGATACACGGTGAAGCCCGACATGCCGGGCCTGGATGGACCGGAGGTCGCGGCGCTGTATGCGCGGGGTGAGAGGTGGCTGAAGGGGGAGAAGCTCTGAACTTTCTTCACCTCTCCCCGCTTGCGGGAAGAGGGAACAGAAAGACTACTTCCCACTCACCTTCTTGATGAACTTCCCAAACCCCTCAAGCTGCAGCTTGATCATATCCTTCGTGGCCTGATCCTTAAGCTCCAGCGTCTTCTCGTCGAACTTCTGCGGCGCGAAGGTGACGATCACCTCGGGCCGGCCGAACAACAGCGCATCGATGCCGGTGAGACACTGGCGCAGGTGATACTGCATGCGCGAGCCGCCGAGCAGCGCGCCGGAGGCCGATTGCAGCGCGACCGGCTTGTCCCTGAACGGCTGATCCTTCATGCGCGACACCCAATCAATCGCGTTCTTGAGCGAACCCGGAATGGTCCAGTTGTATTCGGGGCTGACGATGACGACGCCATCAGCCGCGCGGATCGCGTCCACGAAGGCGGTCACGCTCGCCGGAAAGCCGGTCGCGTCCTGGTCGTCATGATTGTAGTGCGGCATGGCGCCGAACGGCGGCGCCGCCGTGAACGTCATGCCGTCCGGCGCCAGCGCCGGAAGCGCGCGCACCAGCGCCGCATTGTAGGAGTTCTTGCGCAGGCTGCCGCAGATCGTCAGCACATCGAGGGACATTGATTTCTCCTGAATTCTCACAGCCTCAACAGCGAAATGCCGGGCGCGTGGCCCGGCACTTCTATCTCAACACCTGCTCGACAGACCGCGCAACTACTTGCCGGTGAGCTTCCTGATCATCGCCTCGAAGCCCGTGAGCTGCTGCTTGATGAAGTTGATGCCGGCTTCGTCGGTGAACACCATCTTATCGTCGAACTTGGTGTGCGCGGAGCCGACGAAGATCTCCGGTGTATTGAACGTGTAAGCATTCAGGAACACCATCGCCTGACGCAACTGATACTGCATGCGCCCACCGCCCATCGGGCCGCCGGTGGCCGACTGGATCGCAACCGGCTTGTCCTTGAACGGCTGATCCTTGATGCGCGACACCCAGTCGATCGCGTTCTTGAGGCCGCCCGGAATGCCGTAGTTGTATTCCGGCGTCACGAAGATCACGCCGTCGGCCGCGCGCACCGCGTCGGAGAGCGCGGTCACGTCGGCCGGAAAGCCGCTCGCGCCTTGCACGTCCGCGTTATAGATCGGGAAATGCTCCCAAGCCGGCGCAGCCGAGATGGTCATGCCGGCGGGCGCGAATTTCGGCAATTCACGCGCGAGCGCCGCATTGTAGGAGCCTTTGCGCAGCGAGCCCACGATCGCAATCACGTTCACCTTGTCAGCCATGTCGCTCCTCAATCGCTTTGTAAATCCCGCCCGTGCGGCAAAACCAGCGTGTGCCTATCATAGGCAGCGCGGCAAGCGCGAGCATTCCCACGCAAGGAAGGCTTGCAGAAATCCACGCAGGAGCGCGCGCACGGTCTTGCGCGGATTTGGCGGCACTCGCGGGAAGACGCGCGGCCGTGTTGAAGCATGGCAGGCGCCATGTTACGCCAAGGCGATCTCGTGGCGTGCCTGAGCTCGCGCTTTCATGCCGTGAAATCAACAACATAGCGCCGGCGGCGCCGCAGCGGAGGATTTTATGGCGAACAGCACTCAGCGCATCGGCTGGATCGGCATGGGCCGGATGGGCTACCCGATGGCCGAGCGACTGCTCAAGGCCGGCCACGACGTGTCGATCTGGAACCGCACCAGGTCGAAGGCCGAGCCGCTCGCAAAGTCCGGCGGCAAGGTGGTCGACAGACTGAGCGATCTTGCGGGCTGCGATGTGGTGTTCTCGATCGTCTCCACCGGCAAGGACCTCGAGGAGATTTACTTCGGCGACCATGGCGTCACCCACGGGCGCAACAGCGGTCTGCCGAAAGTGTTCGTCGATTGCTCGACCATCGCGCTGGAGGAATCCGCCGGCATCCGCAAGAAGCTTAAAGTCCTCGGCTCGGACTTTCTCGCCTGCCCGGTGAGCGGCAACGCCAAGGTGATCAAGGCCGGCAAGCTTTCGGCGGTCGCCTCGGGTCCGGAGGCGCTGTTCCGAACAGTTCAGCCGCTGATCGAGGTGTTCGCGCCGCAGGGCGTGTCATACGTCGGCGAAGGCGAGCTCGCACGCGTCTGCAAGATCGCGCATAACGTGATGCTCGGCGTCGTGATCGAGAACCTGATCGAGATCATGCTGGTGGCCGAGAAGGCCGGCGTGCCGCGTCACGCGTTTCTCGCCTTCATGAACAATGGCGTGATGGGCTCGATGTTCACGCGCTACAAGTCGCCGGCGCTGGTCAATCTCGACTGGACCACGACGTTCACGCCCGAGCTGTTGCGCAAGGACCTAGACTTGGGTCTCAGCCTCGGCACCGAGATGGGCGTGCCGATGCCGGTCACGGCTGCCGCGCGCGAAGTGCTGCAGCAGCATTTCGGAGCAGCGCAGCTCAAGCCCGATCCCGAGAAGTATCTGGCCGCCGATTTTGCAGCGCTGCTTGAGACGATGGCGATCGGTGCCGGATTGAAGCTCAAGAGCGAGAACCAGCAGGTGCCGACGGGATTGGAGTAATCTTAAGCGCGCATCAGCATCACTGGTCGCACGACTCCCAGCGGCCGTAGCCGAGGTCGGTCGCGCAGCCGGATATGTTGCTGTGGTAGGCGTAGCCCTGATCTTCAAAGCCGCGCACTGTCGGGTAATAGATCTGGGCTGGAAGCGGCTCGCCGACATAGCCCGGATATCCGTAGACGCCAGGCGTTACATAAAGCCGCGGGCGCGGAACCACGCCGTAGGCCCGATGCGGGCGGCCGCGATGGCGGACAACGCTGAGCGTGCCAAGTCCGGCCGCACTCTGCTCCAGTGCGGCGGCA
>WNGK01009391.1_pt1 | contig 10071 bp, 7 predicted proteins | sample 5400601 | NCBI WGS metagenome assembly WNGK01 (sample SAMN13153376, study PRJNA577476) | soil metagenome | isolation source: 60 cm soil or saprolite under Garry oak tree replicate 1 | place: USA:California | collected 2016-06-15 | reverse complement strand
GTCTCTCGATTCCCCTCCAAATGCGCGAGCATACTTTCGTTCCGACTCCGCGCCTCCTATGAATCCCTGCTCTGTGCGCGTTAGGCACTCCGCAGTAGTCCCTCGTTCCATCAGATCGCCGCGTTCTGGGAAGCCTCGCAACCATCCAATGCCCATAGCGCCAGCAGCATCGAAGCGGTTCAGCCCAATCCATTTTTAGCCCACCGTCGCGGCCTCAACGTTCGTCATCGCCCTCGATGGTTACTCGGCCGCGACGCTGGCCTAAAAATGCTCTGCATTATGACGCTCAAGGCATAAACCTGTACGGCTGCACGTATGTGTACCTACTGGCAGCTCTCTTCTTTGTGTTTCCTCCGAGCATAGTCTTGGCTAGAGGCCTCAGCGCCACCTTGGGCTTCTCTACCGGCGTACTCTTGGGGCTACTGGCGACGAAAATCTCGCATCGCAAAAGTATCGGGATTATGGTGGCCTTGACCACGATGTTGACGCCTTGGCTATTCGAGATCAGCCGGATTGTACTTGAGCAGGTTGTCTATCAGCTCGTACTGGTCCTATTCCTACTGGCACTTTATCGGGCCCACAAGCATCCGAGATGGTCGATGCTCGACGGAGCACTTCTCGCCCACACACTCGCTCTTGTAACTTACACTTACGCGACTGGAAAGCTACTGGGTCCAGCGTTCGCTTTCGGTCTGTTGTTTTTTGCCACCACTCGCAGGCGTCTGATGGATGTCATAAAGACTTGGGCAATGTTTGCGCTGACACTGATTCCGCTAGTGGTGTTCAACATGCACCATCCTGGAGCCCTCCAAGCCAGATTCCATGAATTGACGTACGTGACCCCACAGAGCACGGTTCGCCAAATCGCCGTCGAGTTTACCCCCCGCTATCTCACTAATCTCAACGTCATCCGTTGGGTTTATATTGGAGATGCCAACCCACGCCACCACGTGCCGGGTGCGATGGGGAGCTTGTTGGGGGCTACCGTTGTTGTTGCGTTTCTTGTCCTTGTCCGCGAGTGGCGCATCCTTGGTGGTGTTATATCTTATTCGGACTGGCCCTCTCGTTGGCGCCGGGTGCCCTGACCAGAGACAATTTCCATGCGCGGGAAATTGCATTCGCGATATTTCTTATAGTCCTAAACATTCCTACCCTTGAATGGTTCCTTGAGTCCGAAGGTAACCGCAATCAAGGCCGAAGAGAAGGCGATGGCTGGGCAGCGGCAGGTCGACCCGCCTTGTCTCTGGCATTGATGGTGTGCACCGTTGTGCAAGCTGCATATTTTCAGATGAAATTCCGGCAGGAAGGGCCGAAGCGGGGATACGCGTTTGAGAGCGACTTTGCTCCTGTCTTCGCCGCTGCTACCGCACTTCCAAACAGGCCCATTTACCTGGTTAGGGAGCCCGCCACCATATGTGCCTACTGGTACGCCACGGTTCAAAGAAGGAGCATAGCGCAATTTGCCGAAGTGCCAGTAGAAAAAAGCCTCCGCGGGGAGCTCTAAGCATAAATTCCGCGCCACCCTCGCACAATTGTTTTCTCATCCTGCGGTCTGGGAGCTATATCTTGTGCTTACAGCTCCCTTAGCATGACAACGATCGGGACCCTTTAGCTGGGGCGCAGGTAAAGACGTCATTACTGTCATATCATCATTTCTCGATTCTGTAGAGCTGGTATTCGTGGGTCTCGGAAATTTTAGAATAGCGACTGAAGAATTTGTCATTTACCGGCATATAGGCCCGTTCCATGGGACCAACCACCACATAATCCACTCCATATTTGCGCATCAAATCTGGCGCATCAGCAATGCCGGCATAGATCTGCCTAATAGCTTCATCACGCGCGGGGAAATCCAGCCCGCGCGTCCACGCCCAGCCGGGGTACGCCAGCAACGATCTCCTACCGGTCAAAAACAGAGGGGTGTCGAATACCGGCCCATGGAGAACGAGAGAGCGGGGCTCAGTCTCTTGCAGAACTTGTGCGGCGAACGCCATGCCCTGGCGGTCAAACAGCCTGAACTCGGTACGGCCAGAAACAATGCGCCAGATATCCAGGCTGCCGGCGAACGTGAGAGAAAGAAGAAGGACGCTACCCGCGATGCGCCACCGCAGAGTGCTTTGAAAGAACCGTGCCAGGAGCAAAGCAACGAGCGGAGCTGAGGCAAGATACCAATAGAAAAGAACTTTGATGTTGTCCCATATCCAAGGCGCGAGCGTGATCGCGTTCGGTACCAGGAAGCACAGCAAAAATGGCGTGTAAAAACGTAGCAGGGGGGCCGAGACAAGGTACGGCTTGCCGCGCCACAGGACGACGGCGACTAGTGCGGGGATGAAAAGTCCGGTGTTTCTCAGCCAGAACCAGACAGCGTTTTCGTCGCCTCGATCCCAGCCAAAATGCCATGCCCAGAATGCAGTTACCTTTACTGAACTTCCGTGCAGCATCCACAAAAGCTGAGGCGCAGAGAACAACAAAGCGACAGCAAAAAATATCGCCCAAGCCCGCCAATTCCTGAAGAGCAGCGTCAGACAGGCGGCCATAACCGTAATCACCATCCAGGTATGAGTGTGAATCAGGGGCAGTAATCCTGCGCACACTCCAGCCGCAATCATGCGCCGATCAATTCCTGAACGCGTGCGTTCTGCAGTCGTAGAGTCCAGTTCGGCGCCGTAATTACCCTTCACGACGAGCCACCATTGAGTGAAAATCACTACTGCCACCGACAGCCCGAATAACATGCTGCGCTGGGGAACAAGGAGTGTGGTTAGGGCATTTCCCCAACGCCACCGCGTTCCAGTCATGATCGTGTAGTCATGTGAGGGATGCAGGAGGGCTGCCCATACGCCTTGCGGGCTCTTCATCGTATCTTTGAAAAAAAGTAGCCACCCCAGGCCGCCGCTGAAGAAGACGAGAACAGGTGCAATCAGTCCAGCAAGGCGATCGCCAGTCATTTCCAGAGTCCAGCGGTGAAGCAGGCCGACAACAGCAAGCCCCAAAAGAAGATTTTCCAGGAATTGGGCCTGAACTAGAGACGAGCCCGCGCGCGTGAAGATTGACGCAATGAGATCTGCCAGAAACGGATAGGTGAAGCGGGAACCGGTGAATGTGGGATCGTCAGGCGGGAAGTTCTGGCTGTGAGAGAAGCTGGTGATGACACTCAGATGGAAAGGCAAATCACCCACGTTGTTGGAAAAACCAGTGTAAAGACCATCGGCTCGCACGAATGAAACCCGGCTGAAAGCAAGGCACAAGAACAAGAAAGTGATGGCATAAAACAAGAAATAGGAAAACGTTGCAGCAGACCGGTGCTCGATCGCGCGCCTGACACCGCGCACGTTCTCAGTGATGTTTCTTACCACCCCAGCCCTAAATTCGCTGTGTACCAGCAGAATTGCCGGAGAGATGCAGACCAGAGCCACGTAGAGCGGCAGGGTTTGATTGAAAGGAAGAAAAGAAGCCAGGATCAATCCGGAGAAGGCCACCAGCGTGGACCCAATTACGACACCCGTGCATATACGCGCCGGGAATGACGCGTTGTCGTCGAAGAGATAAGTAAGGACAGTTCCGCCAAATAGGGCGAAAGACGCCAGTAATAGTGTGCTGACCATATTTCTGCGCTTAAGTCTCTGAGGTCTATCGACGGACAGTTTAAATACGCGGCTTGCGAAAAAGAAAAAAACAAGAGAGACTCTCTCGCTCGCCAATATTTTTGGCTGTCGCGCCATCAAGTGGCACAACTTCGCGGCCCATCCTTGCTTAGCTTGCGCCGCAGAGGTTCCCGATTTTATCTTTTTGCCAGGTGCCCGGGCGGTCGTGATGCTCAAGCATTCCTGGCTGACCCCGAGGATAGGCGTACATCGCAAAGCCGAACGGGTCCGCATAAAAGCAACGAATACGTTGCGCGAGTTGAACGTCCGCAATCGGAGTATTTGAGTTCACAAGAATGGACCTCTTCGTTGGCCAGAGCTGGCGTCTTCGGTGGCGCTTCCCGCATTCCCGCTCGCTTGCAGCCGGCGAGCAGCGCCTGCATGACCTTTTCGCCAAGATCTCGCCTACTAGCTTCATGCACCCCTACACTAGTAAACAGCCCCGAGCGAATATCTTAGTTCTGTAAAAAAAATGCCGGGGCTTAGATGCCCCGGCAATTGAGACGACAGCCAATACTGTTAAGGCAATTGCGATTCCCCGCCTCAGCAGAGAAGGCAGTGTCCACAACCCTTTCACTCAGCCTTTTACGGCGTCGTTGTTGGTGTTGGTGTCGGTGTTGGTGTGGCTGTCACGCAGGAGAAGTCCGACAGGACGATCTTCCCTGGCGCAGTGTTAGATGCGCCCACAAGCGTGCAGCTACCGCTAGTCTGTACTGTGTTGTAATTGGTTGTATTGGTGTTACATTGGCGGACGGTTGCGGTTTCGCTGACGATGTTCCCGCCGCAACTGAAGACTACCGTCAGCGGCTCACAGTCGCCGTTGCTTTGGGGGTTGACGAAGTGCCAAGTGCCCGTTCCGGTACACGATTGAAGGGACCCATTGCTCAAAGTCGCCGCCTCGGCAACAGGCACGAGCTGTGTATTCAGTGCTTTCGTGGACATCTGCAGTAGCTGATGACGGCCCACGGCAACTAACGCCAGCACGGCCAGCAAGAGCATAACGATTTTCGTTCGATTCATTTGCCACCTCCTGTGTTTTTCGCTTCTTGGTGCTGATCAAGTCCACCTTAGCCCGTAAGTGTCAGACGAAACTGAGCTTCGGCTCTGGGGGAGTTTCAGTGTTAATTGTTGCTACGTTTGAATGCGTCCGAACTGAGACAATCGGCCAAACACCTTGCCTGTTGCTGCATTTCAAGGGCGCACCTAATTCTGACCACGACCCGGAAGGTTGTCAACAACATTCACAGAGAATTTCTCAAATTCTTCTTGAATTGTCACTGCTGTCCGGGGAAACTTTCGCAGCGAGCATGCAAGCATTGTAGATTCAGTGTGATGCATGCGGTTTGGCGTTAAAACGATTTGAGATACAAATGCCGTTAAGGAGCGTATTTGGCGGCCTCGTACGGAACAGTGACAATGCGGGATGAACACTGGGCGCACCGTCTTCTCTCAGCTGGTCGAGTTCCTTCCCCACCAACAGTTTCAGAAGTGCGTAGCTCGATACGGTGGTGGTCGCTATCTGAAGAATTTGTCCTGCTGGGATCAATATCTCGCGATGGCGTTCGCTCAGTTGACCTACCGCGAGAGTCTTCGCGACATCGAAGCCTGCCTGGGTTCCATCGGCGGCAAGCTCTACCACATGGGATTCCGCGGCAAGGTGGCACGTTCGACGTTGGCCGATGCGAACGAGTTGCGCGACTGGCGAATCTACGCCGACTTTGCGCAGGTTTTGATCGCGATCGCTCGCCCGCTCTATGCGCACGATCCGATCGGCCTCGATCTGGATCAGAGTCTCTATGCGCTGGACTCCACGACGATCGACTTGTGCCTCGCTTTATTTCCGTGGGCGAAGTTTCGCAAACACAAAGCCGCCGTCAAGATGCACACCTTGTTGGATCTGCGCGGCAATATCCCCACGTTTATCCGCATTACTGAGGGCAGAGTGCACGACGTGAACATCCTGGACGAGATCATGCCCGAGGCCGGTGCTTTCTACGTCATGGATCGCGCCTACGTGGATTTCGAACGCCTCTTCTTTCTCTCCCTCAGTTCCGCCTTCTTCGTAGTGCGCACCAAAGCCAACGTCCTATTGCAACGCCGATACTCCCACAAGATCGATAAGAGCACCGGCGTTCGTTCCGATCACACCGTCATCCTGACGTCTTTTGAGTCTGCTTCCGTTTACCCGGACGCACTTCGCCGCGTCACCTATGTGGACGTGGAGAAGAACAAGCGATTCCAGTTTCTCACCAACAACTTCACTCTCCCTGCCCCTGTGATTGCTCAGATCTACAAGTCGAGGTGGGCCGTGGAGTTGTTTTTCAAATGGATCAAGCAGCACCTCAGAATTAAGGCGTTCTACGGCACCAGCGAGAACGCGGTGAAGACCCAGATCTGGATCGCCGTGTCGATGTATGTGCTGGTCGCCATCGCGCGAAAGCGGTTAGACCTGGAAGCAAGTCTGTATCAGACTCTACAGATTCTTAGTGTCACCCTTTTCGAGAAAACGCCCATTTTACAGGCACTTCAGACACTCGACATGGAAGGACATCTACTCGCCGACCCCAACCAACTGATTCTGTTCAATCTTTAACCGGACAGCAGTGTTGAATTGTAATAAGTGTGCAAATCGTTGCGGTGGCTAGCGCTTCCCCAAGGTCCCTGAGCCCTGATCGGTTTCACATTTACCGCTGGCGCTGCCGTTGACGATGTAGCGCAACTTCAGCAGCGTGCCGCTCGTATCCACAGTGCCACGCAAAGTGATGCTGTCTCCCTCCGCATCGGATCCGGCTAGTACGACATTTGCTCCGTTAACCGTGACCTGCAGCTTAACGCCACGGACACATTCAGAGACAAGGTCAGAAACGCCCACTAGATGGCCATTCGAATCGGGAGTGATAACGACGGTCATCGTGAAAGGATCCATGTCCGAATGGTCAGAGTGGAAGCTACCTGACCAAGTGCCTCTAACATCGCTGGACGCGGCAGGGGCAGCACCGGCGCACACGGCCGCGATCACCAATAGCAGTGAAATATGGGACAAGAGCCTTGTTCGCATCATGGCATTTCTCCATCTTCAATTTGGGTCGGGGGAAAGCAAAGCAAAAAACTTTGGACTAGAGTTATTAGTTCCGCACCTGACATTAAAAAGCGACGAAATTCCAGTCCTCTGACATGCTGGCTGCATCTCTACTTTTTGGACTGCGCTGCCTTGCGGGCAAAGGCAACTAAATTCACACCCGGCCGCAAAGGATACTCTCCAACCTGCTCGTAATCAGCACCCAGAAGACCCTTGAGCAGTACTGCTTGCGGTGCAGAGGCGATCACGATATCGGTTCGGTTTTGCGTGATGCGGCCGTAGTACCCGGCTCCTGGGTAATCCCGGAGATACCAGGGCAGGGGCCAATAGTCAGGCGACATAATCGCAATTGAAGTTTGTAAACCTGTGCCGCTTGCCTTGGCGATGGCATTTACTCTCCCCACCATGTCAAGAAATCCCCGGCGGGTCTGCGCATATACGTAAGGATTGCGGTCATCGTCGTACCGATAGAAATTCAGCTGCCACGTGTTGAAGAGAGAAACTGCCATGGCTGCGATCAATAAGATGACCCAAGCACGCGATGCCAGCTGGCTTCGAGAATGCAGCAGATTGTACGTCTCCGTCGCGGCATAACCGCTCGCAAGCGCAAGCGGAGCAAGAAAATTGAGCGTGAGCCAGGGAGTCTTATAAGGGATGAGGGAGTAAGCGGCAATCAAGCCAAATGCCCATAAACCGCAAAACAGGGGAAAGCATTTTCGCCGGAGGGCTGCAATGAGGGTACCAGCAGCGCCGAGCAGCAATAGCGGCGATTCCTCTTTTCCGAGCCAAAGGAAATAAGTGAAGATACCGTGTTTATGTGCAGTCGTGCCGGTATTAGCCCATAGCTTCAGTGAAGTCACAGCGTCACGCAATCCGGAACGAGCGTTGTCTAAGAAGGATGAGTAGAAAATAATGGACAAGGCAACAAACATTGCTGTGCAAGCAAGCAGCAAACGAGCAGCACGTGCCGGCCCACCTAGGCGGTCGAGAAACTGGCTGATGAACTCGGCGGAGGTACTGTTACTTGGAATTGTGCGCGAACGCCAGAATAAAGTCGCGGCCAAAGCCAGGCACAGAACTCCTATCGAAATTCCAGCTGTTTCCTTGGTGGCAAATAGTAACGCCGCGAGGATTGAAAACATCAAAGAGGACGTCCAAGTGGCGTTCTCATAGGCCTTCAGCGCGGCTATCACCAAAGCGAGAGTTAAGAATACAAAAATCGCTTCGTGGATAAAGTCGCGGGAAAAATAGACAGCACCCGGTGAAACGGCCAACAGAGTGGCTCCCACGAAAGCTGCGGTACTTCCCAGAAATTTACGCAAGCAGAAAATCAGGTAAACCGTCGCCAATCCGAACATCACCGGCACTGAACGCAAGGCAATGATGTTTACGCCACGATCCCCGAGAAACAAAGTGTTGACGCTGGAAGTGATTAGCGCAAAGTAATACAACGTCGGACCGTGATAATTGGCTGGATCGTAACGGTAGAAATTTTCCCGGAACAAGCGGAGAAAGAAAAACGCGTTGACCCCTTCATCGTTGTGCAGCGGTTTCAATTCAAGTTTGTAGAACCGCAGCACCGCCGCCACGATCAAGATTGTTGCGCACGCAAGGGCCCAACTGTATCGCCCCAAGGGGTGACGCATCTCTTGTTCATGCGGCTCCGAAACGGTGGGACATTCCACCTGCCGTTCGGACGAAACAACGATGACGGGAAGGCTGTCAGGCATGAGAGTTGAACGTTTGCGCCGGCTGGGATTTCCAGTTGAACACGGAATCGGATCCGAAGCGAGTTCTTCAGTCTTCCTTATTATGCGGGTTTCGTCCTTATTATGCGGGTTTCGTCGCCCTCGGCTGGGGAACTTCCTTCGGTCTTTTCACACGTATCCTAAGCCGGCCAAGCGGTCGTGAATGATTTTCTCGCCTTCCGAATGCTCATCGTCCGTGTACGAATTTTACCTAGAGCTTAAACCTTGATCCCGCCCGATAAGCGACCGTCGCCAACATGGCGTTCAATCTGGAATCGCGGCCTCGAGGGCTTCTGCGCACCTGACTACATCACCCGCAACTCTTGCTTAGAATCTCTGCTATGCGCTCGCCAGCGTGCCCGTCCCACAGCGGCGGAATCGTTGCCACCTTCTTTTTTCCATCGAGTATCTTGCGCAGTTCGGCACGCAGTCGACCTCCATCTTGACCAACGAGAACATTTGTTCCCAAAGAAACCGTTATCGGTCGTTCCGTGTTCTGACGCAGAGTCAAACACGGCACGTTTAAATACGTTGTCTCTTCCTGGATCCCCCCAGAATCGGTGATGACGACAACCGCCCTTCGTTGTAGCGCCAGAAATTCAATGTAAGGAAGAGGTTCTAGCAAGTGAAGCTGCGCCGGAGTCTTCATCCGAAGTTCAGCTATCCGGCTGCGGGTCCGCGGATGCACCGGAAATATAATCTCCAGTTCGGAATTGACCGCGATCAAACTCTCTACAATGTTTCTGAGGATCCGATAGTCATCTACATTGGAAGGTCGATGTAAGGTCACAAGACCGTACCGATCCGGCAGCCCATTCATCTTGTTCTGCAAAGCGACGGGCAGTAGCCGCACCAGAGAGTCAATCATGACGTTACCCACCCGATAAATCCGTTCACGATTTATACCTTCCCGCTTAAGATTCCGGTCTGCGTCATTGGAAGGCGTAAACAAAAATTCTGCTAGCTGATCTGTTATTAGACGATTGATTTCTTCGGGCATGCTGCGGTCGAACGAACGTAACCCCGCCTCTACATGGCCCAACGGGACCCGCAATTTCGAGCAAACAAGAGCTGCTGCTACGGTGGAATTCACGTCGCCATACACCAGTACGAGGTCCGGTTTGCGTTCCAAGACGACCGGCTCAAATCGGCGCATGATTTCCGCGGTCTGCCACGCGTGTGTGCCCGAACCTACTTCCAGGTTCACATCGGGCGAAGGGAGGGCAAGCTGCTGAAAGAAAACGTCCGACATACTTGCATCATAGTGCTGGCCCGTGTGTACCAACGTCTGCTCGTTTTTTGTTCGCGCCAGGGCACAAAATGTCGGCGCCGCTTTCATGAAGTTCGGCCGGGCGCCCACTACATGGAGAATATGCACTACCAATAACCCTTATGCGCAATCAGCGGCAGCACCCGCACAAGTTCCTATTCAATATCGTTCCAATGCTCTTCATCTTTATCTTGCCTCGTCAGCAGAATCTATGGGTAGATTCCGGTTCAGGGAGTCGTCCTAGCGTGTGATAGAGAGCGATTTCCATCGCTTCATAGGTCCGAAAGCCGTAAGATCTTCTGGTCACCACTCGAATTTTGTTGTTGAGTC
>WNGK01015110.1_pt1 | contig 10072 bp, 12 predicted proteins | sample 5400601 | NCBI WGS metagenome assembly WNGK01 (sample SAMN13153376, study PRJNA577476) | soil metagenome | isolation source: 60 cm soil or saprolite under Garry oak tree replicate 1 | place: USA:California | collected 2016-06-15 | reverse complement strand
CTTGAGGTTCAGACGTGGGCGTTTCGTATGACGGCGAGCAGCGTGCTTCATGAAAGCACAGCACACCCCAGCAAAAAGGTCGTGTTGACGAAATGAAGGAAAGCGGAGGGAACAGGCAATGAGTATTTCAGGTTTGTCCAAGGCGCGACTTGCGCGCATGCATGAGGTCATGGCTGGCTATGTCGAGCGTGGAGAAGTACCCGGTCTCATCACACTGGTCAGCAGACGAGGCGAGGTCCACGTTGATCTCATTGGAACGCAGGCGTTCGGCGAGCGCTCCCCAATGCGGCGCGACACGATCTTCCGTATCTCCTCTCTGACCAAGCCCATCATCGCGGTGGCGACCCTGATCCTGGCGGAGGAAGGCCAGGTGCAGCTGGACGAGCCGGTGAACGTTCTGCTTCCTGAACTGGCTGAGCGACGGGTGTTAAAGCGACTCGACGGGGAGCTTCACGACACGGTGGCAGCTTCGCGACCGATCACCGTGCGTGACCTGCTCACCTTCTGTATGGGTTTCGGGCAGATCATGGGATCGCCGGACGCCTACCCGATTCTCAAAGCTGCTCATGAGCAGCAGCTTGGCATGGGACCTCCAAGTCCGTCGCTGCTTCCTCCACCCGATGAATGGATGCGCCGCCTGGGACAGCTTCCGCTCATGCACCAGCCGGGGGAGCAGTGGATGTACCACACCGGGTCCGACGTGCTCGGCGTCCTGATTGCCCGTGCCTCAGGTCAGCCGCTTGAAAGGTTTTTGCTCGAACGCATCTTCGAGCCGCTCGGAATGCAGGACACCGGGTTTAGCGTGCCAGAGGCCTCGCTCGACCGGTTCGTGACGAGTTACTGGAACGATCCTGTCAGTGGGAAGCTCGTCGTGTATGATCCAGCTAGAGGCAGTCAATGGAGCCACCCACCTGCTTTCCCTTCGGGAGCGGGAGGACTGGTTTCGACCATCGATGACTATCTAGCCTTTGGCCAGATGATGCTAGCGCTCGGCAAACACGGAAACGAACGCATCCTCTCCAGGCTTTCCATCGAGGCCATGACGACCGACCAACTCACGCCTGAGCAGAAAGCCGTATCCAACTTGGTCCCAGGCTTTTTTGACACGCATGGCTGGGGATTTGGCGTCTCGATCATCACCAGGCGCGACGATATCGCGGCGGTCCCCGGTCGGTACGGCTGGGATGGCAGCATGGGGACCTCCTGGTATTGTGACCCCCAAGAAAACATGATCATCATTCTGATGACCCCCTGCTTCCTGGCGGCTCCTCATCCACCCAACGTCACGTTCTGGACGTTAGCCTATCAGGCGATCGACGACTAATCGTGAGGAGATGCGTTCCCAACAAGAACAGACGGAGAAGAGGGAGACATAAGCAAGAGGTTATCCATCCGATGCATCTTCCAAAGGGAGGCCAATTTACAAGATGTTGATGGAAGAAACCAGATGAGGAGGGGTTTCTCCAGACTATCAAGGGTCGATTCCTATGTTTCGCGCCGATTTCCTAGATTTCACCTCAATAATCGTTGAACATTCACGCTATTTACTAATTAGGCGTCGATGGCCAGAGCCTGACGGGCGCGCAGCGTCTCTATGAACAGGTGGGGATGGAAGTAACGATGCGCATTGGGCGCTATGAAAAAGCATTGCGCCCGCCTACGGATAGGCCGGAAACCAATGGTTCAAAAAACTTGATAGGGGAGTAAAAGCATGGCATACTGTAAAGATACATGTACAACCACCGAATCGATAAGAGAGTAGCAGATCAATCGTCTATCGCGCACAACTGACATGCATGCCGAGAAAGAAATCAAAGCAGACTACAAAGAGATGAAGATATGAAATTTGGTGTCTTTCTGCCGATTTCTGGACGGGCTGCGGGGCCGGAGACCCTCACAGAAGCGGCGTGCAGCGCCGAGGCACTCGGGTTTGACGCTGTCTGGTCAGCAGATCGAATAGTGACGCCGTGGAAGATTAACACGTATTACCCGTATAGCGAGAATCACGAGTTTATCGTCCCACCAGATCGGCCCTTCCTGGATTCGCTTACCTGCCTGGCTTTCCTGGCAAGTTGCACTAAAAAGATTACACTTGGCGTCAGCGTCCTGGTGCTACCTTACCGCCATCCTCTCTACTGGGCGCGCGCTGCGGTATCCATTGATCGTCTATCCAGGGGGCGCCTGATTATGGGTGTAGGCGTTGGTTGGATGGAAGAAGAGTTCGCAGCTCAGGGCATCTCGTTCAAGCATCGCGGGCGCGTGACCGATGACAGCAACCGCGCATTCCAATATGGGTAGGAGGTGAAGGTATCCCCGCTCAGCAACGAACGGCAAAGTATGGCGATGCGTGGTTTCCCTATTTTGTGGAGATCACACCCCGTGAGTTACAGTCGGGGTATACCAATGTCCTGCACCTGGCCGCCAGGGCAGGCCGCGATCCGAGCCAGATTCGACTCGCGTGTTGCCGTCCAATCGAAGTGACACGCGACTCCGTTCCCCAGAATGAGAGCCTCCTTCGCGGTAACCCGCAGCAACTGGTGGAGGCGCTCGGGAAGTATAGTGAGATTGGAGTCGATCATCTCGCGCTTCAGTTCATGGCGCCGCGCTGGCCAGAGCGGGTGGAACAAATAGAGCGCTTCGCTCGAGATGTGATGCCGCGGCTGCGGTAATTGAGGGCGGGAGTTCTATTGCGCCGCCGGGGTTTTCAAGGCCGAAGCAATGGCTGAGACCAGTGTTTCTAGCTTAAATGGTTTCTCTACGATACCGGCATGGGGCGCTATACGCCTTGCTTTCTCTATCTCGTTGATGGCAGCCGTACAAACGATAAGCGGCAATGATCGGGTGTGAGGGTGAGTCGTCAAGTAGTGGAGGACCTCTATGCCGTTGATGTCAGGCAGAGACAGATCAAGAATGAGAATCTCCACTGGCAAGGAGTTTCCGCTGACAAATTCATGCTGGGACAGAGAAGCATCCTCCGTATTTCCATACGAGAAGAGCGCTCGCAGACAATCGAAGGATGTATCATAAATCGTAACTTGATGGCCTGCAAGGTCCAAAAAGGTCGCACATAGTTTCGCAATGCGATCATTGTCTTCAAGCAAACCAATGAGAGCCATAAATACCCTGTTCCTTTGTATCTAAGGTGAATTTTACTTCCAAATTGTAATGGTTAAGCATGCGATCTGTCAAGTTTCCAGGCAATATAGATAGACCAGGCTCCCCTCGACGCATTCCCTGAGATGCTGTACAATCTAACATGTCGTAACACCTTTTCACAACGAATTGTTAGAGATTGCCCATGACAGAAAACAACGATAGCAATAAATACCCCATAAGCACGGTTCGCTTTGGCATGGGGAAAGAGATCCAACTCTTTCCCCATACCCTGGTTGTAACAGGTCAAGAGGAAAATCAGGAGATACGCCTGGAGCTAGCGGGTATAAAACGTCTGACGCTGGTTCCGGGTGATCCTAATCCGGCTAAGCTGGTCTTAATGGCAGACCTGGACGATGATACCACTATCATATTGGCGGAAGGTATGAGCAATGCGCGTGCATTTCGCGCTATGCTGCCCCACCTTACCGAACTCTGCCCAGATTTACAGCTCGACCCTCCTGACATGGGTGAACAGCTGCGGCAGGCGCTTAACAGCCGCCGCGCGTGGGCATTAACCTGCTATGGCGCAATTCTGCTCGTCTGTATATCGCTCTATGTACTCTACCTCGTGGTGGCATTTATTGGCGCGCATCATCCCTGAAACACCATGATGTCGGTGTCACCCTGAGCCGCAGCGAAAGGTCTCTCGCCCCTGAAACACTACGATAGAAAGCAAGGTACACGATGTCTCTAAACGATGGAGTTTTTTATGTGCCTGAGATGAGCGCCGATCAGCGTGTTCGCGTATTTCGACGCACACTGAACGACATGCATGAATTTGAGGGCATGGAAGTCGATGCCTATATCATCATCAGCGGGCGCTACATTGTAATATTTGATTCATTGCTCTGCCCGGAGGACAGTGAGATCATGATGCGCATGGTCAAAGATCAAATCACCGGGCGACAATTACTCGTAGTAAACAGTCATGCCGACTGGGATCATTGCTGGGGGAACGCGCATTTTACCGGCTTTCACGCGGCGCCTATCATTGCTCATAACCATAGTCTCACGCGCATGCAATCAGAAGCGGCGCGTCAAGAGTTGATAGACTACCAACAGCGCTATCCCGTCTTTCACAATGTTGAACTGATTCCCTATTTCAGTGGTTGATGAGTTACCAGGGAGAAATTTAGTTGTCCACCGTCACCTTTAAATATTGCCCGGTTTGCGCAGCTCCCCTGGCAGAAAAACACATTTTCCATGCTCTCCGGCTCACCTGCACCGCTTGTGACTTTATCTTCTTTCAAGAACCCAAGGTCGTGACGGTGGTAGTGGTCGAGTACAATGGCAAACTGCTGTTTGGCCGCCGCAATATCGACCCTGGTAAGGGGCTGTGGAGCTTTTTTAGCGGCTATATGGAGCGCGGGGAAAAAGTTGAACTTGCAGCCATTCGTGAAGTCAAAGAAGAAACCAACCTGGATGTGCATCTAGGAAATTTGATTGGCATCTACAGTGAGCATGGTAACCCCCACGTGGTAATAGCATTTCAGGCCGGCGTGGTCAATAATGATGTAAGAAACATGGTTGCTCAACCCGACGAAGTGAGCGAGCTGGCCCTCTTTGCCCCGGGAGAAACACCGCCACTGGCTTTTCCGACTGATAGGCAAATCTTGCGTGACTGGCGTAAGTTGCAACATTGAGAGTATGTCAAGTATTCGTTTTAGACAGATCGCTGCCCTCCTCCGCTTTCGCCTGCTCACCGGTACGATCCGCTTTGGATGGCCTTCTCCTGCGCGTGGCCAGGCGATAGAGGGCATAGAAAAACACCGCGGCGATGAGCAGTTCCAGCAGTTGATTGGGGCCGAAACCTCCACTGCTTCCGGGATACCTGTAGACGTCATTCGCTGCTGCAAAGAGTTGAGAGTAATCGGAGGTTCCCCACGCGAGCGAGTACACCGGCTGACCTCTGGGTATGCCAGGACCGACCTCACCCCAGGTTTGACCGCTGTTATCACTGCGCAAAGCTCCCACGTCGGTGCCAATGAGCACCGTGCTGGGCTTGTGAAAATCAACATAAACGACGCGCACGTTGGTCCCAACGAGTGGCTCCTGGCTGGTTTGCCAGTGCGTTCCGGCATCTTGTGAAATGAAGAAGCCATGATTTGTGCCGGCAAAGATCAGTCCCTTTGTCCCCCCATTCACGATAGTATCAGGTTGGACAGAGTAAACGACAATCGACGCTGGAAGACCAGTATTGAGGGCTTGCCAGCTTGCGCCCCTGTCATCCGAGCGGTATATACCAGAGGCTGTAGCAGCCCAGAGCTGCTGGCTATCGCTATCAAAAGTCAAGGCATTGATAGCTGTACCCGCGGGAATGCCAGTATTGATAGCCGACCACGTATTGCCGTCGTCATTACTCTTGAGCACACCATGCAGCGCAGTGCCAGCATACAGGGTGTGTGGTTCCCCAGAGTTAAATGCCAGCGCCGTGTAGTTATCAGGCTGTCCAGTTGAGATCTTGCCTGCTGCAACCCAGTGTAACGCCGCGTCAGTACTCACGAAAAAGCCAGCATCCGTCGCAGCGTAGAGCTTTTTTCCTGTAGAGTCGAATGAGAGGATGTTGATAGCACTGCCTGGCGGTAGACCATCACTGCGTTCGGTCCAGTGCTGACCGCCATCGGTGCTGGCAAAAATCTTCCCCTGCAAGTTAGCAGCATAGATTACCTGTGGGTTGTTGAAATCTACGGTTAGAGAGCGGATATGCTGGTGCGCCAGGCCGCTCAATTGCCAGTTTCCGCCGGCAAAAATTCCCGAGGTAGGAGTACAGGCAGAAAGAGAAAGAAGCACGATCACAGAAAGCAGAAAAACTTTCAGGGATATTTTGTGCATAGTTCAACTAATTCTTACGACGGATGACGCGATGCACATACACGACCGTTTCTTCAATTTCATACTTCTTCGGCAACTTAAACCTTTTATCGTTCGGTGGAAATAGTACGTCTCGCAGCCTGTTCAGCGCCGGCAGAGAGTTACTGACGGGTCGGGGCGGCTTCGGAGTGGGCATCATGCGAGCCAACAGTATACGCCGCGTCAATTCAATACCGACGCCTACGGCAACAGCTCCGACACCTGCTGCCAAACGGGGTAATTGTGGATGATGCAAAAGGGCCGGAGTTCTGTTCTGTGTGGTCACCAGGCTCGTGGAAGGCAGCGTTAAATCTGCCTCGCAACGACGGCAGTACACATCATCCTCTAAATTTCCAAAACGACACCTGGGGCATAGCATGCTTCAATTCCTCCTCGATAAGATTTCTGCGCTTTTTCACTTCCTGCCTTCCAATATCTCTGCAATTGCATCGATGACAAGCGCGTTTTCCTCAATAGTGTTGTAAAAGTAGGGTGAGACTCGCAGTAGCCCTGGACGTGAGTCCGTAATAATATTGCGTTCGACCAGCGTTTTGACTACTTCTTCGGGACGTTCGATTTCCAACATTACAATGGAACTGCGCCTTTCAGGTTCAAGGGGCGCGCGCACCTTCCAGCCATGTTCACGAGCCTGCGCAATCAGATCATTGGTTAAATAGCGCGTGCGCTCGCAAATTCGCTCTACGCTGATTTCCTGCACGATGTCAAGCCCGCCATTTGCCGTATAGATTGTGGGAACGGCAGGCGTTCCCATCTCGACCCTGGTAGCCTCGGAACGGAAAGCGAATTCCCGTGTCTTAAACTGGAATTGCTCGCGATGACCGAACCAACCGGCGATTGTGGGTTCCAGTTGCGCTATCAATCCCTCGCGGATATAGACAAAGCTGAGTCCCGGACCGCCCATCAACCATTTGAGCGTGCCCGTCACGAGGAAATCAATATCCAGGGCGTTCACGTTTATCGGTATCTGACCTGTGCCCTGGTAGTCGTCTATCAACAAGTAGGCGCCATGCTTATGCGCAATATCCGCAATCGCCCGTACATCCTGAATATAGCCACTGGTAAAGAAGACACGCGAGGTAGCCAGTAACGCTGTACTATCGTCAACCTCTCGTTCAAACATTGCTGGCGGTGTATAAATACCGTCAGGACTCTCAACAAAGCGACACTCGACGCCCACTCGCCTTTTTACGAGCCACTGGTACGTGAGTGTTGGGAAATCCATAGCGGCCATGACGACATTATTGCGCTTGCTATAATCCAATGCTGAAGCGATGGAACTGAGCGCAACAGAGACGCTAGGGGCAATTGCTACCTCGTGCAGTTGAGCGCCAATAATGGTGGCAAACTTCTGTCGCGCCTTCGCAATCTCTCCCATCCAGATCTCATACCATGCATGCGCTCCCCACTCGTTCCACATCTCCATGAATTGCGCCAGGCCCTGCATCGATCGATGCGAGAGGGCGCCCAATGAGCAACTGTTCAGGTAGGTTTTCCGTTGGAGAATTGGAAACTCTGCGCGATACGTTAAGAGTTCTGGATGTTCGATGGCGGCCGGTGCAGGATATTGCATCCTGGACTCATTGATGCTCATGGCAGTTTACTCCTTCAAGTAAAATTGACCGCGTGTTTGCCCTTTACCAAAGTTACTACTGCGAGCTATTTATTCTACTCCCTATTCTACCCCTTATTGCGCAGAGTTGCTATAGTTCTTGCTAGCAAAGTTGCCGCCTGCTCAACTTCTTCCTTGCTTGACCAGCGTCCGAGCGTCAAACGCAGCGCGCCCAGCGCCCGCTCGCGAGCATATCCCATAGCCATAAGCACAGAGGAAGGTTCAGTACTGCCCTCGTGGCAGGCAGAACCGGTCGAACTTGCAACCTCTGGCGTGGCGGCAAGGACCTCCTCACCGGCGACACCCTCCACACTGATATTGAGCGTATTGGGCAACCGCTCGGTCGGGTGACCATTGAGATACACAGAGCCGGGAAGATATACTTCGAGACGTCGCAAGAGGAGATCGCGCAGTCCTTGCAAGCGCGCCTGGCTCCCTGCGATTTGCTCCTGCGCTAACATGCAGGCCGTGCCAAGCGCCACAATGAATGCGATATTCTCTGTGCCCGCTCTGCGCCCGGCCTCCTGACCCCCACCGTAAATAAGCGGCTCCAGCTGCAATCCCTGGCGTACATAGAGCGCTCCAATTCCCTTGGGGGCATAGAGCTTGTGCCCGGCGATGGTCAGCAGATCTACGCCTGACACATCCACCCGCGTCGGAATTTTGCCTACCGCTTGTGCGGCATCGCTATGCGCGAGCACACCATGACGGTGGGCAATCTCCGCGATCTCGGCAATAGGCTGTAAAGTGCCGGTCTCGTTATTGGCGTGCATGATACTTATCAGGATGGTTTGTTCCTCAATTGCGGCCTCGACATCCGCCGGACTGACACGTCCGGTCTCGTCAACCGGCAGATACGTCACGCGAAACCCATGGAGACGTTCAAGGGCGCGGCAGGCATTGAGCACAGCGGGATGCTCTGTAATCTGGGTGATAATATGGTTACCCTCAGTACGCCTGGCCAGGGCTATACCACGAATTGCAAGGTTATCGCTTTCAGAGCCGCCGGCCGTGAAGATAATCTCGCCAGGCAGGCAGTGCAGCAACCGGGCAACCTGCTGCCGTGCCGTCGCAACAGCATCATGCGTTGTGTGACCATAGCCATGCGTGCTCGACGGATTGCCAAAATACGTCGAAATATAGGGCAGCATGGCCTCGACAACTAGCGGGTCCGCGGGGGTCGTGGCGTTATAATCGAGATAGATGGGGCCGCCCTGCAAACCTGGATGTGTTTTCAAATGATTATGCATTGCCTGTCATTCTGCATCGCCTGTCATTCTGAGCGAAGCGAAGAATCTCCCCACGGGAACTTCTTAGCCAGTTCGCGCGGACCTGGCTCGACCAGAATGGATCCGTCCGGGAAGACAATCGTCGGCACGCTCCGCATACCACCATTGACGCGCACAACAAATTCGGCCGCGTGATGATCCTCCTCGATGTTGATATATTCATAGGGTATGCCACGCGCATCAAACCAGCGCCTGGCAAAACGGCAATCGCCACACCAACGCGTAGCGTATATTTTAATAGTTTCCTGCTTTTCAGATGGGTAGAAAAAGGTATCAGCCACAAACAGCTCCTTGAATTCCGGGGGTAAAAATACAGTATTTATCTGAATTTTACAACACAGCGGCGGGACAACATATTCCCGCCTGTTCGCGCCCGCTAAGGCTGACTACCCCTCTACTGTTTGCAGCGAAGGCGCTTTGATACGTTCTACTATCACGTCGAGAAACTTCTTGCCGCTGGCAGCAATAAGCCCTGGATTACGCGCCAGGATGCCCATCACCAGGCCAGCGCTAAAGTCTCCACGCAGCGCCTGGGCCATTTGAGACGGGGTCAGGCGCTTCATCAGGTCAAGCGCGTGATCCCATTGTTGATCGCTATAACCGGCGATACGCTTATTAATCATATAAGCAATATCCATGTCACGCCCAAAACGCGCGCGCCATTTTTTGTCAAATCGTTCCAGAAAGGCAGCGGAAGTATTGCCGGCTTTGACAGCATCGGCCGCAGTGTTTCCGGCCAACTGACCGGAGTAGATAGCAAAGCGAATCCCCTCTCCGACCAGCGTTGATCCGTGACCTGCCGCGTCGCCGGCCAGCATTAGACCATCGTGGGAGAACCGCTCAAGCGCTCCCTCCGAGGGAAAGAGTCCCGTGTGGTACTCGATAGGGCTGGCATCTCTGAACGCCTCAGTCAACTGCGGGACATCTCGCACAATGCTATCCAGGTACACGCGCGCATCATCCTCGCAGTCCGGGTGTAAGACACCGACGCCAAGGCGCACTCGCCCATTCCCACGCGGAAAAGCCCAGGCGTAACCGTGTGGCGCAAAACGACTCCCCATGATCAAATAGAGTTCATCCTGGGGATAGTGAGGAGCATACATATCGTACTCTGCCCCAAAGCCGTAGCGGTGGAATGCCCTACCCA
>WNGK01009388.1_pt1 | contig 10073 bp, 9 predicted proteins | sample 5400601 | NCBI WGS metagenome assembly WNGK01 (sample SAMN13153376, study PRJNA577476) | soil metagenome | isolation source: 60 cm soil or saprolite under Garry oak tree replicate 1 | place: USA:California | collected 2016-06-15 | reverse complement strand
ATCCTCATCAAGCTGAACCAGATCGGGACGCTCACCGAGACGCTGCAGTGCATCGAGCACGCGCGCTCCAACGGCTACGGCGCCGTGATCTCGCACCGCTCGGGCGAGACGGAAGACACCTTCATCGCGGATCTCGCGGTGGCGACCGGGGTGGGTCAGATCAAGACGGGCAGCGCCTCGCGCACCGACCGCGTCGCGAAGTACAACCAGTTGCTGCGCATCGCCGAGGACCTGGGCGACGCGGCCTACTATCCCGGCCGCCACCTGTACGGCCTGTGACCCGGACCCGCCTGATCGCCCTCGCGGCGGGACTCGTGCTCGCCGGACTCGCGTTCCAGGCCGGCGAATACAGCACGCTCGACTGGCTCACGCTGCGCCGCCAGCGGGTCGAGGAGCGTCGCGCCGTGCGCGACCTCGAGCTGGAACTCGACTCGCTGCAGCGCCTGGCGCGCGGACTCGAGCAAGACGCCGCCGCTCAGGAGCGGGCGGCACGGGAGCAATTCGGAATGATCCGGAAGGGAGAGCTGCTGTATCGCCTGGTGCCGCCGCCCTGACGCCCGTCAGGGGACGACGATACCGCCGGAGAGCGTGATCGCCTCCATGGTCTCGTTGCCGCCGGGCCCCCCCCCTCCCAGCAGCGCGTCGTCCATGCGGTAGGAGAGGCGCAGCCACACACGCTGCCGCGGCGGCTGATACACCACGCCGGCCTCGCCCCCCTGGATCCGGCGGGCCCCGGTCGGCAGGTTCACGTCGGACGCGAGCGCCCGCCACACCTCGAGATAGCTCCCCAGTTTCCCCACGACGATCGGGGCGTCCACGCGCGCCCGCGCCTGCCAGAACACCCAGCGCTCGGTGCTCGAATCCGTCACATACGCCCGCACCACCGGCCCGACTGTCATTTCCAGCCAGGGCGCCAGCCGCCCGCCCACGTATACGGTGCCCTGCACGAGGTCGAGCGGCGGCGCGGTGGCGGCGGCGCTGGATGGCTTGAGCTGACCTTCCAACAGGCCCAGGCCGAACAACAGCCCGTTGACGGCGAGCCGCCCTTCACCGCCGAATCCCGGACCGCGCAGCGACGCGCGGGCGAGGCCCGTGTCGCTGTGCACCCACATCATGAACGCATCGGCCCGCAGCGCGATGCTGGGCTGGCGCTGCGCAGTCGCCGCCGACGCGGCCAGCATGAGCGCGCACGTCGCCGCGAGCGTCTTCACGGCGCCCGCTCCGCGACCGTGACCGGCCCGGTCCGAATCAGCAGACGCGCCGACCCGCGGCGCTTGGCGTTCTCGCTTTTCACGGCTTCGACGCGCCGCTGCCACTCGGCGCGCGCCGGCGCGTTGGCGCGGATGTTGGCCTCGATGGGCCGGGGTTGGTGGGCGAAGAATCCCACCAGCCCCGCGATGCTGACCGCGGCGGCCACGACGAACCGGGCCCCGGTCGCGTCACCACTGCGGCCGAACAGCGCCGGCAGCGCGACCACCGCGCCGCCCGCGAGCGTGCCCGCCGCCAGCGAGCCCAGGGCCGGCGAGGCCGACGTGCGCTCGGGCAGGAGCGTGGGTGCAGTCGGCGGCGGCGGCCAGGTCAACGTGTCGGGCGGCTCCTGCGTGATGTCCAGCGTGACCTGCAGCGGGCGCGGTCCATCTTCCGTCGCCGGGTTGGGCGCCACGCGCAGCACGTAGTGGCCGTCTTCCGGCAGAGCCCCACCGTCGGTGGTGGTCCCATCCCATGTCACGACGAGGCTGTCGGCGATCCGTCCGTTCCACAACGTCCGTACCGGTGTCCCATCGTCGCGCGCCAGCGTGACCTGCACGGGCAGCACCGACGTCGTGATCACCCGAGCCGTGAACGACTCCTTGGTCCGCGGGCGCAACTCCATGGATGGCGGTACCTGGACGGACAGCACCTTGGTCGAGCGGCGCACTTCCTCGTACAGGTTGGTGACTTGGGGCGGGAAGATGAGCTCGTCCGGCCGGTAGCGGGGATCGAGCCGCACCAGATCCCGGAAGGCGGCGGCCGCGGAATCTCGCTGCTGCTGGAACAGCTCGGTCGCGGCGAGATACGACAGGGCCCGCGCCCGCTGCGAGTCTGCCAGCGCCATGGGCTGCCGGTGCAGCAGGCTCTCGCGCAATAGCGCCACCGCCGCGTCGTAGTCGAGCCGTTGATAGGCCCGCACCCCCTGCTGTAAGAGATCGTTGGCCGACTGCGCCGGGAGGCGGGACGCGGCGGCGAGGAGCAGCGCGACGACGCTCAGGGCCCGAGACACCGCTAGCGCTCCACCAGAGCGATGTCCGTGATTCGCAGCCGCTGGCCGGATGCCAGCTCGATCTTGCGCTCATAGGGACGGAACCCGTCGCGCTCGACCCGCAGCAGGTGCGATCCGGATGACACCTGGAGGTCGATTTGCGGCGTGTTCCCCACCGGTTGGCCGTCGACGTACACGCTGCCCCAGGGAACCGAGTTGACCGACAGCAGCGCCGGTTCCGCTGACGCGGGAGCGGGGGCCTGCCGCTGGAGGTGCCGCGGGGGTGACGAGGCTGCCGGCGTCGTGCGCCGCGCCACGAGTGTCCGCTTGACCGGCACGGGCTCCGGGCGGCGGCGCACCGGTTCGCGTGGCGGCTCGGGTGGCGGTGTCTCGACCGCCGCAGCGGCCGTGTCGGCGCGCGCGCCCTGGGGCGCAGCCGATGGCACCGATTGGGCGGGAGGAATGCTGGCGTCGTAGGCCGTGGTCTGCGACGCAGGCGCGGACGACGTGCCGAGCCACACCGCGCCCCCGCCCACGACGATCACCAGCGCGGCGGCGGCCACGAGCCGGCCCGGGTGGCGCGCCGGGGGACGCGCCGGCCGCTCCCGTTCTTCGTCCTCTTCGTCGTCATCGGCCACGATCACCACCGGCGCGCGCGGGCTGCGCTGCTGCGGCGGCCCGTCGAACCAGGACGCCGCCGGAGCGGCGGCCGGGGCCGCGGCCGTGGGCTCGCCGAGGGCGGTGACGAAGTCGAGCACCGTGGGGAACCGCTCGGCGGGGCGGCTGCTCAAGGCCCGGCGCAGCGCCTGCGACACGTGCAACGGAATGTCGCCGCGGCCGTCCAGCAACCGGGAGAGCGGCGGCGCGTCGCGCACCGGTGTTCCGGTGAGGCACTCGTACGCGAGCGCCGCCAGCGCGTACTGATCCGCGCGCGGCCCCGGCTCGCTGGCGCGCGCTTCGTCGGGCGGTACCTGGAACACCCCCCCGACCAGGAAGTCGCTCACCTGCACCCACTCGTTCGCGCCGACGACGACGCAGTCGGATCGCAGACCTCCGTGCGCCAAGCCCCGCCGGTGCGCGTGGTCCAGCGCGCTCGCCACTTGCTCCAGGATGCGGACGCAGGTCCCGACCTCCAGCGCGCCGACCGTCTCGAGCATGGTCTCGAGCGAGCGACCGTCCGCGCGCTTCGTGGCGTACCACAGAAAGTGGTCGGTGCCGCCGAAGCGAAACGGCGGCAGGATGTGCGAGTGCTCGAGCTGCATGGCGGCTTCGGCGGCGCGCGCGAACCGATCCGCCGCCGGTCCCAGCTGCTGGCGCGCGATGGCCTTGAGCGTCAGCACGTGATCGGCCTCGTCGCAGGCACAGTACACGATCGGCTCGGGCGACCCGCGCAGCAGCGCCTCGATGCGAAACGCCGCCGACAGCTCGCGCCGCGCGTCGAGCTCGGTCGGGACGAGCTCGACTTCCTCGGCGACGGCCGTCGACGCCTGCGAGCCGTGCGGATCCGTGGGCGTGGACCCGCCGGCCGGCGTGGTGCGGCGCCCTCGCGCGGCGCGCGCAGGGGGCGTGGGCTGGGCGGCATCACCGGCCGTCCGCGCTTCCGGCGAATAGCCGCACAGCACGCAGGTGCGCGCGCCCTCGGGGATGTCGGCGAGGAAACAGCGGGGACAGCGCACTATGGCACCGTGAAGTGGCCGCTCTCGATGGACGCACCGAGTTGCGCGCTGCTCGCCAGCAGTGTGTAGTACGTCACGCTAAGCTCGTTGATACTCAAGTTCGAAAATATCGCGATTCCGTTCACCGCGGGGACGTCCCTAGTGCCGTTCAGGGTCGCCATTCCTAGGAGGCTGCCGTCGTGTCCAATCTTGATCGAGATAGTACCGTTGAAAGTGGTCACGGTATTGTTCTGGTCGTCCACCGCCGCGACTTGCACGGGCGGCGAAATCATGGCACCCGGCGTTGTGTTGGTCGGCTCGACCGCGAACTTGAGCTTCGTCGCCTGGCCTGTGGTCGGCGGCGTCGCGGTGATGTTGAACGACGTGCTCGTATCGCTCGCGAGGGGCGCTGCTGTCGCGGTCAGTGTATACCCCGGGCCGACCTGGTCGATGCTTAAGTTAGCGAAAGTTGCGACGCCGTTCACGGCGGCGACCGGCGTCGAGCCCCCGAGTCGCCCCTCACTCCCCAGGCCCCCGTTATGCCCGATGGCGACGGTCACATTTCCCGTGAACGTCGCGACGACGTTCCCGGTGGAATCGAATGCCGTGACCTGCACCGGCGGGATCGTGCTGTCCTTCATTGTACTCTGTGGTTGGGTCGTGAAGGTGAGTCGGCTCTTCGTCGACCCGGCGGGCGGTGCGTGCGTGCTGCCCGAAGGTTGGAACAGCTTGTCGAAATGACAGCCAGCAGCCAATGCGGCGAGGAATGCAAGGCGTAGTGTCTTCATAGCCTCTTGAAGGTATGCAAGCGTCACACCGCGTCGACGTGGTTGCTGTGCTCGTGTGTAGGGAGATCTCCGGGCGCCATGCTCAGCACATGTGGCTTGGACGCAACGGGTGTATCGTCGCGCCCACGGAGGACTAGGTCATGGCAGGAAAACACAACGGCCGGCGTCGAATCGACGCCGGCCGTTTAGTCGCGCGACCTACCTCGTCCTCACGGACTCAGGTTGGCGAAATCGATGAAGCTCGCGCCGCTCCCGTCCAACAGAAGCGTGATGCTGTACCCGAAGCCACCGGGGCAACTGGGCCCATCTCCGGGGAAGGTCTGGTGCCAATTGGCCTGCAGCACTTCGCACACCGTGTAGGTGCCGGTCGGCAGACCCGTGAAGTGATAGTTGCCCGAGGCGTCCGTTGTCACCCCGCCCGAGACCGGACCGCTGAGCTGGACGCACCAGCCCGCGAGGCCGGGCCACGGCGAAGCGTCAGAGTACACCTGGCCGTCGATGCTAACCGATCCACCACCGGCCGGAGCGCTACCGCACGCCCCTGTCGTGGTCGGAGGAGGCTGCGGAGGCGGCGGAGGCGTCCCCGGGTCCGTTACGGGATCGGGGCACTTGTTGATGGTTTCCCCAGGGTGTAGCGCCGCACGCATGGCGCAGTGGGCCGCATCGTGGCCCAGCCCAGGATTGTCCAGCGAGCCGGTGGCCTGAGGCGCACCTTTGGCTGGCTTGATCTCGCGCACGTGTTGGGCCACGCTGGTGACGAACGGCGTGGCGACCAAGGCGAGAACGACCACGAGCACTCGGTTCACAGTGTCTCTCCTAGCTCAGTAGGGCTGAGGAGGGGCGCTGCGCCCTCAGCGACAGTCAGGTGGTGGGAATTTCCCTAGGTCCACCCGGCACGACGAAGTTCGCGCGCCGTGGCCTGGGGGTCTGTGTGGCGCGTCACGTGGTTGCGTAAGGTCAAGTCCGTCGGGCACTTGTGTGGAGCAAGCGGAATTCGTGCTCAACCGCCGCGGCACTGCCGCCGCCGAGCATGCTACGCTAGGTTGTTCTCCTGCATTTACGGCGGCGTAGCTCAGCTGGTTAGAGCAGCGGAATCATAATCCGCGGGTCGTCGGTTCGAGTCCGACCGCCGCTACTAGAGCCGGACCGGGAGCGAGGTGCTGCCATGTCGCATCGCTGGGCGCGGCCTACCGAACTCCTCGTAACACTCTCCCTCCTCGTCGCCTCGTGCCGCTCGTCCCGAACCCCCGCGTGGCTGGCCGAGCGGGCCCGCCAGGAAGTCGAGCTGGCCGCGCGCTCGCACGTGGCGCACGACTTCCGATTCACGGATCAGAGGCAGGCCAGCGGGATCACCTTTCAGAACGGGATCGTGGACGACGCCGGCAAGAGCTACAAACTGGCGCACTACGACCACGGGAGCGGCGTGTGCGCCGCGGACGTCGATGGCGATGGTCTCCCCGATCTCTATTTCGTGACGCAGCTCGGTACCAACCAGCTCTGGAAAAACGCCGGCGGCGGCCGGTTCGTGGACATTACCGCCCAAGCCGGGCTGGCCATGCCCGATGCGATCGGCGTGGGGTGCGCGTTCGCCGACATCGATAACGATGGCGACCCTGACTTGTTCGTCACGACCGTGCGCCATGGGAATCGGCTGTTCGAGAATCTCGGGAACGGGACGTTTCGCGACATCACCGCGCAGGCGGGCGTGGGATACCTGGGCCACTCCTCCGGCGCGGTGTTCTTCGACTATGACGGCGACGGCCTGCTCGACTTGTTCCTCACCAACGTCGGCGTGTACACCAGCAACGCGCGTGGGTCGGGTGGCTACTATGTCGCGCTGAGCGACGCGTTCCTTGGGCATCTCCATCCCGAGCGCGCCGAAGCGAGCATTCTCTACCACAACCTGGGCGGTAACCGGTTCAAGGATGTGAGCCGCGAGGTCGGGCTGGTGGATCTCAGCTGGAGCGGGGACGCCACGGCGTTCGACGTGAACGACGACGGGTTTCCCGACCTCTATGTCCTGGACATGCAGGGTGGGGATCACGTCTGGCTCAATGAGGGGGGAAAGCGGTTTCACGACGCGACCGCAAAATACTTCCCGAAGACTCCCTGGGGTTCCATGGGGGCGAAAGTGTTCGACTTCGATGGCGATGGTCGGCTCGACGTCTTCGTCACCAGCATGCATCCGGATATGTGGGTCAACGTCGCCCCGGGCGATTGGGCGGCCGAGGCTCGCAAGGCCGACACCGCGACAGTCGCCGGGGGGATGATTCCCGGAGGGAAGGATCGCTTCCTCTTCGGCAACGAGCTGTTTGCCAACCGGGGCGGCGGCCGATTCGAGGAGATTTCCGACTCCGTGGGCGTGGAGACGTATTGGCCCTGGGGGCCGAGCGTGGACGATTTCAACGCCGACGGATGGGACGACATCTTCATCGCGGCGGGCATGAACTTCCCCTACCGCTACGGAATCAACTCCGTGCTGCTGAACGAGGCAGGGAAGCACTTTCTCCCGAGCGAATTCGTGGTGGGGGTCGAGCCGCGGCCGAACGGCGTCACCCAGCAGGTCTGGTTCACCCTCGACTGTAACGGAGCGGATCGGGACCATCCGTTCTGTGGTCCGTGTGCCCACCCGGAATCGATGGGGGGGGCGTGTCGTGTGGATGTCGCGGGCCACTTGACCATGATGGGCTCGCTCGGCACGCGCTCCGCGGTGGCTCTCGACCTGGACGACGACGGCGATCTCGACATCGTCACCAACGAGTTCAATGCCGGGCCGCAGGTGCTGGTGAGCAATCTCGCGCAACGACACACGATCCATTTCCTGAAGGTCCGGCTGCGCGGCACGCGCTCGAACCGTGAGGGGCTCGGCGCGCAGGTGACCGTCGTCCTCCCCGACGGGCGCCGCATCCTCAAGCCGCTCGACGGCAAATCCGGATACCTCTCACAGAGCGACCTGCCGCTCTATTTCGGGCTCGCGGGCTGGGACCACGCCGGGGCGATCGACGTGCGCTGGCCCTCGGGTCGACGCCAAAGCGTGGCCGGTCCCCTCAAGGCCGGTCAGACCATCGAGGTCATCGAGCCGTAGCGTTCCGGCGCACCGCCGTCCCTCAGCTCCCGAAGTACCACCGCACCAACGCCGTCGCGTTCGTCCCCAGGTCATGACCTTTCGTGTCCGAGGCGGTGAACGTCGCAGGGCCGCTTTGCGTCCAGTGGGGCGTCCCGTGGTGGAGGTACCCGAGCCCCACCTCGCCGCCGATGCTCAGATGCGAGAATAAATGCTCCCCGCCGAGCACCGCGTTGGCGTACCAGCTGGTCTGCGTCTCCGTGAGCGAGGAGCCTGACGATCCGTCGGTGAGATCGGCGTGTGTCCATGCGAGGCCGACGCGGGGCCCGTAGTACAGGATGGTCGCCCCGTCACCCGGCCGCTGCGTTCCGAGGAGACCGACGCCCAGCAGCAGCACTCGGCTCGATGCGGACAGGCTGTTTGTGGGAGACGAGGGATCGCTCGCGACATCATCAAACGAGCGGGTGTGCCAGCCAATTTGCGGCTCTAGCCGGAAGTGGCTGCCGAGGTTCACGGGAACGAACACGTTCAAGAAGCCGGCGAGCTGCCCGGCGGGGCTCGCGATAATGAACGCCATTCCAACGCCGGCCTTCGGGGAGTACGCTTGACTGTCGGCAGTGGCCCGGCAGAGACTCAGGATCCCCAGCGCAATTCCGATCGCTCGCATGATGGCCTCTCGCAGTGTGAGTGCAGGGCTTGGTGAAATAGATCACTTGCGGCCCTCGGGTCCCTTCCAAATCACCGGGCGGATGTCGCGCGAGCGCTCCGCCGCGTATGCCTGGGCGGCGCCCAGCAGCGCTTCGTATTCGGAGCGCCACGTGGCCGGCATGTTGGCGCGAAAGTAGGCGGCGGTCATCACCGCGCCCGTGGGGCGCTCGGCCGCGCCGTGGCCCACCGCCACGACATCGCCCAGAAAACAGGTCGAGCTCCCGGTGTCCATCACGTTCACCACCCGGCACTCGAAGTGTGCGTAGCAGTCGTCCAGCACGGGCGCCCCGAGCACGCGGGGCCGGTGGGCGATGCCGGCCAGCTTGTCGCGCTCCCGGCCGCTCACGAAGCCGAGCCGGTGGATCAGCTCGAACTGATCGTCGCGCAGCAGGTGCAGCACGAAGCGCCCGGTCTCGAAAATCAGGTCGTGGCTGAAGTTGAACTTGTGGATGTAGACGGACAGCCGCGGCACCGTCGGAGCGATCGAGGCGCGCACGGCGCTGTCCGAGATCATGCCGTTGCGCTTGCCGTCGCGCTGGCAGGTGATGGCCACGACGGGCGAGGTCAAGTTGCGCAGCAGCTGATAGACTTGGTCGGGCTGCAGGTTTGGCATGGCCCTATTCTCGGGGCCCTGCGGGCCCGCGGCAAGGCGGCCCCGCGGCTCCATCTATCATTTATACTACTGTATGACCCCGTTGCCCTCCCGCTTGCGCGCGCACGTCGCTCGCCGCCGCCTCTTCGCCGCCCCAGGAACGGCGGTGGTGGCGGTGTCCGGAGGGCCGGATTCGGTCGCCCTGCTCGATCTGTGGCACACCCTCGCACCGGACCTCGGTCTCTCGCTGGTGGTCGCGCACGCGGACCACGGGATTCAGGCCGACAGTGGTACGGTCGGCCAGGCCGTGGCGGCGCTCGCGCGGCGATACGGGCTGCCGTTCGAGCTGGGGGACCTGCGCCTCGGTTCGGAGGCCAGCGAAACCGCCGCGCGGCGTGCGCGCTACGCGTGGCTGGCCGAAGTGCAGCGACATCACGCGGCGCGCTATCTCGTGACCGCGCACCATAGCGACGATCAAGTCGAGACGATCGTCTTGCGGCTGCTGCGAGGGAGCGGGCCGGCCGGGCTCGCCGGCATGCCGGCCCGCGCGCGGGGCGGACTGGTTCGCCCGTTGCTCCCGTTCACGCGCCGCGATCTGGTCGACTACGTCGCCGAGCGCGGCCTGCCGGTGCACGACGATCCGGCCAACCGCGACCCCCGGCACCTGCGGAGCTGGATCCGTACGGTGCTGCTGCCCCTCGTGTCGGAGCGACTGGGCGCGGGCGCGCTCGAGGATGTGGCGCGCGCGGGACGGGCCGCGGCCCTCGAGCGACGCGCGTGGGACCGCGTGCTCGGCCACCTGCCCGATCTCGATCTCCGGGTGCACGAGGACGGCTTCGACGTTGCTCGGGGGGTGGTGGGGGGCTATGATAACGCATTGGGGGTGGCCGTGTTGCGGGCCGCGGCCCGGCGCGCCGGGCTGGTGCTGGGGCCGCGGCGGGCGCGGCAGCTGGCGCGGCTTGCCCGGCGCCCGTCGGGGCGGCGTCAGCCGCTCGGCGGCGGGTGGGCGGCGGAGGTGGCGTTTGAC
>WNGK01020422.1_pt1 | contig 10074 bp, 4 predicted proteins | sample 5400601 | NCBI WGS metagenome assembly WNGK01 (sample SAMN13153376, study PRJNA577476) | soil metagenome | isolation source: 60 cm soil or saprolite under Garry oak tree replicate 1 | place: USA:California | collected 2016-06-15 | reverse complement strand
CGCCTACGCGGGCTTCCACGTTTTGTCAACGGCTCGCTATCACGTGGGCTGGGTCAACGACAGTTACCAGATGAACCGGTATCTCACGCTCAACGCCGGTCTCCGCTGGGAACAGCAGAAGTACGGCGCCACCCTGCTGAACTATCTGTTCAACGACAACTGGTCGCCCCGCCTGGGCTTTAACGTTGACCCGTTCGGCAACCAGAAGAGCAAGATCTTCTTCAACTACGCCCGCTATCAATTGGTGCTGCCTCTCGACGCTGCCATTCGCCAATTGGGCAACGAACAGGACGACTCGAACCTCTTTTTCGCACCCGCGAGCAACAGCGACGGCACGGCGGCTCTGGACGAGTTCGGCGCTGTAGTTGTGGTTCCCGACGCTGCTCACTTCTTGAACGGGCTTCCCGGCAGGAGGAAGAATTCAGACGGCACCGTATCTGGCTTCCCTACCGTTCCAAGCTTCTCCTCCTCATCGCAGGAGGGCATCCTGCCGGGGACCAAGATGGAGTATGAGAACGAATTCCTGCTTGGCATTCAGCGCGAGATCGTACCTGGCTCCGTGCTGTCCGTGCGCTACAGCGATCGCCGCCTGGGCCGCATCGTGGAAGACATCGGCTCGCAATCCCCCGAAGGCTCAAACATCGACGGCGGATTCGCCGGCGGTATCGCCAACGTGCTTGCGACCACCGATATTTCTACCAACGAGGACTCGATTCTCTACACGCCCGAACAGTGGAATGCCGCTGTTGCAGCGGCGGCGGCGAACGGCGGCAACTACGTGCCGACGGTGCCAGGTTGCACTGAAGCGAACGACACCTCGGTCGCGAATGGCGGACTGTTCACGCACTTCGATGGCACTCCGTACAACGGATCCTGCATTACGAACGTGGACGTCGCGGGAAGCGGAAACGACGATGGCACGCCCAAACCCGATGGCAAGCCAGATGGCTTTGCCAAGCCGGTTCGTGTTTACCAGGAACTCGTGGTGGAATTCAATCGCAATCTGAAAAACAACTGGCAGATGCGCGCGAATTACCGCTGGGCCAAGCTATGGGGCAACTACGAGGGCCTGTTCCGCAACGATAACGGTCAGTCGGATCCCGGCATCAGCTCGCTGTTCGACTTTACGGCGGGTGCGATCGGGCTGCTCGGCGACCAGTTCAAGTCCGGCTTCCTCAATACCGATCGACGCAATGTTGCGAACATCTCCGCAGCGTACGTGGTGAGCAGGGATACGCCTGGCATCGCGTTACTCAACAAGATGAACATCGGGACCAACATCCGTGGCGCTACCGGCAATCCGCTCAGCGCTTATGCCAGCCATCCGATCTACCTGAACACGGGCGAGGTCCCGGTCGGCGGACGTGGCACCAAGGGCCGGTTGCCCAACACAGTACAGTTCGATGGGCACCTTGACTATCCTGTTCAGTTCAAGGAAAAGTACACCCTCAAACTGGCCTTTGACGCTTTCAACATCTTCAATATCCAACACATGACGAATAAGAACCAGAACCTCGACAGCGCTCCGGGCACAATTAGCCCAGACTATGGCAAGCCGCTCGGCTTCCAGGGTCCGTTCTACGCGCGCGCATCGATCCGCATGGAGTTCTAAACAATCCTGGCTGTTAAACTAGAGAGGAGGGGGTTTTCCCCCCCTCCTCTTTGTTTGTTCCGGAGTAGTGCCTTGCCGCGATTTCGCCGTTCTCTGATTTTGCTTCTCTCTGCTATCTTCCTTGCTACAATCCTGCCCGCAAGTGCTTCGAGCTCTGAAAAAAAGCTGACTCCGACTTATCGGCATTGGCTGGACGTCGAAGTCACGTACATCATCTCCGCCGTCGAGCGGAAGCAGTTTCTCTCGCTGTCCACTGACCAGGAGCGAGATAGCTTTATTACCGCTTTCTGGCGGGTCCGCAATCCCAATCCGAATTCGGAAAGTAACGCCTACAAAGACGAACACTACCGTCGTCTCACCTATGCCAATGAACACTTCGGCACGGCGAAGTACGAAGATGGCTGGCGAACGGACATGGGACGAATCTATATCATCCTCGGGGCGCCCAAGCAGCGCGCTCCCTATCACGAGCAGGCAAATCTGCGGCCGATGGAGATATGGTTTTACGAGGCGGAAACGCCGGTGCTTCCGCCCTATTTCAATATCCTGTTTTACAGGCCGTCAGCCGGTGAAGCCTACCGCATCTACTCTCCCACCCAGGACGGCCCGAAGGCTCTCGTTACAACCGGCAGAAGCGATAACGACAACGTAACGGCACTCAGGTTCATTCGCAAATCGGCTGGAGATGAGGTGGCCAAGACCACCATCACGCTCATGCCGACCGAGGCTGCGAATTTCGATGAGTTCTCGCCCAGCATGGATTCAGACATGATGCTGGCAACGATCAACGACTTGCCCGACAATCCTCTGACCAAAGAGCGCATGGAAGCCAACCGGCTGAGAGAGCATGTCACCACAAGCGTGCTCACCGGCGATCAGACATTGACCATGAGCACCGCGGTGTTTCGCGACGAGCAGGACCGCCAGACGGTCAGCTACCTGCTCTCTTCGGCATCGCCCGACGCGCGAATCATCGGGCGTCATCCCGATGGAAGTTTGTACTACGATCTCGCGCTCCGCACCTCGGTGCTGACTGCTGCCGGCAAGCCAGTCTACGACCAGGAAGAAGAGCTTATGGGCAAGCTCACTGAGCCCCAGGCGGAGATAGCAAAGAAGAAGAAGTTCGCCGCCGAAGGTCGCATTCCGCTGGCTCCGGGAAAATACACGGTGGTTGCCACGCTGACCAACAACCTTAATCACATCGCCACACGGCAGCACGCATCTATCAATGTTCCGGCGATCAACAGCCAGGCTATCGCCATTTCAGATTTGCTCGCATACACTTCGCCCGCCGGAGTACTCGATCAGAAGAGTCAACTTCCTTTCAGTATTGCCAAGGTTCGATTTACTCCTCGGGGTGCGCAGTCGGTGTATCTGCGCGCCGGGGACAAGTTACCGCTGGTCTTTCAGCTTTGGATGCCTCCTAAAACAGAAGGCACAGCAGCGACAGACAAGGTTCACCTGCGTTATGTCTTCGGAGCCGTAACAGCTTCGCATGACTCTGCCTCAAAAGAAGAAGAAGATATCGATGCGGCCAATCGAGACAAATCTGGAAACCTGCTCACGGGGCACACGGTTGATACTTCGAGCCTGACGCCGGGAACGTACCGCCTGGTTGTCAGTGCAAACCGAGAGGGCACGCAGCAGACAGCCTACGCGGCGCTGACCCTGCACGTGGAACGCGCGGAAGACTATATCGAGACCTGGACCGCCTATGGAGCTGCAGATCCGGGGGGCGCCGCGCTCGATGATCTGAAGCGCGGCCTAGCGGCCGAAGCACAAGGCACAGATGCCGATGCGCAGCAGTGGTACGCCAAGGCTCTCGCGGAGGATCCAAAAAATCTTCGCGCGCTCTAAGCCAGCAACCGGTTCTTCTCGAAACCGGGGCGACCCCGAAGACCTTGCTGTCCATCGGCGAGGCGCTCACAAAGACTGGAAATCCGAAAGGTGTCGTCCGGCTGCTTGAGGCGCAGATCAAGCTTCAACCACCGAACGGCGAGCTCTACCTTTCTTTGGCGAATGCCTGCGAAGCTACCGGAGATACGGCCAGGGCGCGCGATCTCAGGACTCTCGCAAAAGCTCAATAAATCCACTTCAACACGGCAGACGAGGAATCGCATGAAGCGACGTGAATTGATTCTCGGTTCGGCAAAGGTTGGACTCGCTTCGACCCTTCATTCAGTGTTTCCGATGGCCTTTGCGGGCCTCTTCCGCGTCGCATCCGCAGAAGCGGCGCTGCCCGCTCCGCGAGCGATTCCTTCGAGCGATCAGATTGCCTGGCAGGATCTAGAGATCGGCATGTTCGTGCACTTCGCGCCGAATACATGGCAGGATACGGAATACGACAATCTCTCGACGCCTGTCTCCGAGATCAACCCGGCTAAGCTCGATACCGACCAATGGGCGCAGACCGCGATCGATCTCGGCGCGAAGTACATCGTCTTCGTAGCCAAGCATGTTGGCGGCTTTTGCATGTGGCAGACGGAGACCACCGACTACGGCATTCGCAATACGCCGTGGCGCGGCGGCCGAGGAGATGTGCTTGCAGACGTTTCGGCTTCGTGCCGAAAGCATGGGCTCAAGTTGGGTGTTTATGTCTCGCCGCGCGACGATCACTTTGGCGCAGCCACGGGCGGCATCTGCAAGACGCCCGAGTTGCAAACCCGCTACAACAAGATCTATCGCGATCAACTCACCGAGGTCCTTTCGCGTTACGGAGACCTCGTTGAGGTCTGGTTCGACGGATCGACAGCCACCCCCGTCGGCGATCTGCTCGCGAAACATCAGCCGCACGCGATGATATTCCAGGGGCCGTCCGCGACCATTCGCTGGGTGGGCAACGAAGACGGGTTTGCGCCGTATCCCTGCTGGAATGGCATCGACCGTGCGGATGCGGAAACCGGAACAGCCACGTCGCTCAACAGCAACCCGGACGGAGACGCCTGGATGCCGAACGAGGTTGATGTTTCGATACGCCGCCCCAACTGGTTCTGGAGCACGACAAACGCCGGCAAAGTTCTGAAGCCGGATCAACTGCTCTCGATCTATTACGGCTCAGTTGGACGCGGCTGCCAACTGCTGCTCAACATTCCCGCCAACCGCGATGGATTATTGTCAGATCCAGATCGCGCAACCGCAAAGGAATTTGGCTCGCAGATTCGAAGCCGTTTTGCCAAGCCCCTGGATGAGACCAAGGGGCAGGGAACACCTTTAGTTTTGAAGCTCGATGCACCTCAGAAGATCGACACCGTCATCCTGCAGGAGGAAACCGGCAAGGGTGAGCGCGTGCGGGAGTATCGTATCGAAGGGCATGTCGGCGGCTCCTGGCGCACGCTTGTTGAAGGCACCTCTATCGGACACAAGCGTATTCATCCCATCGAGCCCGTCGTCTTGGATGCGCTGCGGATCGTGACCACCAGGAGCGCGGGAACTCCGGCGTTCCGCAGCATGGCCGTTTTCTACACTGCTGTCGCTGCACCCGCTGGTCTGAATGCAGCACCGGAGATCTGGGCGGCGAACCTCGTCGGCAGCTGGCATGACAACGCCTTCTCCATCGACCTCACGCAAAAGATCGATGCCGCAAAACAGTATCGCATTCGTTTTGTGCCACGCGAGGGAGTCGTTACCGGGCTCAGCAACGTCAGTCTCAAGCTGCACGATATTGCGCAGCCGAGCCTCATCAAGCCTGTTCGCGGTAAGTCGGACGAGTTGCTCATCGACATCACAGGCATGGGAGAGACCATTCGCCTCGAGGGCAAAGTGGAAGGAGCAAGCAGCGGGCAGATCCTGATGCAAAAGCTCTGAGGCTCCCGCACGGCGGTGCCTCTAAACGACCAACACCTGGATCTTCTGCCGTGAGAACGCTGCGAGAACTTCGTCGGATATGCCGTCATCAGTGATGAGCAGGTCGATCGCACTTACGGGACAGATCAACGCGGGGCTGCATTGACCGGCTTTGCTTGAGTCCGCCACAACCACCACTTGCTTTGCATTGCGCACCATTGCCCGCACCACGGCCGCCTCTTCCGGTTCGATGATCGAGGCTCCATGTGCAACGTCGATTCCGCAAACCCCGATAAAGACCCGATGCATAAGGAAAGCGCTCAATGAGTCGATAGCCGTTGAACCAACCAGCGTGAACGCCCCGGGCCACCGCAGCGAACCGCCGGTGAGAACAGTATTGAGTGCGGAACAGGGACTCAATTCCATGCTGATGTTCACGGCGTTGGTGACGATGTTGAGGTGCTTGCGATGCTTCAGCAGATGTGCGATTTGTGCGGTGGTGGTGCCGGCGCTGAAACCTATGGTTTCATTTTCGGCGATCATCTCCGCGGCCGCCGCGGCAATGCGGCGCTTCTCTTTTGCGAACCGGTCTTCGCGCGTTTCAAATGAGGCGTCAAAGCGAAACGGCTCGTACACTGCCTGGTCGGCCAGCATCGCACCGCCGTGGGTACGATGCACGAGCCCGCGCTCCTCAAGCCTTACCAGGTCGCGCCTGACACTTGCCGGAGAAGCGGCGACGATTTCTGTCAGCTCTTCGACTGAAGTTTTGCCGTGGCTTAAAAGAAGCCGCAGAATCTGATTTGCGCGTTCGTCTGTTTTTGAAGACATGGCTTGAAGGAGCAGCTTCTCCGTTCTCCGATTGTGAAACTCACATCATTGTACGGAATGCTCCGCGAGCGGTGTCCTGACAAGGTTGTCGATGGCCTGCCGAAGCGCTCTGACGTCCTCTTCCATCAGCTGATAGCGAATGAATTCCGCGTTCTTCTGATTGCCCATGCGGACGTCTTCTTTTCGATAAGTAACGGGGCTCTCCACGCGCTTGCGAAGCGATGCGTGAAACTCCGTCACTCCGGCCATGCGCGCAACCTTCGCGACGTTGTGCGCGTCAATTCCGCTGCCCGCCATAATCGCAATCTTCCCGCGCGCAATATTCCCCATCTGCGCAATCTCCGGGGCTCCCAGAAGCGCTGTTTGTTTGCCGCCTGAGGTGAGAATGCGCTCTGCCCCTGTAGCCAGCACGTCTTCGCATGCCTTGGCCGTATTCGGAGTCATATCGATGGCGCGATGAAAAGTCACTCCCATGGGAGCGGCCAGCCTTACCAGCTTCTCGGTGCGCGCTATATCCACCTGCCCATCGGCGGTAAGCATTCCGAGAACGACTCCATCGCATCCCAGGCGCTTGGCTTCAAGGATATCGAGCGCCATCAACTCAACTTCATTGTCGGAGTAAAGGGAGTCTCCGCCGCGCGGACGGATCATGACGTAAAGATCGATTTCGATCGCTGCTCGCACGGCCTGAATGAGGCCGGCGCTTGGGGTGATTCCACCCTCCGTAAGATCGCTGCAAAGTTCAACCCGGTCTGCACCTCCCCTGGCTGCTGTCACCGCAGAGTCCAGGGAATCCACACACATCTCAAGAACCATGTTTTCCAAATCCATTCCGATCCGGTTCCGGATGCCCGCTGACAATATGTTGCAGCGAAGCATCCGGGAGTGAGGAGCAACCCGCGGACCCTAGTTTCCTTCACCGGTCAGACTATCAGGGCCCTTAGAAAGTGTAATGAGCGGAAAATTGCAGATGGCGCTCGCTCGACCGGATTGAACCAATGGATGCAACCTGGCCGAATGAACCATTGGTAATGCCGGTGTCGGGATTGCCATAGCTCACGATGTTGAATGCATTGAAGGCATCAAACCGGAAGCCCACAGCGTGCCGTTCGGTGATGTGAAAATCCTTGAACGCCGACATGTCTGCATTAAAGTAACCCGGGCCGCGAACCGCTCCATTGCGAGAGGTGCCGAAGGTGTTCGAAGCCGGCACGCCGAACGCGCACACACCGTTGTCCACACCAGGCGTGAGACACGGAGTCGCCGAAGGATCGGTGCCGTACCAGCTGCCCTGAAACGCTCCATTCACTTCTTGACCCAGAGAGCGATGGACGACCTTGAGCTTGCGATACTGGTTGACCCGCGAGTTGCCGTAGCTGTTGGAGTTGTTGCCGGGGCCAGTGATGGTCTCAGGAAATCCGGAGTAAGCCACCCACGCTCCTGACACCTTCCAGCCGCCAATGGCTTCGTCGACGATCCGGTTGGCGCCTGACAAATACTGCTTGCCACGACCCACCGGCAGGGCATAGACAGCAGTGCCAGAGAGGTTGTGCGTCACGTCGTAACCGGCCGGCCCGTAGTCCGCGGCACTGTTGTAGTAATCCTGGAACGCTCCGCTGTAGCCATTCACGTTGAGCCCGTAGTTGCCCAGGCTATTGGTCATGGCTTTGCCATAGGTGTAGTTGAGCGAGAACTCAAGCCCATGGCTGAGACGCTGCCGAAGCACCGCCTCCAGGGCGTTGAAGTTCATCATGGCGCGCGATTCCGTTACCAGCAAGGAACTCTGCCAGATCCCGAGCGATGAATCAATGCCATCTACGCCAAGGTACTGGTTGTTGTAGTAGGGAGCCGATGTTGGATCGCCATTGATCTTGTACTGATTCAGGTTGCCGTAGTCTTCGATGTGTTGGCCCTGTTCGCCAATGTAGCCAACCTGCAGCGAAGTAGTGCGCGTCACGGCATACTCCGCGGTCAGGTTCCACTCCTGCACATACGCGGGCTGAATATCTTGCGGATAGACGTTGAACGTGCCGCCAAATTGGGTTGCGCCGCCGGTGAAGCCCTCTTCCGCAGTGCGAGGCGTTCCGCCGCTGTCAGCAGTCGGCGTCAGAGTTGAAATGTTCACAGCCTGGATGAAAGGCGTGATCGAGGTCAGGCGCTGGTTGGACGAGTTGCCTTCGTAGAAGCTGGTGGCGCCATATCCGCCGCGAATGACAAACCGGTCATTGGCCTGGTAGGCAAAGCCGAGGCGCGGCATGATCTGCCTGTAGTTCGGCTGATAGCATCCACGGTTTTTGCAGACACCGGATCCCGCCGGTGCACCTTCCGGCACATGGTCCGCATAGATTACCTGCCCGGTCTTTTCGTCGATGTTGCCGGTCTTGTTGTTCGACTCGATCCACGGCTGATCAAATTCGTAACGCACGCCGATGTTCAAGGTGAGTCGAGGAAGAATCTTGTAGTCGTCCTGCGCAAAGCCCGCGACGCGCCATTGGCGCTGGCCGACGTTGATGCTGCTGAGAGTGGCGGATGCAGAGCTCACGCGATCGAGCAGGAAGTCGGCGCCGCCATATCCAAGTCCGTTGGAAGCCGAAGGATTGGTCGTGAACGATCCGGTGTAGCCCATCTGCCCCAGGAAGCCGTAGTTATTGCTGGTGGGGTAGTTGTTGTGATAGCGAACCGCCTGCGCACCAAAGCTCCACAGGTGGCGCCCGTGCTGCCAGGTTACGTTGTCGATGTAGCTATAGGTGTTGTCAACGAGGCCGCCATTGAAGGCCGACGTGCCCACCCCGCTCAGCCCGTTGATGTTCTGGGCTGAGAATCCCTGGTACGACTGATTCGGGAACGGAATACCAACCTTGGCGTTGCCGCCGGTGCCAAACTCTCCGCTTGGATCGGTAGGAAGGCCCTGGTTCCAGATGGTGCGTGAAAAGCCAAGGCGCGCGGAGTTGATCAGCGCGGGCGTGAAGGTGTGAACCCAGTTCGCGCCCATGATTTTTGTCGGATAGATGCTGACACCGGGGAAGCTGACAGAGAGCAAAGCGGTTGATCCGTCGTAGGCCGTCGACATGGAATAGAACCCTGTGATCTTGTCAGCTGCTCGAGGGTCGTATTCGATTTTGATGTCGCCCTGGTTGTTGGCCTTGTAGCTGCGCGTGTGGCCCTCGTAGTTATTGGCCGCGATGCCATCTGTGGGGGTGGCGTTGGGCAGCGGGTAGAGCTTGGGGTTGGCAAAGAGAAACTTCGCCACAGGATTGACGATCGGCACTCCCTGGTTGTTCGCGTAGGGAGTGAAGCCGTTCTCGGAGTCGTAGAGCTGAATGGGAGTGGATTGCGTGAGCAGAACCGAGAAGTCGCCGTTGCGCATCGCGGGAGTAAATACGCTTGCTGTGGTGATGCCGCCGCGATGGTAGCGGGATCCAAGGTAGTCCACAAAAAAGAACAGGCGATCTTTTTTGATTGGCCCGCCGAGGCTTCCGCCGAATTGCGCCTGCGAGTACGGGTTGATCGGGATAATGGGGGAGGCCTGGTTGTTCGTCCACGAGTTGGCATTGAGCCGATAGTCCTGAACATACCCGTAGGCCGAACCATGAAACTGGTTTGTTCCGCTCTTGAGCACACTGACCACGCCGCCGCCGTTAACATTGCCGTACTCAGCCGGCGAATTCGCGGTGAGCACCTTGATCTCCTGCAGCGAGTCTGGCGCGGGGCTATAGGAGATGAGGTTGTTGAACGACTCGTTGATGTCGATGCCATCGAGCGTGTAGTTGTTTGCCTGCGCGCGATTGCCGTTCATGTTGGGCGTGTCGGTGAAGTAGGTGCTGCGTTCAATGGACGTTGTCCCGGATGTG
>WNGK01009387.1_pt1 | contig 10074 bp, 13 predicted proteins | sample 5400601 | NCBI WGS metagenome assembly WNGK01 (sample SAMN13153376, study PRJNA577476) | soil metagenome | isolation source: 60 cm soil or saprolite under Garry oak tree replicate 1 | place: USA:California | collected 2016-06-15 | reverse complement strand
AGGAGCGGGGCGCTTCATCGCTTGATGCAGTTGGCCGAGCAGGGAGGCCATCGCCGTCACACGGTCACCCACTTGAGCCCACGTGGCGGATGGACTGCCGGCGGACGGAACGGCCCAGGTCGGCTCGCGCAGGCTCCAGGCAACTTGCGCGCGCCCCGGGCTGACGAAGTGCAGGAGATCAATGTTAGAAGCACCCGGAGGCGGCACGCCGAGCTGCAGGACAACATTCGTGAGAACGGCCAGTGAGTTGTTCGTATTCGGCGAAAGTGAGGCAATCAGCTCTTGAAACGTCATCCTCTCGCCTTTGGCCTGCAATTCTTCGACGTAACCTCCAAGAGTCTGCTGGCGCTTAGTCCGTAATAGATAGATGGCGAGTAGCGCCCCCGCGAAAAGGACGGATACAAGAATTAAGAGAACGCGACGATTTCTCATCTGAATAGGCCCGGGCTAATCTGCCGAACGACAGAACCAATGACCATCAAAAATGACCGACGGAACCTGGCTGGTATTACGGCTGCCAGACAGCGCGCCAGGATTGCGTCGTTGCGCTCGCAGGATTAGTGAGATTCAGACTGATAAGGAATTGCTTTTTGCGCTTTGCCGATTCATTGACGCTGCGTGAGTGACTAAACAAGGCCGAAGGCTGAAGGCTAAAGGCTGAAGGAAATCCGAAAAGGAAGGTTCACTCATCGCAGGACGGATAGTCGCCGAAGCGCCTGCCCTCCATAGCGTTTTGACGACGGAGGGCCAGCCGAGGTCAATTGGCGATTTTCGGCACTTTCGAGCCGCCAGCTTTTACCGGTCATGATGCTGGAAAACTTCATTCAGCAAAAAGGATTTCCCAGGTCGAGATTTTCGGCTAAAGTGTCCAGCCATGAGCATTGACCAGATTGCTGCCGAGGCCTTGCGGTTGCCGCCGAGGGAGCGGGCGCTGCTGGCTGAATCGCTGTGGGAGAGCCTGGAGGACCCGTTCAAAGCGCCGGGCGATATGGATGATAAGTCCGCGCTGTCACTGGCCATTGAGCGGGAGCGCCAGATGCAATCAGGGCAGGTCCAGCCGCTTTCGCATGAGGAGTTGATGGCCAGGCTGCGGCGATGACCGTCGAATATCATCCTGCGGTTGAGGCAGAGCTTGAGGAGATTCGAAACTTTTACGACGGGCGGCGTCCGGGGCTTGGTAGAGAATTCATTGATGAGTTCGAGCGGCTGGTGCTTCGGATTACAGCAGCTCCGGGCCGCTGGATGGTGGTTGAAGGGGACATTCGCCGAGCCCTTATGCGACGCTTTCCTTACGTTATTTATTTCAAGCAGGTTGGCCAAGAGCGGATTCGCATTACGGTCATAAAACACCAGCGAAGACATCCGGCTTACGGACGTGAGCGTAGATAAGTCCGGCGCCTGGTTGCAGGGCGATTGCAAAACCGCCGCGAAGTTGAACTGATTATCCACCAATCGATTTTGCTATTTGATCCCACATTGCCGGAAGATAATTAGTGGTCGAGTGGAGCGGAGGGGCGACCGGCTTAGACCAATGGCTTCCTGTGTATCAGCCCTTTCGAGCATCGTGGCAAACAGCCCTCGGGTCATGCTGACGTTTCCTCCACCCCCTCTATTCATTCCGTACGGCGGGTTTTCGCCATTACGGCTGGAAGCCAGCCTTGTCTTCCTGCGCCCTTCCGAAACCCGTCCTGGGTTCGTTTGACGCGGGAGCTGCCGTCCAAGCCAGGTCAATGCTAAAGTCCCCGCTCCCGAAAGAGATCTTGCCGACCAGCCGCAGAGATTGGAGCGCGGCTAACCTGGTCTTGCCTCCGAGCGCCTCGGTATGGCGGGTGACGATCTCGTCAGCGTCCAGTGCGTGCGCAGCCCAGCCGAGCATGAGCAGGGAACCCACGAGGATTGGCACTGACGGGAACCGGCGCTTTGAGGCGCAGAGGATGCAGATTCGCTGTGCGAGGGTTGTCATAAGCAGCAGCTTAACAAGAGCTGGTTTTGCGTCAAAATTATTCCCGCCAGGTGACAGGACCTTCGGGCAGGATGAGGAAGCCAACCCTGGATTTCATTGGTCTACGGAGCACGCTTCGAGATCCCCTCCGGCGAACTGATAAGCAACTGTTACTGATAACAAGTTACGCTGCGCGGGTGAAGCACCGCAGCCAAGTTCAGTGGTGTTTTCGAAACGGTTCCAAAGCCTTTCTTGCTCTCTCAGATCGTTCTTGAAGCGCTTTTTCGTTGAACAGTGTCATTTTGCGGCTCCAATCACCGCCATGCACGGGCCGCAAAACACATTCCAAATCTTCCAAGCCAAGGATGACGTTCTCCAGGGCAACAGGCTCTGCACCAGGTTCAGCGGGCTCAATGGCAAACTCTACTTGGAAGTCCTTTAGCGTCCATTTGGTGACGAAGTATTTCTCAGGTGGTGAAGTAGGGAGAAAGCTGATCGCGAGCAGCCCTGTTCCATTTTCGTTCAACTCCAACCGGGCAAATTCCAGTTGGTCTTGGGAAAAACCTTGCCATACACCTGCGAAGCTCTTTCGCTCCGGCGGGTTTGCCAGGAGCGCTTGCATCGTTTCTCGCACTCCACGCAATTTCCAGACAGTGCCCACCTTGTGGAAGGTGGCTGTCTGTACGAGCAAATCTCGACCGGACACAAACTCGCAGTCAATAAGCGCCATATCCTTTTCTTTGTTGTAACGCGGGTTTTTGTTCCCTTTCCAGACACCAATTTTCACGGCTTGCGCGATTTTCTTTCCAGCCTCCTCAAGGTCGGGATCCTGCAACAATAGCGGCCCATTTTTTATGTAGTCGAGTGCATACCGGAAGGATTCTTTCCGATCCGTGTTCTTTTTCGCGGCCTCCGTGAGGATGTCTACGCTCTGTGTAGAACCGATCAACCTTAGTGTCCGTATCGCGCCAGCATCTACCCAAAGATCATCGTATTCGTTGGCTGCGCATCGCTTTAGGAAGTCCCATTCCTCTTTGGTGGCGGGCTCTAAGAGTGCGCAAACGACCCCATACGCCCAGCGGTCTTGAAATAACTCACGTCTTGCAGCCGGAGCATTTTTGACAACCAGTCGGAGGTCCTTTGGGACGCCGAGGAAAGCAAGAAGCGAGCAGGCGGCTATGCCGGTTTTGCTATCCTCGATCAATTCTCGAAGAGGACGGCGCAACACCCTTCCATAGTAGAACACCAACTCCTCCAGACTTTCACGTACGTGTTTCCCATCGTTCTTAAACTCACCAACTAGGACTTCCTTCAGCTCTTGCTTTTGTATTTCTCCGGAAAGGTCTGCAATGCGATGAACGTCTTCGGCATCGAATTCTCGCCTCAAAACATATTCGGGTTTCAGACTGTCAGTGCTGAAGCTGGCATAACCGATCTTCTTCACGTAAATCCACATCGTTTGATTCGTTGGGACGAGCGTCTGATCGTACACGACCTTTATTCTACCTTCCTTGTCGGAAATCATTTTCAACCATTCAATCTTTCCGAGATTGCCGTCGGGCCCTCTCTTTGGGTACTTGATTTCAACGGTCACGTCCGAAACAGGGCGGCCCAACCCATCAACGATCCTGCTCGTAATTTCGACTGCCCCGGACCGGTTTGGAAGAACACAAGGGAGGATTACGAAGAGAAAGAACGCTCGATTATTCATGGTCGAATAGTAGCGACTTATACCTCGATGCTGTGCTGCTGCGCCAGATCATTATGCCCCTGCGGGCCTCAATAAGGCGGCTGGCGCAGACCACGCACGCGGTCAAACGCTCTGTCTCTGCTGATCAGGGGCTGGCCGTAATAGCGACAAAAGCCGGCAATCCAGTTGTCATTCTCACCGAACCGCCCGCCGGCAGGCATAAGCTCTCGCTCAATAAGGGCAGCCGTATAGCCGATGTCCGGCGTCAACCTCAAGGTGCGGTAGCGGGAAAGAAATCTTCTGGCATCGGTTTGCTCAGCGAAAATAACGGCGACTTCGCCGAGCGAAATGACGGTGATCAGGAAAGGCCTCTGCCGACGCCGAGCGAGGAAGGCAGATTCAGGCGCAGGCGGGAGGCTTGAGGAAATCCGAATGGCGAATGGCCCTAGATCCGTCATTTCAAACCGCGAAATACGCGGAATACGCGGAAGGGCATGAACTTACACTTGGAAGCATGTTTACCCTGCCCCTCCGTGGAGCGGCATGATTGGATCGGCGACGGGAGTACCGGCGGCCTCTGCGACCAACATAGTGCCGCTCCTACGGAGCTTGAATGGCGCGCTCAACGTCGTGGCTATAAAAATCGGCGCTTCCTAGCGGAGCTTGGAGTGCCGGACTTCTCTGTTGTCCAAGAAGTGAGATGCTCCCATACCCGCCTGCTGTTTGTCACAGAGCTCGCCAAGCAAGTATGTATCACGGATCAGTTGCGGTTAGCGGCGTCCTCTGTCTTTTAGGAGGGCATTGAGGGCCTTGCGGTCGAGTCTTGGGGGCGCTTCGGATTTGGGAGGAAATTCGAAGGCCGAATGACCAAATCCGAAATGAGGCGTTTCTCGGCAGGCTGCCCGAGATTACGGTGATCGGACGCGGTAGAGGCGCAGGGGGCTGTTGGCCGCCGGCGGGTCGGTGAATTGGAACTGGCCGGGCGAAACCTCGGTGACTCCCCCGAGCGACGTCCAGTTAGTCAATGCCAACGGCAGATTGGTGGCGGCCAGCACGGTGAATGCGGCGCCCGGATTGTTGCTGAACGAGAACTGGAACGAGCCGTCGGAAAGTTTCCTGGCGCCGGTCAGGGTAATGGCGGCAGCGGGCGGCGTGGACACCACCAGCCAGCAGGACCGTTGGGACAATTCCGACAATTCGCGGGTTTGACCGTTAGTTTGGTCGCAGATCACAGACGAGAGCGGACAATAAAATACACGCTAAGGCGTGAACCCCAAGCGGGTGTAGAGTGCAGGCTTTAGCGTGTATTCCATCCAGGGACTGGTTAGTCCAGGCCCGCTTCAGCGGGCAAGAAAGGCGGTGTGCTCGGAGCTATCAACGCCGCGGCGCAAGGCGGCCAGCACAGTTTTCATGTCGCCTTTGAGCAACGCCTGGATGTCGAGCCAGAGGCCAGGGAAAGCGCCACTCTTGAGCAAGCCGTCGGCGTGCGGCGCGAGCTCTTGGTATTCCCCTTCGCGAAGTTCCCACCAGACCAAACGCTGGTCACCGGTGATCCAGGCAAGGTACTCGCAGACGCCATTGCGGCGGTAGGCGTCCTTCTTCTGATGGAGGTCATAGGCCTTCGAGCTGGCGACGATCTCAACAGCCAATTCGGGGGCGCCTTCGATATAGTCATCCGCTGTAATCTGCGCCTGACCGCCTTTGGCGGGCGATTTAATGAGCACCAGATCGGGCTGTGGTTCGTTGTCGAGGTCGAGGCGGACGCTGGAGTTGTCGAAGCCCTCGACGCCAGGCGTTTCCAATTCGTAGGTGGCCAGCCAGTGAGAGAGATGCATGTGAGGCTTGCCATGTTTCCTGGCGCGAATGGGTGAGGGTATATAAACAGTTCCTTCGATTAGTTCGGCTTTTCGCACTTGAGGCATGCGCTCGTAACGCCGCTCGAACTCCTCGCGAGAAAGGCGGTCACCGGGCTCCAGCACCGGCTGCGGGTCAACAGCGCCTGCATGGACAATTGGTGCGGCAGTCGTCGCCATACAACAGACCTACCCGATCTTCCCTGCCAGACAAGGCGAATCTGGCGAATGTCAGGCAACAGGACCCTCGGTCAGGATGAAGAAGTCGCCTCGAAGTTTCATTGGTGAGCAGCGCATGCTTCGAAATGCCCTCCGGCGAACTGATAAGAAACGGATACTGGTAAGAATTGCGTTTTGCGCCACATCGATTCGTTGACGCTGCGCGGGTGGTTAAGTAAGGCTGACGGCTAAGAAATCGCTCATTTGTTGCCGGGTGTCAGAAGGCGCGGCGGATCGCGGCCAACTCGCCAATGATTTCACCAAGGGCAGCGTTTGCCGGGGATCTGGCTCAAACAATGAGGGTTCGAAATCCTTGCCCGGTCATCCGGCATAAAATAGCCCTTGCAATGTGTGCCTCGGAGGCACACATTAGGCTCGTGAGCCCCCTCACAAGCGAACGAAAGAATCAAAGGCTTGCCGCCCGCGTCAGGAGAACGCACAAGAAACTGTTCGAGCGTGCCGCTGCCATCGAAGGGCGTTCGGTGGCGACGTTCGTCATCGCTCATGCTTTGAAAGCGGCCGTGGAACTGGTGCGACAGGAGGAGATCATTCGCCTGAATACGGAACAATCGCGGCGCTTTGCCGAAGCCCTGCTGGCCACGCCCCGGCCTGTTCCAGACGCGCGTCGGCGGGCGCACAAGGAATACGGGAAACGGGTGGTCAAACAATTGTAAGCTTCTCGAGCCAGCGTTCAACTTCCAGCATTGCCAGGAACATCCGCTGCCCATCCAGGGTTTGGAATTTGGAATCCAAAAAAGAACTTGATTTGTGTCACAGTCTGGCACACATTGTTGGCAATGACGAGCACGACCGCACCACGCAAGTCCGGCCGATTGGTGGCGAGGGTAACACCCGAAGACAAATCACTGCTTGAGCGAGCGGCCATGCTGGAGGGGTGTTCAGTGGGCAGGTTCGTTGTTTCACATAGCCGGGCAGCCGCAGAAAAGGTGGTGCGTGAGCGCGAAACCATCAGGCTCAACGCGGAGGAATCACGGCGTTTTGTCCAGGCTCTTTTCGCGCCACCTCGTCCTCCGACGCGACGCTTCAAGCGAGCCCTGTCGGCGTATCGCGAGACGGTCATCGAACGGTGAGCAGTTCGGCGGCCTCCTTCATAGGAAGGAAAAGGCGGTCCGGGGTTAAAGCGCGAAACCCGAAGCTTTCGTAAAAGCGTCGTGCCTGGTTGTCCTTAGGATCCGTCACCACGGCCCACGATGCTACTTGCCTGGCCCCTTCCACCGCGCGTGAAAGCGCACTGACCATCAGCCGGTCGCCGATGCCTTGCGCCTTGAATTCGAGCGAACGGGCCAGTCTTCCTAGAAGAGTTGCGGGCAACTCCGGGTAACGCGGCTGCCTTTTTATCAGCGCTTCGGGCACAGTGGAACGGCGGATGGTGGCGGCCGACAGGGTGTAGTAACCGGCGATTCGCTCTGGCGATGACCGCGGGACCAGAACGAAGCAGGCTGATGTGCCGGCATCCATTTCTTTCCGCGCCCGGGTCCGCAGAAAATCATTTAGCGCGCTGACGCCGCAGTCGAACGTCTCACGCCGATGCCTGGTGGCGTCGAGCGGTTCAACGATGAATTGCGAGGTGCCGCTCATCTCGTTGCTCAACCAAGCGTGGCCAACAATTGCAACGCTGGCGCCTCTGCCAGTTGTCCTTCGGTGTGGGCGTGGCCAATCACCATTTGCAGGGTATTGGAATGCGTATTAAAAATCAACTGCTGCGGCGGCCATCCACGCCAGAATCTGAGCTCTGCTGGACAGCGGGTCACAATGCCCGCGCCTTGACTCTGGGCTACCGGACTGAAGCCCCGGTGATAATGAGAAGGCTGCACATAAGACAAGACGTTGCTTTCTTGCGCCCCCCGAATCGCTGACGGAGCGCGGGTGAGCGTTCATCTGGAAGGACTTCGGCCAAGAGCCTGTGCGCTTGCTTGCTGCTCACAACAAGAGGATGCAAAGGCCTGTCGCCATCAAGGCGACCATCCACAAAAGGTCGAGGTTGAACCAGGCGCGGCGCAACAACGCCAGCCCGAGCTTTTCGTAAACCAGCAGGGCGATCAAGGCGGTCACAAGAAAATGGCCGAGCGTATGGGTCGCAACTGAACTTGCCAGCAATGAAGGAGTGCTGAAGGTGGCGAAGCTGGACGTGCAGATCGGTTCGACATTTAGACCCGGTTCGATGTGAGTGGCGTAAATGGCAGGTTGGATTTGAACCCGTTTCAGAAACAGCGGGATCAGCATCAATCCCGCGCCGTGGGCCGAGGCCATAATGAAGGACCAAACGGTGAGGTCCCGAAAACCGACGCGCATGCCGACCCAGTTCGGGTGACGGGATCGAAAAAGGCGATACAACCCAAAGGCGAACAGCATTGCGGCGGCGCCAAATTTCAGCGTCGAGTGTGACAAGGCAACCCCGGCCAGAAGAAGAAAGGCGATGATGATCCCAACCGAGAGCGCATGTCCCAGAGCGATAGGCGGCAGAGCGCGAAGGACCGCCCCAAGCTGCTGTTCCTGCAAGCCCAGCGCTACGGCGAAGAGCCAGCCCATGGCTGGATTGAGGCCGTGAAATGCCCCCAATCCGAACAGCGTCAGCCAGGGCCAGAGGTGATTCACGGAAAACAATAGGAATCGCTCGAGCAATCGCCGCCCTCAAGGTGGACCTGGTGAACACGATAATCAGTGCTCTCCATGAAAAACTCCTTGTCGAAATTGAAGCCACCGTTGGGCTTGGCATCGAGTTTGACCATCCAACTGCCGACGCCGTCCGGATAAAACTGCTCGTCCCAGGCAGCGTAAAGCGAGTTGGTGAAATACACGCGCCTGCCGTCGCGGCTGACTTCAACCATTTGAGGTCCGCCGGCCAGAGGCTTGTTTTGATTCTTCGGATGCGGCGCGCGGTTGGCGATGCCGCCGATGCAGACCGAGGCGGTCTTCTTCGGATCGAACGGATCGGAGACGTCATACTGCAGCATCTCGCCGGTCCCCCAGCAGGAGACGTAGAGAAATCTGTCGTCGAGCGAGAGATTGATGTCGGTGACGAGCGGCGGGACGGCTTTGAAATCCTTGAGCATGGGCGGGAGTTTTGCCGGGTCGGCCGGTTCAGCCGGGATTTCGATTACCTTTTTTACGGCCCAGGCGCTGTTGTCGCGGTGCCAAAGCCAGATCGAGGCGGAAAGATCTTTGAGCGACACGACGACGCCGACGAAACCGTAAGCGCGGCGAGGGTTGTGCGCGGGGCGCATCTCAAGAACCATCTGTTGCTCGCTGCCGAGATCGAGCGCCTGGACGTGACGACGGTGGCGCAGGTCCCAAACGTGCATTTGATGGCCGTACTTGCCGCCGAGCAGGAGGTCGGGCTGCAATCCCTTTTCGATCATGTTGGGCGTGCCCCATTCGCTCGTCAGCAGGGTGTCGAAACCGAGGTGCCACCAAAAATCGTAGTGTAGGAATTGGGTGCCGCGGTTCATCTCCCATTGACCAAGCACGTCAAAGGTCTCGCAATCGAGCATGAAAATGCCGCCCGGGCCGTCGCCGTTCGGCGCGCCGAGCGCGCTGACATAGATGCCTTCCGGGCCGCAGTGAATTGTGTGTGGCCGCGAATAATTCGCGCGGGTAAAAAGCTCCTCCGGCTGGATGACTTTGGCGATCGTTGGCTTGCGTGGCTCGGGTTTGGTATCCACGATATGGAGGCGTGACGAGCGCAGCCCAGGAACCACGAGGTAACGGCGCTCGACGTGGGGATGGGGCGCGTACGGGCAGAGCGCCGAGCTGCAGGCGTTCCAACCAAAATGGTGAAGTTCGTCTCCGAAGTTCGGCATGGTCACCTGCCCGACTCGCTGGCCGTAGGTGGCAGACTTTGGATCAACGTCCACGACGAGCAGCGCATCGTTGAGCTTGCTGCCGGGTGGGTTCAACGCCGCCACGAAGGCATGCTTTTCGGGTGGGGCCTGCATGGCCAGTCGGGCTGACGGATAAAACGTGGGGTCGGGCTTAAGAAGCGGCATAAGCGAACCTTTCTCTTTCGGTGTTTTGTGAAGCTCTTTTCATCCGCAGCACGAAACTGTCGTTCGCCGATAGAGAATCAAGAACAATTTGGCGGGCAAGCATTCCGCGGGCGCAGGACAGATTCCTCCGCGACCCCAGGCGGCTCTCATTAACGCCCCGCTTCAACGCGCTTCAACGGGGTGACCATGCGCCAGCGTTGTAGGATCTATCCCTCTTCTGGAGACATTTCTCAATTTTCTCCATTGGTGGCGCCCGATCCAAGGCTTTGTTTCGCGCGCCTCCTTAGTTCTTCCTTGAGGTCGTCCCCACGAACGGCGCCACCGATGCCGGATGCAAACACGCACTCAAAACACCCATAAGGG
>WNGK01035189.1_pt1 | contig 10075 bp, 14 predicted proteins | sample 5400601 | NCBI WGS metagenome assembly WNGK01 (sample SAMN13153376, study PRJNA577476) | soil metagenome | isolation source: 60 cm soil or saprolite under Garry oak tree replicate 1 | place: USA:California | collected 2016-06-15 | reverse complement strand
ATGAACGTCACATAGACGGCGAGTGCGCCGAGTCCAATGAGCCGGCCGATTACCTCACGACCTAGGAAAAGCGAGTCCTCGACGGTGGTCGACGCCAGGCTCTCGTTCATGATCACGATGCTGCGGTCCGTCGCCTCGCGCAGGATCGCGTGCACTCTCAACAGCTCCTCCTGCAGCTTTCCGTGCAGGTCTTCGACCTGCTCGCGCTTCTCGAAGTGGGCGAAGATGCGGTCGCAGAGGAAGAGCTGGGCGTGCCTCCCGGGCACCGGGCATCCGAGCGAGGCGAGGTAGTGAAGCTGGCCAAACGTGCGCGCGAAGGTCGTCTTGCCTCCCTGGTTTGGACCCGAGATGACGAAGATGCGCTCGCCCTGGCGCAGTTGGAAGTCATTGCAGACGACGCGCTGTTTCGCGCCCGTCAGCTTGGCGGCCAGGGCGATGTCGAAAGTCTCCTCGGCAGCAACTTCTTTTGAGTCGGCCGAAGCGTCCGGATAGCAGAAGCTGAGTCCGGCTTGTTTCAGGGGTTGGATGTAGGCGAGGTACGCTAGATAGAACTGCATCTCGCGGTCAAACCGGGCCACGACGGGATCAAGAAATGCGCCATACGTCTTGCGATAGGCAAGGAGCGAGCTGAATAGATCCGGGTAGAGGCGAGCCACCAGCTCCACGATCTGCTCCTGGATGTGGTTCTGGAAGTCGTCAGTGAACTGCACGAGGTGGTCTTCTGCGTCCCGCTGCTGGAATTTGCTGAACGTGTCAAGCACCTCGACGCTGTAGTCGGGTTGGTCTCGATAGTCGGTCACGACGACACGGCCGCCTTGTATGCGGACGCAGTACTTGACCTGCGTGAGCCCGTGCTTGATTCGTCTCGTCTCCTTCACCAACTGCTGGAAAGCCGACGACCGGATGTACGCAGTGAGGAAGGCGGAGCAGCGCTGGAAGCCAAGCGAGGCGGGTCGAAGGTCTGAGAGAGCGCCTGCGAGGGTCATCACGGCGGCGCAGTAGATCTGGCCTGCGTCGAGGAACCATGCCGCGGTGCTATACCGAGCACGGCGCTGATGTGCAGCGGCCAGGTGGCTCCGCGCCCGGCGCATTTGCTCCGCGAAAGCCGCCACCGGTTGCGCCAGCCCAGCCTCGAGGTCCCGAAAGACGTCCTGGCGGAAGTGGATTGGCATCACCGCGGGCAGCGGCGAACGGAAGAATGCCGTTAGGTCGTACTCGCGTCGAGGGGCGGCGACGGCCTCGAAGACCTGATCCAGGTTGAGGTCAGGGAAGAAGTCCGGCTCCTCGACGCCATCGAAGTCACGGCTCGCGTCGAGGCTGTCGAACAGGATGCTGAAGGGGGCTGGTTCGCGGGTCATGGCATCTTCCACCCTTGGTAGAAGCCATCAGCCGCGAGGCGGCGGTCAGGCGGGCCTCATCGCCGAATTGGAATTGTATCGTCGCATGCCGGCGACGCCGTCGGGACGGCGTCTCAGGACAGCCAGCGCATTCCCGAGCAGCTCGGCGGCGGAGTGGGCCGCGCGACAACCATCCGCACATAAAGCTCGCCCGTGTTGCCACGGACGCGCAGCGGCGCACGACGCTGTCGACTCCCGACCCAACCTAGCCTGCCGGCCTGTCGACACTCGCCGTCTACTAGCCATCTATAGTAAGCGCCCATGCGCCCTGCCCTCCGCGCCGAGCATGGGCTATTGGTCGGTTACCTCGGCGGCGTTGCCGGAACGATTTGGGACTGGCACGAGCACTACGTCGGACTGAGCAACCAGGCGCCTCATGTACTGATCGACCTCAGCGGACTGCTGGTGGTTGGAGTGCTTGGTTTCAGCCACTGGAATCGCTACAGCCGGAGCGCGCGTATGGCGATTTATTACCTGTTGGTCGCCGTCGCCCTGATCGTGTTCGCACCCTACTTACTGATGGTCACCATCCCGCACAGTCAACTGATGGCCAATCTAGTGAACTGGGAGATGACACGCGGGGCGCTCCTGCTCGAGGGCCCATTTGTCGGCCTGGCGGCGTGGGTGGCCTGGCGATGGGTGGAGCTGAGCCGCGTCACGGTCCTGCGGATCGTAGCTGCAGGTGGAGTGGTGGTGGTCGCGGCCGCGTCAGTGTGGGACTTGTATTGGCACCGGACTCATCCAATGGAGCTGGGCACGTCGATGAACATGATGACCCTGCCTCCTCACCAGTTGATCATGCTCGGTTTCGCCGCCGGCCTGATTGCCTCCGCGGCCACGCTGGTCGCCATGTCACGGCTGCCTGAGCCCACGACCAACCGGGCTTAGCCATACCCCTTGGGTATTGGGTCTTCAGCCACCCATCATGGCTGGCAACCCGTCGCGGACAAATCTGCTGACCTCGTCCGCGTGTGCTCGGATGGCGCGAGTGATCGCCGGGTCGGGCGCGAGTGATCGCCGGGTCGGTTGACGTTTCGGTCACGCTCACCCCCTTCTGGGTGAGGGTGAGCTTGCGTTGGTAGGCGCTTTCGTTGTGAAAGAGTGTCGGCAGGCTGTCGCTCATGCAGGAAACCTCGGCATGTTCGTCGAGGTGTGAGTACATGCTCGAGACGTGAGCCTGCAGCTGGGCGACGAGGTCGGGAGAGTCCGACTCGGTCGTCGTGCGGACGCCTCCTGCGATCTGCTCCACCGTCCGTCTTATCTCCGTGTGTCGATTGAAGAGATCCATATATCTGTTCATGTCAGCCGAGCCGACGCCCATCATCCCGGACATCATTCCGTCGCCACCTGAGTTCGAGCCGATCCTGAGTACGTCGCGAAGCAGATAGCCTCCGACTACTCCGATGGCAAGCAAGGCACTGCCGGCGGCCGTGGCAGCGAGCATGGCGCGGCGGGTGATGGTCACGCTATGCGAGGTCCCGACCCATCGAACCCCAACTCATGTTGAGATCTGAGACATGTAGACGTCCATACGCTGCTTGTCCACCGGACCGATTATCCGGCTGACCACAGTTCCTCTCCGATCGATGTAAAAGGTCTCTGGCGGGGCGGTCACGCCGAAGTCGTGGTACGAACCTTGGATCGCGGGGCCGACGGGATATGGACTTTGAATATCAGCCTCATAGCTGTGGGCGGCGGCATCGGTGTCCTGCATGTCGACGCCTATGAACTGAACTCGTCCGGCCGTACCTCGGGCGGCGGCGGCTAGCACCGGCGCCTCCTGGCGGCATGGCACGCACCACGAAGCCCAGAAATTGACGACCATCGGCGTTCCGGTGAGTCCCCGCAGGCTGATCACATCGCCGTCGAGCGACCGTACGGTGAGGTCGGGAACCCGACTGCCCAAGACTGAGGTGGACTGCTTGGCAGCGTGCACCAAACCCCAGCCCAGGGAGGCAGTGAGAGTGGCGATCGCCAGGCTGGGAACCACCCAGACCGCGACGATCCTGAGCGTCAGTCGTGATCGAGGCGCTCCAGCAGACGACCGGTCTGCCACGCTTACTATTCCACCCTAGTAAGCATACCGACGTCCAGCGTTTATGATCCGGCTGATGCCGCGCCGGGACGACATGCAACGTGCGCTCTCCTTGTTGGGCCCGCTCGAGGGCCGGCTCATGGCGCAGATCTGGAGCCGGCGTGTCTCCGAGCCGTTCGTCGTGCGCGACGTGCTCGCCCTTACCCCTGACCTCGCCTACACCACCGTGATGACCACGCTCAACCGCCTCGCCGACAAGGGCGTGTTGAAGGTAAGCAAAGGGGCCTCGCGGCAGGCACATAAATATCGAGCGGCGGGCAATGTCAGTGCGTTTCTCGCCAGCTCAGGACGAGCTGAGGTCGACCGCCTGGTGGCACGTTACGGGGATGCCGCGCTTGCCGCCTTCGCGCATCGCCTCGATCGGCTATCTCCGACGACTCGCCAGGCGCTCAAGAAGTTGCGCTCAAAATGACGATCCGCAAGCTGGCAATGCTCGGCGCGATCGCGGCGCTCCCGGTTATCTGCCTCAGTGCGGCCGCTGGCTGCCGGACCCTCGGCCCATGCGGTCTCGGCCTCGAGGTAGGTGATGCCTCGGCATGGATCTGGCTCGGGTCGCCGCTGCTGCTGCTCTCGATTGTCGTCATCGCCTGGATCGTCCGGTTCGCCCTGACCGGAGCGTCGACGTATCGCGAGATCGCTGGCCTCCGGCTGTCGCCAACATCGTTAAGACTGGCTCGAGTCGCGTCCCGCGCTGGCATAAAGCGCATCCGCAGTCTGGATGCGGAAATGCCCTTGGCCTTTTGCGCGGGCGTCATGCGCCCGACTGTTTACGTTAGCGAGGGCGCACTGAGCACCTTGCAAGAAGACGAGCTGCTAGCCGTGCTGTATCACGAAGCCGATCACGCTCGACATTGGGAGCCAGCGTGGCGCGGCGCACGCAGCGCCGCGGCGCAGGTCCTCTCGTTTCTCCCAATCGTTAGATGGTTCTGCGAGCGCGGCAGCCGGCGCAGCGAGATCGCTGCCGACATCGCTGCCGAACAAGGCGTGGGGTCCGCCGCACTCGCGGGCGCTCTGCTGGTGATGACTCCAAGCAAATTGGGATTGGCCGCCTTTGCCGGCTACGCAGAGATGCGGGCGAGGCGGCTCCTGGGCCTCCCATTCGACGAGCCGCACGTGCCGCGTGCTGCCTGGGCAACAACATTAGTACGCCTGTGGATTGCCCTGAGTCTGGTCGGATGTGTGTTGAACATCGCCGTCGCCCTGCGGTAGGCGCTCACGGCGGGAACCGCCTCCGCGAACCATGCTACTATGCGGCGATAGTTACCTAAGGAGGGCGTCCGTGGCTCAGTACTTGCCTTACTTGCTGTTCCTGGCGTGCCCCATCTCGATGGGCTTGATGATGTGGATGATGATGGGCAAGAACCACAATCAGATGTCCGCCTCCGCGCCGGATCCACGAATGGCCGAGCTAGAGAGCCAGGTCAACGAGCTGCGGGTGGCGCTGCAAGACCAAGAACGTCGAGCTGGCGCCACCCTCAGGGAGAGCGGGTCGTCGCTCAAATAGGCGGCCAGCGAGCGCGGGCGTACCAGCTCAAGATCGGTGCCATAAGCGGCAGCCAGCGATCGGTGACAAGAAGGATCCCCATCGCTACCAAGAGGGCTCCCGACGCGGACTGAACGATGGCCGCGCCGTGTGCGACGCGCCCAAAGAGCGATCGCAGACCTACGACCCAGAAACCGGCTCCAGTCTCCGCTTCGACTGAGCAGCCCAACCCGCGCCTCGAGCAACAACACAATGCCCATCAGGACAATGAATGCGCCCGCTATGCGAGCCAGGGACAGTCGGTTGTATAGGAGCAGCGACCCGAGCTCCGACGCTGTCGCCCCAAGGGCCACGAACACAGTTGAGAATCCGGCGACGAAAAGCAGCGCTGCGAGCACGGTGCGGCCGTGATTTCGACCCAGCTCGGCCGGTGAAACTCCGCTCAGGTAGCTCAAGTAGCCTGGGAGCAGAGGTAGGCAGCAGGGCGATGAGATCGAGAGCAGGCCGGCAGCAAAGGCCAGCATGGCGTTGACCAGGTTCACGCGCTCATCCTAGAAGGCTGGGATACTATCGGTCGTTAGTAATGGCCACGCAATCTTCCGGCGTTGGCATTGCGAGATTCCGACCTTCACTGACTTGGGTGCGCGCTGTACAGGTTGTCTCGATTGGGACCGCACTGGCCGTAGTCGCCGTTTTTCTGGCCAACCTTCTCTTCACACCCGTGCAGGGCAGTGTGCTCGTCCTGCTAAGCGCACGAACTCCGGATCGTACGAACGGGTTCTCGGTCGAGCTCCATTCGAGCAATGGAAGCTGGACGACCCTCGGTCGCATCACTGCGCAGTCCGTGCCCGCCGCCCCCGACACCTCGGAGGCGATACAAACCTCGGCGGCGGTTGGCGAGTATGACGCGGTCAGAATCGACGGCTCAACCACAGCCGTCCAGATCCAGGTCCAGCGTTCGATTCTCGCGACGATTCTGATCGCAATGTCAGCAGGACGCCCGGTTCCCAACGGCATATATGCCGGCAGCGAAGGCGTGAGCCTGGGACTCAACGAGCTCTCTGGACAGATGCGCGCCGTGCCTACTTTCAACCTCGTCGATCAGTTCGGCCGGCCGTTCAACAACGCGACCATCGCAGGTCATGTCGTCGTTCTCGCCGCATTCCACACCACCTGCCATGAAACGTGCCCGCTGGTCACCGGCCTATTTCTGCAGCTACGAAGGCTGCTTCCTCCCTCGGTGATGCTGGTCGAAGCCACGGTCGACCCGACCGAGGACACGCCCGATGTTCTGCGAGGGTATGCCGGCCGGGTCGGCGCCGCGTGGACCTTTATCACCGCCGATCCCGCCTCGATGGCCGCATTCTGGAAGCCTTTTGACGTGCAGCTCAGCTCAGGCGACGTTCACCAGAGCACGCTCGCGATCATCGACGCGCACGGCTACCTCCGGAGCTTCTGGCTAGGGGCGCCGGACGTCGCGGGCAAGCTGTCCCCGGATCTCGAGGCGCAGTTGAGCCCCGCCGGTCTGCAGCTGCTAAACAGGCACGGCAACGACTGGGGCCCGTCGCAGGTCATTGACTCGGTGCAAGCTGTCGGAGGCTTTGCCTCGACATCAAGCGGAGGCGAAGGTCCGGCGCCCGATTTCACGCTCTCGACGCTCGAAGGCAAGGCAGTCAAGCTGAGCGATCTTCGCGGCCAACCGGTCCTGATCAACTTCTGGGCAACCTACTGTGTGCCCTGCAGGACCGAGATGCCGCTGATCGAGCGGATGACCGCGGCGCATCCAAAGCTGGTCGTGCTGCTGATCGACGAGCGGGACGAGCGGGGAGCTGCGCGCCAGTTCGTATCCGATCTGAACATCCAGTCCACAGTCCTTTACGACGGCGATGGTCAGGCGGGGGACCTCTATCGGATCAGCGGTTTCCCGACGACCCTGTTCGTCCGCAGCGACGGCACCATCCAGGGCCGCTATGTTGGTCAGACGGACGAACAGATCCTCGACGCGCACATGTCAGCCATCGGTGCCTAGACCGGTTGAGATGACGGCCGCCTCGTCGGAGTCCCTCTCCCGATTCCGACCGAGCCCATCGCCGCGGTGGGCCATTCGCAAAGCAACCAATGGCGATCGCACGATCGCTTGGACGCTGCTCGGGCTGATGCTGCCCTGGCTCGCCTACACCCGCTTCTACTTCTGGCTGCAACCTCGCCACCTGACCTTCGACGGCGGCCTACTGATGTGGCTGTTCAACAAGCCGGATCCGACATGCGGCTTGACCAGAACTTTCGCCTGGATGTGGCGCGGCGACCTCTTCCACGCGGTTTCCGTGTATCCGCTGGGCCCGCTGGTTTTTTCCGGCACGATTGCGGCCGTCGCTTGGGCACTTACAGTTCTGGTGCTCGGTCGGGCTGCGTCTCTCCGACTGTTAAGGGCGGAGTGGCGAGCCCTGATCGCCGTCGTGACGATTGCTCTCGCGCTCAACTGGGCGTCCAAGCTCCTGTGGCTGGGGATGTGACATGCCGAGCGGCCCCGACGATGGCCACCAAATCGGACGCGGAAATGGAGCTAAGCGAGCATTAGGAACGTAGACGCCAAGACACACCCGGCTAGACAGTTCCGGCGTTGCTTGACCGCCGAACCCAACCTGCCAGGGCATCCGGTGTCGTCTTGCTCTTGAGCAAGAACCGACGAGCACCCAGCGCGATGCTTCGTTTCTCAATATCCGGGTCGTCAAGATTGGTCAGGATCAGGATCGGGATCTCATGGAGGCGATCGTTGGCCCGTATGGCGTCCAGGAGTGCCAGGCCGTTCATCCCCGGCAACCCGATATCGAGGACTATGAGGTCGGGCTTGAACCTCTCCGCGATCGAGAGCCCGGTTTCGCCGTCGGCTGCGATCAGCACCAGGTAACCGTCGAGCTCGAGCTGCAGCTTGTACATACGAGCGATTGCGACATCGTCTTCAACCAGAAGCACAGTCCGCTCGTGGTCGGGCTCGGGGTCAGCCATACCGGTGCGCTTTAGTCCCGACTGCCCCTGTTCGTTTCTGAGAAGTCGGCGCCGGGCCGTTTACGTCTTCCGCGAGCGCCTGAAGCTGGATGACGTGAGCCTCGAATATGCGGCGGGCGGCATCCAGGAGGCCTGCGATCTGGGGGTCCCTCAAGCGGTAGTAAATGGCGTTGCCTACCCTGCGTGTGTCGACCATGTTCTTCATGCGCAGGATCGCGAGCTGCTGTGACACCGTGGAGCCCTCGGGCCCCAACTCCAGCTGGAGCTGGCCGACACCCTTTTCTCCGTCGCGCAGAAGCTCCAGGATCCGGATCCTGGTTGGATGCGAGAGGGCTTTGAAGAGCTCAGCCTTGAAGCTCTGAAGCTGTGCCAACTTAGGTCGCCTCCAGATCGAGATTCCCTGTTGAGTGGCTACCCTAACACGATCTCTGGAGATTCGAAGATTAGAAACTACATGGCCATGGCTTAAGATGTTCAAAAGTTCGCAAGTAGCGAGGTTGCCGTGCTCCAGGGTGTCCATGCCGAGACAGTCCTCTTCACCAGCTTTGATCAGGCTCGCAGCGTTCTCATCAAGGGCGGTTGGTCCTCGATCGGCATTGCCGGCGCATTCGGAGGTCGCGACGTCAAGCTGCCGGGGACACGGCCGCGCCGCTTCCGAATGCAGGTGACAAGTCTGCGCGAGAGCGGCAAAACCGTCTCCTGCCAGGTTGAACTACATGACGCGGAGCGCGTGTTTGCGCCACTGATGAGAGTCGAACTGAGCTTCACGGGGGACGGCGCCCAGACCCGAGTCAGGCTCAGGGGCTCTAGGGCGCGGGACCTCTCGCCGGCGTCACCGACGCAGGACGCCATGTCGAAGGACCTTGCCAACGAGTACGCGCGAGCCCTCCTGGACCAGATTGCCAAGGCGGTGGAGGCGCAGTCTGCCAAGGGCCATCGCTCTGCTCAGCCGCGTGCAGCAAAGGCGGTGCTTCACAAACGCCGGTGATGTTGCCTGCTGGAGGGCGAGTTGTCGTGGTTCGTACCGCGAACAAATTCCCATAGGCAGAGGGCCACACCGTGAGGCGGTCCTTACTCGGTGGACAAGGTTCGGCGGATGGAAATGCTTGGAAGACGGTTGCCATCCGGCTGCTGTTGCTAGGCCGCGATGGTGCGAGCTGATTTCGGCTACCCGCCATCTGAGGCGGCGCTACACCTGCGCAAATCCGCGCGATATCTTGGCCTGGGCCACGCCGGTGATCCCGAGGTAATCAACCTCATCAGCTGGAAGTGGGCGGCGACGGAGGCCGTTCCAGAGTCGGCCGAGCAGGATCGACATCAGGTCAACGCACAGATCGCGGAATTGGTGCCTGGTTGGTTCAGCTAGATGGAAGCCCACAAGTGTGGCAGGCAATTAGGGCTCCCATCACTCGGGCCCTGTAGCGCCCAGCCGTGGCTGGCGAACACAGAACGGGTAATCGGGCCCGGTAACGCGTCCTTAATTCCCGCCATGACCTGGAGCCAGTAGCCAGCCACCTCTGGGTCAGGTCGTGCGAGAGGCGGAGTGGTAGCGCTCTGCAGGTAAGGCTGGGGAAAGACAACCCAACCAGGTCGCCCTTTCCCATCCCTCTTTTAGATCTATGCGCACAGTCTTCAGGGCGGGAGTAAGCTCCTGGCGGGTAGGGGTCATCGGGTGCGCCGACTGGGCGTGCACCGCTCTCAGAGGGGGTAGGCAAGCCCGCCACAGGCCCTCATTCCAGCTCTGGCCGTCGATCCCGAAATAGGGTCGGCGGTCAGTGTTTTTGCTGCCGGCATCTTCGTATAGAGGTGCAGTCAGGGCCAACATCAGATTCAATACGAGGCCAACTCAGACCACGGCTAAGTTGGTCCGTGTCGGGTTCGAATGTGACGTCACGCAGCCACCGGCAGCTGGCGATAGTCGCTTAGCAAGCCGCCGAGGCGCATGTGACGCGCGCCAGGACGAGACCTGCCTTCGAGTGCCCTGTTACGGCAATCGAGGGGGTACCACCACCCTTAGCCCAAGGCCGCGACCACGTTGGAAAAGACGTTCTGGATCTGGTTCCCCATGGTTAGAAGAATCACGATGACCACGAT